>ERZ889078.581-NODE-581-length-32967-cov-12.975450_pt1 | contig 32967 bp, 30 predicted proteins | sample MGYA00521266_ERZ889078 | MGnify/ENA primary metagenome ERZ889078 (study PRJEB32303, sample SAMEA104408618) | aquatic metagenome | biome: Brackish water; feature: Pelagic; material: water | place: Baltic Sea | collected 2014-06-16T06:34:00 | depth 76,534 m ...
CAAATGGCAGGGGAAATGTTCTTCCTGCGGTGAGTGGAACACATTTGTGGAGGAGGTTATCCAGCGGGAGGAGACCAAACGGGGATACCGGATGCCGGAGGACGGAAACCGGAAACCGATTCGGATCTCGGATGTAAAAGTAGATTCCCAGAAGAGGCTAGACCTTCATGATCAGGAGTTAAACAGGGTGCTGGGTGGAGGCCTTGTTCCAGGATCCGTTGTTCTGATAGGAGGAGAACCCGGTATCGGAAAATCGACACTGATGCTCCAGGTAGCGCTTCATTGCGATGGTTTAAAAGTCCTCTATATCAGCGGAGAGGAGAGCGAGCAACAGATCCGGATGCGCTCTGAACGGATTGGCATGAAACAGGATGAGTGCTATATCCTCACAGAAACCTCCACACAAATAATCTTCCCTTTTCTGGAAGAGATGAAACCAGGGTTGGTTGTGGTTGACTCCATCCAAACACTTACTACCCAGGTGATCGAATCTACCGCCGGCAGTATTTCCCAGATCCGGGAATGTACGGCAGAACTCCAGAAATATTCCAAGATCACCAACACTCCTGTTATCCTGATCGGACACATCACTAAAGATGGCACCCTGGCTGGTCCCAAAATCCTGGAGCACATGGTGGATACCGTATTGCAATTTGAAGGGGACCGTAATTATGATTACCGCATCATCCGTGCCGTGAAGAACCGGTTTGGCTCTACATCCGAACTTGGAATATACGAGATGAATGACCGTGGTCTCCGTCAGGTTTCAAACCCATCGGAGATCCTTCTCTCCCATCGCGATGAACCAACCAGCGGCATTGCTATCGCTGCAACCATCGAAGGATTGCGGCCGATGTTAATCGAGACACAGGCGCTGGTAAGTTCGGCAGCATATGGGACACCGCAACGCTCCAGCACCGGGTTTGACTCACGCCGTCTGAATATGTTGCTGGCCGTGTTGGAGAAACGGAGTGGATTCCGGCTGGGAATCAAAGATGTCTTTCTCAATATCGCAGGTGGAATACGTGTTGATGATCCCGCAATAGATCTCGCCGTTGTTGCTGCCGTGCTCTCTTCCAACGAAGACAAACCGATCGATTTCAAGACCTGTTTCGCTGCTGAAGTGGGCCTTTCCGGAGAGATCCGACCCGTTACACGGATCGAACCCAGAATTCTTGAAGCAGAGAAATTAGGGTTTAAGCAGATTTTTGTTTCACAGTATAACCTAAAAGGTGTAGATGTGAAGAAATTCAAAATAGGAGTCCGCCAGGTGAAAAAAATTGAAGACCTCTGGGTCAGCCTCTTCCGATAATTTCTTATCTTGTTGAAAATTTTAAAACACAAGAGTTGATACTCCCGTCATTTAATTTATCATGAGAACGAAAAACCTTGACAACCACAACGATATTATAACAATCATTTCAAGATGCCAGGTCTGTCATGTTGCTATGGTTGACCCTGAAGGGAAACCATACCTGTTGCCCATGAACTTTGGCTTTGCAGATGATGTAATTTATCTGCACTCAGCCCAGGAGGGGAAAAAAATTGATTGTCTGAAAATAAACCCCTCTGTCTGTGTAAACTTCACTACCGATCATGAACTTCTTTTCCAGGATAAAGAGGTAGGCTGTTCATATAGCATGAAATACAGCAGCGTTTTGTGTTACGGAACGGTTGAATTTATTGAAGACACGGAGCAGAAACGACAAGCCCTTGATATTGTTATGAAACAGTATACCGATGGGAAATTCACCTACAACCCTCCTTCCATGCGTGAAGTCAATTGCTGGATCGTTAAGGTCGACCGCTTCGATGGAAGAATTCACAGACACTAAACATTCCCCATCCCCTGGCATAGAATTGTTTTTTCGATATGTTTCTCCTGACATGTCGGGAAAGTTCGTACATTCGCGTTAATTATTTCACAATGAATTCGCAGGTCTACATTGGCATTGATGATACGGACAATCCTGAGAGCCGGGGTACGGGCCATATTACCAGAGCATTAGCGGAAACCTTGCAACAATCCGGACTGGTTGATGTATTTTGCATCACACGTCACCAGTTACTTGTTGATCCTGGCATTCCATATACATCGCACAATTCAGCCGCCTGCATTGTGGGGAAAGTATCAGGAAATGATTATTGGATCCGGAACTACTGCTCCGATTTTCTGCTCGGCCATGCCGCTACCGGTTCAGATGTAGGACTGTGCATTGCATTCGGAGAGGAGATTCATAATGAGATCATTCATTTCGGGAACCAGGCCAAACAGGTTATTCTTACAAAACCTGCTGCCGAAAAACTGGCCAGAAAACACCAGATCTTTCTCACAGGACTGACTGGTAAAAAAATCGGCGTAATTGGGGCTCTTGCTGCTGTTGGACTCCGGTTTGAAGGCAATGATGGCAGGTTATTGTGGATTGAAGGACTCAGAGAGGTACAGGGAGTATTCCCGGTAAAAAAATATATGGAGATGGTTTCCGTCGACCTGATAGTTGATCTTCAGGGCATTCCGATCCCCGAAACTGCTACCATTCGGATCACAGGATGGTGTCGACCCATTGTCAGGAACAAAAAAATCGTTTTATTTGCAGAGAAATTGAATGGGAATGAAAATTGCGACTACCAGTCCGCTTCCAAGGAGTTTATCAAGCTTATTTCCGAGTAAGATCGCCGGAACCGTTGCCGAAGTGATGTTCCTGTTATTTTTGGGGATACTTGCTATGGTTATTCATGCCAAACTGCGGATTCCCCTTCAATTGCCGGGCAGACAGGGAGTCATCTTCCTTACTCTGATCATCCTTGGGCGTGGTGTCTCTCAATTCCCTTTTGCAGGATCCATAGCCTGCGGCGGATCTGCCCTCATCCTGATGACCTCCTGGCTGGGATTCCGTGAACCACTTACCCCGGTTGTTTATATTCTGATCGGCTTTATCCTGGATATCCTTTATCTGAATTTCAGGAAGGTGATGCCGTTTGTAATGGCAACTGCTCTTTCATGTGCTATCGGATGGATGTTTATTCCACTGATCAAACTAGCCATAGCATCCATGACAGGGATGCTATTTACCTCCTTCCGTTACGGCATAGCATGGCCGGTTGCCACCCACCTCTTCTTCGGACTTGCAGGAGGATTACTTGGATCGAGTATCCTTAAGCTTTCAGCACATTTTCTAAAAAAAGAGTAATCCAGATGAACTATCTCCCAATGACTCCAGAAGTACATACCCGATATGTTTTTCTCAACATATCGGTCTGGGTTTCATTATTCCTGTTTTCCCTTGCTTCATGCCAAAAAGAGGTCTCCTATGTTCCGCCCAACCTGACATTTCGGACCGATTCCGGATTTGTCAGTCACGATACAACCCTGGCAATAGGAGAACGAATCATGGTAGGCATCGAAGCACAGGGAGAGGGTGTTAATATCACCTACCTCCATATCGGTTGGAACAACGGAGAGGATCAGACAGTTCTCGACAGCGGGATGAATCAACCTGTTTTGAGATATGAGATCGAAATCACAAAAACAGCCAACGAGATAGAAACCTGGAATTTCCTCGTGATGGATCGTAACCACAGCTTTCGCAACAGGTCAATAACCCTCAGAAAATCAGCATCTTCCCAATACGGGCCAATTCTTTCCTATGCCAACATCCTTTTAGGAGCCCAGACCAACGAGGATGCCGGAAGTTTTTTCTCCCTCGGAGCTGGCCATAGATATTTTCAGGAAGAGGCCTATCAAAAGCAGGATTCCATTGATCTGATCTACTATTTCGATGAGTATGAAGCCACGCTCTCCTCCCCTTCAGAAGCTGATGCACCGGCTCTCTTCGGCGGACCAACAGGATTGGCAAACTGGACCATTAAGAATGAAACAAGGTACGATACAACAGCGTTCGCTCCAACAGATTTTGACCTTTCCGGAAATGACAGCCTTATCCTGGCAGCTTACGAACCGGTAAACCTGAAGCGAAAAGCAAAATTCATCCTTCCCGGCATGGTAATCTCATTCAGGGATCCGAAAGGAAACCTGGGGCTGATCCTGGTCAAAGAGGTAATTTCCGGTCCGGGAGGCCAAATTCTGATGGATATAAAGATTCAGCAATAAAGAGAGATGAAAAGAGCTATCATTCATACTGTATATCTCCTATTCCTGGGAATAGCTTTTTCATCAATCACGCTCTTTTCCCAACAGGTGATTACCGGTACTATTTGTGACTGCAGCACAGGTAAACCACTTCAGGGAGCCAACATCCTTGTTTCCGGGTCTCTTCAAGGTGCGGTTTCCGGACCGGGTGGAAGTTTCAACCTTACTGTTGAACCTGATCGCAAGGTAAGGCTGAGGCTCTCCTATATTGGATATCAGAACCTCCAGCAAACACTTACACGTGATCCAGTGGATGACACGATCGGGATTTCACTCTGTTTGACACCTGACGTACACCAGATGGAGGAGCTGTTTGTTACAGCAACACGAACACCTCAAAAGCCTGACGAGATTCCTGCCCGGATCGCCAGTATTCCATCAAAAAAGGTGATGGAGATGCCGGTCAATAATACAGATGAAGTCCTGCAGCTAATACCCGGAATCAAATTTGACCGTGACTTTGGCATTTTCTCTAAGAATTCGAGTGTGACCATGCGTGGATTAAACGGCTCTTACAGGGCCCTGATCCTGCTTGACGGTGTGCCTCTCAATAAGACTGATGGGGGTGGCATCAACTGGAACAGGTTGATTCCCGACAACATTGAGCGAATCGAGGTGTTAAAAGGACCTGTTTCCGCAGTTTATGGCAGCAATGCGATGAGTGGTGTTATAAACATCATCACAGAACAGCCTCCTTCTTTGTTGGAAGGGGAAGTGAAGGCTTATTACGGGACATACAATACGTTTGGCGGACTTCTGAAACTTGGCGGCAGCCTGTTCAGTCAGGATCGGGGGTTTTACTACAACCTCTCTCTTTTTTACAGGCAGGGGAAAGGCTACATCACAGAACCTGATGCTACCAGGGATAATCTTGATACAAACAGGTACCTTAAAGAGGGTTCAGTTTCAGGGAAAATTGGTTATCAGTTCAATACGAGAAACCGATTGGAACTTGAGTATAACTATTACAACGATATCCGTGGTGACGGGACAAAGATCTACGAACCTCTTGGGAGTTACAACCGATATCCGACTCATTTCGTCAGGTTGTCGACCCAAAACGGGTGGGGGAAATACAGTCTGCTGATAAATGGCTTCTACCAGAACGAGAACTACCTACGGCAGAATGAGACCAGGAGCCAGAAGAGAAGCGGGAAGTACACACTTTATGAAACGGATAGCAAACGGGTTGATTACGGTCTCTGGGTCAACCTGACAAACCAATTCCGTCCCAACCAGGCTATTACCGTGGGAGTGGACCTGAAACAGGGCAGTGTAGACGCTTCCGACACCTATTACACCTCATCCGACATCCTGACTAACAAAGGAAAGATGTCCTTTTTTGCTCTTTTTTCTGAATATGAGTTGACCCTGTTCAAACAGAAGATGAGTATCATTGCAGGTCTAAGATGGGATATTGCGTGGTTCACGGATGGCTCCTTCACAATCGGGTACCCAAGCACCCTTTCCGAATTCATGACAAGCTATCCATCTGATTTCTCCGACGAAACATGGAATGCGATCAGTCCCAAGCTAGGTCTTCGATACAATTTCAACCAAAGGCAGAGCATCTACCTCTCTTACGCCCATGGATTCCGACCGCCTATCCTGGATGATATGTGTAAAAACGGAAATATCAGCAAAGGGTTCAAGATGGCTAACCCAAAGTTGAAGCCTGAAGCACTTGATAATATAGAAGTCGGAGCTACTGTCACATTCTTTAAACGATTATCCCTTGAACCATCAGGATATCTTTCCTTTGGCAGAGATTTTCAATATTTTGTAGCTACTGGCGATAGCGTATTTACCGGCGGAGACAATCTAAAACCGGTTATGCGGAGGGAAAATATCAGCAGGGTAAGAATTCTGGGCGCCGAATTAACAGCGACCCTTCCAATCATCAGAAACCTAACGTTGATAGCGAATTATTCCTTCAATGATTCCAGGATTATAAAGTTTGATACGACAGCGAATCCAGGAAAAGAGCTGACCGGCAAGTTCCTTATGGAGGTTCCCGGGAACCAGGCTTTCGCCGGTGTGATATATTCGCCAAACAGGCTAAGTACCTCGATAACATTCAGGTATGTAGGGCAACAATGGATCAATGACGAAAACACAGCACAGAATTCCGCCTATTTTACAATCGACATGAAGGCATCCTACACCTTTTTCAACAAATTAACAGCCGGTATTACAGTTCAGGATCTTTTAAACAGGCAGTGGACCGACAGCAAAGGACAGTTAAGTCCGGGCCGGTTTATTATGCTCAACCTTTCGTACCGTTTTACCAAAAAAACCAATCAAAGATAATTTCAATTAAACAATCCACCATGAAACAGATCTTAACAATCATCTTTCTCTTTTCTCTCTGGATTTCCTCTTCACAAAGCCAGGTTTTGATTGCTCAATGGACCTTCCCATCGGGAAGCCCAGGCGACAGCATTTCAGATGCAGGTATCCCGGCCAACCTAACCAAATCCATCCATACGGAGGGAGGTACAAGCGTCATTGATTTCTCAAAAAACGGATTCACTACAAAAGCCGCCCAGGCTACAGAGTGGAATGATGGTGCCGACCTTAAGTGCTGGGTAGTAGAGATAACCACAACTGATTATGAACATCTTACTGTTAGCTCCAAACAGCAATCAGGAGGGAATAATCCCGGTCCGCGTGATTGGAAAGTACAATATCGGATAGGAGCCGGCGCAACCTGGACAGAAGTTCCGAATAGTTCTTTCGAGGTTCAAAACGACTGGACTACAGGGTCATTAGATAGTCTTGAGCTGCCAATTGAGTGTAGAAATCAACCCTCATTGTTTATCCGCTGGATCATGAGCAGCAATATCAACTCAGCCGGGGATCCGTTAGAAGTAACGGGGATAAACAAGATCGATGACATCATCATTTCGGGTAAACCGATTAATACCGGAACTCCAGAACCAGGCATCTCAATCAGCCTGTCTGTTTATCCAAATCCCTGTACGAAACTGATCACTGTTTCATCTCCGGAAATGATCACCTCCCTGATTGTGACAGATGCCGCCGGGCGTTTGGTTTCCTCGGAAAGCCCTCAGAGTAAAGAGATTTCACTGGTAGTATGGAATCTACCTGCAGGTTATTATATTATCCGGGCAATGACTGCTTCATCACAGGTAAAAACAGCCAGATTCTTCCGGTTGGATTAACAAGGTTTCAGATGAAAGATAATCCAAAATTGGTTGTCATCGGTGGGGGGTTCGGCGGGATTGAGCTGATAAAAAAGCTCAGGAACAAACCGTTTGACATTATTCTGGTTGATCGGAATAACCATCATACATTTCAGCCATTATTATACCAGGTAGCTTCATGCGGATTGGCTGATGTCTCAATAACCTCCCCTTTCAGAAGGATATTTAAGGGGTACAGGAACTTCCGGTTTCGAATGGCTGATGTCACAAAAATTGAACCCGGGGCAAAAAAAATCAGCACCAATATCGGAGATATCCCATATGATATTCTGGTAATAGCGACTGGATCTACCAGTAACTTCTATGGGAATGATAACCTGAAAAAGCATAGCCTCTCTTTGAAAACAGTAACCGATGCCCTCACCATCCGAAACACGTTGCTGCGTGAGTTTGAAGAGGCAATCACCCGAATGCATATTGACGAAAAGAAGATTCTTCTGAACTTTGTAATCATCGGTGCCGGCTCGACCGGTGTGGAAATTGCCGGATCACTTGCTGAGTTTAAGAAACACATAGCTCCTTATGACTATCCGGAACTGGATCCCGGATTGATGAATATTCACCTGATCGAGGCGGCAGATCGTGTACTGCCCATGATGTCAAAGATCTCCTCTGAAAAAGCGGATGAATACCTGACACGTATGGGAGTCAAGGTTTGGCTGAATACACGTGTGGAAGATTACGACGGCCTGAACGTGGTTCTTACTGACGGAACTATTCTCAAATCGGTAGCTTTTATCTGGTCGGCCGGTGTGAAAGGGGAAGTGATTGAAGGTGTGAAGCCCGATTCGATCTATCGTAAGAGCCGTTACATCGTAAACCAATTCAACCAGGTTACAGGGTACGATGATATTTATGCCCTTGGAGATGTTGCGGCGATGATCTCTGAGAAACGTCCAGACGGTCATCCGTTGCTGGCTCTACCTGCTATCCAACAGGGACATAACCTGGCTCGTAACCTGATTCGGTTACAGCGGGGAGAATCCCCTAAACCATTTATTTACTCCGATCTTGGTATCATGTCCACTGTTGGAAGGAACAAAGCCGTTGCCGAATTACGATTCGGGAGATTTCATGGTTTTGTAGCCTGGTTCATGTGGATGTTCGTTCATTTGATCCGGTTAATCGGATTCCGTAACCGACTGGCAATCCTGTTTGACTGGATCTGGAACTACTTTACATACGAATACTCTTTCCGGATTATCACACAACCATTTCGTAAAGAGAAGTGCCGGGATTGTGAGTAGTCATTAACAATTTTGCTCACACCGGGACTGATACTGAACAGCGAGCCTGGTCAGCCAGGCAAACAGGCTTCCCAGAATAATCCCAATGAAGACCCCCGCCAGGATATCACCCGGATAGTGTACTCCAAGGTATATGCGCGAATATGCCATGATAGAGGCCCAGATCAGCAAAACAGGAACGAACCACCTGTATCTTCGGTGCAACAAAAAGATTAAGAATACGGCAATAGCAAAGTTGGTTGATGCGTGTGCCGAGAAAAAACCGTACTGACCACCTCTATAATCATTCACAATATGAACCTGTTGTTCAATCTCAGGTTCATGGGAGGGTCGAAGTCTCAGGGTTTCATATTTGGAAAAGTTGGCCAATTGATCGGAAGCAGTGATCAGCAATGCAACCGCAATAACGATGGTGATTGTCTTCCATCTAAACTCACGGATGATGAGAAACAACATAATAAGGTACAGTGGCAACCAGATAATCGGTTTCGTCGCATACCAAAATATTTGGTCAAAAAAAGGATTATGCACTCCGTTTAAGGCCTGAAAAAATGTTTGGTCGAACTGTATCAGAGAATCAAGCATTATTAAAGGCAGATTTCGCAGATTATACAGATTTGTTTAACTCTTCCCATAGCATCCCTTTAAGCTTCTCCAATCCGGTTTGTTTATGTGAGGAGATGAATACGCATGGAAGATCCGGCAATTCTTTCTTTAATTCCCGGGTGATCTCTTCATCTGCCAGATCAGCTTTCGTCACTGCCAGAAGTCTTGGTTTATCCATCAATTCCGCATTGTAAAGTCGAAGTTCATTGAGCAGGATCCTGTACTCTTCACGGATATCATTACAATCTACAGGAATCATAAACAACAGCAGCGAGTTCCTTTCGATGTGACGTAAAAATCTCAGTCCAATTCCTTTCCCTTCATGGGCACCTTCGATAATCCCCGGAATATCAGCCATCACGAAGGAGTGATTGTCATGGTAGCTAACGATCCCAAGATTTGGTTTAAGAGTCGTAAAGGGATAGTCTGCAATTTGCGGTTTAGCAGCAGAGATTACTGAGAGGAGTGTCGACTTTCCAGCATTTGGGAAGCCAACCAGTCCAACATCAGCCAACAGCTTCAGCTCAAGGATGAACCAGCCTTCCTGTCCCGGTTCTCCTGGTTGTGCATACTTAGGTGATTGATTTGTGGATGATTTGAAATGGTCATTTCCAAGCCCTCCCCTGCCACCCGGAACCAATACGTGAGTCTCTTCAGCTTCCGTTATCTCACAAAGGAATTCTCCCGTTTCGGAATCACGGGCAACTGTTCCAAGCGGGACGTCAATGATCACATTATTACCACAGGCGCCTGTCCTCAGACTTCGTGCACCATGTTCTCCGTGGCCTGCTTTGAGGTGTTTTGTAAACTTCAGGTGGAGTAGTGTCCAAAATTGCTTTTTTCCCTTCAGGATGATGTTGCCCCCGTTACCACCATCACCACCATCGGGACCTCCCCGGGGATTGCCGCGGGTCCTCAGAAAATGGGTCGAACCAGCTCCTCCTTTTCCGGAAGCACAAAAAATCTTTACATAGTCGACAAAGTTGGATTCTGACATGAAATTAGATTTATCAAGAAGAGACCAGGCAGAGACCCGGTTAATATCTATTGTCGATCACATTACAGATAGCGGCAAAGATGTCATCAATGGTACCCTCTCCGGGTATAACGACAAAAACATCACGTTTCTTATAAAAGTCGATGAGAGGTTCTGTATGCTTTTGGTAAACGACCAGGCGATTCTTTATCACATCTGCCGTGTCGTCGGTCCGCCCCTGTTCAATCGCTCTGTTCACCAGGCGGCGAACCAGTTCCTCCGCCGGGACTTCGAGAGAAATAACTTTCGCCACTTTGCAATTTGTGCGCTCCATCATCTCCTCCAGCGCCTCTGCCTGCCTGAGGGTTCGGGGAAATCCATCAAAGACAAATCCTTGGGCCCCTTTGTGTTTTTCGCATGTATTCTCAAGAAGCTCAATAAGGTACTTATCAGGGACCAATTCCCCACTGGCTATGACATCTTTGACTTTTATGCCGAGCTCTGTTTCGAGCCTGATCTCCTCACGTAAAATATCTCCTGTAGAAACGTGAATCAGGTTGTAATGTTTAGCCGCTTTTGAGGCCTGGGTTCCTTTTCCCACACCGGGAGGTCCAAAAAAGATCAGGTTCAGCATAGTTTCATTTTTTTGGTATTTCGATATTTAGTTCTCAAGCTTATATATTTCAGGCAGGTTCCGTCCATACCCGTCGTAGTCCAGTCCGTATCCGACAATAAAATCATTCGGTATCTCAATCCCCAGATAGTCTATTGTAAAGGTTTTCACAAAATTCTCAGGTTTCATACAAAAACAGGCCAACCGAACCGAAGCTGGGTTGTATTTAACGATATCCTTCAGCAGGTGATTCATAGTGATCCCTGAATCTACAATATCTTCCACAACAACCACATGACGACCTTTGAGATCTTCATTCAGTCCGATCAGCTCTTTGACCTCCTCGGATGACCGGATGCCTGCATAGGAAGCATATTTAACAAAGGATACCTGACATGGGATTGTCAATCTCCTTATCAGATCGGCAGCAAAAATAAATGCACCATTCAACACCCCAAGTAATAGTGGGTTCTGCCCTTTATAGTCTGCATTAATCCGGTCTGCTATCTGCTGAACAACCAGGTTAATCTGCTCCAGGGAGATGAACTTCCGGAATACTTTATCCTTAACCTCTACAAACTCCATCAACTGTTAATTCGTACTTCTAACACAAATTAAAGAAGAATATCTTAATTTCGTGTACTCAAACTGAAAATAGTTACTTATGAAAGCCATTATCAGCATCATTATGGGCAGTACATCCGATCTTCCGGTGATGGAAGCTGCTGCAAAATTCCTGAACGACATGCAGATCCCTTTTGAGATCAATGCTCTGTCGGCTCATCGCACTCCGGAGAAGGTCGAAGAGTTTGCAAAGAATGCCCGCGCCCGGGGAATTAAAGTGATCATTGCTGCTGCCGGTATGGCTGCACACCTCCCCGGGGTAATCGCCTCAATGACCACCCTGCCGGTTATCGGAGTCCCTATCAAAGCTTCGCTCGACGGACTCGATGCTCTTCTCGCCATCGTTCAGATGCCTCCGGGAATCCCTGTTGCAACTGTAGGAATCAATGCTTCCCAGAACGCGGCAATCCTGGCAGTGGAGATGCTCGCCCTCTCTGACGAACTTATCCACCAGAAGATGGTGAAGTTTAAAGAAGATCTCAAGAAGAAGATTGTAAAGGCAAATGAAGAGCTGGCCGGGATCAAGTTCGACTTCAAGGTGGATTAACCCAGCGTCTGAAACCATAATCTGTCAACACTGCTATAGTAATCCCAATGAATATACCTCCCAACACATCGCTGGGATAGTGAACCCCAAGTGCCATGCGGGAGTATCCCACCATCACTGCCCAAATTAATACCGGGATCTGAACCGACCTTCTGCGAAAGAGCAGAGCGATAGAGGTAGCTATTGCAAATACCTCCGTGGTGTGGCCGGAAGGGAAAGAGGCCCCTCCTCCTTTTGTCAGTTTCTCAATTGTATCATGAGCCCGGAATGGGCGTACCCGGTTCACAATAGATTTCACTGAATAGGTGATCAGAGCAGCCAGAATGAGGGCAACGACAACCTGGCCCATTTTTTTCAATCCGGTTTTGCTAAACCTGTATATCAATCCGGTTACCAGGATCATACCGATGCTTATAAATGTCGTAGCAGAAGAAAAGAAACGAAGAATATCGTCAATGGATTCAATCCTGTGAGTCTGGATCCAGTCAAGCAGTGTAAGATCTAAAGAGCTGACCATGTATATTAATGTTTCCTGATGATCATCAGCCCATCCCGGAAGGGCAGAAGAAGGTTCTCCACCCTTTCATCCAACTGAACCAATTCATTGAACTCTGAAATCCCCCGGGTATCCCTGTCCCATTTAAGTGGCAGATCCAACACTTTCCCGCTCCAAAGAACATTGTCGGCCAGTATAAACCCACCTTTCCGAACCCGGGGCAACACAAGTTCATAGTAATTCCGGTAATTTGGTTTATCTGCATCGATAAAAACCAGGTCCCATGTCTCATCGATAGCAGGGATGATCTCGATCGCATCCCCGATATGCAGAATCACGGAATCCTCCAATGAGGCTTCTTCCAGGTACGTGCGGATAGTGGATTCGAGTTCAGGATTGGATTCAATGGTGTGGATGACCCCTCCCCTTCTCCTCCCCTTGAAGGGGAGGGTGCTGGGGGGTGGGGTTAGTCCCTCCGCCAGACAGATTGCCGAATAACCGGTAAACGTCCCGATTTCCAGGATCCTCTCCGGACGGATCATTTGGCTTATCATCCGGAGCAGCAATCCCTGCATATGACCAGCCAGCATCTGGGGATATGTCTGGGTCAAATGGGTTTCCCTGTTGATTTTTGAAAGGATCTGGGACTCCGGAGAGGTAAATTGCTGAGCATATTCAACTAGGTTCTTATCCATCTCTCATAGATTAGATGAGGCAAGTTACCGATTTTTTCTGGCAATGATTCAATTGAATATGTATCTTTGAAAGATATTAATCACTGTCATATGAAACTGTTCGCAATAACCCTTGTATGCCTGGCATCTTTTGGATCCATTCAGGCCCAGGAGGTCACTTTTGAAGATCTGAACCGTGCTTCTCAAAAATTCATGACTGGCGAAAACCCGGAAGCCGTTCTTCGGGGCTCACTAACACTCCTTTCAAAGGAGATGCAGCCGATAGGGCATATCTTCCAGTTTGCACCTTCCGGATTCGTCATTGCCTCCACTTCTAAATCAACCCGGCCAATCTATGCCTACTCCGTTACGAATGACTTTCTCCTTTCAAAAGAAGATGACTCGAAGGCAAAAGCAATTTTTTCACAAGACCTTATTAACAGGATACAATTCTCTGACCAGTTGCCATTTTCCCAAAAAACCGCAATTGCCCGGGAATGGGAGCAATTCCTTGACGGGCGTTTGCTGATGACACCGGTTCAGCAATGGCCACCTGAAGGGAGCACCCCTTCCGGAGGGTGGATCGAAACCGACTGGACCCAATCGGCTCCATTTTCCAAAATTTCCATTACCCACCTCCCAGCCGGATTATATCTCGTTAGGGTTTCTTTTGAAGGGGAACAAATTTTGGCAGGAAAAATTATCAAAAACTGACAAAACGCGCCACGAAGTTCAGTTGGCAGTTGGCAGTGGGCAGTGGGCAGTGGGCAGAAGATTTACCCCGACCCTTGAATCTTGAACCTTGAATCTTGAACCTTAACCTCTACTCTCAATCAGCATCTCCAACATCCGAATCCCGGCTTCGGGGATAATGGTACCGGGTCCGAAGATAGCAGCAGCCCCTGCTTTGTAAAGGAAATCATAATCCTGATGAGGGATCACACCACCAACGATCACCAGGATATCTTCCCGTCCCAGTTTCTTCAACTCTTCGATGACCTGGGGAACCAGGGTTTTGTGGCCGGCTGCAAGGCTGGATACGCCCAGGAAATGAACATCGTTTTCAACAGCTTGCTTAGCTGCTTCTGCGGGGGTTTGAAAAAGGGGTCCGATGTCAACGTCAAAGCCGATGTCAGCATAACCGGTTGCTACCACTTTGGCACCTCGATCATGGCCATCCTGCCCCATCTTGGCTATCATGATGCGGGGGCGACGTCCATCAAGTTCTGCAAATTTATCAGCCAGTTCCCGGGCTCGGGTAAAGGCATCACTGTCGTGAGATTCTGAGGAGTAGACTCCTGAAATAGATCGTATCACTGCTTTATACCTCCCGTAAACTTTTTCCAATGCTAATGAAATTTCACCCAGAGTTGCCCTCTTTCGGGCAGCATCAACCGATAGTGCAAGCAGATTCCCTTCTCCGGTCTCCGCAGCTTGTGTCAGGGCATCCAGGGACTTCTCCACCTCATCAGTATTCCGCTCTGTCTTGAGTTTTTTCAAGTGGCCGATCTGGGCTTCACGGACAGCTGAATTATCTACTTCAAGGGTCTCCATTGGCTCCTCTTTTTCAAGACGACAGGTATTCACACCAATGATTTTGTCTTTCCCAGTGTCAATGCGAGCCTGCTTGCGCGCTGCCGCCTCTTCTATCCGCATTTTTGGTATGCCTGTCTCAATGGCTTTGGCCATCCCTCCCAACTCTTCAATCTCCAAAATATGCTGCCATGCCTGGTGGGCAATCTGACTTGTAAGTGTCTCAATAAAATAGGAACCTGCCCATGGGTCGAGAGAACGGCAGATGTTGGTCTCCTCCTGAAGGTATAGCTGTGTGTTACGAGAGATCCTGGCAGAGAAATCAGTAGGCAATGCAATCGCTTCATCGAGAGAGTTGGTGTGCAGCGACTGTGTATGACCCAAAACAGCCCCAAGCGCCTCAATGCAGGTGCGGGTAACATTGTTAAAAGGATCCTGCTCAGTGAGGCTCCATCCCGAAGTTTGGGTATGTGTGCGCAAGGCCATCGACTTAGGATTTTTCGGATCAAACTGCTTCACGATCTTTGCCCATAACATCCGTGCAGCACGCATTTTGGCTATCTCCATAAAAAAATTCATCCCCGATCCCCAGAAAAACGAGATCCTGGGTGCAAACGCATCGATATCCATTCCTGCATTTACTCCTGTACGTAAATATTCCAGGCCATCGGCCAGTGTATACGCCAGTTCAATGTCGCAGGTAGCCCCGGCTTCCTGCATATGATATCCGCTGATACTGATCGAGTTAAATTTTGGCATGAACTCTGTCGTAAAAGCAAAAATGTCTGCGATAATCTTCATTGACGGACCTGGAGGATAGATATAGGTATTGCGAACCATAAACTCCTTGAGAATGTCGTTCTGAATCGTTCCATTCAAATCTTCAACAGGAACTCCCTGTTCCTCTGCAGCAACGATGAAAAAAGCAAGTATAGGCAATACGGCTCCATTCATTGTCATTGAAACCGACATCTTGTCGAGGGGTATCTGATCGAAGAGCACCTTCATATCCTCAACGGTATCGATCGCTACGCCTGCTTTTCCAACATCACCAACAACCCGTTCATGGTCGGAGTCATAACCCCGGTGGGTGGCAAGATCAAAAGCAACCGAGAGGCCCTTTTGACCGGATGCCAGGTTACGTCTGTAAAATGCATTAGACTCTTCAGCAGTGGAGAACCCAGCGTATTGCCGGATGGTCCAGGGACGCATCACATACATAGTTGAATAGGGTCCACGGAGAAAAGGAGGGAGTCCGGCCGAAAAATGAAGATGCTCCAGATTCTGCAGGTCAGACTCCCCATAAACAGGTTTCAACGGAATCTGTTCTGGAGTTAACCAGTCGGGTTTAATGCCATGCTCCTTTTCCCACTCTTTGTAAGAGGATGACTGACGCTGCTGGATTTTATAATCAATGTTTTTAAAACTGGGCCTCATAGGATTTATTCAGTAAACGAGTTGAAGAAAATTGTTACAATGAGAGGATAAACACCATGTATGCTTTTTTTGACATAGGGTTAAACATTAGGGTTGATTGGATCGGAATGGAGAATTTCTTAGAGATTGGTATCTCCTTCCGAACATTGACACCCACATTATTGATTCCCGCTTTTGGTCCGTACCAGGAACTCTCGAACGGAATCCCGCCGATGAATGGCCGGATACCAAATCCCTTTACATCAAACTGGTAGGAAAGTTCAAAGTAAGTTGAATAATTATTCTGGGTTCCAAGGCCTAAGATACCTGTTGTATCTTTCCCTTTATCGGCACCATATATGAGTGTAGAAGCCATGACCTGAATGGGAAATTTTTCCGGGCCGTTAAAAATCAGGGAGACTTCAAGGGTGTGCCATGTATCCTTATTCTTCCAATGAAAATAGTTTGCTCCGGGAAGTGTATCAATCGGCAAAGGAGCATAATAATCGACCAACATCACAGTGAAATATTTGTAGGTATATGATAAAAAAAGGTCGAGTTCATTAAAACTATAGTCCAACGAGATGGTGTCATTAACCCAGAAGGTATGCCTCGAAAAAGCATAGGATCCCCACGCACCCAGACTGAATCCGAAAGCATCTACTGATAAGGAAGGCTGTATAGCAGCTGAGCTGCCAAAGTTCTGCCCCCGCCAGATATACCGACTGACCAGATCGGCTCCTACATTCAGTGTTACTTTCCCGGGCGCGGCCTCTTCTGTCTCATCAAGAATCTGTTCCTCCTGTGAATATCCTGGATTCACACCCCATACCATCAGCAGGCAGAACAGCAGGAGTATTAAAAAAAATTTCATATCAGATTAAGCTTTTGTTGAAGTTCTTCAATATCTACCGGTTTGTTCATCATCTCATCCATCCCTGCATCTAAAAAACTATCCTGGTCATCCTCAAATGCATTGGCGGTAATTGCGATGATCTTAATCCGTTCCGATTCAGGGATGCTTCGTTCTTTTTCCTCTTCCCTGATCAACTTACATGCAGTAACACCATCCATGTTCGGCATCATGATATCCATCAGGATAACATCGTATTTGTTTTCTTTGAATTTATTGACCGCTATTTGTCCATCTGCAGCACTATCCACCTTATGTCCAATTCTGGCAAGGGATGCCATGAGCAAACGCTGGTTGATCATATTATCTTCTACAACCAGAATATCGAGAGATCTCTTTTCGGAATGCTCAGTATGATCTTCCAGATTCATATCTGTTTTATTGAATTCCTAATCGGTGTTGACAGGAAATTAAAACTTCTAATAAATTGCTTTTGACATGAATGAAATCATCCACGCCGGATAGTTGCAGCTCTTCAACGATCTTCTCAGGATATCCTGCCACAACAACATAAAGGGTGGGCCTCTGATCCTTCAGTTTGCTGGTAATATCCGGGACGATCTTCTGATATTCATCATCAGAACTGCAGATAACTACTATATCGGGGTTTGACTCCAAAGCTGCTTTAACACCCTGATCAATTGACCCGAATCCCGGATTGTCGATGATTCTATAACCGGCACACCCGAAGAAATTGGATGCAAATCCTGCCCTGGCCCGTAACATTGAAAGGGTTCCCATGGTAAAGAGAAAAACAGTGGGAGCTTTATTCCCTGAGGCAATATATTGTTCTGTGGCCAGTCGCAGTTTCTCAAAAGGTTCAGCCGCCCGAAACGGGAGCATCCTTTCGTAGGTCGATGGGCCCTTATATTCACCCGAAATATCCGTGGTGATTTTGGCTAGCATCTGATCCGTGAGGTTAGGATACTGGTTTGTCCCCAATAGAAGCAATTTCCGTTGAGAAAATTCTTTCTCCTTCTGTCTCCTTGATGAAGCAATGGATTCCTGAACAAAACCCTGTTTAGTTGATTCTATCATACCACCATGCGCCTCAACCTCCTTAAAGAGGTTCCAGGCGTGAAGAGCCAAAGAGTCTGTCATGTTTTCAATAAAGTAGGATCCGGCTGCCGGATCCACTACCTTGTCGAGATACGCCTCTTCTTTGAAGATCAACTGTTGGTTCCTGGCAATCCGTTCAGCAATCGGTTCAGGAGTTTCATAGGGGATGTCAAATGGAAGGATCGAGAGAGAGTTTGTGTTCCCAATAGCCCCAGACATTCCTTCCGTAGTGGTTCGTAACATATTGACATACGGATCAAAAATCGTCTTGTTCCATCGGGCAGTTATACAATGGATATTCATCCTGCACGACTCTTTTTTGTCCGGTTGATATTGATCCACAATTTTCGCCCAGAGCAGGCGGGCTGCCCGAAGTTTGGCAATTTCCAGAAAGTAGCTGGACCCAACAGCAAACGTAAAGGAGATCCGCGATGCTACTGAATCCGAGGATAACCCTATTTCTGAAAGCCCGGCGAGGTATTCATTCCCTGAGGCAAGTGCAAATGCAAGCTCCTGAACAAGTGTGGATCCGGCATCCTGGAAACGGTAACCGTTTATGTTGATTACGTTGAATTTCGGGATATTTTTTTGTAAATTCTTAACCAAATATTTTGCCTCTTCAAGATTGCTGGCCTGCGAGACATAGAAATCTCCATGCATGAGCAGGTAGCTAATCGGATCAAAATTAATGGAACCGGTAACCAATTTCGGATCAATTCCCCGACGATTAATTTCATACAAAAAAAGTGCTGTCGTCAGTGGATATGATCTTGAACGAAAGAAATGAACAGCTATTTGTTCCAAATCAATCCCGGCAAGAAGTGCCTGCATCTGTGGGTGGGTAACGATTTCCCTCGAATTGAATCCGATAGCCCGGGCTCCACAGGTGATGGCATCCAGGGCAGTTTTGTTGGCTTTTTCAACCTGATCAGAGGGAATATCCTGACGGATAATCCAGTCATTCCCACCCTGCTTGAAATCCCGGAGGTATGGGAACTCTCCCGGTAGTATTTTCAAGTATTCCAAACCTTCCAGATCCTCCATACAATAATATGGTTTCACCGGGAATCCCTCCGGGGTTTCCCAAATCAGCGTTTTGGCATAGTCAGCCCCCTTTAGATCCTTCCTGATCTTCTCCTCCCACTGTTCAATAGTTACAGGTGGGAAATCATTAAAGAGGGTTTTAGAATCATTCAACTCCATATTGCAGCAATTCGTAGTGAACAAAAATAATCATTATCAACTGAATCGCTTTATCTTTACAGAAAAATCTTATTCCATGAATATTGCATTGTTTGGTGCTTCCGGATTTATCGGAAACCATCTGAAGATGGCATTGCGTTCTCATGATCATGTGCTTACCATAGTAAATCGTGAAGGGTTTGCAAAAAGTGATGCCGACTTTTGTGCGAACTATGTTAACGGGCAGGATATAGTCATTAACCTGACCGGTGCCCCGGTCTCCCGAAAATGGAATACTGCCTATAAAAACGAATTATACGACAGTCGTATCCTGACAACACGGAAAATCGTCAAAGCGATTCTCGACGCTCCTGACACCCCGAAGTGCCTGATCAGTGCCTCAGGCGTTGATGTTTATAACGATAAAAACAAACATACGGAAGAGAGCCTCGGGTTCGCCGATAACTTCCTTGCAAAACTTTGTCAGGAGTGGGAATCTGAAGCTATGATTGCGGATTCTTCCTGCCGGGTTGTCATCCTTAGAATGGGAGTGGTACTTGCCAAAGATGAAGGAGCGCTGGAGAAATTGGCACCTCCTTTCAAAAAAGGGATTGGCGCACGGATTGGAAACGGGAACCAGGGTGTTTCATGGATCCATATCGATGATCTGACAGAGATTTTTCTCTTTGTCATCAATCACCCGGAGATAGTTGGTGTTGTTAATGCTGTTGGTGAGTACCCAACGGATAATTATCTCTTTTCAGAGAGTCTGGGCAAGATGTTTGAACAACCTGTTTATTTCAGTATTCCCAAATTCCTTTTGAAGCTTATCTATGGCGAAGGTGCCGTGGTACTTATTGACGGAAAAAAGGCGCTGCCGGAGAAACTGTTAAAAAACGGCTTCAAGTTTCAGTACCCATCAATCGACAAGGCCCTTCTCGGAATCTACAGAAAGTAGGTTCTTACCTGATATCCATCTCTTCTGTTAACCAGCCTGCTCCTGCATACTTATCAATGATGAAAAGCAGGTATCGAATGTCAAGGATAATATTTCTGCACTGATCGGGATCATACATCAGGTCGCTCATGGTTCCCTCCCAGTTTCTGTCGAAATTGATTCCGATCAACTCTCCGTCGCCATTCAGTACCGGTGCACCGGAATTGCCACCGGTAGAGTGAATCGTGGAGATAAAAGCTACATGCAGGGTGCCGTCATCATCTGCATATCTTCCATAATCGGCTGAACCAATCAGCTCTTTCAACCGTTGATCTACGGTATAATCATAGATGGTTGAGTCCTCTTTCTCCAGGATTCCCTGAGTTGTTGTGTAATAATTATAAGAGACCCCATTGGCTGGTTCAAAACCATCGACCTGTCCATAACAAACTCTCATGGTTGAATTTGCATCAGGATAAAATTTGCGGTCTGGCTGCATTTCCATTAACGCCAGCATGTATATCCTTTGCAAACTGTCTATTCCAGAGGTGATCTCTCTTATTACCGGAAGAATATCTTCCTGATACCTTTCCATGATGCTTTGTGCCAACAGGTAAGCTGGGTCAGCAGAGATCTTCCGTGCCGACTTCCGCTTGAAATTAGTCAGGAAATCATATAGCCTGGTTGAGTCAGTAAAAAGTGAAGTTGCAAAAAGATTCTCCACATAAGCCTGCACATCACCATGATACTTTTTCCCGATCAATTTAAATATATCGGGGAGGTAATTCTTATCCATATGATCCTGCATCTCCTTTAACATTTCCACTGTAATCTTCTGATCGATCAAAGGCTGGTAGTTCTTATAAAATCCATGGGCAGACAGCATCAGACCCGAAACATCTTCATCTATTTTTTCATCACTAATTTCTTTATCACCCGCTTGCCCGATAAGGTTCTCTGAGGAGAGAGGCAAGCGGAAAATTTCCGGCGCCATACCGGCTTCACGCAAATATGTGTAAGCCATGTCTATGGGATACAACTCATTATATAGGCTCTCAAACATGGGAAGAATCCCGCTGAAATCTCTTTGGCCATTCCGGTGAAAATTTGCCCAATCCTGGAAACTCGTTTCAAATTCCTGCTTCCTGGTGACACCATCAGCCCTGGTGATTCCACGGGTTTCTCCAATCATTTTCTTCCAGTAATTGGAAATTCCGGCATGCTTTGAGGCATATTGAATCCTTACCAGCCGGCTCGTATCCATAGCATTACCGATTATATCCAGCCTTTTCTGTCGCAAACCGATTTTCACTGGATTCTCTTTGAGTGCGATCAGATCCATTGCAAAAGAGGGCAGGTATTCCCTGGTGGAGCCGGGATTGCCAAACAGCAATGTAAAATCGCCCGCCTCGTACCCTCCAAGAGAGATTGGGAAATAGTGTTTCGGTTTGTATGGGACATTATCTTTCGAATACCCGGCAGGCATATTGTTGGAGTCGGCATAAATCCGGAAGACCGAGAAATCACCTGTATGGCGGGGCCACATCCAGTTATCAGTATCGCCACCGAATTTTCCGATCCCCGATGGGGGCGCCCCCACAAACCGGATATCTTTGAATACCTCTGTCACATAGAGATAGTATTGGTTCCCATGAAAATACGGAACTACGCGTGCATTATAATGGGTTCCCTTTTCAGCTGTATCCACAATAGTCTGCCCATTTTTCCTGATTAGTGTTTCCCGTTCTTTCTCCGAAAGAGTGTCGGTCACGCCATCGAGAACCTGTGATGTTACATCTTCCATCCACACCAGGAAGGTGACTGTCAAGCCGGGATTTGGCAATTCTTTCTCCATTGATTCCGCCCAATACCCATCGGTCAGGTAGTCGTGCTCCAGGGAGCTGTGACGCTGGATAACCCCAAACCCGCAATGGTGGTTGGTCAGCAGAAGTCCGTTGGGAGAGACCACCTCACCGGTACAACCCCGGCCGAACATCACAATGGCATCCTTGAGGCTGGAGTGATTAACGCTGTAGATATCCTCGGCTGATAATTTCCAACCCATCTGTTGCATCTGCTCGATGTTTTTATTTAAAAGCAGGGGGATCCACATCCCTTCATCGGCAGAGAGTGAGTGGTGAATCGTGAGTAGAGAAATAATGGTAAAAAGTCTGATAATCTTAGTCATAACTGTATGTTTTATAGTATCTTTCGTTTAGTTCTTATCCTGAATTTTGAATTGGAATCTGAGGTATGCAATCTTTTTCCCCTGTTCCAGCCAGATTGATTCATAATAGGTTAGGATCTGCGCAACCGGTTCATTTTTATATACATTGTGAAGGTCTTCGGTTGCCAGCAGGATCTCCGCCTGATACTCCTTAAGTACTTCCCTGGTGTAGTTGTAAAACTCCCTGTCGTCGGTCTTCAGGTGAATGATACCTGAAGGTTTTAAAATCCGTTGATAACGTTTAAGAAATACAGGAGCAGTAAGTCTCTTTCGCTCTTTTCCCGGTTGAGGATCGGGGAAGGTAATCCATATTTCACCGATCTCACCTGGCTGAAAAAGATTCTCGATATGATCGGCCCGGGATCGGATAAAAGCTACATTCTTCAGATCTTCTTCCTCAACCGTTTTGCATCCCCTCCATAATCGTGCACCTTTGATATCTATCCCAATGAAATTTCGTTCCGGAAATTTCCTGGCCAGCCCAGTTGTATATTCACCTTTTCCACAACCGAGTTCAAGTGTGATGGGCTGATTGTTTCGAAAAAAATCTTCCCGCCACCTTCCCTTCAACCGAAACTCCGGCTGAAGTTCAGCATAACGAGGTTGAAAAAGATGCGGGAACGAAATATTTTCGGTAAAATGGATAAGCTTTTTTTTGGCCACTCTTAACCTATTTTTCCAGTATCCAGGCTCCAGGAAATCCGCTGGTTTTCATGGTACTCATCATTCTGACTGCTTCAGCCTGGTTTGTAAAAACTCCGGCGGCAACCCTGGAGAGGCCTCGGGATGACCGGTCAAAGATAGTTGCCTTGACTCCCTTTTGGTTTAGTTTCCTGACCAGCCTCTGTGCATTGCTTTCCACTCCGAACGCTCCCACTATTACAGCATAGTTAACGGTTTCGGATGCCCCGGTTTGTCGGGGGCTGGGTTGCCGGGGGCTGGTTTGAGGTTGGGTGGTTTTGGGTTGGGTGGTTTCGGGTTCATTGTTAAGAGGCGGTTCCATGCTGACCGGAACTTCTTCGTGCATGATCGGAGATGGGTGTATTTCCTGTGGGGCCTCCTTTACATCCGCTTTGCTGAAAGGAGAAAGGGAAGAGAGGATATCGGCCGAATTCCAGGAACCTGACTTGATGGAATCGTATCCTGCAAGGCTAAGCAGGATGGCTGCAGCTACAGGCACTGCCAGGATTGCGGCCCATTTCAAAGGTTTTGGAATGGCTCGTTGAACGAGTTCTTTTGTCTGACGGCGTGATTTTATCCGTTTCTCAATTCTGTCCTGATGACTGTCCCGGTTTATCGGGGAGGAGAAGAATGGTTGTAACCCAAATGAATCGGGCAACAAATTGGATCGTTGGTCCTGATCGAACTGAATGTTACCCTCTTTCCCCATGTAAAGCTTCCCAATATTCTGGAGGATTAAATACTTTCTTGTCTTCAGAGCCTTGATCGTCTCCTCTGAGAAGTTGCGGATCAGCTCATTGGCTTCATTGAAACTGATTGTCTTTGCCTGGGCGATATGGTTAGCCAGAAGACCGTCATTCTGACGGAGGTTGATGTTAAAAAGGATTTTTTTTGAAGGCGGTTGGAACGTATGATATACAGAATGGATCTGGGCTGGAAGGTAGCTCCCAACAAACCCTCCCAATCCAGGAATAATCACACAGTCGTGCTCCGATAATAATTCAGCAATGTATTTTTTAATTTCCATAGCCATGACTGTTTAACCTGCTAAGATACCAATAAATAGTATGATTTAGCTCTTTCTATTCAAAATTTTTAATAAATCTGAAGGGGTATCAACGGAAATGCTCATGTACTGCGTTTCATGAATAAAAATCTGAAAACCATTCTGAAGCCATCTTAGCTGTTCCAAAGATTCGGTTCTCTCGAGAGAGCTCTCAGGCAACAGGACCAGCTTTTGCAACAGAGTACTCCTGAATCCGTAGATCCCAACATGTTGAAAAAGAATGTCCTCTATTCCCTTTGTTTCATCTTTTCTGTCCCTTGTATATGGGATGGCTGCACGGCTGAAATAGAGAACATGATGGTCCTCTGTGAATACTACCTTGACAACGTTTGGATCTGTAATATCCTCCGGGTTCAGAATCTTTCTGGCAAGTGTGGCAATGTTGTTCCCGGGGTTTGAAAAACAGCGTACCACTTCAGATATCTGTTCAGGAAAGATAAATGGTTCGTCCCCCTGGATGTTGACAACTATATCGAAATTCACTTTTTTCCCGAACTGAACAATCTCCATCGCTTCGGCACTCCTTTCAGTACCGGTGTTATGGGTGGTTGCAGTCATCACTGCTTCACCGCCGAAATCATGGACATGCTTCAGAATCCCCTCGTGATCTGTGGCTACAACCACGGCAGAGAGATCCGGACAGCAGGCTGCCTGTTCATACACCCGCCGGATCATTGATTTTCCATCAATATTAACCAGTGGTTTCCCAGGAAATCGGGTGGAATAATAGCGGGCCGGAATGATACCGAGGCTCTTCATCAGCATGATTAAAATAATCCATGAAGGTCGGCATTGACCCTTTCTATCACTGTCCCCAGGTCCTCCGGATTTTCGGGGAAGTTGACATTGTCAACATCAACAATCAACAGTTTACCATGCTTGTAGCCGGTTACCCATTCTTCATATCGCTCATTGAGGTTTTTCAGGTAATCAAGGCGAATGGCACTCTCGTATTCGCGTCCTCGCTTCTGAATTTGCTTTACCAGTGTTGGAACTGTAGCCCGGAGGTAAATAAGCAGATCGGGGGGTTGTATGAGGGAGCCGATAAGTTCAAAGAGTGAGAGGTAGTTCTCAAAATCGCGTGTACTCATCAGGTTCATTGAGTGCAGGTTAGGTGCGAAGATATGAGCATCTTCATAGATGGTACGGTCCTGGATCACCGTCTTCCCTGATTTCCGGATGTTTACGATCTGCTTGAACCTGTTATTCAAAAAGTAAATCTGCAGATTAAATGACCACCGTTGCATATCTTCATAGAAACTGTGGAGGTAGGGATTGTCATCCACACTCTCGTAATGCGGCTCCCAGTTGAAGTGTTTAGCCATCAGCTCAGTGAGCGTCGTTTTTCCGGATCCGATATTTCCTGCAATGGCGATATGCATAATTCTTATTTTAATTCAAAGATAAACAAAGAGCCTGATTTATGAAATCATTTGAAGGATTTCATCAACATATTTTCGGGTATTAAAAAGTCGTGGTACCTTATGCTGTCCCCCCAACTTTCCCTTAGATTTTAGCCAGTTATAAAAAGTATTCAGAGGAACCACACGGATGATGGGCTCTCCCAGTATCATATTATGATATCGTTTTGCCTCGTAATCCGAGTTAAGCGATTTAAGCGCATTATCAAAGATTTCGGTAAAAAAGGCCATATCCTGCGGTGGGGCATCGAATTCGATCAGCCACTCATGTGCTCCACGTTGGTTCACTTCAAAGTATACCGGAGCAGCTGTATAATCAAGGAGGGTACTCTGGCACCTGTTGCATGCAATCGAGAGGGCTTTATCTGCATTATCAACGATGAGCTCCTCGCCGAAAGCATTGATATAACTGCGTGTTCGGCCGGTTATCTTGATTCTGTGAGGATCAAGAGAGGTGAACCGGACTGTATCTCCAATCAGGTATCTCCACAATCCTGCGTTAGTAGTAATTACAACGGCGTAGTTGGTATTAAGATTGACTTCATCTAATGAAATGGCTTCAGAAGAATATGAAGAAAACTCATCGGCGGGAAGAAACTCATAATAGATGCCATAGTCAAGCATCAGCAACATGTCATCCGCATCATCGCGGTCCTGAATCGCGAAGAATCCTTCGGAAGCAGTATAGGTCTCCAGGTAGTGCATCTGCTGAGAAGGGAAAATCTGTCTGAACAACTCCCGGTAAGGAAGGAAACTTACACCTCCGTGGATGAAAAGTTCAAAATTAGGCCATACCTCCAGTAAATGTTTCTTGCCGGTAATCTCCAGAACCCGTCGGGCCAACAACAGGGTCCATGATGGAACACCCGAGATGTTGGTTACATCGTGTTGAATTGTTGCCCTGGCCATTTTATCGATTTTCGACTCCCATTCGTCCATGAGAGCGATTGAGAGGTTTGGCGTACGAAGAAACTCAACCCAGAATGGAAGATTTTGCATCAGGATCGCTGACAGATCACCCTGGTAGTATATCGATTCGCTGGATACCTCCATAACCTGATGAGTACCTCCCATAGCAATAGCTTTCCCCGCAAAGAGGTTGGTGTCGGGATGGTTATTGCAGTATATACTAAGTAAATCTTTTCCCCCTTTGAAGTGGCATTCTTCGAGGGCCTCCTCACTCACAGGAATGAATTTACTTTTATCAGCGGTAGTTCCAGATGATTTAGCAAACCATTTTGTCTCGCTAGGCCAAAGGATGTTTTGCTCCCCCTGTTTCAACCTGTCAATAAAGGGCTTCAACTCTTCATATTCCCTTACGGGAAGACGTTCCCTGAACATCTCCGGAGATTGGATCGATTTGAACTCATAGCTCTGGCCCCATTCAGTATCACGTGCTGAATGGAGAAGTTTTTTGAGCCATTCACGCTGAACCTCATGCGGATATTTCAGAAAAAGCTCGATCTGGTGGATCCGCTTTTTCATTAACCAGGAGATAACTGTATTTAAAAGTGCCATAATGGGGTTGGCTTTTCCGGTTGTCAAAAATACAATTAATCTTGAGAAATGAGTCGACGGGATGTTGAACCTGGAAATCCGTTAACACCATAAGTTATCCCCAATACCTGGCAAAAAGGGGGTAGTGTCATTCACCATAACATTTCGGGAGGGAAATCAGGTTTGGCATCAATGGAGTGATTACGCTGAAGAAATTGATGTATAAAAAGATATATCCAGATTTTTGTTTTGATAAAGGATTAAAATAATGTATATTTGCTGACCCTAACATTCTGTTTTATTTTATCCTTTTTGAATTGTCAATATACACTAAGAAATAACTAACTATTTTTAATAACCGTAAACAAAATTATTATGACAAAGATCAAGTTATTTATTGTCGAAGATGAGTTGATCCTCGCTCATGATCTGAAAGCCAAACTGACTGACCTTGATTATGAGATCATGGGAATGGATACCAAGGGTGAAAGCGCTGTTGAAACTATTTCCAATCTGAAAGAGAACAACCAGGAACCCGATATAGTGATCATGGACGTAAAACTTGCCGGGTCCATGGATGGCATCGAAGCTGCCAGGATCCTAACAGAAACCTCGAACTGCGGCATCATCTTCCTTACTTCACTTAACCGGAATGAAGTGTTCGTGAAATCTTTTTCCCTGAAACCCTATGCGTACCTCTTTAAACCCATTGACATTGACCAGATCCGGGCAGCTATCGAAGTTGCCAGTTACCAGCGTAACCTGGAAATTACCAACGAACGCATTATTTCAGAACTGAAGACTGAGATCCAGCATCGAAAGAGCGCCGAGAAAGAGAAGAACCAGCGGTTACAGGAGCGGATCCGTGCCGAACAGAAAGTAAACCAACTTCTTAAACAGAAGCACCAGATGGAGCTCGACCTGATCAATCGCGAGTTGTCCACCTCCTCTATCTTCATTTCACAGAAAAACAAAATTATCGGACTTATCCGAAAAGATTTAAACCGGGTTCTGAAACATGGTAAAACCATTGACAAGAAAGAGATCGCCCAGGTTCTCGACACGATCGATGAGAACATCAAGTTTGATAATGACTGGTACCGGATCAAAGCACATTTTGAGAAGATCCACCAGGGATTCTTTGACAGACTCAGGGAAAAACATCCTCTATTAACTCCTACTGATCACAAACTGGCTGCACTACTTCGTATGAACCTGGCTACCAAGGAGATATCCCACATATTAAAAATCACGGCACCCAGTACTGAGATTTCAAGAATTCGTTTACGGAAAAAGCTGGAACTTCCCAAAGGGACTAATCTGGTGCAGTTTATCTGTAATATCTAATCCTCCATCAACTCATCCGTGAGGGTGAGGTTGTGAAAAACCTGCTGTACATCATCATCCTCTTCGATGAGATCAATCAGCTTAAGCAATTTACGGGCACTTTCCGTTTCGATGGTTTCAGTCGATTTTGGAATTCTCTGCAGAGATGCACTCTCGGGTTCGATGTTTAACTCTTCCAGTTTTTTCATCATATTCCCGAAATCTTCCATGGCAGTTGTAATCGTAAATACCTCCTCATCCATTTCAATGTCTTCGGCCCCTGCGTCAATTATCTCCATCTCAAACTCATCCTGATCGAGATCTCCTATAGGAATCACAAAGATTCCTTTCCGGTCAAAAAGGTAGTTGAGCATCCCGTTCTTGCCCAATTCGCCCCCGTGTTTACTAAAGTAGGAGCGAATATTGCTCACAGTCCGTTGGGTATTATCGGTCAGACATTCCACATAGATGGCTATTCCATGTGCACCTTTCCCTTCGTATGTAGTCTCGGTAAGGGCAGCAGCATCCTTGTCACTCCCTTTGCTGATAGCACGTTGAATCGTTTCTTTCGGCATGGAAGCACCTTTGGCATTGGCAATGGCAAGCCTCAGCCTGGGGTTGCCATCGGAGTCAATTCCCCCTTCCCTGACCGCAATTGTTATCTCTTTGATAATCTTTGAGAAAATTTTGGAGCGTCTTGCATCAAGAGCTCCCTTTTTACGTTTGATGGTTGACCATTTACTGTGACCACTCATGAAATTGAATATTTAAGGATTCACCGCGTAAATTTAGTGATTTTTTGCTCTGCTTATGAAAACGATTGGTAACTTTGGAAAGTTCAAAACTCAATATCAACATCTTTGCAAACAAGAGTATTCTTCAAGGCCCTATCTCTCCTCCTGTTATCAATATTGATGTTTCGTTGTGCGAATCCTGTCACTCCTGAAGGTGGGGCCAAAGATATTACACCACCGGAAGTCCTGGAGTGTGATCCACCCAACAACTCAATCCGTTTCTCTTCTCCCGACATCCATATTACATTCAATGAATTTATCGCCCTGAAATCATCCGGATCTGAAATTTTCATCTCTCCTCCTCTTTCCGAAAAACCCGACTACAAACTTAGAGGAAAAACAGTTATTGTTGATTTCGAAGATACCCTCACCTCCAACACGACGTATATCATCAGTTTCGGGACATCCATTTCTGACATCACAGAAGGGAACGCACTGAAAGATTTCAAGTACGTTCTCTCCACCGGAGACTACATCGACTCTCTGATGATTTCTGGTGTAGTGATCAATGCATTTGATAATTCACCGGCAGCAAATGTTTATGCCGTACTTTATACAAACTCCTTCGATACTATACCATTCGATTCTCTCCCTTACCTCGTACCACCACTCTATATCACACAAACAAACGAACAGGGCGAATTTACGTTTCAGAATCTTCGGAAAGATAAATATAAACTGATGGTACTTGATGATAAGAGTGGGGATTTCATTTACAACATGCCGGAAGAGAGAATCGCTTTTTCAGATTCACTGATTCAACCCCGGTGGGTTCCTGTAATTATCCCTGACAGTACCGTTCAGGATAGCATTCAGGATAGTATACAGGAAAACAAACCAGTCATCGATACTCTTGTACACATTTCACTGGGGATGAGAATGTTTGATGAAGTTGACTCCACACTGGAAATTACAAGTTCCGAACTCCTCATGAACAACCTGTTCCGGATCATCTTTAACTATTCGCCACGTAATCCTGTGATCACACCCCTGAACATCGATACTACTCTTGCCTGGTGTATGGAAGAATTCAGTCTGAACCGGGATACGATTTTGCTTTTTACAACCATAGAGATTCCCGACACCTTAATCCTTGAGATTCGTGATGGACCGGATGTGTTGGATACTTTAATCCTGGCACCAACAAAGATGGCTCAGGATAAACGCGGTAAGAAAAAGGAGGAGGAAGAAAAGCCGCAGCCGCTAACGTGTTCGTGGAACTCCAGAGGAACCTTCAATTACCGGAAAAGTCCTTTGACTGGAACGTTGTCCTATCCGGTGTCAGAATATGACCTTTCCGGTTTTCAACTGATCAGTGAAGGAGATACTACCACCCCTTCGGTTAAATTTTCAGATCCTCTCATGCGACGGTTTGAAGTAACTTCAGCATGGAAAGAAGCTACGTCATATAAACTATTGATTCCCGATTCGGCTTTTATATCCTATAACGCATTGAGTAATGATACCATCATTCATTCATTCAAGACTTTTAATCAACGAGACTTCGGGAACCTCCTGATAAACCTGAATATTGATGAAAACCCTGGCAGTTATATCATTCAGGTGCTTACGGAAAAAGGGAAAGTAGTGGAGGAGAAATTTACCAATGAATCAGGACAAATAAAATTTGCCTTCATTGTACCTGCAAAGTATACGATAAAGGCAATTCTGGATTCCAACCTGAATAAACGATGGGACACAGGTGACTACCTGAACAAAATTCAGCCTGAATTTATTTTCTTATTCCCGAAAATAATTGAGATCAGGGGAAACTGGGATGTAGAGGAAGAGTGGAAACTCTAGACTGCAAGATTACAGCTCCATGCAACGATCGAGTGAGTTGATGATCTCCGTCAGCTTTTCGTGTTTCAGCGAATAGAAAATCATCTTGCCTTCTCTTTTTGATTCAAGAACACCCTTATTTTTCAGAATATTCAAGTGGTGAGAGGCCGAAGCTTGTTCGATATGGAGTTTCTCATATATTTCAGTGACAGAAAGCCTTTTTGTTGCAGTAAGCAGTTCAATAATAGCAATTCTCATAGGATGCGCCATAGCTCTCAGCATACTTGCACCCATCTCCAGCTTATCAAGTTGTAACACGTTCTTTTTCATTGTTTAATGTATATTATCTTAAAAGTTGAAGCAAAATTATGAAAAATATTTTATAAAAATAAATATATGCATGTATTTTCAACAAAAAAGTGATGTAAACGCAAATTTTCTTCCATCGAAGAGGCCTTTATCACTCAATTTCAGGTCAGGGATCACCAGTAAAGCCATGAATGAAAGTGTCATATACGGTGCCCTCAATTCACTCCCTAACCGCTTTGCCCATTGATCTATCTGTTCATATAGCTGAGCGATACTATATCCATCCTGGTCCGACATGATGCCGGCAAACGGTAATGGAATCACCATATCATGATCCCCCTCCACAATAGAGATCCCTCCCGTAGAGGAGACGATAAGGTTGATAGCACGTGTAATGGAATCATCATCTGCACCTATGGCTACAATGTTATGGCTGTCATGAGCCACACAGGAGGCGATGGCTCCCTGTTTCAAGCCAAATCCATTTGCAAAGCCAACGGCTGGTGGAGAAGAATTGTATCGGGTCTTTACAACCATCTTGAGAATATCCCGTTGCGGATCACTTTCAACAAAGCCATTGATTACCCTTGGTGTTACATGGATCTCTTCTGTGATTAGTTGTCCGTCGAGTGCTTTCTGTACCCTTATCTCTCCTTTGGTGGCAGTAACCCTTAGTTCTTCTGCTTTTACCGGGTCGGTTGAAAAGTTATTCGACGGGCTCTCCACAACAGAACCAATCAGGGTTTTCCCGTTATCTGCCACTTTAACACCATCCACATATGTAGCTTTCACAAAAAACCGGTCGAGGTTATCTACAATGATAAGATCAGCCGGGTCGCCAGGTTGCAGAAGTCCTACAGGAAGCCGGTAATGAGTTACAGGATGATATGTACAACTTCGGATTACATCCATAAAATCCGAACCTTTATTCATTGCCCTGACCACTAACTCGTTGATATGACCAATCTCCAGATCATTGGGATGCTTGTCATCAGAACAGAGCATGACCATCTCTGGATATTCATCGATCAGGCTGCAGAGTGCTTCAAAATTTTTAGCAGCACTACCCTCCCTGATCAGAATCTTCATCCCGTACTGAATCTTTTCGAGCGCCTCTGGTTTAGTAAAACACTCATGATCTGTGCTGATCCCGGCTTCGATGTATTTTTTTGCATCCTTGCCCCGAAGTCCGGGAGAATGTCCATCAATTGATTTTCCTGCCTTTTTTGCTGCTGTCAGTTTTGCCATCACTTCAGGATCTTCAAAAAGGACACCCGGGAAGTTCATCATCTCTGAAAGATACCGAATCTCATCCATCGCCAGCAGAGATGTAATTTCATCCACTCCGAGAGAAGCGCCTGCTGTTTCGAATTTGGTTGCCGGAACACAAGAGGATGCCCCGAAGTTGAATTTGAACGGAACTTTTTTCCCGTTCTCAATCATGAACATCACTCCGGGAATACCCAGGACATTGGCGATTTCATGCGGATCCGAGACGGATGCAACGGTCCCGTGGACCACAGCCAGCCGTGCAAATTCCGATGGGATTAGCATGGAGCTTTCAATATGGATGTGCGCATCAACCAATCCCGGTAAAATGTAATGACTTGCGTCTACCTTCTCTTCTGTGATTCCTGTGATCCGGCCATCAGTGACCGACACTC
>ERZ889078.582-NODE-582-length-32920-cov-12.526944_pt1 | contig 32920 bp, 26 predicted proteins | sample MGYA00521266_ERZ889078 | MGnify/ENA primary metagenome ERZ889078 (study PRJEB32303, sample SAMEA104408618) | aquatic metagenome | biome: Brackish water; feature: Pelagic; material: water | place: Baltic Sea | collected 2014-06-16T06:34:00 | depth 76,534 m ...
CATTTTTCTGTAGGACTAACTTAAAACATGGTACAACTTTTGGGGGCAAGGTCAGGTTGATCAGCCGTAGTTTTTTAATTGTTAAATCAAATCTCACTGTATTTATAATTGTAAAATCCTGATAGAAAATTACCATCTTGTGCAGTCAATGGAAAATCCCTTTATTAATAGTTAAAAATTAGTATTACCATTATAAGCGTTTAATTATATTCAATATGTTTAAGAAAATAATCTAAGGCCTATTCGGCCTTACAATTTGACAAGAATTATTTAACAACAATAACGATCGGTGTTCATAAGTTGTGTGGTTTTAATTTTAACAGATTTGGAGTTTTCTTTGAAAAAGATATTAGTCTTATTATCAATATTAGCATTTCAATTATTATCTGCGATCCCTGCGAAACCCGGCCCAATCACGCTGGTTCAGGCGGATGGAACTACTTTTACAGCCTTCGTCCACGGGGATGAGTGGCAGAACTGGATTGAGATCGAAGATGGCTATACTATTTCTCAAAATAATACCGGTGATTGGGTATTGGTATCTGGTTTTGAAAACAAGACCTTCGTTTTGACGTCAATTCCTGCGCATGTTAATGACTTGCAACGGAACCTGACAATTGAAAAGCACATCAAACCTGAAAGATTTATTCCCGAACAACCTACAGATTTACATTTACCTGATCTGACCCAAGTTGACCGAATAGATTTTAATATCCCTCTCCTGCTGATTGAATTTCCCGATCTCACTGCAAATTACACTACTCAGGACTTCGATTTATTGATGAACCAAATAGGATATGAATCTTCGCAGGGACCCACCGGCGGATTCCGGGACTTTTATCTTGAAATTTCTTATGGAGAATTTGACCCTCATTCAGTGGTTAGTGGATGGTATATGGCAGATAATAGCTTTTTCGAGTACGGATACAATGCGCCCAACGGCTGGGACAATGTCCGTGTAATGATCGCTGAAGCCGTCGACGATGCCGAGGCGCAGGGAATGGACTGGTCTCAGTTTGACAATGACGGCGACGGATGGGTGGATGCTTTAAACGTAGTCCACGCTGGTGGAGGAGCTGAAGAAGGTAACGGAAATTTTATCTGGTCGCATAAGTGGAATCTAGGTGGAAATGCCCGGTTCTATGATGGCGTCTGGATCGATTCATACACAATCAATCCCGAAATTCAGGGCGGCAACCAGAATATGGTTTATCGTGGTGTAATTTGTCATGAGTTTGGTCACGCGCTTGGTCTGCCTGACCTATACGATACGGATTATACTTCATCCGGTATCGGTAACTGGGGATTAATGTCCGGTGGTTCATGGGGAGGGAACGGAAGTTCTCCTTGGTATCCCGCTCATATGTGCGCATGGTCGAAAATTCAAATGGGATGGATCACACCCATGATTGTGAACGATCCTACTATCACGGTAGAAATGGTCAATGTTGAAGAAAATCCCATAGTTTACAGGATGAATGGAACAGGAATTGCCAACGAATACTTCCTTTTCGAAAACCGTCAAAAAATATTGTCAGACCAAACTCTGGTTGAATCCGGATTGCTTATTTGGCATATTGACGATAGTATGAACGGAAACACCAATGACTGGCATCATCTGGTAGATCTTGAGCAGGCGGATGGTAATTACAATCTGAATTATGGATCAGGCAGCGATATGGGTGATCCATATCCTGGTTCCACAGGTAGTACCACTTTTGCCAATCATACGGAACCGAATTCACAATTTTACGACGGAAGTCCGTCAAATGTCAGCGCCGTCAATATCGCAGAATACGATAATCTCGTCACAGTAACTTTTCGGAATTTACCTACACTGATCGTGGACAACTACCAGATGACTGAAATTGATGGTGACGGTGATGGAGAGGCAAATCCAGGGGAATTTGGAAGTCTCAATTTCACCCTGCACAATCCATCTCCGGGTGCCGTTTCAAATCTTACAGGAGAGTTTTCCACAACTGACCCTTATCTCACCCTTGAAAATACGACCATGGATTTCAATGATATCGGCCCATTCGGATATTCACCAGGATTGTCGGAATTGATAGTTTCTATTGACGAAAACACTCCTCTTGGCAGTCATTTTGTCCAGGTGGATTTGCTAGGCAGTTCCGGAACCGATGTGTTTACCCAATTATTGGTCATCGATTTTGATATCCAGATCAATCAAGCGGGATTTCCCATTCTGCTGGATAATAAAGTCATTAGTTCTCCTCTTGCAATTGATCTTGACGGAAACGGAAGTCAAGAGATTATTTTTGGAGATTATTCCGGTATGTTGCACGCATTATACTCTGATGGTACACCTGTTACAGGAGCTTGGCCTTTCGATACGGGAGACCAGATTTGGGGTGCGCCTGCCGCTGCTGATATTGATATGGACGGCGAGATTGAGATCGTTGTTTCTTCAAAAAGCAAACATCTCTACATTCTTTCAACCGATGGGACTGTGGAAACAGATTACTATGCCAACCAATTTTTAATCGGTACTCCATCTATTGGGAATGTTGATGACGACGAAGAATTGGAGATCATATTTGCATCCATGGCGACGACAGGACAACTTTTTGCGGTAAACCCGGATGGTTCTGATGTTGCTGGCTTCCCCGTAACTATCAATGAGAAAGTATATGAATCCGTTGCTCTGGCAGATTTTAATGCCAATGGCAAGGCTGATATGGTTTTCGGAACGGATAGCAACCATCTGTGGTTGATTTATGACAACGGGGACGTTGCTGATGGATTTCCATTCACTACCGGTGGTAAAATCCGCACATCTCCTGTTTTGTTTGACCTTGAATCCGATGGTAATTATGAGATTCTTTTTGGTTGTGACGATCAATTTTTATACTTGTTGAATCATGAAGGGGAAGTCATTTTCAATTATCCAGCCGGTTCAGTGATTCGGTCATCCCCATCCATTCTTCAGACAGATTCAGAATTAATGATATTCTTTGGGAATGATAACGGAATGTTGTTTGCCGTGAATGGATTTGGAAACGATATCCCTGGTTGGCCTCACCAACTGGATCAGCAGGTCAGGAGTAATTCAGTATTTGCAGATATCAATAATGATGGAAATGTTGAAGTCATTACCGCCGGGAAAACCGGTATGCTATTCGTTCATGAGCTGGACGGTACATCTTATCCTGAATTTCCTATGATAGTTGGCTTTAATCTGGAGTGTTCACCTATCGTTGCTGATACTGATGCAGATGGTGATCTGGAGCTTATCACCGGCACCGACCATGGAATTTCAGCTATCGACATCAAGTCTTCCGGCACACCAAGCCAATGGGCAATGTATCAAGGGAATGCTCTCAGAACAGGGTTTATTGACGTAACCGGAGTCCAGATACTTCCCGGAGATCTGAATTACGATACGATGGTTGACGTTCTGGATGTTGTGTATATTGTGTCCATAATCATGGGAGAACAGAATGCCGGTGCATATGAATACATGGCTGGCGACTTAAATAGCGACGGAGATCTTGATGTTTTGGATGTGATCATGATCGTTAATATGATCGTCACTCCATAGTATTTTTCTAGTCAAATATTTTTTCTGAAAAGAAGATTATTGAATTTTGAATCATTTTAAAATCCAGGTGTTGCAGGAAAACATAATAGCATAAATTACTGTCACCGCAACATCACTGATTAAATAATGAAAACAACATACTTTATCGAAGGCATGCATTGCGCCGCCTGTGTCTCAAACGTTGAGAAAGTACTTAAACGAGTCAAAGGCGTTAAAGACGTATCTGTCAATCTCACACTGAAAAGTGCTACTATAGATACCCAAACTCCATTACCTCCTAAATTGCTCAAAAAATCCCTGAATAAAGCAGGTTATTCCCTCGTTGAAAATACTAAAGAAAATCTAACACAAAGACAATCCCGCGAGACTGCCCGTTGGAAAAAACGGTTTTATAGTATGGCAATCCTGGGTATCCCCTTGTTTGTGTTTGCAATGTGGGAGATGTTCTCAACTCCAGGTGCCCCGGGAAAAAACTCTATCCTCTTCCAGTTTATATTGACTACACCCATCGTTCTGATAGGTAATGAATACTTCCGGCATGGATTAAAATCCTTACTGTTTAAATCCCCCAATATGAACAGTTTGGTAGCGCTTGGAACAGGTTCTGCCTATATCTATTCCATCATTTCGTCGGTGAATCTCTTATTCGGTTTAGAAATTAATGGATTTGAAAGATTGTATTTCGAAAGTGCTGGAGTGATACTTTTATTCATCACTCTTGGTAGATGGTTAGAAGCCAAAGCCAAAGGTCGAACGACAGAAGCTCTCACAGCACTGTTGGATAGTGCCCCAAAAACCGGATGGGTTAAGCGTAATGATGTCTGGACAGAAATCCCAGTAGGTGAAATTCAGGTAGGTGATCAGATCCAGATAAAACCGGGTAGTCAGATCCCCGTTGACGGTATGGTCGTCGAAGGAAGTTCATATGTTGATGAATCGGCAATTACCGGTGAATCGGTTCCTGTTAAAAAGAAGAACGGTGATCAGGTCACAGGAGCTACCATCAATACGTCCGGGCATTTTATTATGGAAGCTCAAAAAGTCGGGAGCGAAACTCTGTTTGCGCGTATCGTCCAAATGGTTCGAGAAGCACAGGGATCGAAAGCGCCCATTCAGGCGCTGGCTGATAAAATCGCATCGGTTTTTGTCCCGGTAGTTTTGTCTCTGGCGCTCATTGGTACCGCATACTGGTTAATCGTCGGTGAACCGCTGGTATTTGCGATAAATATTTTTGTATCTGTATTGATTATTGCCTGCCCCTGTGCACTGGGTTTGGCTACACCCACTGCCATGGTGGTCGGGACTGGTATTGGTGCAAATTTGGGCATTCATTTCAAATCTGCAGAAGACTTGGAACGGATGGCTAAAGTCAATACGATCATCTTCGATAAAACCGGTACGCTAACTACTGGCCGATCCTCCGTGACCAATATCGAACATGCAGGGGATATCCGTTTATTTCAAAAAGTACTGTTCTCACTGGAAAGTCTTTCAGAACATCACATAGCCTCCACTATCGTCACTTATCTTGAAGGTGAGAGCATCTCCTTTTATCCTGTAGATTCCTTTAAAGCCGTATCGGGACTGGGTATTTTCGGAAAGATCAAAGGTATTCCTGATGGGCATACCGGTAAACCTGCACATACTGGATCATTAGCCTATCTAAAACGAGAAAATATTACCCTTCCGGACAGTGCTGTAGAATGCGATTCAAAATATAAGAACCAGGGGAAAACCGTCATCCATGCCGCTTTGGATGGTGCGTGGCTGGGATTGATAGCCGTCTCCGATGAAATTCGTGGTGAGACTGAACAGGTGGTGTTCGATCTGCAGAAACATGGCCATGAAATATGGATGATCACCGGGGACAATGAAAAAACTGCGGAAATTGTGGGACAGACCATTGGCATTCAAAATATCATGTCGGAAATTCTCCCTGCGGACAAATCGAAAAAAGTAAATGAACTAAAAGCTCAAGGCAGGATCGTTGCCATGGTGGGTGATGGAGTAAACGATGCACCCGCATTGGCCACCGCTGATGTAGGGATTTCCATCAGTACTGGCACGGATGTGGCAATCGAAACAGCCGATGTGGTTCTCATCAGACCTGACCTCACCGGTGTCAAAAATGCTCTGGCGATCAGTCGGGCAGTGGTAAAGAAAATCCGCCAGAATTTGTTTTGGGCATTTTTCTATAATATTGTCGGGATTCCCATTGCTATGGGAATTTTATACCCCTTCACCGGACATCTGATGAATCCCATGCTTGCCGGCGCTGCCATGGCGTTCTCTTCCGTGAGTGTCATTACAAATACGCTGCTATTGAAGAAGAGACGTTTTTAATCCGTAAGCCGACAGAGGGATTATGACTCAGTCGTCAATCAAGAAAAACAGAAAAAAATAAAAGGTGAGTTTATTCGGAAACACAACAAATTTTTTCTTAAACATATGTGTGTATTTATCATTAATAGCTGGGCAATCCTCTTTTGAATCCGACACTATCATTACATCCGGTGGTGATCTGGGCATTACATTTATCTCTCACGGGTCACTCCGGTTTGACTATCAGCAGAAAATCATTTATGTAGATCCGTGCAGCCGGTTTGCAGATTATTCCGGTTTACCGAAAGCCGATCTCATTCTCATCACCCATCACCATTTCGACCATCTGGATTCTGCATTGATCAGTCAGTTATCTAAATCATCCACACAGATTGTTGGCACCACACTGGTAGCTGAATCTCTGCCGGGGGTCACCATCATGACTAACGGCGATACTCTCACCACCGTGGGAAGGATTCCGATTCGGGCGGTGCCGGCGTATAATCTGATCCATCAGCGGGATAGCGGAGGACCCTTCCACCCCAAAGGTGAAGATAATGGATATGTGATCACATTTTCAGATACGAAGGTTTACGTTGCTAGCGATACGGAGAATATCCCGGAGATGATAGAATTGACGGATATCCACATTGCATTTTTGCCCATGAATCTACCCTACACCATGACACCTGAAATGGTGGTAGATGCCGTGTCAAAGTTTCATCCCAAAATTCTCTATCCGTATCACACCGGTGATACAGATATTCAAGTACTCATCGATTTGTTGAGTGATGTGAAGGATTGTGAAGTGAGGGTGCGGGCTTTACAGTAAACGCTTTGATCATCCCGATGAACTTGTCGTGATGAATTATCATTTTAACGCGAAAGGTGACTGATACTATTTAGATATCGTCTCCGCATTTTTCAAATTCTCATCAAACCTGGACCTCAATATACTGAATCGATAAAAACCATTTTCATGTGGAACGAGGGTATAGGGGATAGAAAACGAACTGACGAAACTGTCAATTAAATTGTTGGTGAATAAATTGTAAACGGATAGTTCCGTTTCATTTACCAGAATGAGATATGTTTCACCTGCGTACGATCTCGATGGGAAATTTTCGTTGAATTTTAAGCTCCGGTAGTTCTTGTCTGCTCTACCGCATTTTATCAAAAGTGTATCTTTCACTTCAAAATAATACCGGTTGGAATCCTCACCTATTTTAGCAAAATCATTATCGCAGATTCTCGTAATCTCTCGATCTGGCACGTCAAATGTGATTGAACTCAACTCCGATTGCTGGAGAAAGTGTTGCCATTTCAATGGTTCAGGGAGATCTTCCGGTGATATGATAAATCCGTCCACATCCTTCGCACTTCCGCTGTACTTTTGATAGAGTTTCAGATAATCTTCAATCCCCAGTTGATCCACCAGAAATGAAGAATACAATCCACTGACCGGATAACTGAGTGACGGATCATTTTGATAAAAACTCGCCTTACTACTCAAACCCGTGTAGTCAAGTAAGCCGGAGTTGGATAAATACATACCGAGGTTCAAAATGACATTTGGCTCTTTCCCTCCGCGACCTCCAAAAGCAACGGCAAATCCTTCCTGAAAAAAAGGATGTGTGTACATGGGTAGATTTTGCAATTTATAATTGATCAGTAGGTGACACAACTCATGATGGTGCACTGGATAGGTGGTGATAACCGCATCCGATGCTAATATGGCCATCCCACGGGACGGATATCCTGTTAGCTTCTCGATTTCATCAGTGTCCTTACACAAATAATATAAGATTTTCGCGGATTCGATTCTGTCAAGTTGATCTGTATCGAATTCTAAAATATCCGTCATTTTCAGAAAGAATTTTTCCAAATGATCTATGCAATAACCATTGAACCGATCCCCATCGCTGATCAGAAATTTAAAATGAGGACTGACGATTTGTTGCCATTGCCGGGTATAATATGAAACGGGAGAAATATATTTATCACCCTTGAAGAAAAATTCTTTTTCATATTTCGGACCAGATACTGAAAAGAACACTTTCGAATAACCATCATTAAAAGGAACGATGGTTAAATCGTAGGATATCTCTTTTCGACTAATCTTCGATTTGATATCATCATCGATGTCATATGAAATTAAATATTTTCGGTCCTGCTCAGTATAATGGATTCCAAGACGATTTGAAAGTTCGATTTCCGATGTGGAAATGTATTCACTGATTGAGTCTGAATCCTGAATCAGATAATGGATGAAGGAGTGTGCCTGCTCATCTGAAATGTGCTGGGATAATAAGATTGGAGAGGAAATCATCAGGAATATTACCAGATGGAATCGTACAATTATTACCCTGTCTATGAATTTATGCATGGTATTTATCATCCAGCCATTTCAACGGATTTTGTTGAATGTATTCTGATATTTTAAAATATGGTCTGTCGCCACGGATAATGTGTTCATAATAATCGCGTTGCCAAACCATGTAAATATCTGTATGTGCGCGCATCCATTTGGTCACCCCAATTTTAAACCCCCGGATAATCGATGCCAAATATTTTGATTGGAGATCAAATTTATTTTGTGTTGTTTCTGACGGTAGAGACGTAAATTTTTCCGTCTCTACCATAATGAATTTCCGGATTATACGTCATATCGAATCTTTATCCGTCTCCGAGAATGATATCTACCTTTATCACGATATCTAACACATCCAGAACGCCATCCCCATTCATGTCAGCACAAGGGCAGATGGAGTCCCCAACGATACAATCCACATTCAGTAAGATGTCCAGTACGTCAATTTCAGCGTCAAAATTGATATCCCCCATCATCGGACAAAACCGGGGAACAGCACAGATGGTGTTTGAGGGTTCGGTGGGACCCTCCATAGACAAACCCACAACACAATAACAATATTCAACGTCCATTCCAAGCGGCGTGTCTTCGTAGGAAGTAACATCCGGATTGAGTGATACTATAAAATTATTATCTCTGAACACTTCAAAACCCTCGTTAAAATAACCGAAACCAGGATTCCATTCAATGGAGATTGAACCATCATTGGTTTCATAATGAATGATCGTAGGCACTTGATTGGGTATCCAGGTGCCACATACCTCATTTGAATCATCAGACTCTCCGGTTGCATCTCCTGATCTGACGGTATAACAATAATTTATGTCATGGATAGCATTGCAGTCTTCATAATTGGTTACTTCTGATAAGTCGTGAAATACACCATCTTTATAAATATTGTAATAATCCACGTTTGCATCCTCTGGAGAATTCCAATATAAAATATCACATGATTCGGAATAATAGAAAACGAGATTTTGAGGTGGCGGCGGTTGAGATAATAGAAGCCCTATGAAGAAAATGAGGGAAAGTCGATTGATATGTTCCATGTTAACTCCAAAAATTGCTAAGACATTTATTAAGTCTTAATCGATACATAAGCATCATGAGATTATAATCTCCTAACTATGGTAGGAAATTAAGGAAACAGGCGAGATACGCCCAAATTAAAAATAGATATAAATTATAAATTGACGATATGGGGACAATTGAAAACGGAAAATCGGAGGTTATCTACGTGTTGTCTTTGGCAAAGTTTTATTCCATGATTCAGAACGATCAGGCATGCCTTACCTTAAATGTTTGGGATTTTCTCCGACGCTATTTACGCCAGACCAGAGGTGATTCCTGTGTTTGATGAAATCCCTTCATGGTATTTTGACCATGGTTAAAAACCAGGTACCCATACTTTCCATAATGAGGGAGTTTTCGCGCTACGGGGATGAGTTCCCTAGAGTCGGTGGAGTAAATGACCAGTCCCGGTTTACCATTGGATTGCTTGAACGCCCAGACCAGGCAATTTGCAGATGCATCCAGTTCATCACCATACACATTGAAGGTTCCGTTTAACTTCATGGCATCCAACGATTTGGGGTGAGTACCCAGAAAAACCAGCGTTCCCGGGATATCCGATGGTGCCTGAAGACGGATATCTGCTACCGAATTTTCGGATAAATATCCATTAAATGATCGGGCAATCTCTTTCCATTCCGGGGTCAATTCCGGAACAATGAATACTAAATTTTCTTCAGAAAGAGTCTCTCGGATAGTGGGGTCCATTTCGCTGTCATGGAGTTTTCGCAATACATTATAATTTTCGTCCACACGGACTTCTGAAATCTCACCCCAATTAGAAATGGGGATCACCGTCTGTTCTGAATCAATAAATAACGTGGATGAAGTATGATTCCCCGCTACGTCCAAAGTATTAATCTCAACATTCATGGCTCTAACCGGGTCGGATTGATTCAGGAACAGGGCATCCCCCTGCGTTTCTATGCTTAATATCGGAGCACTCGTTCCATGAATCCATTGTGTTTTGAAATCCGCTAGGCTGGTATCCCCTGCCAATTCGAACGCGGTGAAAAAATCATCCCATGTAGCGTATTTGTACTGGAAATTATCGAGAATTATTTTAAGACCTGCTTGGAACGTTTCACTGCCTAATTGATTTTCTAACATGTGAAAGATCATCGCCACTTTTCCATACCCGATGGCACGAGAGGCATCATCGGTTCTACTCGTGAATTCGCTGGCTGGAAATTCATTCCCGTCATTCACATAGACGGTAAGGTCTTTTAGGATATCCTTCCGATACTGCCGTGCTGACGACTCACTGCTCTGCAGTTTGTACAGATAATCCGCAAGATAGGTAGTGAGACCTTCACACCAGTTTCCCCCATCACCCACAAATACAGAATTCCCCCACCAGTTGTGAAGGACTTCGTGACCCAGAGATGTATAGACGATGAATGGCAGGCGAACAACAGATCTTCCAAGAACGGTGTACGAAGGCATCCCATATCCGGTTGGGAAGAAATTTTCCACCACTGCAAATTTTGAAAAGGGATAAGGCGAAAGCATCTCCGAATACATTTTCACGTATTCAATACTCATGTCCAGATACTCACCGGCCAGAGAACTGTCCTCCTCGAAAAAATAGGTAAAAAAGGTAACACCATCCACGGTTTTCGAACTGACCACCCATTTGGCAGCCGTAATATGGATACCATCCAGGGCATGATCGGTTCGGTAGGTAACTTCCGTTTGCCCAATGATACGACGTGAATCCAGTAGCGTCCCTTCACTGACAACATCCCATTCTATTGGGAGTTTGATGACGGTATCGTACAGGGAAAGTTTTTCGTCCGCCATCGGATAAAATCCGCCGGAAGGCGACAGGAATGCTCCTTCTTCTGATATGGTAGCTGTGATCTCCATGGCAATTTTTTCACGGCTGAACTCAACATCACCTGTGGGCTCAAAAAACGTTCCTTTGTAGGAAATATCGATGACCTGATCAGGTTTTTCTAATAGTTTGCGTGCTATTCTCACTGTGTTCATGAGAGAACCAATTTTCTGATCAACCGGAATAATCTCATATTCCCGAGTTTTGCCTTTTATCTGTAGGTTAATCACTTCCAAATTTGCAGAAAGAGCGAATTCCCAGAATCTATCTGTGGTGGTGATTTCCAATTTATCCCTGCCCGTTAAGGTGTGTGTCTCTGGATTCAGTTCCACGTAGAGATAGTGGTGGTCGATTCTGGTTTCAGCTTTCAAAATTGCAGATCCGGCGATCAATAATAGTCCCAATAACAGAGAGTTTAAATATGATTTATATCGTTGCATATGTCCTGATTTTTTCAATGATTATTTAACAATAAGAGTAAGTCGGTCTTGTGAAGTGGGGAGATATTTCTCTGCAATTTTTGCCAATTCTTCGGGAGTGATTCCCTCTAAATCATCATACCTCTTTCCGGCACGGGCGTAGTCTTCCAGAAAGTATTCGTAATATCCCATGTAAAATGACTGACCTATACGGGTGAGGTTACGGCGTAGATAGGCACCCTTCCCCGCATTGATGGTTTTTTGGATTTCGTCTGCAGTAAGGCCATCCAGAGCGGACGGTTGGAAATACGCGTTCATCCCATCGACAGCAGTAACGATGTTCTCGGTTCCCGTCCCGATATATCCGGTAAACCATCCGGTATTGCCTTCGCTACCCATACTTATCCCCAGAGAATACGCCAGTCCCTGGGTTTCCCGAAGGTCGAATGCCATCCGGTCAGAGAGGATATTAGAGATCAGAGAAATTTTAGAGATATCGTCTTTCGAAACATCAAATTTATATCCCACGAGGATTTGCGCCTGTTCCTTGCCCATGTCGATGGTTTTTTCGTGAACTGGAATTTCAGTGGAAACAGGATAGGTGAATTTTGCACTGGGCGTTCCAGAGGTTGTCCAAATGGAATTGAAAATGTCTTGATAAAAATGATGAGGCAGACGTGATGAGATAGTGATGATGTAGTTTTCTGGTGAAAAATACTGTTGTTTCAGGTTGATAAGTGTTTCAGTATTCAGATTAGCCAGGGATTCCATTGAACCACTCACTCTGCCAACGGATGGATGATTTTCACCTAAAAACAATTTATTGAACTCCGTACGGGCAGTTTCCCGGGCAGTACTTCGCTGCATCATCAGACGGTTTTGAGCATCTTCAAGCGCCACTGTAGTCTTATCATCAGTAATGGTCGTGGCATCTATTAAATGTGCCAGAAGGCGGATGGCGTCTTCCGCATCAGTATCGAGGCACTCTAACCGGATATACCCATACTCAGACGAGTTGTAATAATCGTCATAGGGAATAAATCCCATGTCGATGAATTTGGTGGTCGCGCCCATCGAATTTAGTTTTGTGGACAGTTCGTCCTTGGTGAAAGTGTCTGTTCCGGAATCCAACATGGAATGAAGCACCTCCGCTCCACCGGACAGATCGCCTTCTAATTGACTGCGATTTTTCACCAAAATATGCATCCCCATCATTTCTGATCCACCACCAGATGATGTGATCAATGTTACCCCGGATGGCAGGATGGATTTTTCAAAGGTGATTTCTCCGGTACTTTCATCAGATGTTTCACCTAATTGTGCAGGTTGAACAATATTTATTTTTCTTAACATCCACTGTAAATCAGTTACAAAATTATCCATCATTTCAGTATTCATCATTGATAAAACCTGGGATGCCAGAATGAGTCCCTGCCCTCCTCCGGTTGCCAGTTCATATGCCTTCATCATTCCGTAATAGTGGGGTTGATCCAGATAAGCGGTTTCTTCCACCCGCTTATTTTTCAGCCAGGCATTCACCCGTTCTTCGGTTATTTTTTGGGGTAAGTCCTCTGCAAATGCATCCATTTCGCCAGTAATTTCTGCAATCACACCGGATATGTCCGTTCCTATTTCCGCATAGAAGTCCACATTGGTAACACCGGATGATCCCAAGTCAATTGATTCACTGACGGATATCTGATACTGTGGTAGTTTTTCGGACAGATCATCCTGCAACCACTCATAGACCATCTGCCGGGCAAGTCCATTCATTTCTGACATAAGTTTAATATCCTGGCCAGCATATCCTCTGCCACTAATATTTACAAACCGAAGTTGTCCATAAATCTGTTCCACATCCATGACTACCTGATCAACGAAATTTCGTGATTGTCCTGCAGTCGTTGAACTCACCATTTTCATCATTGGATTATCCCCGGTATCCAGTGCACCTGCCACTTCATCGCCATACCAGGATTCCAAATCTGATTTTAATTTTGTAGGATCGAAATCCCCGATGATCGTCAGCACCATATTATTGGGGACATAGTATTTTTTATAAAATTCCAAAATGTCCTCACGAGACATGTGCTCGATTGTACTGATTGTACCGATGACGGGGAGTCCAATACCGGAGGTGCCAAAGTTCATGCGATCGAAGGCATCTTGCACCTTGGTAGTTTCACGATCTCTATCCTTTCGGATTTCCTCGATGACAATCCCTCGCTCCTTATCCAGTTTCTCTATCGGTAGTACAGAATGAAACATCATGTCCGACTGAATATCCATTCCTTCAGTCAGATATTCTTTCGGTAAAAGTAGCATGAAATCGGTGAAATATTGTTGAGTGAAGGCATTGCTGTACGCACCGTAATAATCGGTTTCGTCATACAGCTTGTCCTGGGTTCGGGTTTCGGTACCGTTGAAGAGTAGGTGTTCCAGCATATGGGACATCCCGCTGGTGGGATATTCCTCGACTGATGAACCTACTTTTACGGTCATATTCAAGCACACCATTGGCGATGCGCTATTGTAAATCGTGTACACCTCGAGACCATTTTCAAGAAAGTAATTCTGTACATTGTTAGGGACTGGTAGAATTTGAGGAGCAGCGTTTTTCTGTCGAGGAATCTCAATGTTATCCATTCCATGGATACCCATTCCGACACAGTTTAGGGCAAAAAGTCCTATGATCAGGGAAATAACTGTCTTCAATTCCTTATTCCTTTCTCAATTTTGATTGTGGAGGTATATGTGATGTACGTGAACCCACATTGAATTGATGGAAGTATCCATAAACACCATCACAAATCTGGAAAATGTAAGATTATTCTTTAAAAGGTCAAATGGAGTCGTTATTCTCTGAATGGGATTACAGTGTCAGCGAAAATGACGACAATAAAATCCCGGGACTATGAATGCCTCCCAATGCTCTTCCTTCGTATGTTTCCACTTCGGGGTTCATGAGCACCTGTTCGGTTACCGCTTCCAGATTGGGTCCGAAGAAACGGTATAAACTATCATCAAACCTCATGTTTTCGATGGGTGCAACGATCTTCCCATCTTCTACCCAGAAGCAGGCGTATCGCGTCATGCCGGTAATCCGACCGCCGATCTGATCACTCCAGTTTAGGTAGTGGAGATTAGAAAGATATACGCCAGTTCCGAGAGTTTTCAGTACGTCTTCCTCTTTCAGAGTACCCCCTGCCATGACAGCTGACCGCAACCCTTCACCTCCAGATGCAAAATTAGATTCTTTATTGTACTCGCGAGCAGTTCGAGAGCTGATGAGAGTATTTACCAATTTCCCTTTATCTATCAAAGATAGAATTTCAGGTGCAACTTCACCGTGGCCATTGAATCGAGGAACGGTACCCGTTCTGAAATCTTCAGAAAATGAAAACAGCGGGGACAGTGTAAGATTTTCATTCCGCATTTTGCAGAACGCACTTTCACCCTGCTGGATGGCCGCTTCGCTGACACCACCCCAGGAAAACATACCGAGAAAATTGGACACACCGGATGAAGCAATGAACGTCCGGTATTCACCGGGTTCAATTTTTTTCGGTGGTAGAGACATAATGTCCAGTTTTTTGATGGAATCCGCCACAAATCGATTATAGTCATCATCATTCCATCGAGTGCCGGCAAAGGTAGCTTTCACCATTTTTTCTGAAGGTGTAATCAGGGAATAATCCAATGAAAATGTATCGGTCGCGAACCAGTGTTTCTGACCTTCGGAATTAGCATTCCCTCGGTAGAGTCGACCGGAAGCCCAGATGCCTGCCATATCCACTCCGACGAAAGGGGATAACAGCTTTTCCACGGCGTCGCTTTCCGATAGTAATTCGCCACGATGATCTTCACGACTGGAGCCTGCATTACCGGGCATGATGATGTACGGGTCCTCAGGTAACTGAACGATTTCATCTCTCATCCGCTTTAATTCGGCGGTGGTATTGGTCACGTCAGTTTCAAGGTCTCCGGTAAAAGTGATGCCACCATTATTTTTTCGGTTGTTGAAGATCAATTCAACCCCGATACCAGCATCTTTTACGAATCCCGTCTGTCGAACTTTGGCACCGTTAAACCGAATGAACTGGCTCTCTTCACCTCCGAATGACAGTGTGAGTTTTTCGCCCTCTTTCAGCAGACCAAATACGTGCTCGCTGATTTTATAAAATAAATTTTCCATTCTATCCTCTGATATTCATATTTGTCTGGCTATAACGGATCATTCGATCACGCCCCACCAAAAATTTCGATATTCTCAAACAATGCCACCGGAGAGGCATGTCCCACACGAATCACCTGATTGGGTTCGCCCTTACCGCAGTATGGGGTTCCAAAGACCTCAAATGTATCCGGGTTTCCCACCATTTTCAGGCTATTCCAGAACGGTGTTGTAATGGCGCGGTAATTGGGGTTTTTCACTGTTTTTGTGAGCTTACCATTTTCGATGAGCTTTCCGTATTCACACCCAAACTGGAATTTATTCCGGTAATCATCAATACTCCAGGAACGATTGGACTCCATATACACGCCACGATCAACTGACCCAATGATCTCATCAAATGAGCTGTCTCCCGGTTCCAGATTTAGATTCGCCATTCTATCGATGGGCGCTCGGTTCCATGAACTCGCACGGAAATTTGCTACGCCCTGCACGTCTGACCGCACTTGGCTTTCCTTACCACCCAAACCACGGAGTAGGAGTCCGTTTTTGATGATGAATTCTTTCTTCGCTGCCATACCGCCATCGTCAAACGCATAGGAGGCGTGTTGATTCGGGATAGTCGGATCGTATGTGATATTCATGATATCGGAACCGTACTTCAGTTTACCGAAATCGTTCAGTCGGACAAAACTCCACCCCGCATAATTCCGTTCGTCACCGAGGATACGATCGATCTCCAGAGCATGTCCCACACTTTCATGAATCTGCAACATCATTTGATCTGGTGCCAAAACCATAGACATTTTCCCGGTTGGACATTCTTCAGCAGATAATAATTCCACCGCCTGTTCAGCAATTTTACGAGACCGGATCATCACATCCGCTTCATCAAACATTTCCATACCCATCTGGTAACTGCGTGCCAACAACCCATGATCGGTGCGTTTCTGAATGATAGGCCCGTCTTGAGCAGTGGCGGTATAATCAGATGAGATAATGAGGAATTTCTGATCCACATCGCTGCCGTTGGTGCTCACATATGCTAATTGGGTTTCAACGATACGGGCAAGCGCAGTCCGGCTGATCACTTTGTCAGATACCTTCAATTGAGCGCAGGCTTTGAGCAGCAGGTCGTTCAGATCGCCGGGGGAAATGGCATCGGTGTACTTTTCAAATGGTGAGCGATATACACCCTTCGCCATCGGTCGGACTTCCTCAGTGAACCGATGCACCGCAAACTTGGATGCCAACTTCGCCTGTTCAGCGGCTTTCTCTGCCGCCATTTGGATCATTGCCGGGTCAGCGGAATTCACACCGTAATACCCGAACTGGCCATCTACTAATACTTCTACCATAATACCGTGCGTCTCATCGCGGTGATTCGCCTGGGGCTTGTCATCCCGGATGATCCGGTAGGATGTGCTCTCACGGACTTCTCGAAGTCCGATCCAATCGGCATTGACGGAAATTCCATCTAATAATTTTTTCAAGTCTGATGTATTCATTCGTTCCTCATGTCATCAATTACATAAATATTTTACGAAAATTAGAGATGAATTTACTGTATCTGGTTCCCACTGACCATGAGAAAAGGAAGAGAAGTTTTGGTAGGGATGATGTGCATTCTTATTTTAGGATTGATCTTGAACAGATAGATTATGCTGAACGTTCACTAAATGTGTAAAATTTTACGATCATTTGTAATGTGTGTACATTCTGATGATTTTCACAACCTGTTCATCAGGGAATACCTGGTAAACAATCCGATGTTGAATATTAATTCTCCGAGAGTATGCACCGGATAAATCCCCCTGGAGTTTCTCGAATGGAGGTGGAAATGAGAATGGATCTTTTTTCAATAAATCTATAAGGTTGGTAGCACTGTCTTTTAATCCGGCTGCGGTAATTTTCTTCGCATCTTTCTGCGCTTGTGCCGTATAGATGATTCGCCAACTCACCACTCAATATCCGATTGACATTCATCTACAGGCGTATTAAGCCCATCGATGATAGACTCTCTCATACCCGGGATTGAAAGAAGATAGAGCGTTTCACTCACAGATCTCCAGTCATCTTCAGATATTAAAACGGCATTCCCTCGTTTACCAGTAATCTGAATGGGTTCACCCGATTCTTTTGCCTCATCGATAAGTTTATAGAGACTGGCTCTGGCTTTTGAAGCAGTCATTGTTTTCATAAATTCTCCAATATAACGTACGCCATAAAGTACGTTAAAGGTAAACTCCCTGACAATAGGTTATGTGATCATGATAAAATAGTGGTTGATCATTTGTCTTACTTTACATGGCGGAAAAGCACAGACTGACCGTCGCTGAAATATGGATGTAGCTTTGATGGTAATCACTCACATCGCGCCCGCTTTTATCGTACCAGATGGTAGGTACCCATTTCAGTTTTGTCGAAAATAGCACAGATGCACCTTCAGATTGGGATAATGGTTGATGCCACAGAATTGCTAAATGAGGTCCCGCACCCACCGAAAAAAGACGATCAGTTATATCCACATTACTGAAATAATTATGCAATATCATTGCTCGACTATTCAAAACCATGGATACTCCCACACCCCACACCAGGTACGAATCGTGTTTCGGAATCCATGTGACCTCAATCGGTACCACATTATAGGATAGGTTGGATAAGTTTGCCTCACCCAGGACATTCCCAAATTCATCGGTCACTGTAGACCTTATTATTCCTTTTGCAGTACCATTAAAATGTCCCAACTGATAATACAGGCTAGATCCATTCGTTTGTTGATGGATAATCCCGGTATTGAATCCCCATGTGAGATCTAAATTATTATTTTTAGTAAAAAACAGGTCGTTATCGGTGTGCTGAACAAATCCACCGCCTTCCAGTCCCAGGGTCATCACAGATTGCGCAGGGATCAGTCCAATTAGAATGATCAGAATGAGTAGGTTGTTTTGAAATAATTTTCGCATGTATTTCATACCTAATTCCCAAAAATAAGATAAATTCTCTCACTATGGTAATAACCATGATCGATAATCACAACAAGATTATACACTCCCTCAATCAATTCTCCTTCAGGTATTGTAAAATCGTGCGCACCTGCATCGATATAGTCATCATAAAGGGTAAGCACTCGTGTATTATAGCTGTTCATCAGGAATAATTCCATATAACTATTTTGCGGGACCCATACACTAATAGTTGTCTGGGAAATTACCGGTTCCAGGCTGTTTGAACAACCAAAAACGAGTAGCCATAGAGGGATTAGAATATTTAATCGATTCATAGCAATACCTTATTTTTAGTGAAAGAATTAATATTTCTCCATAAAGTAAGTTGTTATGGTGCACCAAATCTACATTACTTGTAAATGATTATGCAATTGCTCTTAACTTTTGATTTGATCATTAGTTTCAACACTCCTGGGAGTGAATAAATCAATGGGGAGAAACTGCTACAATAAACATCCCTGAAAAGGTTAATTTTCACCCAATGATAAGCCCAATAATCTATACTCAACTTTTACAAAAGCGGTTAATCCAAGACAGATCATTCTTGGTTCAAGTACTTGCACTGACTTTCTGTTTTACCATTATCCATGCTCAAATCCCCGATGGATATTATGACAGCACCGATGGCCTGGAAGGTGATGTTCTTCGACTTGCTCTTCACAATATTATCGATAACCATCAAGTGCATAGCTATACCTCCCTTTTTACTCATTTCGAATCCACAGACATGAAACCTGATGGTACGGTCTGGGACATGTACTCGGATGTACCGGGAGGCACGCCACCCTACGTTTATCATTACGGAGGTGCGGACCAATGTGGTAATTATGGCGGAGAGAGCGACTGCTTCAATCGCGAACATTCCTGGCCACAAAGCTGGTTCAACAGTAATTCACCTATGAAGACCGATCTTTTTCATGTGTACCCTACCGACGGATACGTAAATGGCCAACGGGGTAGTTATCCATATGGAGATGTGAATACCCCATTATGGACGTCTCAGAATGGCAGCATGCGAGGGACCTCTGGAACGCCTGGATATTCAGGCATTGTGTTTGAACCCATCGACGAATACAAGGGCGACCTGGCCCGGACGTATTTTTACATGTCTACACGGTACTATACCGAAGATGCCGGATGGGACACCAATGATATGGTTGATGGCGCCGACCTGCTCCCGTGGGCGGTAGACTTGTTGATGGCATGGCATTCAGCTGATCCAGTCAGCCAGAAAGAATTAGACCGAAACGAGGCAGTTTACCAGATCCAGACGAACCGGAATCCCTTCATTGACCACCCTGAATGGGTTGCATGTATTTGGGATGGTGGATGTGTTTTGATTATGGGTGATCTGAATCAGGACACCGCGGTGGATGTCCTCGATATCGTGATCATGGTGGATATTGTTTTGTCCGGTCCTGCCACCGAATACCAACTTTCAACAGGAGACCTGAATTCTGATTCTATTATCGACGTGCTGGATATCGTGATCCTCGTAGGTATGATTTTAAGTACACCGTAGAAAACGGGTTACATTTTTTTTTCATAAGCAGATACACCGGTTATACTAACTTTGCCATTGAATCTTTTCTCACTTTCAAAACTTTTGCGTATCATTATTACATTCGATACATCCGTATCATTCACAATTGAATTTTAGGAGTTCAAATGATTAAACATTTCATCAACATTTGTGTCGTTCTTATTTTAGGCGTCTTTTTGATAAGTTGTGGGGGTGATAAAGCCAAGCCCCAATCTCAAACAGAAACCAAAACCCAGACCACCGTATCCGGAGATGTTATTTCCTCGGAACTGGGAGGTCCTGGATTTGAAGAAATCGCCGGATCCTTTGGATATCAAACTTATGTCCCAACTGAAGATGATATGTACTTCTTCGGTGATCCCCGTGCTGTAAAGGGCGGTACTTTATCTAGTGTCACATCTCGGTTCCCTGCCACCCTGCGAACCGTTGGGCAGAATGCCAATTACATTGAAAATTCCACAATTGAAGGATTGTGTTATGAAGGACTCATCACCACCCATCCGGCTACCCTGGAATTTATGCCACTCCTCGCAACTCACTGGAAAGTATCAGATGACAAAATGCAGTTCTGGTTCAGGATCAACCCCAAAGCTCGATTTTCAGATGGTGAAGAAGTCACATCCGCAGATGTGGTGGCCACTTGGGATTTGCAAATGGATGAAACCATTTTAGAGCCATCAGCACAACTGGTTTATGGCAAATTTGAACGACCCGTAGCTGAAAGTAAGTATATCGTCAGTGTAAAATGCAAGCAATTGAGTTGGCGAAATCTGCTGTATTTCGGTGCTAGTATGACTATTTTACCTGAACACATTTTGAAGGAACTCGATGGCACGGATTACCTGGCTGAATACCAGTACAAACTGATGCCTGGAACTGGTGTTTATACTATCCATGATGAAGATGTTGTGAACCAGGAATCTTTTACACTCACCCGTCGGACAGACTATTGGGATGCTGACAATCCCGCGAATCTGTACACTAGCAATTTTGATAAACTGAAATTCACTGTTGTAAAAGATAATCGATCGCTGGAATTCGAAAAATTCAAAAAAGGTGAACAGGATTATTACACCGTTGCAGCATCCCGGGAATGGATTGAGGAGTGTGAAGTAGATTCGTTGGATCCGGGTGAAACCAATTGGCCATATGCCATCAAACAGGGTTGGGTTCAAAAACGAAAGATATTCTCTGAAAAACCTGCCGGCACATCAGGATATGCTTTTAACATGAGAAAATGGCCCTTTGACGATAAACGAGTCAGATATGCCTTTGCCTACCTATTCGACCGGGAAAAGATGAACCGTGAGATGTACTACAATGAATATACTATGATGAATTCACTCTATACCGGCTCTGTTTACGAAAATCCAAATAACGAAAAAATTACCTATAACCCTGAAAAAGCCGTCAAGTTATTAAATGAGGCGGGATACACGAAGCGAAATGAGGAGGGTTGGCTGGTTCACAAAGATACCGGACAGATTCTGCAATTTGAAATTGGCATCCAATCTGGGTTATCATATATGGTAACGCCCGTGCAGCAGATGCTGAAGGAATATGGTATTGATATGCAGATCAAAATGGTAGATGGAAATACGGGATGGAAAAATCTTATGGAACGAAACTATACCATTTATATGCAAAACTGGGGCGGATTGGTATTCCCCAACCCGGAAACCTCCATGCACTCTTCTTTGGCCGATGAATCTTACAATAATAATATATCTGGTTTCAAAAACGAACGTGTAGATGAACTACTTGATGTGTATGATGTGACCTTCGACCAGGCAGAACGTATTGAGATCATCCGAGAGATTGACGGAATTTACTCTGAAATTCACTCGGCTGCGTGGGGAATCGCCCGCACCTACGATCGAATAATCTACTGGGATAAATTTGGATTCCCTGATTACATGATGTCACGATACGGTGGTGACTACCGCTCTATTTTCACCTATTGGTGGCTTGACCCTGAAAAAGATGCCATACTGAAGAAAGCGATGGAAAATGACGAAGCGCTCCCACAAGGAGATGTGGACGTGAAATTCTGGCCAGAGTATCTGAAGAGCCAATTGAATTAACCAGAGTTTGAAATAACGACAGTATTGACAAACCCCGAATACCTTTTCGGGGTTTGTTGTTTTAGTACAGCTACCAATGGATTAAATGAGTTACAGAGACCCTAGAAAAGAGTGCACTTAGGATTTTATTTTGAAGTTTGCACTATGTAACAAATCCTTCAGCTTGCCCCACATTTCAATTCCTCACAACCACAACCTTTCCTTTCAGAAAACGTGGTGATTTGTTGTAAGTTCTGCCCGTCAATATTTGACTATTTTTACCATAGATTGTGTGATTCCTTCAGGAATTAAAATAAATATATTCGTTCGGGAGAAGAAAGCCTATGGCAACATATTTCCTTCGTAGGATGCTGTTGATGATCCCCACATTCATCGGGTCAACGATGTTAGTGTTTATTATTCTTCAGCTAGCACCAGGTGGGCCTTTAGAGCAGGCAATCCAGCGGGTGCAGATGGGTGCCGCCGCACAGGGTGAAGGCGGTGGTGGCTCTGCAGATATTTCCAGTGGAGGTGGTGCTGCTTTGCCTGAGTCTGCGATGAATGAACTCAAGCGATATTATGGGTTTGATAAACCCATCTGGGCCAGATACCTCATCTGGTTAGGATTATATCCGAGAGAGATCAGATACCGTGAAATCCAGTTTGAATCTGATGAATTCGAAATTGAAAAACGAGTCGGTAAACTAAACGGACAAGTATGGAAAGTCAAAATTCATAGAGATGAAAATGATGAGCTGACTATTTATGAATCCGATGGAAGCGCTAGTGAAACATGGTATGCTCATATCGAAAAGATAACGGACGCAGATTTACATACCGGTATTGTTTATCAACGTGAAATATCCGGTATTTTCACTGGTGACCTGGGCAGTTCATACACATACCAGACACCGGTGACTGAAGTCATGAAACCGCGATTCAAAATATCCATGTTTTTCGGACTGACAGGAATTTTCCTCACTTACATTGTATGTATTCCTTTAGGAATTCGAAAAGCTCTGTCTCACGGCAGTACATTTGATTTTGTTTCAAGTGTGGTCATTTTCATTGCGTACTCTGTACCCGGATGGGCAATGGGTGGTGTTTTTCTCGTCCTGTTTGGAGGTGGATCTTACTGGGATATCTTCCCTTTAGGTGGCTTTCATTCCCCATTAGATATCTGGGAAGGTCTTTCCCTTTGGGGTAAAATTGTAGACCAATTGCATCACGCAATCCTCCCCATCTTCGCTTGGTCAATCGGTAGTTTTGCTACTCTCACCGTGTTAATGAAAAATGGTTTATTGGAAAACCTATCACAGGATTATATCCGAACTTCATACGCAAAAGGATTATCCGAAAAGAGAGTTGTATGGCTTCATGCCATTAGGAATTCGGTGATCCCTATTGCGTCAGGTATCGGCCATCTCATCGGGATTGTTTTTGCCGGCTCCTATTTCATCGAACGGGTTTTCAATATTGACGGATTTGGCAAAATGGGATTTCAGGCTGTACTTGACAGAGATTATCCCATCGTACTCGCCTTTTTAGTGGTCGGAGTACTCATTCGTTTGGTAGGTAATATTTTATCGGATATCGCCCTGGCGACCGTAGATCCAAGGATACGATTCAAATGATGATATTTAAGAAAAACAATGTGAATGACAAAGATAAGATTTCGCTTTCGATTATCAAAAAACGATGGTTGAAATTCAAAACCATGAAACGTGGATATTATTCTTTTGTCATATTAATTATCCTGTATGTAATTTCGTTTTGCCTCCCTCTGTTAATCAATAATCGTCCCGTACTTCTATCGTACGGTGGGAGCATTTATTTCCCGGCGATTTCCGGATACGTCCCCGGTAGTCAGTTTGGGCAGGATGTGCCTGGGGAAGCAAATTACCGGAAATTAAAAGAAGACTGGAAAAATGATGAATCTGAAAACTGGTTGATCATGCCACTGTATCCATTCAGTCCTTTTGAAGACATCACCGTGCAGGGGAATGCCATGTTTGAACAGCCTTCTAAACGTCATTTTTTAGGCACGGATGATACGGGGAGAGACGTGTTTGCAAGGCTCTGTTATGCGTTTAATATTTCAATCTCGTTTGCACTGGTACTGGCGGTTATCAATTTCTTTATCGGAATTTCCATCGGTGGCGCTATGGGATATTTTGGTGGGAAGTTTGACCTGATTTTTCAGCGAATCATAGAGATCTGGTCTAGTCTGCCCATGCTATTTGTTATCATAATTATTGCTTCAATCATTACACCGTCATTTTTTATTCTCATATTTATCTACACCATCGTGAATTGGATTGGGATAACCTATTACATGCGTGCAGAATTCTATCGGGAAAAAGCAAAAGATTACGTGGCTGCTGCGCTGTCCATGGGGCAAAGTAATACGAAAATTATTTTTAAACATATCCTGCCAAACTCATTAGTACCGATCATCACGTTTTTCCCCTTTGCTGTGGTGGGATACATTATGGCGCTGGTGGGTCTGGATTTTCTCGGATTCGGTATGCCGCCACCAACGCCCAGTTGGGGGCAGATGTTGGGTGTGGGTTTACAGAATATGTCGAAGTCTTGGATGGTATTCGCACCTGTTGGCGCACAATTTCTCACACTGCTAATGGTGGTTTTTATTGGTGAAGGGGTCCGGGAAGCATTTGATCCCAAAGTTTACTCGAGGTTACGCTAATGGCTGAAAAACTACTGGATATAAAAGGACTCCGTACCCGATTCAAAGTGGGTGACGAGTGGGCTGAAGCCGTAAATGGCGTGGACTTCCACATTTACGAAGGAGAAACTCTGGGAATCGTTGGTGAATCAGGTTCGGGTAAATCGGTATCCGTTTTGTCATTGATTCAGCTCGTACCAAATCCTCCCGGTGAAGTGGTGGAAGGTGAGATCTATTTTAAGGGCGAAAAAATATTTGACGGCAAAGATCTAGGGAAGGTACGGGAAATACCAAAATACCGGTTTTTCAATTCAATTAGTGAAAATGTGCGGAAAGCCATTGCATCCCTTTTCTTTATCGGTTGGTTTTTTCTTCATAATTTTCTGGGGATGACCGGTGTCGTTAACTTTTTTATCTCGTTGATATTGGATGGGTTTATCACTCAGATGTTGTTTTTCCATTCCCCGCGAAAAAAAGCCATGCAAAATTTTCATCAGAAAATGTACGCCAGAATGCGTTCACTTCGCGGTAGAGAGATCGCCATGATCTTTCAAGAGCCCATGACTTCATTGAATCCAGTGTTTACAGTGGGGATGCAGATGATTGAAGCGATATACCCAAAATCGTTTGCAGAGTACCACAAAGATGGCGTCATCCGAATGAGCAGAAATCTTCGTTCAACTCCGGTAAACACCCGGATAAAAACATCTGCGATATTCGGTGTGATTGTGTTGTTCGTCTCACAATTAGTTTCAGGTTGGACTTTCTCTCCTCTATCCATGATCATTAGTTTCATATGCGGTGCAGCAGCGGCTTCCATTTTCGCTTGGATCATCCTGCTAATGGACAAACTCATCTCGCCAAAATACCATGCTGAATCTGATAAACTTGAGGCGGATGCTACCAAACTATTGGAACTGGTGGGTATCCCCAGTCCGGATAAACGACTGAAGGATTATCCGCATCAATTTTCCGGCGGGATGCGCCAGCGGGCAATGATCGCCATGGCATTGGCAAAGAATCCATCCCTCCTGATCGCTGACGAACCCACTACCGCCCTTGATGTAACTATCCAGGCACAGATACTGGAGTTGATGATGGAACTTAAAAATAAACGGAAGGAAGCGGCAATCGTCCTTATCACTCATGATTTGGCAGTGGTTGCGGAAACCTGCGAACGCGTTATCGTCATGTATGGTGGTGTTATCCAAGAAGTTGCAAGCTCGATTGAACTTTTCAAAAATCCACTTCATCCTTACACACTAGGATTGTTGGAATCCATCCCCCGCCCAGACTTGGGAAAACGGAAAAAGCGCTTGGGAACGATTCGTGGTATGGTGCCCAGTATTCTGGAGATGCCCGAAGGATGTAAATTCTGCACAAGATGTGATCTTAAGGTGGAAATGTGTGATACCGTGGAACCCCCATTGCAGGAAATTCGTCCCAATCATTTTGTACGGTGCCATGTGAAGATTTCTGAAGCGGAGGGAGTATCATGAAAGATAACAGACTAGTTGATATTAAAGATCTGCGAGTGCATTTTCCTGTATTTGGCGGCGTATTATCTAAAAAAGTCGCTGTTGTTAAGGCAGTGGATGGTATCAGTTTTTCCATCCTAAAAAAACAAACTGTGGGACTGGTGGGCGAATCCGGTTGCGGAAAAACCACCGTTGGGCGCGCAATGATCAGTATTTTAAAATATGTCTCTCCTGATGTAGAAGTCACCGGGAATATCAATTACTATTTCGATGGTAAATCTGTGGATTTTGTCAAGCTACGCTCCAAAACCATGCAGAAGTACCGTTCCAAAGTTCAGATGATTTTCCAGGACCCATTTGCATCACTCAACCCTCGAATGACAGTGGCGCAGATTATCAGTGAGCCATTACAAATCCACACCAAAATGAGTAATTCAGAAATGCAGGATCGAGTAGGCTGGTTACTGGAAAAAGTGGGACTGCGTCCTGAACAAGCACGGCGTTATCCCCACGAATTTTCCGGAGGGCAACGACAACGTATTGGCATCGCCCGTGCATTGGCAACCAACCCTGAACTCATCATCTGTGATGAACCCGTTTCCGCTTTGGATGTGTCCATCCAAGCTCAGGTAATCAACCTGATGATGGATCTCCAGGATGAATTTAATTTGTCCTATCTTTTTATCGCACATGACCTTTCGATAGTGGAACACATCTCCGATCAGATCGTCGTCATGTATCTGGGAAATGTAGTGGAATGGGGAAGCGCTGATCAGGTGTACTATTCACCGAAACATCCCTATAGCCGAGCGCTGTTATCCGCAGTACCCCTACCGGATCCCACCCGGAAAGACAAATACCGGATTGTTCTAAAGGGAGATATTCCGTCACCAATGGCAAAACCTTCGGGGTGTGCATTTAGAAACCGATGCCCCATCGCCAAACCGGACTGTGCAAATGACATTCCCGAATTGGTGGATACCGGCGACAGTCAGATGGTGGCATGCCCATATTGGGAAGAAAGATTTTAGCGTCGCCGTCTTCATTTCTGCCATCTGAATCGACACAAACTCCCAATACCTAAAAAGGTATTTAGACCTTATAGTCCTGTTACATATTGTAACCACATTGGTTTAATATTGAACTATCTCTGTAAATATCATGAAATTCCAATCACCGTAAACAAAGGAAATTCATGCGTAATTTTAATATAACTTCAACCATTTTCATATTTGGATTACTATTCAACTCATTACAAGCGTATTCTAATGGTCCACCTAATGCCCGAACCGGAGCGCCAGGTGAACTCACATGCCAGAATAGCTGTCACTCCAGTTTTGCATTGAATTCAGGAACCGGTAATGTCGCCATCGAAAATGCACCCGCAGAATACACACCGGGAGAAACTTATTTACTCACTGTCCATGTGACGCACCCCACTCAACACAGATGGGGATTTGAACTGTGCGCCCGAACTGAAAGCAATGGTCAGGGAGGAACTGTATCCGTTGCTCAACCTTCATTCACAACCACCGGAACCCAGGGCGGCATCACCTATCTTAAGCATATTTCAGCAGGGACATTCAACGGGCAGACATCTGGCGCTTCATGGAATTTTAACTGGACTGCGCCATCTGAAGGAACGGGACCCATTACATTTTATTCCGCAGGAAATGCGGCAAATGGAAACAACAGCACCTCAGGAGATAATATTTACACAACATCTCTTACCGTCACAGAAATGGAAAGTTGCATCGCCACCGGTGATGTGAATTTCGATCTGAATATTAATGTACTGGATATCGTTTCTGTGGTTAGCGCTATTTTAGGAAACACAGAATTCACACCCGAGCAGATGTGCGCCGGTGACCTGAATGGCGATTCCAGTCTTGACGTACTGGATATTGTCATCCTGGTGAATCTCATCGTCGGTTGATGTCAAAAGGTATAAATGATGCCCCCCATTGACGAACTTCATCCGCTGCTTGTACACTTCCCCATCGCCTTGTACTCCACGGCGGTTCTGTGGGAGTTTATCGGATTTATCAGGAGAAGTAATTCACTGTTAACCGTCGGTTGGTGGAACATGGTGTTAGCACAGATTGCCGTTGTGTTTACCATTATCACCGGTTTTATCGCAGATTCACTCATGGGTCACATGGATAAGCCCTTCCCTATTTTCACGACTCACGGTTCATTGCAATTGGTTGCCGTCGTATGGTTCGGTGTAGCATTCATTTTCAGATGGAAAAAATTGAAGAACCTATCCGATACCAACTCCTTTCCGTGGGGATATCTCCTTTTTTTAGGAATGGGTGTACTCATCCTGTTTTACGGGTCACACCTTGGAGCCAAACTGGCAAATCGAATATGAATATTTCCCGGAAATCCAGAGTTGCAATACTTCTACTGATACCCTTGTTGATATATCAATGCAGCGATAAAGGTTCACCTGTTCAAAACGGAACTGATACGGAACTTGTCAGTTACTCAATGGAAGTACAACCCATATTTGACGTGAACTGTGTATTTTGCCACGGACCAGAATTTTCCAATGCCGCATTACTTTTGAATACCTATGATCATATAATGGCAGGGACCAGCGACAACGGTCCGGTGGTGATTCCCGGAAATAGTACTGGTAGTCTAATCGTCCAAAAACTTCAAGGCTTTGCATCTGTTGGGAGTCCGTTAATGCCTCCTGACGGTCCCGTGCTATCATTAGAAGAAATTCAAACCATCATCCAATGGATTGATGAAGGAGCAATGAACACAGAATGAAAACGAAACTTTTTTGGGTTATCATTACATTGTTGGTTTTTCAAATAGCCGTAGCAGTCCCACGGTTTTCATTGGAAAATGGCGCTTCCTGTAATCTATGTCACGTGAATCCAACCGGAGGCGGGATGCGAAATGACTATGGCGCCACAATTTTCTCATTGGACGAACTCCCTCGAATCACCATGGAATCCATGAAATCTGAACCCTGGGATGGGGTGATCAATGAGCATTTGAAAATCGGCGGTGAATTCCGGATCCAGAGCCTCATTCATGAGAACGCAGCCGGTGATATCGCTACGCCTATCTTCCCCATGCAGGCGGACTTAACAACGCTTGTAACGCCAACCGATAATTTTTCGATCTATGGAAATATCAGACTTGCAGGTGGTATTTTGAACGAGTTTTGGGCAATGGTCTCTGGTCTACCCAATGAAAGTTGGGTCAGGGTTGGTCGAATTCTCCCGGACTATGGACTGAAACTGGATGACCATACCGCATTCATCCGCGGTGGAAATATCCGCCAAACTCATGGGCTAACGGCAGAAGGATTGTTCTTTGCACCCACTGTTCTACCTACTGGTATCGAAGCTGGGACAAAAATCGGGAATGGAATCCGACTAACCGGTGGAATATCAAATGCATTTGTCCGGGGAGTCGATCCGTCCTACGGATTCAGCGAATCCATTTCGGATAAGGCATTCTCGCTAAAAGTGACTCGTTTAAAATCGTACTTCGAATTAGTACATACCATGAATGCCATCTCTTTAATCAGAGAATCCAACGTGACTGTTGCCGGTATTTCAGGAGGCATATCTCTCAACCGCATCACCTGGCTCTACGAATTTGACAGAGTTGAAAATGGCATTCAGGATACCACCATATCTCATGCCATGTACCAGGAATTATCTTATTCTCCTGCACAAGGACTGACATTGATCGGCCGATACGAATTCTTCGACCCTGATTTGGACTATGCCAGCGGGGCAATTCAGCGGATCGTCGCCGGAGTGGAGGTTTTCCCCCGGTACGGTTTGCAGTATATCTTTCAAGTTCGCGTCACCCGGACAGATAATATCTCCGGTGATCAACCCACACCCGAATTTTTATGCCAGCTTCATTACTGGTTTTAACTAAAATACTCATCATCGAACCCACGAAAGGATAGCATGAATAAAACTGGATTTTTTTTCCTCATCACCGTACTTGTAACTGGATGGATATTTTCATCCGTATCAGATAAAGACAAACCCAAAGATCTACAGGTTCTTTCCTTTGAGACTATAAACGAAACAAAAACCTACATGAAAACCGTGGCAAAAGGCTTGGGCGTCAAATGCATCTTTTGCCATAATTTGGATGATTTTTCATTGGACACCGACCATAAGAAAATTGCCCGCAATATGATGAAAATGACCAAGACCCTCAATGAAGATTATTTTAGCTGGAAAGACGCACGGCAGATCGAATGCTGGACCTGCCATCAGGGAGAAAAAGAACCACCGGAAAAGAAATAAGTGGAAGCGATCTGCCTCCCATCCTTTAGGTCACAGTAGAGTCTTTCTCACTTCGTCTTCCTTCACAAGAATTATTCCTGACGCCAATAGCCCGGTAATAATCACTGCTGTGGGAAAGCCGATCATGCCACAGGAAAACATCATCATCAGATACCATAGAATGGCGAAATCGTTTTGCATGATGACGAATCCGAAATAGCCGATGAGGGCGTAAATCATGGCGCCACCCAGTAAAAACCAAACAATGTTCATCCATCGGAATGATGATCTGTGGTGGATTAATCCCCAGATATACAATGGCAGGATGAGGATCACAGAAAATGGATTTTTCAGAAAGATGACAACACTCCCGATACCGATGACCAGAAATGAGACAACCGATAAATGATTCTCTGAAGAAGGATTAGTGAATTTCCGTGCGAACCGATTTCCAAGCCAGATCAGTGCGGCAAGCGTCACCAAAAACAATATCACAGCCATCCATTTGGGTGAATAGATAGCCGGATCTTTCGATGTGGCGGGATAAAGATGGTACTCGTCCATAAGACCGATTTTCACAAACAGGTATAATTCCATTATGCTTGCGATGAGAGGTATCCACATCGCCAGAAATGACAGACAAGCGTTTTTCCATAATTGGGTTGTCCGCTCTTTGATCCGCCTGAATCGGATTCCTGCAATAACGAAAAATGGCAGTATTGCACACAACAGAATCAGCTTCAATGGCCAGCCCTGCAAAATTTTAAAGTCCGATTCGCGGTATACATAGGGAAGATTCTGCTTGGGGAACTCGTCCAGACTCATGAGTCCACGGATCGTGGCTTCGGCTACTCTCCCGGACTGCTCCAACGAATGGGCGGACTGATAAATTACCGAATCTCGTTCAGAGTGATATGTGTCCCAAACTGCATCACTGTATTCTGCAGGATATGTCCCGGCAAACCCCACTGCGGGAATCCCTGCTGACACCATCGGTCCCTGATCCATGAATGAGACGGGTACTGCCTGATCCAATATCTGTTCGATAACAGATTTCATAGCGGGTATCCATTCCGCCTCACCCTGTTTGGAGGATTCTTGCGCCAATTGCTGTAACCACAGGGGACCGTATCCTTCGAATTGTCCGATAGCAGACATCCGGATTCCATCGTAGTATCGTTTGCCCAGATTATCGAGGGATATCCCCGCGATGATGTTTCGGTGATTCGGATGCCGCTCCATAAATCGTTTCGTCCCCAGCATACCATACTCTTCACCATCTGATGCCACAAAAACCAGTGTGTACTTTTGACTGGATTCACGACTAAAAATCTTTGCCAGTTGCAGCAAAATGGCGATCCCGGAACCGTCGTTATCGGCTCCCTGTATTGTTGATGGGGATTGATCATGGTGAGCAACGATGATGATCTCCTGTTGGGACTCTCCGGGAAGTGTACAAATCAGGTTTTCCAATTTAACATGTCGGTTGTAATTGATAATATTCCAGGAATCTGTTTGACAATACATCCCCATAGAGCGAAACTTTGTAAACAGCCAATCCACAGCCCGCCTGTTGTTGGGCATGCCACTGCTGCGATTAGGGAACCGTTTTACAAAATCCGTTTCCATATCCAATGCGACCTCACCTGAAAACTGAATCGCATCCCCATCGATATGAGATGAAGGTGGTGTCACATCTTCACAGGCAGAGAAGAGGATCATAATCGTCAAAACAGCGAACAAATTGCGAAAAAGTAATTTCATAACAAGTGAATATTAAATATAAAAAGGGAGACCGAACCAGTCCCCCTTTTAACGAATTGCATCTTAGAAACACACACGATTCAGGACCCTTTTGCCATGTCTGACGTCTTCAATGACTCGTATCTTCGGTGACAATAATTAGTGTCAAATTTGAAGTAATGGGTACAACCTACTCAATCCCCAGAATTAAACCCACCTGTATAACAATATCCAGAACATCCAATACTTCATCGGCGTTCATGTCTCCACAATCACAATTTTCGCTATCAGGGGAATCTAAAATACAGTCTACTGCAATTACGATATCAGTAACATCTATTTCGGAATCATCGTTCATATCCC
>ERZ889078.583-NODE-583-length-32893-cov-8.535995_pt1 | contig 32893 bp, 19 predicted proteins | sample MGYA00521266_ERZ889078 | MGnify/ENA primary metagenome ERZ889078 (study PRJEB32303, sample SAMEA104408618) | aquatic metagenome | biome: Brackish water; feature: Pelagic; material: water | place: Baltic Sea | collected 2014-06-16T06:34:00 | depth 76,534 m ...
GGCTGCGTCCCACCGCCGGCCGGATCCACGGGCGGCGCCGCAGGCGGACCCGTCGTATCAGGCGCCGGCGGCGCGCCACCGTCAGCTGGCGGTGGGGAAGTCGGCGGTGCAGTTGTCGGCGTTACGCCGCCAGGCGCAGCGGCAGCGGCAGCCGCGGCGGCCTGCGCAGCCTTGGCCTCAGCAGCGGCCTGAAGCTTGGCGTCTTCCTCCGCCTTCTTCAGGCGCTGCTTCTCAAGCTCAGCCTTCTCAGCTTGCTGCTCCTTCATCGATGTCTTGGTGTCGACGAGGGTCTGCTTCCACATCTTGATGAGGTTCTTGCACTCCTGAACGTAGCTGTTCAGCGAATCCGCCTGGCTCACCTGCCCGGCACGGGTCCGGTACTCAGCGAAGTAGCTCATCGCCTTCTGAAAACGCTTAATCTGCGCGCTCACCTGAGCGACCTTATCCGTCTCATCGACGGTGCCAGCGAGCTCTTTGTTTTCAAGGAACAACACGGCCAAATTGAAGTACGGCGCCGGGTGATTGGCGTCCTGCTGGATCGCCTTCATGTACTGCTTCTGCGCCTTAGCGACACGCTCGGGATCTTTGCTGATCCGGTAAGCGTTGCCGAGATTGATGCGTGCTTCGAAGAAGAGGGGCTCCTGCTCAAGTGCGCGGGTGAAGGCGTCAATCGACTCCTTTCCCTTCTTAGCGACCAACCACGTCACGCCAAGATTATTCCATGCCTCCGGGTAGTCAGCTCGAAATTCAACGGCTTTCAGGAAATGCCGGCGAGCCTCTTCGTAGCGACTGCCGTCTAGCGCCATGCGTCCAAACATGTAGTAGATGTGGGCGAGTCCCTCTGCCTTGTCGAGCCCCTCGGCCGCGACGCCGCGCAAGCCATCCGACCCGCGCTGGCTGCGAAGCTCATACTGGGTCTTTGTCTCCGGCGCCTCGGCCGTCGTCACACCGGCTTCGCTCTTCGGCGGCTTCATGTAGAGCGCGAACGCCTGATTCAACGCGAGCCGGGCCAAACCCGTCTGGTTCAGGTGAAGGTAGGCCATCCCCAAGATGCGCAGCACCTCCGGGTTGTCGTAGTCGATCTTGAGCGCCGTTACGCAGCTCTCGACCGCCTGTCGATACTGCTTCTGCGCGCTCTGCACCTGGGCGCTCGCGATCAGCAACATCACGTCACGTGGGCGCTGGGCCAACGCGGCGTTCACGACCTGACTGGCGGCGGCGACGTTGTCGTTGCGCAAATGCACCACGGACAGCAGCAACACAGCGCGCGAAAACGTCGGATTCAGCGAGATCGCCTTGTTGAGGCTGGCGACGGTCTCCTGGTAGTTGCCGGTTCGCCACTGGACGAGACCGAGGTTGTACCAAGCCGTCGCGGAGTTGGGATCCGCCTGCGTCGCGGACTGAAAGCGTTGCCGTGCGTCGAAATAGTTGAACGCCTTCAGATACGTCAGCCCCTCTTGCAGCGCCGCGTCTGCCGGCGACGACGCAGCGCGCCGATACGTATCCGCGGCCGTTGGGGTGGCGGCGCCGGGTGCGCCAGCAGGCGCGGCGCCGGGTTGCACCGCGCCCGCGGCGCCAGGAGCCGCTGCGCCTGGCGCTGGGGTCGCGTCTGGCGCGCCAGGTGGTGGCGTGGCCGGAACGGTAGCCGGGGGGACGGCTGCGTCGCTCGGCTGCGCTGGCTGGTTAGGCGCAGGCGCGCCGTCGGGCGCAGGCGGCGCGGGGGCAGCCTCCACGGCAGGCTGGGCCGCCGCGAGGTTGGTGGGCTCGGTCTCAGCGCCGCCGCAGCCAGTGAGCGTCCCGGCGACCAGCAGCGTCGCGGCAAGCATGGCCACGGCCGCGAGCCGTTCAGCGACGTTGCCGGAGGTCACGGCGACAGGGGTCATCAGGGTCGGACGGCGACCGTCATGCGTCAGGGCGGCGCTCATCGCAGCTCCTTCTCAGCGCCGGGCGCTGTGCCTTCGGGATGCTTCGTCAGACGTTTGGCTTCCTTGAGAAGTGGGTAATCCTTCGGCTTGTAGCGGTTGATGGCCACGCGCAGCTTCGTCACCCACTCATTGACCACCCCCTTGGCCTCCGCGTCCTTCAACGCCACCTCCAAGGACTTCATCGCGGCGTTCTCAATCTGACCACCAAACTTCTCAAGGATCTCAGCCAGCGCCTCCTCTTCGTCCTCACTCAGGTTCTTCGGCGTCGGCGCGGCGTAGATCGTGCGCGCTAGGTGAACGAGCATCTGCGCACGATAGAGGTAGGCCGCGTACGACCAGTTGCGCGAGCCAAACGTCGCGACCTTGTCTTTGTACTCCTTGAACATGCCGCCATCGCGCTCGTAGTAAACTTGGCCGGTGGTCGGGTTCTTCTTCTTCACTTCCTTGCCAAGCGCCGTCGTCATCATGGCCTTGACCTCTTTCTGCAGGGCAGCCATCGCCTTCGTCGGCTTGAGACGCGGGTTCACGGTCAGCTTGCGGGCCATGTAGTCGTTGTAGGCAGGCTCCATCAAGCGGAACGTCGCCTCTGCAGCGGCGGTCGCTTCTGGCTTGCCGTCACGCTCGTGGTTGCCGCGCTCGAATTCGGTCAGGATCACGTTCCAAACCTTGAATTCATCGCGCGTGCGGCCACGACCGCGATGCAGCCGCGCGATGGTGGCGTAGGCCTCGAACACCATCGCAGAGGACGCCCGATCCGATTTGTAGCGGTCGATGAAGGTGTACAGCGCCTTGATGTGGTCCTCGACGTTGCCCTTGGCCTTGTAGGCGTCGACGATGCGTTGGTTGGCGTCATCGCGCGCGGTCTTGCGCTTGTAGTCCGTCGCAAACTTGCGCACGACCTCCTCGTTCAAGCTGATCGCCAGATCCCAGTTGCTGTTGCGGAAGGCGAGCAGCGCGGCGTTGATGAGCGCGTCGGCGCCCTTCTCACCGTCTGGGTCAAGCTTGTAGACCTCCCGGAAGTTGGCGATGGCCTCAGGAATGCGGAAGAAGCGGAACTGCAGCGCGGCGCGTCGGCTGATCACGCCGAGCAGGCTCTTTGTATTCACCTTGCGCTCTTTCTCGGAGGTAGACGGCTTCTCGTTGATCTCGCGCAGCATCTTCTCGGCTTCATTGAGCGTGCCAAACGACTCGTCCCACTCCTGGGCCTGATAATACAGCGCAACGGCGTTCAGCAGGGACTGCAGCTTCACCTTGGTCTCGTCGGTCTCGTGCTGCAGACGACGATATTCCTGCGCCGAAGCTTTGTACGCGGCGCGCGCCTTGTTGTGGAGGCGGAACGCCTCATCGGGCTCCGTCGCCGCGAGCGCCAGCTTCTCGTCGCCGATGGCTTTGGTCCGGAGCGCGTCGGCCTTGCGTGCGATACCGCCGAGCATCTCGATTCGGACGGTCGCGTCGATCTTCGCCATCTCGCCATCGGAGAGCAGCCCAAGCTTCTTGAGCCAGGTCGCCACGCTCTGCAGGTTGTTGATGTCGACGAGCATCTGATAGCTGGTGAGCAGGTTCTTCGCCGCTTCTGTCGACACTTCCGTCTTCGGGTACTTCGTGATGATCGTTCGGAAGCGCAGGCGCGACGAGAAGAACTCAGGCTTGAGGTCTTTGTAGGGCTGCTCTTTCCAAGGGTCGAGGTAGCGGTTCTTGTAGAGCAGCTCTGCAGCCTTCAGCGCTAGCTTCTCTTCGCGGTCCTGACTGCCAGCCTTGCTCTTGTAGTTGCCAGCGATGTAGCCGTCGACCGCCTTGATCCAGAGCACCACGGCCTCTGGGATCTCCTCAGGGGCGACCGTGAAGTTGGTCTTGGCGCCCTTGGAGTCCTCCATCTCCTTGTTGTTTTTCTCCAACAAGGCCAGATCGCGCTCCGAGTCTGGGCGCACGCTCGGCAAGACGCGCGAGGGCAGGCGATCGGGGTCGTCGAAGGGGTAGGCAGCGCGGGCGTTGATGACACGCTCAGTCGCGATGATGCTTGAGAATGCGGCCTCTTCGGTGTGATCGACGATCTTGCCTTCGTCGTCTTTGCCCTTCGCGCCCTTCCAATCGCGGACCCGGTCGTAGAATCCCAGTGACTTCTTCATTGAGCCGCAAGCACCCTTGATGCCGATCACCTGCTCGGCCGACCACGGCAGCAACATGCCTTTGTACTTCTGGCGTTCTTCTGGCGTGACGTTCTTGAGTTTGGCGATGTCGATGAAGACGAAGTTCTCCTTCACCCGGCGCGCGTCACAATGCTTGCCTGCGAAGTAGTAGACCTCAGCGAGTGTCCAGGTCAGCTCGTACGCCTTGTCACTGCTCGGATCATCTTGAAGCAGCTTCTCGTACTCCGCGCCAGCTTCGAGGTACTTCAGCCGCGCCTTCTCAGGGAACTGCCCTGCCAGATTCTGGGCCTGGATGTGGATCAGCTTGGCGAAGTTCATCCGCACCTGAGTGCTCATCTCCTCGACTTGGCGGGCGAGGTCCTTGTCTTTGCCCCAGATGTCGTGCCACGGCGAGCCCGGCGAGAACATGCGCAGGTACTTGCGGCGCGCGCTGATCTGCCGATCTTGGGCCTGTTGCGCCATCTCCAAGCCAAGGCGCGCGTCGACGTTGTTCTTGTCCTTCTCCACCTCCAAGCGGAAGCTCGGTGCGGCGGCCGCGAGCAAGTCGACGGCGCGGATGATCTTCTTCTGCAGCTGCTGCGCCTCACGCGCGAGCGGCCACGTATCCACCACGTGGCCGAGCACGAGGATGCCCTGGCGATAGTAGTCGTCTTCCGCCTGATCGAGCAGCGTGTTGCCGTAGGTGATCATCACCTCGCGCACGTAGGGCTTGCCATTCATCAGGCCTTTGCGGACCTGAGCACGGGCGGCGAGGTTGCGCTGCAACGCCGCGAGCACGGTGCCTTGGTAGCTCGCCATCCAATCTGGAAAGGCCTCGGCTTTGGGCTCGAGCACGCCAGACACGTAGAGGTGGGTTCGGAGGCGCGGGTCAACCTGAATGCACTCACCCTTTGCGTCCGCACCGCCGAAATCTTCGCAGCCGTCGTCGTCCCAGGAGGGCTCAGCCAAGGACTTGGCGAGGTACTCGATGGCCTCTTTGCGAAGATCAGCGCCCTGCTTGATACCCTTGGCCTTGCTCTCATCGTAGTATTCGATGAGCTTCTGGAACCACGCCACGGCTTCGGGGTAGCGGTACATCTGAAAGTGCGCCCAGCCGAGCTTGTAGAGCGCGAGGCCGTACATCTTCGGGTCTTTCGTGGCGGCGGCGCGGCGGTACGCGTCTGCGGCTTGCTCGAACTCGTTGTTGTCAAAATAGAGCTCGCCGACACGCAGCCACGCCTCGGCGCGGTACTTGCTCGTCGGGTAGTGTCGCTCGAGCGAGCTCAACGTGGCGATCGCCTTCTCAAAGTCGCCCATCTCTGCTTCGCAGTAGCCTTGGAGGTACAGCGAGGCGTCGGCGTGGCGATACGTCGGCCAGCGCTGCGGCAGCACAACGCCAGCGAGTCGGCCGCTCAACGGCAGCATGCGAGTGCCAGCCGGGACCCAGTGGAGATACTTGTAGATGGCGATCGAGCGCGAGAAGTTCTTGTCCTGCTCGTTCGGTGGGTCGAGCAACTTGCCTCGATTGTAGAGGTCTTGGCGTTCGTCGAAGTGATCCTGCGAGTAGTTGTACGCGGCGACGCTGTCCTCGTAGTAGAGCTCCGCTAAGCGGAACATCGCGTCGGGCGTGTAGCGGTCGTGCTCGCGGTGCCGGAAGATGAAGCCCTCGAGCCGCGCGATCGCCTCTTTGCGCAGCTTGTCTTGCTCGGAGTCGATCTTGTCGATCTGGGTCTGATAGGTGTCGTTGATCTTGCGCTGGCGCTTGCGAATCTCGTCGGTGATGAACTCGCGCACCTCGGTGCGGAACTCCCCGGCGGCGCGGCGAAAGGCGATGTAGGCCGCGTCGAATTCGCGCGACTCCTGCTTCATCCGCGCGGGGTCGTCGACCGCTACGCCCTTGTCGCCTCGGTAGGGAGGCATGCGTTTGACGGGCGCGGCGCTGACGCTGACGCTGGCCAGGAGCAAGACCCCAACCAGCGCTGCGCCGAGAAGCGCCGCGCTGCGGGCAGCGGCGCAACGAGGCAACACAAAGGCGTCGCCGGCGCCATCGACGTGGGCGACGTCGACGCGGGTGTGGCGTCGGAGGCTGCTGGGCAGAAGTGCGCTCATGGCTGGTCCTCCTCATCGTCCGTGAGGGACTCGAGGGTCTTCTGCAGGCTGTTGACGCGGCTGTTGCGCTCGGTCTGCAGCTCGCCAACGCGCTTGGCCTTGTCTTGTTTGCGCTGCCACGCCACGTCCACCATACCGAGGTCGGCTTCGAGCACCACGTCGGCTAGGCGGGCCTGCGCGCGGCGGATCAGCGTGTAGCCGACCGTACGTGCCAGCGTGCGCGACGCATCCTCGTACTGATTCATGCGGACCTTGTAGTTCGCGATGTTGGTCTTCTCGCGTCGCAGCACGGCCTGCACCTTCTCCGTGCGCTTGTCGACGCGGGCGCCGAGCGAGCTGTACAGCTTGTTGATGCGCAGTAGCCCAGAATCCAGCTTGCCGCGAACGGAGCGCATCCGTGAGACGAGGCTCGGGTCGAGGCTCTTGCGCATCATCGCGGTCGCGTAGGCGGCCTGCTCCATCCGCTGCATGGCGAGGAGCGTGCCACGTACTTGACCCTCATCAGAGCTGACTTTGTCGCCGGCGCCGACCGCGGTGGCACCGAGCTCAACGTCCTGCGCCAGCTGGTCGACTTCGCGATAGATGCGGCGTAGCCAGTCCTTCTGTGCCTCAAGCCCTTTCCGAACCTGCTCTTCGGTCGCCTTGCTCAGCACGACGCCTTCGGTGCCGTACACACGCTCGTTGAGCATCTTCTCGATCGCCAAAATCTCATCGCGCAGCGCGCTCAGCCTGGACTTCAGCAGGCTGATCTGCGCGGCGATGTTCACCCAGATGTTTTGAATGCGCGTCTCGCGTTTGGTCCAGTCTTTCGCGGTGCGCGGGATCTTCGCGAAGGCCATCCGCAGCTCGGCGGCGCGGCGACGCAGCGCGTCCACCTCGGCCCGCTGGCGTGCGTCCATGATCGGGTAGGCCTTGCCGCGGAGGATGTCGACGACGCGGTCGCCGATGGCGACGATCTGATTCTCCTGCTCCACCAACTTCAACCAGCTGGCCTTGAGCTTGGGGAACATCTCGATGCGGGCAGTAGCGGCGAGCGCGTGCTCAATGGTTCGAGCGAGCTTCTCCGACTCCTTCACGTCGCGTCGCTCGTGGCCCATCTCGTCAAAAAGCTGCACGACGCGACCCATGTCCGGATCACCCTCGATGTACTTGGCGACGCGCTCAGAGACCGGACGGACGATGCTGTAGTCGTCTGCGCCGCGGTTCAGCAGCCAAGAGAAGAACTGCTCCAGGCGCTCTGGCCGGGCGACAAAGCGCGTCAGCTCGCCGCTGATGGCGCTGTAGCGATCGACCACGTCTTTGTACGATCCGTCGGCCGCAGCGTACTGCTTGCGCATCAGGTTGATGCGGCCGCGCAGGACGACAGCTTCAACGGCGACTTTGTCGTCCGAGACGGTCAGCAGGAGCATGTCGAGGGCGTCGAGCGCACGCTTGGGTTTGTTCGCTGCCAGAAACGTCGCGGCGAGCTCAAACAGCGCTTCTTCGGCGACGGCGGAGTTGCGGTCCACAGCCGTGTAGTGCTCGATCGCCTGCTTGAACTGCTTTTTCTCCAGGTAGAGCCGGCCGAGCGACAGGTTGGCATAGTCCAGCACGACCTGCCTGGGCTTGCGCTTCACGTCTTGCACGCGACCGGCGGCGACCACATCGCGGAACTCACGGATCGCGTCGTCAAACCGCTTGGCGTCGACGTGCAAGACGCCCAGATAGAAGCGCGCGGCCGCGTAGCGCGGGTCGCCAACTTCGACCTGCGCGAGGTATTTTTGGGCCTGCTCGAATTTCTTGGCGACAAAGAACGACCGCCCGAACTGGTAGAGCATGTCCGATCGGCGGGGGCCAGGCGGCACCGAGCCGAGGTACGTCGCGTACTGCGACACCAGCTCGAATTTGCGCATCCGGATCGCGATGTCGACCAGCGCCGTCAGCGTCGGCACAAAGTGGCGGCGGTTGGTGAATCGGACGATCAACGTCAGGTACCGGCGCGCGCCCACGTAATTACGCATGCGGTAGAGGCTGTGGCCGAGCATGTAGAGCGCGTTGTAGTAGTCGCGACGCTGCTGAAACGCCCGCGTCATGACGAGATCGAAGAGCAGCACCGACGCCATCGGCAGATTGCCGCGATCGTACGCGATCGTAGCGTCGACGTAGCGGCGCTCAAGGGGATACCGGCGCTCACGCAACACGGCCGCGCGAAGATCGGAGTCGACGAGGTTGACCTGCGACAGCACGTTGTCGGCGTCGATCTCGACGGCGCCGGGCGTGTCCGTGCGCGTTGCCGCCCACGCGTCAGAGCCCAAGCCAACCGGTAGGACCGATAGGACCAACGTCGCCGCCAATAGGACAACGACCGTCGCGTGAGTGGCGCTGGTAGTTCGCATGCGGGTCATTACTTCTTCTTTGCGGCGGCGGCGGGCGCGGTCTTGGCGCGGTTCTGAATCTGCTTGACCTCGTACTTGATGTACGGCTTGTCCTCCAGATCCGTGCCGATGCCGCCGCGCTCGTAGCCGATGACGGAGACCTGCGTGATCCGACCCTTGGCGGCGTAGAACGTGTACGCAGATCGGAGCTTGAAGACGTAGCCCTTCAGGTACGAGAACAAGTTGGAGCGGCCGCGGTACACCAGCTCGACGGTGAGGCTGTGATTACCCGGGATGATCGAGCCGTTGTAGATCTCGAATTCCGGGCGCTTGTGCAGCAGGCCGTTGCTGTTGTCCTGATAGTAGATCTTCTTGCCGTCGAGGTAGTAGAGCACCTTCGTCAACTCGAAAAACGATCCCATCTCATTCTTGTGGCGCAGCACAGCGCGCGACTCCTGAATGACGTTGTCGAGGATCTGCTCTTTCAGCAGCAGCAGGCGCGTCTTGGTCTGAAAGATCTTCTCCTTGATGCCCACGACCCGCTCCTCGATCTGGCGGAGTCGGGCCTCGTACTGTGCATCCCCAGAACGCGGCACCTCAGCAGGTTTGGCGGCCGGTGCAGCCGTGCCGGCCGGTGCAGGCGTGGCGGCCGGCGCAGCCGTGCCGGCCGGTGCAGGCGTAGCGGCCGGTGCAGGGGTCGCGGCAGGTGCAGGCGTAGCGGCCGGCGCGGGCGCAGCGTCGGGCGAGGGGGGCGTCTGCGCGGAGGCGTTCGCGCTCACGAATGCTGCCAACACAGCGATCAGGGCGGCTTTTCGTCGCAGCTTGTGGACCATCAGTACCTCTCTCAACCGCGGGCATTTCGCCTGCGTTTCCAGTCTCTTTGGCCCGTGACGCGACCGCCTGAGACCATTCGGCCGAGGGTGCGTCAGATGAACCGGTCGCACCTTCTAGCAAAAGGGAATGGCCTGCACCACCCCCCGCGCGCACGGCCAGATCGGGAGCCACCGTTGTGAGTGTGGGCCCGACTCGCGCATTGCGGCGTTGAGTATAGGCTCGCGACTGGGACCCGTCAAACAACCTTCACGTCTACAACAGACGATAACTGCTTGGTATTTACGAAGTTTAGCAGGTTGTTGCGAGGCTGAAGCGCCTCGGTGCTGTTCCTAGCTGGCGTGCGGGTCGTACGGCGCGACGATGGGCGCGGACGACGACGCGGCGACGTGTGGCAGCAAGGCATCGAGCAGCGCAGGTGTTCCCTGCCCCGTCGCGGCGGAGATCGCCAGGACCGGCTCACCCAGCGCAACCGACAGTCGAGCCGCTTCGTCCTTGGCTTCTGGGCCCAGAACGTCGGCCTTATTCAGCACGATCATGGCTGGCCGCGTGAGCAGCGTCTCGTCAAAACTACCCAGCTCCGCCCGCAACACGGCGAGGGCTTCGGCGGGCGGCAGCTCATCGGTCGCGCTCAACACAAAGACCAACACTTCGCATCGCTCGATGTGGCGCAAGAACTGGTGACCAAGGCCGTGGCCGTCGGCTGCACCAGCGACCAGCCCGGGAACGTCCGCGATGGTAAAGGTGGCCTCTCGATGCCGCACGACGCCGAGATTTGGGGTCAACGTGGTGAATGGATAGTCCGCCACACGCGCCTGCGAAGCGCTGACGGCCCGGATGAGGGTGGACTTCCCGGCGTTGGGCAGGCCAACCAGGGCGACGTCGGCCAGCAACTTCAACTCAAGGCGCAGCGAGACCGTGACGCCAGGCAGGCCCGGGTTGGCCTTGTCGGGCGCCTGACAGGTCGCCGTCTTGAAACGCGCGTTGCCCCAGCCGCCGTTGCCTCCCCTGGCGATGCAGATGCGGGTGTCATCGTCGATCAAGTCGGCGAGCAGCTCGCCCGACTCGGCGTCGAAGACCTGGGTACCCCGAGGTACAACCAACTCCAGGTGGGCGCCCGAGCGTCCGGTGCTGCCTGAGTCGCCGCCGGCGCGGCCGTCATCGGCGCTGTGGTGCCGCCTGTGGTGAAAATCATAGAGCGAACGCGCCCGTGAAGACGCGACCATCCAGACGTCCCCACCACGGCCGCCGTCCCCGCCATCGGGTCCGCCGCGCGGCACGAACTTCTCTTTTCGGAAGTGAACGGCGCCGTGACCGCCCTTGCCGCTGCCCACCGAAATAATAGCTTGATCAACAAATTTCATGGCCGGCTCCTCAATCGGTAGCGGAGATACGCGCCAGGGGCTCGACACGCAAGGGTCTTCTGAGTTCGGCACGGCCAGCGAGCGTGAGGGAGGCGCCGACGGGCGGCGCGGCGAAACCAAGCTTCGGCGCCGGAGTTCTGGGGGGTTGGCTACCAGATGGGGTGTGATGGATCACCACTCGGCCACAATCGGTGAATACATGGGGCCATTCCCGACCCATCCCCACGGGACAGATCCACTACATCTGGTATTGAGATATTTTCTTGACCGCAATCAATTGTGTTTGACCCTGGTTCAGACGGAGTATCCCGCCCATCCCAGGAGGTTCGACGTGAGCAAGACGACCGGTACACGAGGAAAAGCCAGCAGCGCCGCGCTGCTCCACGATGAACCCTTGGGAGAGGCACCAGCGATGCAGGATCCGTCGAACCGACAGATGGGATTTGGCGACGTCCAGCCGCGCCAGCTGTCGGCGTGGCAGCGAAGTCAGCGGCGACCGGCGACAGCGACCGGCGGCGTCGTGATCCCGCGGCGCAACACGCGAGCGAGCGCCCACCCGTTCGACGAAGTACGCTGGGAGCGACGCGACGCCATCATCACCGCAGCAGATGGAAGTGACGTCTTTGCGCAGCGCGGCGTCGAGTTTCCGACGAGCTGGTCACAGACCGCGACCGCGGTCGTGACGTCGAAGTACTTCCGAGGCGCGCTCGGCTCGCCCCAGCGTGAGACGAGCGTGCGGCAGCTGATCGGTCGTGTCACCGGCGCGATCGCGCAATGGGGCCGAGAAGCCGGGTATTTCGCGAGCCCTGAGGACGGCGACACGTTTGAGGCCGAGTTAACGTGGCTGGCGCTGCATCAACACATGGCGTTCAACTCTCCGGTCTGGTTCAACGTCGGCGTCGATGAGCAGCCACAGTGTTCGGCCTGTTTCATCAACGGGGTTGAAGACTCGATGGACAGCATCCTGAAGCTGGCCCACACCGAAGCGATGCTGTTCAAGGGCGGGTCAGGCGCTGGCAGCAACTTGTCGAGCATTCGGTCCTCGCGTGAGTCCCTCACCGGCGGCGGCGAGGCGAGCGGCCCCGTCAGCTTTATGCGCGGCTTTGACGCGTTCGCCGGTGTCATCAAGAGCGGCGGTAAGACGCGTCGCGCTGCGAAGATGGTGATCCTCAACGCAACGCACCCCGACATCATGGAGTTCATCGGCAGCAAGTCGCACGAGGAGCAAAAGGCGTGGGCGTTGATCGACGCCGGGTATGACGGATCGTTCAACGGCGAGGCCTATAACTCGGTGTTTTTTCAGAACGCGAACCACTCCGTTCGCGTCTCCGACACCTTCATGCAGGCGGTGCACGACGATGGTCCCTGGACGACCCACGCGGTGCGGGACGGCGCGCCGGTCGAGACGTTGCGGGCGCGCGAGGTCATGGACGCCATCTCGGATGCGGCTTGGCTCTGCGGCGACCCCGGGATGCAGTTCGATACCACCATCAACAAGTGGCACACGTGCCCGGAAAGCGGGCGGATCGACGCATCCAACCCCTGCTCCGAGTACATGTTCCTCGACGACTCGGCGTGCAACCTCGCCAGCCTGAACTTGATGAAGTTCGTGCGGAGCGACGGTGAATTCGACACAGATGCCTTCTGTCACGCGGTGGATTTGACGGTGTTGGCGCAGGAGATTCTGGTCGACTTCGCCAGCTACCCCACCGAGAAGATCGAAGCGCGGAGCCACGAGTTTAGGCCGTTGGGCCTCGGGTTCGCCAACCTTGGCGCGTTGCTCATGACGCGCGGGTTGGCCTACGACTCTGAGACCGGGCGCGCCTACGCCGGCGCGATCACGGCCTTGATGCATGGTCGCGCGATGTTGCGTTCAGCGAAGATCGCCGAGCAAATCGGGCCGTTCCCAGGCTTCGCGGTCAATCGCAAGGCCATGCTCGGCGTGGTGGACGCGCACCAAGCCGCCGTCAATCGCCTCGACAGCAGCTTGGTGCCGCTGCCGCTGCTGGGCCACGTCCGGCGGACCTGGGAGGCCTGCGTCGAAGCCGGCAGGGCGCACGGGTTTCGCAACAGTCAGCTCACGGTGTTGGCGCCGACGGGCACGATCGCGTTCATGATGGACTGCGACACGACGGGCGTGGAGCCGGACATTGCGCTGGTGAAGTACAAGAAGCTGGTCGGGGGCGGGCTGCTGAAGATCGTGAATCGTCAGGTGCCTGCGGCGCTGGCGCGGCTTGGCTACAACGCGCTGGATCTGGCTCGCATCGAAGCGTTCATCGAGGAGCACGACACCATCGAGGGCGCGCCGGGGCTGCGGGCTGAACATCTGTCGGTGTTTGATTGTGCGTTTGCGCCGGCCAACGGCGACCGCTCGATTCACTACTTGGGCCATCTGCGGATGATGGCGGCGACGCAACCGTTTCTGTCCGGCGCGATCTCAAAGACGGTGAATCTGCCGCACAGCGCGACGCGCGCGGAGATCACGGAGACCTACCAGACGGCTTGGCGACTGGGGGTCAAGGCGGTGGCGGTGTATCGCGACGGCTGCAAACGCATCCAACCGCTGAACGTGAAGCGCGACGCGGTCGACGTGGATTCCGCGAATGAGGCGGCCGGGCAGCTGGAGAGCGTGCAGGTGTTGGGCGATGGCGGTGGTCATGGTGCGACGGATGCCAGCGGCGATCTCACGGCGGTGATCGCTGATCTGACGGGGCCGCAGCGGCGTCACCTGCCGGACGAGCGGCAGGCGCTGACTCACAAGTTCTCAGTGGCCGGGCATGAAGGGTTCGTCACTGTGGGTATGTTTGACGACGGCACCCCCGGCGAGCTGTTTATCGCGATGGCCAAGGAAGGCTCGACGATCGCTGGGCTGCTCGACAGCTTGGCGACGACGACCTCTCTCGCCCTGCAGCATGGTGTTCCGCTGTCGGTGCTCTGCGACAAGCTGAGCCACACCCGATACGAGCCGAGCGGGTTCACGACGAACAAGGACATCCGGTTTGCGAAGTCGATCACCGACTACATCTTCCGCTGGCTCGCGTTGCGGTTCTTGACGAAGGGCGCCGCGCTGCCTTGGCTGCGACCGGTGCAGCACACGCTGGCGGCCCATACGGAGGCGACAGCGGTCCCCACGGCAAGTGGCTCGATGGCCGGTGGCTCCACGGCAGGGGTCTCCACGGCAGGGGCGCAGGCCGGAGCTGCGGCGATCGCCAGCGGTGCGGGCGCGGGCGCTTCCGAGGCGCCTCAGGCAGCGGGGGACGCGGGATCGCGGACCGTCGGCGGTATCCGACCGACCTACAAGACCGACTTGGACACGCCGCCCTGTCATTCTTGCGGATCGCTGATGGTGCGCAATGGCGCGTGCCACAAGTGTCCAAACTGCGGCGAGACCAGCGGCTGTAGCTAGGGAGTCGCGCGGATCAACGAAGGCGCCATGTGCGCCGGCGCTTCGTACCCGAGCAACGTCAGGACCGTCGCGGCGACGTTGGCGAGTCCAGCCTCCGGCAGGTCGTCGCGCAGCTGCCAGGGCGGCGGCACACGCGAATCCAGCAGGGTGAAGGGCACCGGCGCGAGGGTGTGGCTGGTGCGCGGTTGTGGCGTCCCGTCGCCGCGCCGCACGGGCAACCCATCGGCGCGGCGTAGCCACATGTCGTCCGCGTTGCCGTGGTCGGCCGTGAGCAGCAGCACGCCGCCAGCTGCCTGAACCGCGGCCACCAACCGGCCGACCTCCTGGTCCACGACCTCCATCGCCGCGATCGTGGCCGCTAGGTTCCCCGTGTGGCCCACCATGTCGCCGTTCGCCCAGTTGAGCCGAATGAGGTCGGGCGGCGCCGCCTCGTTCAGCGCATGAATGGCGACATCCGTGATCTCCTTCGCCCTCATGGCCGGCGCGCGATCGAAGGAGATGCGATCGGACGGCACCTCGACCCAGACATCCAGGTCGCGATCCAGCGGCTCGGAGCGGTTGCCATTCCAGAAGTAGGTGACATGACCAAACTTCTGCGTCTCGCTGACCGCGAGCGAGCGTTTCCCGGCCGCCACCAGGTACGCGCCCAACGTGCGGTCAATCGCCGGCGGCGCGACCAGGAAATGGCGGGGCAAGTGCAGATCACCGTCGTACTGCATCATCCCAGCGAAGCGCACGTCAGCCGGGAGATCGCGCTGAAATCCCGTAAAATCAGCGCCATCTTCGAAGGCGCGGGTCAGCTCGATGGCGCGGTCTCCGCGGAAGTTCCAGAAGATGAAGCTGTCACCCGCACCGACAGGGCCGACCGCCTGCCCCTGCTGGTCGTGGATGCAGAACGCAGCGAGGCTCTGGTCGCTCTGCCCGCCGGGCTGCGCCCGCAGGTGTTGCAGCGCGGCGCGCCAGGACGGAAACCCCGGCGCGGCGCCTTGCACATGGGCCTGCCAGCCGCGCGCGACGATCGACCAGTCGGCCTCGTACCTGTCCATGGTGACGAGCATGCGCCCGCCACCTGAGGCCAGTTGATAGTCGCGTCCGGCGGCTTGGTGGGGTTGGAGGTGGCCATCTAGCGCGATCAGATACCGCTCGAATGAGGGGTCGGCGACGTCGCGTCCGTCGGCGAGGGCGTGGACGCGGAGGCGCATGACGCCCGCACGCGCTGCGCCGTCGATCAGCGCCAAAACGTGATCGATGTGGGCGTGTACGTTGCCATCGGAGAGCAGCCCGCACAGATGCAGAGTCCGGGTGGCGTCCGTCGCCGGCCGCTCCGAGACCCAGCGCCACGCTTCGCCCAAAAACAGCGCCCCAGACGCGAAGGCATCCTGCACCAACGCCGCCCCCTGCCGCACCACGCGGCCGGCGCCTAGGGCGTTGTGACCGACCTCGGAGTTGCCCATGTCGTCGTCACTCGGCAGCCCAACGGCCAACCCATGGGCACGCAGCGAACGTGTGCCGGCACTGGCCCACAGCGCGTCGAGGTTCGGCGTATGTGCGAGGTGGACGGCGTCGCCAGCGTCGCCGGGGCCGCGGCCCACTCCATCCATGATCGCGATAACGATGGGGCCGACGGATGTCGCATGCCCAGACAACGGGCGCAGGGCGGTGAGGGTCATGTCGATCTCCAGCGTGGCTCTGTAGGCGCTGGCCGCAGCGCGGCAGCGCCGGAATATCGGGTCAGAAGCGGTAACCGAGCCCCGCCTCGAGGCCGAGGGGGTAGTTCAGGTCATCGGCGCTGCTCAAAGGTAGGATGTAAGCCGTGCCAGACACACGCGCTGTCACGAAGAAGCGCCGACCGAGCGCGACGTCGCCGCCGATAGCGAGGTGAAACCCGGCGAGGACACCTTGCTCGAGGGTGCGGACGGTGCTCGCGTCGCAGAGGCGATGCGACTCGCCAAACAGCTTGCAGTTGGGGTCGTCCGTCACGATGAAGCGACCAAAGGCGTGGAGATCGATGCCCGGTCGCACCCACAGCCGCAGGTACCGCCATTGCAGCGCGAATCCGACACCCGCCACGAGGCGGACGGAGTTAAACGCGTGCAGGAGATCACGATAGGGATCGGCCAGGCTCGTGAACATGTTGATGCGCGCGAACCACTCCAGGCCCGGGCGCACCTGGCTGGCCACGCCGGCGGCGAACCCGACGCTGTGAAAGAGCTGACGCGTGGGCTGGCGCAGGTACAGGGCGTAGGCGGCGGAGGTGTCCATGAAGAAGGGCTGCGAGGAGCTAGGGGTGTCGGCCCCAGCGCGGATCGGGATCGTCACGCAATCCAACCAGCGGGCGAGGGCTGGCTCAAGTCGCGTCGCTGTCGCCGCGATCGGAAGGCGCACGTCGGCCTCGAAGCGATCGCGTCGGGCGTGGTAGGCCGACAGCAGCACCTCCGGGTTGTGGTCCGCGCCATAGCGCACCGCGACCGTCACCACCGCGTCGACCTTGAGCCGCTTGGCGAGCGCGCTGAGGCGGGCGGCGTCGCCATAGGGCCGAGAATGCGCGCCGGTGCTCAGGTAGTCGGTCACCGCGCCGTGCAGGGCCTGCTCCACCCGCGGCGGAAAGAAGCGCTGCCGGAACCGCCGGCGCGGTTGAATCGCGAAGGCTGCCTTCAAGGCGACGTGGCCCTGCAACGTATCGCCGGCATCGACGAGGCTCACCCCCAGCATGAACTGTGCGTCGGCGTAGGGTTTGGGCGCGGACACGTCTTGAAAGACCTGTTCGTACAAGCGCACCGACTCTTGCAGGCTCGCGATCGCCTGGGCGCTGGAGAGCCCGAGGTAGTACTCCAGCCCGAGTCGATATCGCGCGTGCGCTGCGTGCGCGGTCGCCGCCAACCCGGGATCCGCGGCGAGGCGGCGTCGCACCGCGGCAGGGTCCAGAACCCGCACAAAGTCCCGACCACGAAGCGCCGCGATCACGCGCCGCTCGAGCGCGACGAGGTCCGCGACATCAGCGCGAGGTGCAGTGGGCGCGAGCAGCTCGGAGGCCCGCGCCAGCACGCTCTTGATGGGCAGAACGGCGATCGACCGATTTCGCTTCTGTGCGTCCGGCACGTCCGTGCGCACGAGCGTCGCGGCGGGCAAGAGCGACGCCTGCTCGGCGCGGACCGCAGGGCTGAACAGGACGCCGACGGACGCGACGAGGCTGACAAGGGCGACGACGCCTGTGCGCGCGGTGACGCTGCAGCGCGCGGCGACGTTGCAGCGCGCGACGACACGATGGCGCCAAGCAGCGCCCACACCCTTTGGCACGCAGCCGGCGCGAGGTTTAGATTCCGTTTGCGGTGTTTCCGGCGTCGGCATCGCTCTCGGGCTCACAAATCAGATCGCTACGGGAGACGCTATCAAAGGGTTCGAATACCCACCCTTGTTTGCGGCCGTAGAGCGCCGATGCTGGGTCCTCTACCGCGAGGCTGCCACTCAGCGCGCCCACGGCGTTCAGCGTCAATTCGCCGCGAACATACACCGTCTGGGTAGCGGCTGCGCCCGGCAGACAGCCCTTTAGCACAAAGTCCAGGCGCTTGGCCGCATTGCTCCACCGCCCGCGATGCACAAAGGTGCAGCTGCACTCTTTGGAGGGCACGGCTGCGTCGCGCGGCAAGGTGAAGTCGTCACTGCGGTAAAATCGGAACAGGCCCGTGACGTCCGGACCGTAATGTCCGAGCACCAGCTCGACGCCAAGCGGCGGCTGCGCGGTGGTGCCTGCGCCCCCGAGACCGCTACCGATGATCACATCCCCGGTTGGGGGCAACGTCGCGCGCCAGACGCCGCCGAGCACGTTGGTGCTGTCGCAACCCGTCGTGACGAGCGTCGCCACGAGCACGAACAAGAGCACGACCGGGCGCCTGCGGGCGACGCCGCCAGCCCCAACAACGCGATCCGAGGCTGTGCGATCCGAGGCTGTGCGATCCCAGGCCGTGCGATCACAGACCAAGCGACTCGAGCCGACGTGGAAGATCTTGAGCGAACGTACAGCCATGGCTGGTCTACTCCATCGGAGCGCACACCACCTGCACGTTGTCGATGTAGATACCGCAGCCGCCGCGCAGACCAACCATGATGGTGCCGGGCGGACACACCTGCTCAAATGGCGTGCCACCCACGCCACCCGCTGACGTCAGGTTGATGCGGTTGCGGCTGAGCTTGATGCGGCCCTTGCGCTTGTTCAGCTTGGTGAACGTCTCTTTGAGCAACTTACCCGTGTAGGGACCCACCCGATCGGCGACGGTGGCGTGCTCCGAGTCGTACGAAAAGCCTGATTTCTCGGCGTACTTGACGATTTGACGCCCGCCAGACGGGCGCGCCATGACCTTGGACACCTCGCCGGAGACCACCTGGCTGAGCACCACGCCGGCGCCATCGATGGACACCTCAATGATGGTCTGGTCCGGATCAAAGCGCGCTGGCAACTTCGACTTGCGGCCGAGCTGCAAGGCGTAGTTCCCGTTGTCGACGGCGACCCAGTGCGTCTCTTTCCAGAGCCGCCTGCGACCTTTTCGATTCCGAAGCGTGAAGCCCATGGAGAAGATGCCCGACACCGGCTTGTTGTTCTCGTCCTTGAGGCGACTCTCGAAGGCGAGCACCGTCTTGAACTTGCGCGCGCCCGACTTGGTCTTCGAACGGACGCTCTTGCCGCGACGACCCTTCGCCGAGGCGTCTGTCGCCGGTAGCACAAACAGGGCCGCGACCGCTACGATCATGGCGATCAGGGCAACTCGCCAGCGGGCCATGAGGCGAGGGTTGGGGCTGCGAGCTGTCATCATGTCTCCGACTGCGTTGGGGGGGGGCGTAGGGGGGGCGTGTGGTGTTGAAGGGGCGCCATTGTTGTCCTCGCCGGAGCGGAATTCAAGGCGCACGCTCACTGCGACGGCAGGGTTGGCAAGGCGCCACCTTCGAGCCACAGCCAAAGCTGGTCAGCCACACGGGAAGTTCCGACCACTACGGCGCCGTCCTTCGGCGTCCCGCCGGAGAACCCCAGGGCACCCGCGAAGATTCCCTTGAGGGCAGCATCCACGGCCAACGACAGGCCTGGACCGGCGGCGACGTCCGCTTTGGGCAGCACAGGGCTCGACAGCACCGCCGCGTCGACGGTCGCAGCGACGACCGAAAAACCGATGCCTGATGCGGTCTGCGGCTTGAGTACCAGCCGAAACGTCCCCTCAACCCGCAGCACGACCAACTCGACGCCTGCGACGGGCGCTGACATCTCTAGAACAGCCTCGGGCAGCTGCCACTCCACGCCCCCGCCGCCGTCCAGGTCTATCACGCGCACCGAGGGCGTGGTGCCCGGCCAGAACGTAGCGCCGACCGCGCCGGCCTCGACTAGCGCACCCAGGGCCGGCACGGCGTTGTTCGCCCAGTTGGCTGGCAACAGCTTCTCGATGCCGCGCGACAGGCCGCGACAGAGATGGCCGGAGCGGGCGGCAGCCCACGCCAGATGGCCTAGGATCGCGCGATCGAGCACGACCGCGCGACGCAAGACCTGACCGGAGGCCGCCACTTCGGGCGCCTTCACGGGAAGCGATTGCACGCCGATCTGCGGCGGTTGGCCGTCCATCGCGCACGGGTGGCGTGACACGTCGAAGCTGACGTCGATACCGATCGCCGCGAAGCTGCCGTTGTGGTGCAGCAGCGAACTTGGGTTTGGTCCGTCTGCGACGGGGCGATAGCGGGTCTGGACGCCGCCCGTGATCGGCGCGCCCTGCAGCACGGTCGCGAAACTTGCCGCAAACTCAAGGCTCGGAGGGATAACGGTCTGCAGCGTCGCGCGCGCCGCCTTCACGTAGTCGGTGGTCAGCGCGCTCGCGGCGGCGGCGACGATCTGCTGTGACAGCGTGAGCGCGTCACCGGTGCCAGAGAGGCAGCCGCTCGCATCCACGAGCGCATCGTCGCCGACGGCGAGGGTGGGTTCGTTGGCGAGGACGACGTCGACGGCGCCGGAGGTTGACCGGCCGAAACGCAGCGTCAGCGTCAGGGTGGCCGACTTCGCCTGCCAAGCCAGCGCACACGCGGCGCGGCCGGTCTGGACCAACGCCAGCGGGACCACCGGCGTGGTCACGGGAAACACGAGCGCGATGTCTTGGTCCTTGGTGATCGTGGCCGCGCCCTCGCCAATCGCCAGGGCGATCGTGGTCGCCGCCACTTTGGCGTCACCGAGCGACACGGGCGCGAGGCTCGCCTCCGCCGCCTTGCCGGCAGAGAGGCGGACGGCCGCGGGGAGATGTTGCAGGTCGGCGTTCGTCAGCACGATCCAGCTGGCGGCGTTGACCGTACGGTCGGCGGGCAGCGGGGCCTCAAGCGGCGACAGTTTGGCGTCGCAGCCCACGACGCCGAGCGCCACGACCACGAGCGCTAGTTGTGCCAGCGCGGGCCACGCCGGGCATACAAACCGCGACACGACGAATCGGGGCGGCGTCATGGCGTCTCCGCCGTGATGCTCATGGTCCACATCGCGAGCCGACCAGCGCCGGCGCCCGTCGCCTCCAGCTCGAGCCAGGCGACAACCAACGAGCCGTCCACCCGCGCCAAGAGTTGCGGACGAATCTGCGGCCGACCCGTCGCCGGCACCTCATATCGCTTGAAGTCGCCCGTAGCGCTCTCCACTGCGACGGTGATGCGTGCGCGGCTGGCGTCTTGCAGGGCGACGGCGACCCGTCCGTCGCTTCGGACGGCGGCGGCGACGGCGGTGCCGACGATGTGCCGCCGCTCGATTGCGCGGCCGACGACGCCGTACGTGCCATCGCTCACCTTGTACCGCGCGACCGCGCCGCCCTGGCTACGCGCGACCCAAACGGCGTTGTCGGTGCGGTGACGCCAGACCACCACCAGCTCACCGGCGACGTCCCGCGCGAGGGCGCACGGCAGGCCGACGTCGCCGTCATCCACACCCGTCGCAGCGTCGCGCCCGGCGAACCGAGCCGCTTGCCAGTTGGACGGGCCGCCCGACGCCAGAATCAAGTCGCCACCCACGCTGTCGTACGTCGCCAGGGCGAGCCCGCCACCGGCGCCGGAGATCGCGAGGGTGCCGCCGAGCGCGGGCGCGAAACCATCGACCGCGGCCGGCGCCGGGAGCGCGGCAAAGCTCCACTGCCCGGCCGTGTCGCGCGAGACCACGCTGATACCGCCGGTGATGGCGTCCTCGAACGCCACAGTGGGCAGCCCGCCACGCAGCGCTAGGGCGATGCGGTGGCCGACCCGGTTTGGCGGCACAGCGGCGATGCGCGTGCGGTCCCATTTTCCGTCGATCCGAACCGCGTGCCACAGCGTCTGGTCGACCGTTCGCAACCAGACGACGTGGGGCACGCCGGCTTGGGTCGACACCGCCGCTGATCGCTCACCCTCCGGGCCCGCGGAATCGCCAGCGGCCGGGCCAGCGAGGTACGTCGTGCCGACCGCTCCGGGCCCCTGCTCCACCCACACCAAGCTCTTTTGCTCGACCGCGTAGCCCACAACTGCATAGCGCAAGCCTGGCAGCGCAACGATGGCGTACGCGCCGCGGAGCAACGGCAAGCGGCTCTGGTTCTGCTCCGAATCGGCCTCGCAGAGACCCGTCGCGGCAACGCAGCGGGAGCCTGCCGGACACAAACCGGCTTCGCATCGCGGGGGCTCGCTGCACGCCGACAGCGCCACGGACATGACGGACAGCACCACAACGCCGACGAGAAGCGGTCGCCAAGGGGGAGGGCCACGAGGTTTTGGAGTGCACACGCTCACGCAGACGATCATGCGGGACCCCCGGGACGCCCGCAAGCGCGGTGTGCCTGCACGCGCAGCGTGAACGGGCGAGCAGATCTTCTGGCCCGGTTTCTGGTCGCCTGCGCCGCGAGGATGCTATGGTGGCGCGTCGTCCCTGTCCCGCGGTCGTCACCGCTGGAGCCGCCATGAGCCCTGAGTACGCTGACTCCCTGCGCCGAATCAAGATGTTTCGAAAACTGGGGGCGGCGGACATTGCGGCCGCGCTCGACAGCATGCGTGAACGGAGATTCGACTCGGGCTCCGTCGTTTTCCACCAGGGCGCCAACGGCGACACGCTCGTCGTCGTGATGGACGGAATCTTGCGAGTCGAGGTGACGGACCACGAGGGCGTGACCGCCACGGTCGGTACGATTCAGAACGGCGAAGTCGTGGGCGAGATGGCGGTCATCGACCCAGCGCCTCGCTCCGCGTCGGTGATCGCGGCGACGGACGTGGTGCTCCTGGAGTTGAGCCGCGCCGGGTTAGATCGACTTCGCAAGACCTCTCCTAGCGCGACCGCTGGCATCGTCGGCGGTATCATCGGCGACGTGACCCGCCGGTTGCGCACCGTCAACAAGCGCATCGACGCCGAGTTGGACCCCGCCCAGATGGGGCTACACGGCGCACCGAAGAAGACGGCGCTCGCCGATCGTCCGGCCGCTGAGGACGACGCTGGCGGCGGGCTTCTCAGGCGCCTTTGGCAGAAGATCGCGGGCTAACGCGGAGACGGATTCAACGATGGCGCAAATAAACCTTCGATCGCTACGTGCGCTGGACGACTACTCGAATGCAGAGCTGAAGCTGCTCGGTGCCGTGGCGCCGGCACGCGAGTATCAGACTGGCGATGAGCTGTGCCAGGAAGGCGATCAAGGGCACTCGTGCTACTTGGTGGCCACGGGTCAGGTGGACGTGGTCAAGGTCATCGACAACGAGGATCGGGTGCTGGCGACCCTGCGCGCCGGTTCGATTGTGGGCCAGATGGCGTTGGTCGATCGTTCACCGCGGTCGGCGACGCTTCGGGCCAGCGACTACACGGTGGTCCTCGAGTTGACCCGCGACGTGTTCGAGCGACTGCTAAAGGCCCACAGCCCCCTCGCGCTGCGGTTTCAGCAGCAGATCGCCGTCGCGGGTATCCGACAGCTGCGCATGGCGACGACCAAGCTCGCGACGGTGCTGGCCGACGCGCAGAAAGAGGCGGACCGCTCGTCCAAGAACCAAGAGACCTCGGTGGTGATCCGCGAGAAGAAGCGGGACGCGTTGCTGACGGTGCAGGCGGCGCTGGCTGAGTGGGATATGTCCCTCGACGAGCTCGATCAGGTTCGCGTGAGCGTGCCGGTCGGCCAATCGCGCCCCAGCGACGGACGCGCCCACCCCTGAGGGACCTCACGTCTTGGCGTCGTCGCGTCCACGCTTTGGGGCGGGTGAACGACCTGCCGCGTCCCCCTGATCGCTCCGGTCGCGCTGAACCCTCATGTCGAACACACCAGACCTGCCATGGATCCCCGCCCGCCGCACGGCGCCCGCGCGCGCGGCGGACTGGGTGCGGGGTTTTAGCGTCGGACAGGTCGCGGTGGCGACCCCTTTTCTGCTCGCGCCCATGAGCGGCGTCACCGACACGGCGTTCCGCGTCACTGTGTTGGAGGCGTCTGGCGCGGCCAGCGTCGGGTTGCTCACGACAGAGTTCCTCTCCGTCGAGCTGCTGACGAGCGGACACATGGCCACGCGAATGCGCATGGCGTTTGCGCCGGAGCTTGAGCGGCCGTTGTCCGTGCAGCTATTTGGCGGCGATCCCGGCCGAATGGCTGAGGCGGCGCGGCATGTGGAGGCGGCTGGGGCGCAGGTGGTGGACATCAACTGCGGGTGCCCGGCGCCGAAGGTGGTCAGGCGCGGTGGCGGCGCGGAGTTGATGCGAGATCCAAGCCATCTCGCGCGCTTGGTCGAGGCGGCGGCCACGGCGGTCGACATCCCCGTGACCGTCAAGCTTCGCAGCGGCTGGGATGACAGCCAGCGCAACGTCGTGGAGGTCGCGCAGCTTGCCGAGCGCGCTGGGGCGGCGATGATCTCCGTGCATGGACGATCGCGCGCACAACGCTACGCGGGCGCGCCGGATTGGGATCTCGTGGACGAGGTCGCCCGGGCGGTGCGTGTTCCAGTCGTGGGCTCGGGCGATCTGGTTGCGGCGGAGCAGGCGCTGGCCCGGCTGCGACACACCCAAGCTGCCGGGGTCATGATCGGTCGCGCAGCCATCATGAATCCGTGGATTTTTGGTCAAATACAAGATCTCATCGCGGGTCGCGCGCCCCGGGTGCCGGGGAGCGCGGCGCGGGTCGCGCTGGTGGAGGCGTTCGCCGAGCGACTCAGCCACACGCTGCCCGAAGGCGCGATCGCCGGCCGACTCAAGCAGCTGCTCGCCCGACTCTCCAAAGGCGTGCCCGGCGGCGGTCTGCTGCGCTCAGTCGCGTTGCGGGCGACGACACACGAGGCGCTGCTCGCCCATGTCCGTGCCTTCTTCGAAGCCGCAGAGCTGGGCGAGACCGCGCGGTGGGCCGAGACCACGCGGTTGCAGTTGGAGCGCGTCGGATAGCGTTGGGAGGCGCCTTCGGGCTCCGCGCACCGTCCGACCGTGGAGCCGCGGCGCTAGCCTTTGCCCGCGCCTTTCGACGACGACGATCCCGCGGCAGTCGAGTTGCTGATGGCCGGCGCGCTCTTGGCGGCGGCGGCGGCGCTCGGCGCGCTGACCGCAGGGGCCGGGCCGGCCGATGACGCGCTGCCTTTGACCGATGCGTTGGCGCTTGGCGCGGCTTTTTGGGCCGCCTGCTGGGCCGCCTGCTGGGTGCTCGCGGTGCCGCTGCGACCGGCGCCGCCGTAGTCGGACGCGTACCAGCCGCTGCCCTTGAGATGGAACGTGCCACCAGAGATCAGGCGGGTGCATTGGTCACTGCCGCACTCGGGACACGTGGCGCCCGGTTCGGCGGTGATCCGCTGAAACTCCTCAAATACAGCGTCGCAGCTGGCACAGCGATAGTCGTAGCTCGGCATACGGGACCCTCCAGAGGGGCGGAACAGTAAGGATCAACCGCTTGCTGTCAACCGAGATCGATCGGTGCGGTCGGTCATGCGTCTAGAAGGAACGTGAAGATTGAGAGCCACCGGATCGCGTGTTAGGTTCCACGCGTTCCCGAGCCATTCCGGCTGAGGTCAGGAAAGCGACAATGCGCGTGTGCCCCCGCTGTGGTTTCGAGACCGATGGAGCCGTGTGTCCGCACGACGGCGCGACGACCGTGACCGTATCCACCGCCGTCGCGACGTATCCGCACGGCACGATCGTCGACGGGCGCTACCGCATCGAAGAGGTGCTGGGCATCGGCGGCTTTGGCGCGGTGTACAAGTGCACCCAGCTGACGATGGATCAGCTCATCGCCGTCAAGATCCTCAAGAGCGAGCACATCAAGAGCGAGGAGCACGTCAAACGTTTCGCGCGCGAGGCGCAGGCGGCGTCCAAGCTCAGCCACCCGAACACCATCCGCATCTTCGACTTTGGTAGTCACACCGACGACGCCTTGTTCTTGGCGATGGAATATCTGGAGGGCGAGACGCTGGCGCAGCGGCTCGACAAGGAGCACCGGCTGGCCGCGGAGCAGGTCGCCCACATCCTGACACAGATCTGTCACTCGCTGACGGAGGCCCACGCCAACGGCATCATCCATCGCGATCTGAAGCCCGAGAACATCATGCTGCTGCGCGTCGCGGGCGATCCAAGCTTCGTGAAAGTGCTGGATTTTGGCATCGCCGCGAAGCTGGCCGACGCCAATGACCATGACGAGCGGCTCACCGAGCTCGGCATGATCATGGGTACGCCCACGTATATGTCGCCCGAGCAAGCGCACGGCAAACCGCTCGACGCGCGCTGCGATATCTATGCGCTCGGCGTCCTGATGTACGAGATGCTGACCGGACGCGTGCCCTTTGAAGGCGACCAGCCGATGACGGTGCTGGTCAAGCACATCAACGACGCCGCTGTGCCCCCACGTGAGCTCGCTCCGGACGCCAACATCTCGCGTGCGATGGAGAAGGTGGTGTTGCGCTGCCTGGAGAAAGAGCCGGTTTTGCGGCCGCAGAGCTGCGAAGAGCTGGCGGAGATGCTGTCGCAAGCGTTGCTCAGTCCAGAGGGCGGCCTGACGCGCGGCCGGGCGGCGAAGGGCCAAACGCAGGGGTATGTCCCTGGCGGCGAGTTGACCACGCCCGTGCAGGAGCTCGACGCGGCCAAGCAGGATCCCTTTCTGACGCAGGCCGTCGTACCGGCACGTCATGTCTCCGGCGGCTACGGATCCCGGCACGTCTCGAAGACGCCGTTGTGGCTCGGGCTAGGCGCGCTGGGCCTGATTGGCGCGGCGGCCGTGGCGCTGGCGCTGTTGATCCCGAGTCAAAACGGCGGTCACGCCGCAGGCAACGACGCGACGGCCACACACCACGAAGCGACGACGCGTGCCGGCAACAGCGCAGGGCGGCCCCCTGGCGAAGGCACCGACGCTGCGAGCGCGGGCGCCCAGGCGCAGCGCGAGACGCTCGCGGCGCGGAAGGCGGCGGCTGAGTCCGCGCGGATCGTCCAGCTCGCCGCAGAGAAGGCGGCGGCAGCGGCGACGTTACGGGTCGAAGCCGAAGCTCGGGCGCGACGGCTCGCCGAGACCAAGGCGCGCGCTGCGGCTGCGGCAAAGGCCAGGGCCATCGCGGTGAAGCGCGCCAACAGCGCCAAAGTCGCTCCCGATGTGCGCCCCGCGACGATGGACCCCGACCCAGCGCTGGTCGCCAAAGCGGCGGCGCGGGCCCTCCGCGCCAAGGCGGCGGCGAAGGCGGCGGCGGCGAAGAAGGCCGCCGCGGCGAAGCCTGTCACGCGGGACCAGTTTCGGCTGCGTCCGGACGACGCGGGCGCCAAGTGACCGGCGCTGCAGGTCGTGAAAGTTGACGCCGAGCGGCAATCGGGTGATCACGAGTCAATCGCGCCAGGGGCAAACGCTCCGGGCGCCGCCCTGGTGGAGGCTCGCTATGGCCCGTAGGCTGCTCTCAGTTTTCCTGACCCTGCTCGTTGGCCTCGCGCCATGCGCTGGTTTTGCCGCAGACAAGGGCGATCAGGAGGCGCTGCGCGCCGCGCTCGGCCTGTTCAAGCAGGGCAGCATGGCCCTGCAAGCCAAGGATTTCGACGCGGCGCTCAAGCTGTTTCGCAAGGCCCAGGCGACGTACGAACACGAGCCGCTGATCATCTTGGCCCTCGCCAAGACGCTCGATAGCTCGGGTGAGTTGACCAAGGCGCTGCGGTACTACGAGATCTTCATCAAGCAGGTCAACCCGACCGATCCAGCTCGGCAACCGACGCTCCAGCGCATCGCCGCCCTCAAGCGCCAGCTCGCAGCGCGGCCGGCCCAGATCGTCTTGAAAGGGCTGCCAACCGGCGCGGACGTGATGCTGGATGGCCAACAGGTTCAAGCGGACGCCAACAACACGCTGCGAGTCCGCGCTGGCGTGCACCGCGTGCGGATCACCATGGGCAGCCGCATCCCCTACGCCCGAAAAGGCATGGCCCTCGCCGCCGGACAGATTCTGACGCTGGACGTGGTGCTCCTAGATCCGGTGGATCAGTCCAAGCTCAGCCGCGATCACACTTGGACGTGGGTGGCCGGCGGCACGACCGCCGTCGCGGCGCTAGCGGCGGGCGTGTTTGCGGTGCGGGGCGCGTCCCTGCGCGACAGCTACGGCGAGATCGCGAACATCGAGACCGGCCTCATCACCGCGGCGGCGCGCGAGGAGTACAACTGCAAGTCGCAGAAAGCTGAGGATTGCCCAGAGCTCATCGGAGAAGCGCGCAAGCGGCGCGCAGCGATCGACGACAACAATACGCTTATCTACGCGACCGCCATCGCCGCTGGCGCGTTTGGCATCGCCACCCTGGTCGCGTACATCGCCGCGCCAGTGAAGAAGCCGGTCGAGCAGAGTTCACTGCAGCTGGCGCCGCTCTGGGATGGCACGCGAGCCGGCATGGCGCTGACGCTGCGCTTCTAGCGGGTGCCCACGCCGTCTCAAACCCACCACAGTCACTGCAACGCCATCGCGCGCGGCTACGGCACAGCCACCAACCACGGGCTGCGGCGCATGACCTGGATCTGCTCGTGGCTCAGCTTCGTCGCTTGGGTGCCCACGGACCAGAACATGAGGTTGGTCGGGTCGTCGGGTAGCGTGTCGGGCAGCGTGTCGTGCACACCGCTGCCGCTCGCCGATTTGGCCTCAGAGGCGTGAAATAGGCCGAGATAGTGGCCGATCTCGTGGGCCATCGTGTGACCAAGCACGTCGGTCTGACCGGGCGGCACCACCAGCGACAGCGCGATCCCATCGCGGGCATGACCCACGCTGTTGGGCAGCCCCGGGATCCCGCCGGCGAGCCCGAGGACGACGTTGGCGCCCGGCAACCCGCCCACCGCGACGACGCGCTCCGTCAGAAAGACGTTGAGCCCGTTGGGCAGCCCGTCACCAGAGAGGAACAGCTGCATTAGGTCACTGTCAGGGCCGTGCTGCGACGCGATGTACTGCCCCTTGGCGCTCACGTTGACGGTGCGAATGGGATCGAGCGCGATCCCCGCCGGCGCCAGGAGCTGCTGCGCCGTCACCAACGCGGCGACCAAGCGCGGCTGATCGAGCGCATTCCCGGCGTTCCAGCCCATGGCGCCCGTCAGGCAGAGGTTGACTGGCAAGCGCCAGCCGCCCGGTGGCGCGCGTGGGCGTACCAGGTCGAGCGAGACCTGCACAGTTGTCTGCGCTGGCTGTCGTTTCGCGTCAAAAGCGTAGACACGGAGCCTGTGTGGTCCCGGACGCAAGTCGACCAGTGGCGTGTTGGGGAAGAGGAACGCCGCAGCGCCCGGCTGCGCGGCCATGCGATTGGCGCAGGGGGTGACACAGGCGTCGGGCACCGGCGCTTGGTCCAGCCACGCCTTGGGGATCAGCGAGAAGCCAGCGTCGCGCTCAAGCGACGCGAGGATGTAGTGCAGCGCCGGATCGCCCTCCACGCGCACCACAATCGCGGTGACGCCAACGGGCAGGTCGAACGCGATGTCGGCGGTGCGCCCATCCGCCAGCGTCTTGTGGTCGCCCAACGTCACGTGCACCAACCGCGGCCCGGCGCTGACATCATGGCCTGCTGCGTCGTCACTGATAGCGTCGACACCGTCAGCGCCGCTCGCTGCGTCGGCGCCACGGTTGGCCCCGCTGTCCGAGCTACCGTCACTGGCCGGCGTGTCGGGCGTTGGGCCGCACGCCACCAGCGAAACCGCGGCGAACAGGCACCCGAGCCGCGCAAGGCGAGCGAGTGCGGCGGGCGGGCGGGGCGTCTCTGTGGCTTGGTGCGTCGTTTTCACTGCCGGTAGTATGTCGCTCGCGGCCGGTGGTTGCAGCCTTTTGGCGCGATCAGCAGAAAAAAATCTGCGGTTTGACCTGCGCTAGGGGCCGTGCTCCCATCGCGGCCGGAGGGGTCTCAGTGTCGCAAGCGCTCCACAATCTGATCGACGCCAAGCGTGTGCTCGTCTGTGTTGGAGCCGGTGGCGTGGGCAAAACCACCATCTCGGCTGCGATTGGCGTTGCAGCGGCCATGCAGGGCCGGCGCGCGTTGGTGCTGACGGTGGATCCGGCCCGGCGCTTGGCCGACGCGCTCGGCATCGCGGCGTTCGATGAGCACATCCAGACGCTGTCTGTGGAGACGTTCGCGCAGCACGGGATCACCGTCGGCGCGCCGCTCGATGTCGCCATGCTCGACATCAAATCAACCTTCGACCGCACGGTGACTCGCCTCGCGCCGGACGACGCGACGTCGCAGTCCATCCTCGATAACCGGTTCTACCAGCAAGGCTCCACCGTGCTCACGGGCTCGCAGGAGTACATGGCCATGGCCCGACTCTACGAGGTCGTGACGGAGACCTCGTACGACCTCATCGTGCTCGATACGCCGCCATCTGCTCACGCGCTCGACTTCCTCGATGCACCCCAGCGCATGATCGATCTCTTTGGGTCCTCAGCGTTTCGCATGCTGCTCCGCTCGCTGCAGCGCAGCAATGAGGGTACGGGCATGTTCAGCAAACGCTCGTTGGTGATGCGGGGCCTCGGCCGGTTTACGAGCGCGGAGAGCTTCACCGGGTTACTTGAGTTCTTCGGACTGCTCAGCTCGACGTTCGATGGCTTCATCCAGACCGGTGAAGATGTCATGGCGCTGCTGCGCAGCCGACGGACGGCCTTCCTGGTCGTGTCGGCTTGCGATGAGACGAGCACGCGGGAGGGGCTGTTTCTGAACACGCGGCTGGTGCAAGAGCAGATGGAGGTCGGCGGATGGGTGCTCAATCGCGTTCAGGCCTACAGCGACGCCGCGTTGACCCAGCCCGACGCGACACGCGCTGCGCTGCGCGACACGTTTGACAGCGCCGGCCTCACGCTGCCGACGGCGCCGTCGATGGAGACGATCCTGCATGTGGCGACGGTGCTCGGCCAGATGGCGGCGCGCGATCACACGCACCTCGCGCAGCTGCGTGAGCGCGTCGGCGCCGATCAGGCCGTGGTCTCGGTGCCGCGGTCGCGCCATGAGCCGACGCACCTCACGGAGCTGACGGCGCTGGCGCAGATCCTGACCTACGTCGCGCCGGCAGCCACGCCGACGCCGCCCCCTGCCGCAACTGAACCCCGGCCACACCCAAGCGCGCGGTGACGTAGCCCCGCTCGGTGCGCCAGAGCGGGATGCGACGCCGGGCATAACGCGCGCTGACGTCGTGGTGGGGAAAGGGCAGCTGACCCCAACTCCGCGCGCCGGCGACGGCAAGCCGCGGCGCGACGGCATCCAGAAAGGCTGGCGTGCTCGACGTGCGGCTGCCGTGATGCGGAACCTTCAACACATCACACGGCCGAAGGACCCGCGCCGCGACCAGCCTCGCCTCGGCGCGACGTTCCACGTCTCCAGCGAGCAGCAACCGCGCGCCGGCCGTCTCGACCTGCAGCACGAGCGAGTTGTCGTTGAGACCGAGTCCAGCCACCGGCCCGGCCCGGGGCGGCCACAACGTGTGAATGCGAACACCCGCGATGTCGACATCCCCGCGCCGCCGCCATGCGGTGCCGCCAACGTGCAAGGCTTCGATCAGCTTGCGGTGCTCCTGGCTGCGATTGCCCTGGCCGTTGAACCAAAACGTGCCGACCGGGATCAGGCGCGCGACCGCCAGGAGGCCATTCTCGTGGTCAGGGTGCGCGTGACTCAGCACCATGTGGTCGACACGGCGTATGCCAAAAGCCCGTAAAACCGGCACGACAGCGGCCAACCCGACTCGCCCGTCATCTCCGACCTCACCCCCGGCATCGACGAGCATGGTCGTGCCATTGGCGAACCGGAGCAGGGTCGCGTCGCCATGACCGACGTCGAGGAAATGGGCGACGACGGTCCCATGCGGTGGCCGCTCCAGGACCGGACGCACAACGATGGCGACGGCGCCAAGACCGATCAGCGCGACGGCCGAGGCGACACCACGCCGAGGTAGGGCGTGGATCAGCAGGAGGGCCCCAGCGAGGCTGCAGCCGAGGATCCAACCGTCGGGTCCGCCTACGTCGAGACATGGCCAACCGGCCACCTCGGCCATGGCGTCGATAGGCAGCGTCGCGGCGCGCGCGAGCGGTCGCAGCAAGACACCAAGCGCGACGTCGCTGACGCCCGCAGACACCAGCGTCACGAGCGCCAGCGGCAGCAGCACAAGACCGACGTAGGGCACCACCAACAGGTTGACGAGCGGCGCCAGCAACGGCAGTTGGCCAAACAGCGGCACCGACACCAGGGAGGTGCTCGCCCACGCCGCCGCGCTCACCACAAACACCCGCTGCACGACGCCGCCTCGAATGGGTAGGCGTGCGCCCGTCAGCGCGCCGAGGGCGCCCAGCAGCGACAGGGCGAGCCCTGCGTCCCCAGAGGCGCCCGGATCGAGCCACAGCGCCACCATGGCGGCCACGCCGAGCAGCTCCACAGGGGCAGGTCGGGTCCCCGCGGCACGCACCGCCAACGCAGCGATCGCGACAACGACGGCGCGGAGTGTGCTCGGCGCCGCCCCCGTCAACCCGGCGTACACCGCCACGACCGCGGCGCCCACGCCGAGCTCCCACATGGGCAGTGGCCAGCGTCTCAGCACCCCGCTCACTCGGCTGAAACGCAGCGCCAGCCGCAACAAACCCAGGGCCATTGCGAGCACGAACCCGACGTGGGTGCCGGAGACGGCGAGCACGTGCGCGGTGCCGGTGCGACGCAACACCCGTAGATGCGCTGGGTCCACGCCGCTGCGGTCGCCCAGCGCGAGCGCCCGCAGCAGGCCGCCGGCGCGCCCAGGCACCAGCCGCAGCATGCCGCGCCGCAGGTCGACGCGACGCTGCGCCATCAGGCTGAGCGCAGTCGCCGCTCCCTCAACGGCCACCTGGTCGGCACGCAGCGCGCGAATCCGGCCACGCAGACCGGCGCGCCGCCAGCGCGCCAGCGCCGTGTCAGCGCCCGGATTGCGATACCCCGGCGGTGGATGCACAAACCCGAGGATGCGCAGCTGCGTCCCAACACCCCACGCGCTCGCATCCGGCGGCAGCGTCAGCGCGAGGCGGCCATGCCGCGTGCGACACGCCCCTGCGGACCCCGGCTGGCACGACCCCAACCACTGCGCCGTGGCCCGGTAGCCCAGACGACCGGGCTCGGGCGCGTCGAGCAGGCGCACCCGCTGCACGGGGTGCTGCACGCGTGGCAGCGGCAAATCCGGTCGTCGGATCGCGACCTCGAGAGCGGGACGCACAGCGACCACGGACGCGATCAGCGCGAGCGAGCAACCTGCGAGAAAGGGCCCCAGCAACGTCGGTCCCCGGCGCGCGAGGGCGACGACTGTCAATGAAGTCACCGCGGCGGCGACCGGCGCGAGGAGCGGATGAACGAGCCCAGGCAACACCGCGCAACCGGCCCAGG
>ERZ889078.585-NODE-585-length-32880-cov-8.374471_pt1 | contig 32880 bp, 20 predicted proteins | sample MGYA00521266_ERZ889078 | MGnify/ENA primary metagenome ERZ889078 (study PRJEB32303, sample SAMEA104408618) | aquatic metagenome | biome: Brackish water; feature: Pelagic; material: water | place: Baltic Sea | collected 2014-06-16T06:34:00 | depth 76,534 m ...
TGCGACGACAGTGTGACCAATCTTGTGGTTCAGAATGCTGTTCATCTCTCTCTCCTTTGTGCGCGAGTGCTGCTGCTGCAGTCCGATTGGGGCGCGCGATTCACCGTGCGCCCCATGCGCCGGTGGTGATTACTTGAGTCGTTGTTCCCAAGCGACGCGACCGAGGGCGACGATGCCGCAGGCCTGCTTGGTCATCTTCTTCGGGTTGACGAGGACCACCGCGTACACGCCGGGACCAGGGGTGCCCCACGCGGCGAAGAGGTTCTTCGTCAACAAGCCTTTGCTCATCAGGCTGCTGCCGCGAACGAGGCCGAAAAACAGGGGCGTTCCCTCGGTCTGGAACTGCACGGCCGCGATGATGTCGGCGGTCCCGACGACCGCGATAGGCGCGACGATCTTCTGGCCGGGGTTGAGGCAGAACTTCCGCTTCACCGCGAACGCCATCGGCAGCTTGCTCGGCTGGAAGGCCTCCTTGAGCGTCGCGCCGCCGTTGCGTTTGCCCTTCTTAAGCACACGATTCACAACCCAGGCCGGCGTCGCGAAAGACTGCCGCAGCCGCAGGTTGATGCTCTTGTTGATGCCGATGAGCCGGCCGCCGTCATCGAACAGCGGCCCGCCGGAGCTACCGGAGGAGATGTCGGCGCTGTGGACGATGTTCTCGTAGTTGCCGCGCTTGAGGTAGTTGGTGACTTGACCGTTGTAGACCGAGAGGCCCTGCCCGCCGGTGTTGCCGATGGCCAACACCTTCGTGCCGCGCAGCTCTTTGGGGTCATCAGGGCGCTCCTCGAGCACCTCGGTCGCGACGCCGTCATTGCCGCGTGCGGCGTGCAGCACGGCGATGTCGTTCGACGAGTCCAGCGCCATGATTTTGGTGAAGGTGAACGTGCGACCCCGGTCATCCACGCCCTGAAGGCTCAACGCGCGCGTGGCGACGTGGGCGTTGGTGACCATGGTGTGCTCGTCGATCCAAACCCCCGAACCAGCCCACCCGACCGGCGCCACCGAGGTGCCTTTAAAGGCGTATCCCTTGGCTTTGAGCGCCAAAGTCTGATCCCGCCACTGGTTGGCTGGGCTGCAGGCGCCGAGCCCAAGCGTCACGATCAGGGCGAGGCCCAGGTTGCGTGTGAGGCCCGCGTATCGGACGACCCATGCTGCAAACATCGTCGATGTCCTGCTCATGTTCCCTCTTTCCTTGCCGCGCGTCGGGGGTCGGTCCGTCAGCCCTACGTCAGGCCTCAGGGTGGTACGACGCCCGTGCGCGCGATTCGATCCAAAAAAGATGCGGGGGTTGCCCACGTAATTGGTACCCAGGCCCATATCGCCCGACCATTGCAGCGTCAACCTGCTGAACTCGAAGGGTGATCCCCCAGGTGATGGCGAGCGCGCCTACTGGCTGAACTCGGTTTGACTCAGGCCCGGCGGCACCGGGATCGCCATCTCTTCCCGTGGCGGCGCCATGGCGCGCTGCGGCTCCACGCGGGCGGCGAGCGGTCGCGGCGCGACGTCGGGCAGGCCCAAGCCCCAGGCCTCGCCGGCGAGGATGACGGACTCCATCCGCTCTAAGTTTGGCGGGTACGTCGAGTAGAACGTCAGCAGGGTGACGCCGATCTGCCGCTTCGCGCTGCGCCACTGCTCCCGCGCCGCGACCAGGTTGGTGCGGGCGGCCATGGTGATGCCGACCGTCATGCTCATCAGCCCGCGCAGCGCGATGCTAGTGTCGCCAACGCAGGCCAGCGCGATGCGATCGCACGACAGCTCCATGCAGCGGCGGTGGTACATGCCGAGGAACGGGATCCACGCGCCGAGACGCACCAGCCGATACTTCCAGTCGAGGTGGCCACAGGCGTGGTGACCCATCTCATGACCCACCAAAAAGCCGAGATCTTCGGGATCTCCGCCCAACATCAGCGCGTCGACGGCGCCGCTGTAGAGCACGATGATGCGAGAGCCGACGGTCTTGGCGGCGAAGGCGTTCCACAGGCTCTGCTGCACGATGTAGACCTCCGGCCGCGGCACACCCAGCCGCCGCGAGAAGTTCTCCGCCATGGCGTCGATCTCTGGGTACTGCGCCGGTCCCACCAACATGCCGTGGCCACGAAAGTAGGACAGCATCATCCACTCCAGCGCGAAATAGAGCGCGGAGTAGCCCGCAGCGATGAGCAGCAGGAGCCCGAGGCTGATGACCGTGTAGACCAGCAGCACGATGCAGGCTGGGATCGCGCCGAAGAGCATGAACTTCTCAGCGCTCAACTCCCCAGGATCCCGCGTTTGAGTCAGATCGATCGGGGTAACTGGCCAGGGATGCATGGGGATCTCCAGAGGGTTGGGTGGGTACGCGACCCAGGGTAGAGCACCGTCGGGCTCAACGGCTACTCTTTCTGCGCGGCCTTGGCGGACTTTTTCTTCGCGGCTTTTCCGAGCACCCACCGGTCAAACCACGCGACATCCCACGCCATCTTGGCTTGGCGATGGGTGTACGTCGTCAGTCCGTGCCCCTCACCTGGGTACACCACCAGCTCGGTCGGCACCTTGAGGTACTGATCAAGCGCGCGAAACAGGCCGCGACTGTGCTGCGCCGGCACGCGCGGGTCGTGCTCGCCGACGTGGATAATCGTCGGCGTTTTGACCTTGTGCACGTTGTAGAGCGGCGAGCTCTTGGTCATCGCCGCGGCGCTCTCCCATGGCAGACCCTTGTTGTAGTTGATGACGTGACCTGGGGTGTCCTCGATCATCCACTGCATGGCGGTGTCGAACACGCCCGCGCCACTCGACGCCGCCTTGAAGCGCGTCGTCGCGGTGATCAGGCAGTTCGTCAGGTAGCCACCGTTGCTCCACCCCATGACGCCGAGCTTGTCGGGGTTGGCGATGCCCCGCTTCACCATCGCGTCGACGCCAGAGAGGATATCAGCGACGTCGCGGTCGTTTTTGTGGCCGATCAGGTCGACGAGGAACTTGTCCCCGTAGCCTGTGGAACCCCGGTAATTCGGGCTCAGCAGCGCCCAACCGCGTGCGGCGAACAGCGTGCGACCGTAGATCCAGAAGCGCATCTCGAGCGCGGACGCGGAGGTCGGCCCGCCGTGAATCTCCACCACCATCGGCAAGGGACCGCTGCCCTTCTTGTAGCCCGGCGGCAGCTCGAGGATGCCCTCCACCGTCGTGCCGTCTTTGCTCTTCCAACGCACCGCTTCGATCTGCGGCAGCTTCCAGGTGTCGACCTGCGGGTTGACCGTGGTCAGGCGCTTGTACTGCGTCCCGCCCTTCAGCGGCAGCGTGAACACCTCTGGTGGGTGAGTCAGATCGCTCATGGCGACGGTGACGTCACGGCCGTTGCGGCTCAGATCGTACGCGTAGAGGTTGCCGCTCTTGGCTGCGGTGACGCGGCGCTGCGCCCCTTGCGTGCCGCCGTGCACCTTGGCCCAGCAGTACAGGCCGTGACGGGCGTCGCGGATGCCCTGCACGCAGAGCTCACTCTTGGCGCCATCCGCGCCGGGTTTCCAAGCGGCGTGTCCGCTGAGCGTGACCTCCCCGCCGCGGGGCAGCTTCCACGTCGCGCCCTGCTTGGTGCCGCTCACCGCGACGACGACGACCTCGCCCGGATAGCCGTCAAAATCAACGCGAAAGGCGAGTTTGTTGCCGTCGGGCGCGAAGGTCGGGCTCGTCAGCCAGCCGTAGGGCGACGGGGCGTCCTTGCGCCACAGATCATCGTTCAACTCGGTCCACTGCTGGCTAGCTACGTCAAAGATCGCGACCTTCGACCACCCCTCATTGTCGATCAGCTGCCGGGTCGGCACGGTGATGGCGACGATGCGGGTCTGGTCGGACGACAGCGCGAGGCTGCGCACATAGCGGTCGGCCTTCTTGGTCAGTCGCCGCGTCCGCCACGTGCCCAGATCCAGGCGCCAGATGTGCGTCAGACGCGCCACGCCGCGGCCGTACGTGAGCTTGCCGTACTTGCCGCGCAAGCCCTTGTGCGGCCCAGAGGCGACGTGTTTTTTGCCCGTCGTGTAGACGATCGCGTGGCCGTCACCGCTGACCAGGAACGACTCGACGCCGCCCGATACACGCGTCACCGCCATGAGCCCGCTGCCATCTGGCCGGATCCGCCAGACCTGTCGTTTGCCGTCGTAGGGCACCACGGCCGAGGGTCGCTTGCGATTGGACGCAAAGTAGATCCACGCGCTGTTGGCGCTCCACTGCGGGTGCAGATCCGCGGCGCTGTCAAACGTCAGGCGCTTGGTGGCGCGTGTGCGGGTGTTCACGACCCAGAGGTCGACGTTGCGGAGGGCTTGGCCTTTGACCCAGCGCGATTCGGCCCAAACGACGGCGGATCCGTCAGGTGAGATGGCGACTTGGGCGACGTGGGCGACGGTGAAATAATCGGCCGCGACGATGTCATGCGTGCGTGCGGCGAAGGCTGGCGCGGGGCAGGTGAGCAGCGCCGTGAGCGCGAGCGGGGCGAACAGACGCGGACCGATGGAGGGCGAGAGGCGTGGCATGAGGCGTCCTGGGTTGGGCGCGCAGGATGGTCGGCGGACGTGCGATTGGTCAACGCGCGCCGACACATCCTGGGCTCAGGCGCGACCGGCCCGGCGACGCTTCGGTTTGGTGGGCAAGCTCACCGCCTCGCCATACAGGTCGTCACGACGATCTTCGACGAGGCGCCACCCGCTGGGATCGTTGAGCCGGGACACCCGCGCCGGTACGTCGAAGAGCACCAGCTCCGGCACGCTGCGGTCCACCGGCGCGCGGCCATCGGGACCCGCGACATAGCTGCGACCGTAGAACGGCTGGCCCCAGGGCGGCTCCGCACCGAGTCGATTCGAGCCCGCGATCCAGACCCGGTAGCGCGCGGCGTCGACCGGAAACTCCAGCTCCCACATGCGCTCGGATTGCGCGCCAAACGTCACGGCTGGCGCGAAGATGAGGAGGGCGCCGTTGGCGGCCAAAGAGCGGTGCACCCCGCCGAAGTGGCGGTCGTAGCAAATGCTGACGCCGATCGGCAGCCAGCGGGTGCGGAACACCGGAAACATCGGGTTTTTGGAGATGTTCGAGCCAGGCACCTGCACAGGAGCCGGTCCGTCGGGGGCCTGGTAGTAGAACCGCTCGTGGAAGCTGCCCCGCTCATTGCTGCCGTCCGGCACGTGCGTCTTGCGGTAGCCGCCGAGCACCATCCCGTCCGCGTCGATGACCACCGCGGTGTTGTAGCGGACGCCTGTCGTGCGGCAGCGCTCGTAGATCGGCGCGACGATGACGACCTCAAGCTCCCGCGCCACGGCGGCGAAGCTGCGAACACTCGCCCCTTCCAGCGGATCTTCGGCGAGCGCCAGCCACATCGGATGACGGCTCAAGGCAAAGTAAGGCGTCGTGCAGAACTCCCCCAGACCGATCACTTGCGCGCCCTTCGCCGCGGCGGTGCGAATGAGGCCGATGTTGTGGGCGACGTTGGCCGCGCGCAGATCCTCGAGATGCGGGGCGAGGTCGTCTAGCTCGCGGACGTGTGCGGGCATATCAGCGTAGGCGTTGCGCGTCTCGGTCATGGCGCAACGCACCATCGCTGGGGGGCTTGTGGGGGATGTGATCGATCGGCTCATCACGCACGCTCCGCTTCGGTGGCCGGCGCTGGCTGCTCAGCGAGGCTCACCAGGGTTCGCAGCAGCACGTCGGCGCCCGCGATGAGGTGATGGGCGTCGGTGTGCTCTTCGACGTTGTGACTGATGCCGTTGACGCTCGGCACAAAGATCATCCCCGCCGGACACCGCCGACCGATGATCTGCGCGTCGTGTCCCGCGCCGCTGACCATGGGTTTGTGCTGCAAGCCCAGCGCTCCGGCGTGTTCGGTGATCAGCGCGGCGACAGCTGGGTCGAAGGTGTGGGGCTCAAAACGCGCCATGCGCTCCTTGCGGAAAGTCACGCCCTCAGCGCCACAGACCGCCGTGACGAACGCGTCGAGGTCGGCCTCGGCCCGGGCGAGCTCTGCACCGTCGGTGTTGCGCAGGTCGACCGTCATCTCCACCTGATTGGGCACGACGTTGACGAGGTTCGGCCCCAGCTGCAGGACGCCCACCGTGCCCACCATCGCTCCGGCATAGCGCTGCGTCATGGCCCGCACCTCGCACGCGATGGTGGCCGCCACAAAACCGGCGTCGTGGCGCATGGCCATGGGGCACGTGCCGGCGTGATTGCTGACGCCACGAAAGAAGAAGCGCTGCCATGAGATGCCCTGCACCGCCGTCACAACACCGACGTCGAGCTTCTCAGCGTCGAGCACTGGGCCCTGCTCGATGTGCAGCTCAACGAAAGCGTGTGGCGTAGCGCCCGGCAACGAGGCGCCGCCAGCCTGACCGATGGCGAGGCACGCGTCGCCCGCCGCGACGCCCGCAGTGTCCGTGATCGCCCGCGCCTCGGCGAGGCTGAGATCGCCCACATACACCAACGAGCCCATCATGTCGGGCGGAAAGCGGCAGCCCTCCTCATTCGAGAAGATCGCCACCTCCAGCGGCCGGAGCGTGGTGATCTCCCGCGCGTTTAGCGTCTCGATGACCTGCAGCCCGGCGAGCACGCCGAGGTTGCCATCGTAGTTGCCACCGGTGCGCACGGTGTCGATGTGCGAGCCGGTCATCACAGCCGGCAAGCCGTCGTCGCGTCCCGCGCGACGACCGATGATGTTGCCGATCGGATCCACACGAACCTGCAGGCCAAGCTCCGCCATCCAGCCCGTCACCAGCGCCCGCCCGGCCTGGTCTTCCGCCGAAAAAGCGAGCCGACAGACGCCGCCGCCAGGCAACGCGCCGATGGCGCCGAGACTTTGAAGTCGGGCGAGCAGGCGGAGTCCGTCGATGTGTAGGTCGTCATCCATCCGTCATCTCCATCGGCGAGGAAAGCAGGCGAAAGGGCATGCTGCCGCATGCCACGATCGATGCAAGCGCTTGGGTGATTCTTCCGCTTTGCCGGCCAGCCAGTCCACCAAACGTCGCCCTGGACGGCGAGCTTGGCGTCAACGTCGACCTCGACCTGGCCTCGACTTCGGGTCGGCTAGGCCTTCGCGCGTTTGCGCCGACTGCGCCGCTTGATCGGGAAAAACGGCAGCGACAGTCGACGCTCACCGTCAAAGGCCCACAACGCGTTGCCGACCGCCGGCGCGGTCGGGACCAGGCCAATCTCGCCGACGCCTTTGGCCCCGTGCGGCCCGATCGGATCAGCGACCTCAACGCCAATGACCTGGATCTCCGGCGTCTCGTGGGCGAGCAGAATGCCGCAGTCCTTGATACGGGTGCTGATGGGCCAACCCTCGTCATCGCACGGCATGTCTTCCTGCAGCGCGTAGCCGAGCCCCATGTGCACCGAGCCCTCGATCTGGCCCTCAAAAAGCATCGGATTGACGATTTTGCCGGCGTCGTGGGCCGCGACGACCTTGGCGATTTTGCCGTCTTCTCCGACGATCGCGACCTGCGCGGCGTAGCTGTAGCTGTAGTGGGTGATGACCTCGTCAACCGGAGCGCCAATGGTCGTCGTCCAGTCGCAGATCCACTCGCCGCGGTAGACCCGACCGACCATGCCAGCGAGGCCGAGCGCCGCGAGATCCGTGTTGAACGCCTTGCACGCCTCGATCACCGCGTTGCCAATCAACGACGTCGCGCGGGACGCGGTCGTCATCCCACACACCACCTGGTGATCGGTGTCCACCACCACCGCCACGATGTTCGGCGACAGGCCCGTCTCGTTGCAGAAGAACTGCACCGCCATGGTGTCGGCGCCCTGCCCCATGTCCGTCCAACCGTGATGCACTTCGACGCGCTCGGGCGAGACGACGATGATCTTCGCGCGCCCCTCGTCGGCCTTGCCGTTACCAACCCCCGTATTTTTCAGCCCCGCGGCGATGCCGGCGTACTTAGCGGCTCGAAAGTGAGGCTCAACCGCTTCCAGGCAGGCCCGCACGCCGACGCCACCGCGCAGCACCTGACCGGTGGCCGTGGTGGAGCCGACGCGAAGCGCGTTGTCCCAGCGCATCTGCCAGCGATCGAAGCCGCCGGCCTCGCAGAGCATGTCGACACACGTCTCCATGCCGAAGTTGGCCTGATTCGCGCCGAAGCCGCGGAACGCGCCACACGGCAAGTTGTTGGTGTAGACGGTGAACGCCTCCACATCGACGTTGGGCACCTCATACGCGCCGGTGCTGTGGCCGGCGGCGCGCTCGAGCACCTTCATACCGACCGATGCGTAGGCGCCGGTGTCGCCGACCATGTGAGCCCGAACGACCAGCAGCTTGCCCTTCGCGTCGCAGCCAACGGTGTAGTCCATCGTGATCGGATGACGCTTGGGGCTGATGCGGATGGACTCGTCGCGCGTCAGCTCGATCCGCACGGGGCGCTGCATCACGAACGCAGCGAGGGCGGTCTGCCCCTGCACGCTCATGTCCTCCTTGCCGCCAAACCCGCCGCCATTGGCGATCAGCGTGACCTGCACGGCCTCTTCTTCGAGCCCGAGCATGCTGCTGACCTGCGCGCGGTCCTTGTACACGCCCTGGCTCTGCGACCACAGGCGCACCCCACCCGGTTTTGGCGCGGCGATGCAGCACTCGGGCTCCAGGTAGGCGTGTTCGATGCGCTGGGTGTGGAAGGTGTGGCTGACGACGTGGGCGCACTCCGTCAGCGCAGCGTCGACGTCGCCACGCCGCAGCGCGACGGTAGACAGCACGTTACCTGTGGCGTGGACCAGGGGCGCATCGGGTTTCATCGCCGCGACAGGGTCGGTCACGGGCGTGTGCACGTCGTACGCCACAGCGACCAGCGCCGCCGCCGCGCGCGCTTGCGGGATGGTCTCCGCCACCACGACCGCCAACACATCGCCGACGTAGCGTGTCAGCTCACCGACGGCGACCAGCACCGGCCAGTCGTGCACGATCAGACCGACATAGCGCTCGCCGGGCACGTCGTCCGCGGTGAGCACGCGCACCACGCCCGGAGCGGCCTCGGCGGCGGCGGTGTCGATCCCGTTGACGGTCGCGCGGGCGTGCTGGCTCAGGACGAGCGCGCCGTGGAGCATGCCTTTCAGCCCGAGTTCTTCGGCTTGCAGGTCCGCGACGAAGGCCCGCTTGCCTAGGGTCAGCTGCCGGGCGTCGAGCTTCTCCAGGCTGCCGCCGACACGGCCATCACCGTCGGCCATGCCAGCGTCGGGCAGACCACGCAGCCGTTTGCCGGCGCCCTCGACCGCGTCCAGGACCTTCACGTACCCGGTGCAGCGGCACAGGTGTTGCTTCAGACCTTGGGCGACGGCGTCACGAGACACCGCCGGATCGGTCTCGAGCATCAGCGCCGCGCGCATGGCCAAGCCTGGCGTGCAGAAGCCACACTGCGCGCCACCGTGCTCTGCGAAAGACGCCGCGAGCGTATCGCGCAGGGTGTCGCCCATCCCCTCCAGCGTCCGAACCCGCGCGCCGTCAACGCGGCGCATCTTGAAGGCGCAGGAGAGCTGGGGCTGTCCGTCAACCTCGACCAAACACGTGCCGCATCCGGCCTGGGGTGAGCAGCCGACCTTGATGGAGCGCAGCCCGAAGTCGTCCCGCAACACGTCGACGAGCAGCACGTCATCCGTACCGGCCCAGGAGACCTTCGTGCCGTTGAGTTCAAAGTCCATGGTGTGCTCCGAGAGTCTGACGTGGCCGTGCGCGGGTGAGGCCGCAGCTTACCCCGCCGAGCGTGGTGGTGTCAGCACAGGCGTCGACCCTGAGTCCAGCGCCGGGTTCAGCGTCGGGTTCAGCGCCGGGTTCAGCGCCGCGGAGAGGATGGCCGTGGCGACTTGCAGGTCGGCGTCATCGACGTCCAGATGCATCACCGCGCGAAAGTGCTCGCCGTCACCCGTGATGCGGACGCCCGCGGCGGCGAGCAGCGCTACGAGGCCGGCGCTCTCGCCTGAAAGTCGCAGCGGGTGCGCCGCCGCAAGAGAGAATCGGACGAGGTTGGTCTGGGGCGGCACGACCTCGACATGGGCGATCGCGGCGAGCGCCGCGCCCAGGATGGCGGCTCGTCGATGATCTTCCGCCAAACGCGGGATGTGGTGGGCGAGCCCGTAACGCGCCGCCGCCGCCAGCAACCCGGTCTGCCGCATGAGGCCACCGAGGTAGCGGCGGATCCGCACGCCGCGCGCGCAGTGTTCGTGTGTACCGACGAGCAAGCTGCCGACCGGCGCGCCGAGTCCCTTGCTCATGCAGACGCTGAGCGTGTCGAACGGCGCCGCCAGCTCGGCCGGATCGGCGCCAGACGCCACCGCCGCGTTGAACAGTCGGGCGCCGTCGAGATGCATCGCGACGCCAGCCGGGCGCGCCAACGCGGCGACGGCGGCGGCGTGGCCAGCGGGCAACACCACGCCGCCTCGGTCGTTGTGGGTGTTCTCCAGACAGATGAGCCCAACCGGCGCGCTGCGACCCGCCGCAGCCATTGCGAGGTGGTGACGCACGTCCGCCAGCGGCAAGGTGCCGTCGACGCTGTCGAGCGGTCGCAGCATCACACCCGAGATCGCCGCCGCGCCGCTGTATTCATGGTCGAGAATGTGGCTGGCCGCGTGGCACAAGACCTCATCGCCAGGCTGCGTCTGCAGACGAATCGCGATCTGATTGGCCATCACGCCCGATGGCACAAACAGCGCCGCCTCCTTACCCAACATCGCCGCGATCTCGGCCTCCAAGGCCAGCTGCGTCGGGTCATCGCGGAACCCGTCGTCGCCGAGCTCCGCGGCCATCATGGCCTGTCGCATGGCCGCGCCAGGGCGCGTGACGGTGTCGCTGCGCAAATCTACGGTCATCGTGTTCACCTCCGAGGCGGTCCGCGTCGCACTCACAAGTGGCGCGAGGCGCAGGCTACCGGCGCGCTGAGAGGGTGACAACGGCTGACCAGCGCGCCGTGAGCGCGAAGAACGCGAGGTTTGCGCGCTGCCAGAAGGGCGCGTTTTGGGGGCGGGTCTTGGCAAGCGGCCGCGATCTGATCCATGCTCGCCGCCGCGCCGCGCGCATTCCGCGCTGCCATCTCCGGCAGCCGTAGCGCACCACCGGCGCGTGCATCGCAGCTAGAGATGGCCTGAAGCAGACAAATTACGGCCGGTTAGGGTGGATTCTACCGCCGGAAAGAGAGCATAGCATGACCAAGCAGTCCGTCATTCGGGTGAGCAACTCCTTCACGCGAAACGAGATCAGGATCTTGAAAGAGATCATCGATACCGCGACCACGTCGGAGTTTCGCGGCCGCAACCACCTGCTCAAGTTCATCGAGAACCCGCATTTCAGCCAGCTCTACCGAAAGCTCGCGTCCATGCAGGATAAGGCCGATCGCTTGCACAACGAGCGCCGTGACGACGTCGCGCGCGCGAAGATCAGCAAGATCAACGACTAGGGCAGCCTTGGCGCGGCCACGCTCCAACGCCGGGCTGATGTGCCCCCAGCGAGTGACCCAGCGCCGTACGGACCCGTCCCCCAGACCCCGCATCGCATCCAGTTAGCCCAGAGCCGCGACCGCCGCGACCGCGCTCAGTGGGGGTCCATTGGCGCGAGCAGCTGTGTGCGTAGCGTCTCGGCATCCGTGGTCGGCAGCTTGCAGGCCCCCTCTACGCAGACATAAGCCGTCGCCTTGCCGTGGCGCGTGACTTTGCCCAGGACGAGCGGGCTCAACGTCGCGAGGGCGCCGCCCGGCGCCGCGTCGGCGCTGCCTTCTGTGAACGCGATGACCACCCGATGGGGCTGCCATGTCGCTCGCAACACCCGCCGCATCGGACCTGCGTCGCCGCCTTTGGGCATAACCAGCACCACCTCACGCATCGGCCACGCCAGGGCCTCGACGGCCAACAACGCCTCGCTCATGGCATGCGGCGCGCGCTGAAGTCGACCGGCGAACGCCCAGAGGGTCCTTCGCGCGCGATTGGTCCAGCTGCGATCTCCGGTCAGCGCGCCGAGCCGCACGAGGTTCATCGCGCTCACGGAGTTGCCGCAGGGTCGCGCGCCGTCGTAGTCCGGTTTGGCGCGGGCCAGCAGCGGCGTGGCGTCGGCCGCAGTGGAGAAGTAGCCGCCGGCCGTGGCATCAAGAAAATCACGATCCTGAATCCGCTGCAGCGCGAGCGCCGCGGCTAGCCAGCGGGCCTGCCCGGTCGCTTCGAACACATCGAGCAGGCCGCTGATGAAGAACGCGTAGTCGTCCAAAACCCCGGGAACACGGGCTCGTTCGCCCCGCGCGATGCGCAGCAAGCGGCCGTCTTTGCCTCGCATGTGCGCGAGCAACCACGTCGCCGCCTCCGCTGCTGCACCCGTCCAGGTCGGCTCACCAAGGTGGAGCCCCGCGTAGGCCAACGCCCCCACCATTAGCCCATTCCAGGCGGTGATGATCTTGTCGTCGAGGAGGGGTGGGATGCGCTTGCGCCGCGCGATGTCGAGCTTGTCGAGCGCGGTGCGCACCTGCTTGGTGAAGGCAAGCGGGGCGATCTTGCGCGCCGCCGCCTCCGACTCAAGGCTCTGACGCAGGTTCAAAATGGTGCGGCCCTCGAAGTTACCGCCAGCCTCGACGCCGTACACCGACCGAATCAGCGCGCCGTCCTTGGCGCCCAACACCGCGTCGATCTGGGCGGGTGTCCAGAGGAAATAGAGGCCTTCTTTGCCCTCGCTGTCAGCGTCCGTCGCCGAGTAGAAGGCGCCGCCGGGATGACGCATGTCACGCAACACGTACAGCGACGTCTCGGAGATGGTGCGGGCCAACTCGGGATCTGGCGCAGCCAGCCACGCCTCGACCAACGCCCGCAGAATCAGCGCTTGATCGTAGAGCATCTTCTCAAAATGCGGCACCAACCAACGCGAGTCGGTGCTGTAGCGTGAGAACCCGCCGGCGACGTGGTCGTAGATCCCACCGCGCGCCATCTTCTTGAGGGTGGTGACCGCCATCGCGCGGCTGTTCGCGTTGCCGGTGCGCAGGGCGTGGCGCAGCAGCGCGCGATACGGCGTATTGGACGGGAACTTCGGCCGCCCGCGACGCCCGCCGTGCTCTGCGTCATAGACGCCGCTGAACTGTGAAACGAGCCGGTCGACCACCTGGGGACCCACCACGCCGCCGCTATGTCGCGCCGCTAGGTTGGCCCGAATGCGCTGGGCCACGGCCTCGCCACTGGCCACGACGTCCTTCGGCGACGCCTTGAAGCGGTCGGCCAGCTCCGTGATCAGGCCGAGGAAACCGCGACGCCCGCCACGAGCGCCGGTTCTGGGCGGAAAATACGTGCCGGCGAAAAACGGCACGCCGTGGAGCGCTTTGCCCGGCCCTGCCTCACCGGGCGCGATCCAGACCGACATCGGCCAGCCACCGTTGCCGTGGAGGGCCTGCACGGCGGCCATGTAGACCGCGTCCACGTCGGGGTGCTCCTCGCGGTCGACCTTGATGGGCACGTAGCGACTGTTGAGCGTCGCGGCGATCTCCAGATCTTCGAAGCTCTCGTGCTCCATCACGTGGCACCAGTGGCACGTGGCGTAGCCGATGCTCATGAAGATCGGGCGCCCCAGGCGCCGCGCCTCCGCAAACGCCTCGCGGCCCCAAGGGCGCCAATCGACCGGATTATGGGCGTGCTGGCGCAGGTACGGGCTCGCCTCGAGCAGCAGGCGGTTGGTGAAGTTGGGCTTGGCGCCCGGCGGCGCCACCGGATCCCCGGCCCCACCGTGGCCGCCATGGGTCTGATGCTCGGTGCCGCCGTGATGGCGCGTGCGCGGCCGGTACGCCGCCGGGAGCCCGGCGCGCGCGGCCGCGACGCGCTGGTGTAGGTCGTCTGACCACCGCACGGTCCCGGGATGGCGGTCCAAACGATCGCGTGACATGACGGGCCTCGGCGGGGGGTTGGTGGGCGCGGGGGCGATGGGCGCGACGGTCGTTGACGACACCACGGCGGCTGGTCGCGCCGCCACTGGGGGCTGCGGCGGCCGCTCCGTGGCCGGGCGCCGACCGCAACCGGCAAGCTGCAGGGCGCAACCGGCGAGCAGCAGCGCGCGCACCGTGGCGCTGCGAAGCTCGGGCCGGGCGGTTGTGGGCGGGACCGTGGTCACAGAGAAGGAGACAGGTTCGTTCATGGTGGCAAGGTAGCGTCGAGCACAGCGCTTGCACAGGCGCTTGCGCGGCGCTGCCACGCTCGGCTACGCACGCACCGCCGTGGCTGCTTGGCGCAAGGTCGCCTCCGCTGGTACCCTCGCCGCGCGAACACCGTCTGCCCGAAAGGCCCCCCCATGCCGAACCCCATCTGTACGCCCGCAGCCGCCACCCTGAGGCCCACGCTCGTCGCGTTGGCGGCTGCGTGTGCGGTGTGTCTGGTCAACCTCGCACCGAGCGCGGCGCACGCGACCTCCGCGGACGAGATCGCGTTTAACAAGCGGCCGCGCGCGCGCACGGCCATGGCCATGGCGCGGAGCTACCTGTCACAGCGCCGCCACGGACGCGCCGTCAACTGGGCCAATCGGGCCGTGAACTGCGCCGACGCGACGCCGTCGATACGCGCAGAGGCGACGCGGATGGAGCGAGACGCGCGATGGCAGCTCCACGACCTCGGATTCGGTCTAGTGGAGGTCCGCGTCACGCCGACCACGGCCGAGTTGACCGTGGACGGTCAGCAGTTTCGACCGGCGAGCGCACGGTTTCGAATCTGGCTCCCTGGCGGAAGTCACCAGCTTGAGGTGCGCAGCACCGGCTACCACGACGTTCGCAAAATCATTACCGCCAAGGCAGGCGAGCAGCGCCGCCTGAACATCGCGCTCGTCTATGCGGTCCGGCCGATCGTCCGTTTCAAGGTCGCGCACGTCAATGCGGAGGTGTGGCTCTCAAAGGACTTCATGGGATTTACCGGCGGCCGCGCGATCACGCTGCCGGTGGGCAAGTCGTTGATCGAGATCAGAGCGCCGGGCTACGCCAGCTGGGTGCGCACGCTGACCCTCGCCGCGGGCGAAAAGCGCACGATCGCCGTGGTGCTGGACCGAGCGATCATGCGCGGGCACAACCGTACGACAGCCTCGAACGTACGCCGCGAGTTGACGCCGCTCGAGCGCGCTAATCGCGGCGAGCGCCATCGCCTCGGCCACCGGCCGGGTCCCACGCGTGAGCGCCGCAAGGCCTATCATGGCAGCGGCGAGGCGCCGAATGTGGCCACAAGCGAGGGGCCGGCGTGGCGCAAAGTCGTGACCGCGGGAGGTGGCCAGCCGAGCGTCCACGTCCCGCCGCCGACTCGAACCGAGGCGACCGGGCCAAGCGACACCGCGTCGTCTGGCGGCGGCGAGGTCGGCGGAGGTGCCGATGGTGCGGTGACCGCGACGGCCTTCTCCAGCGCCGCCAAAGGGTGGATGTACACCGGCATTGGCGTGGCGCTGGTCGCCGCGGGCGTCACAGGATCGGTGATGGGTGTAGGCCAAGCGCAGACCGCGAATGGTCTCAGCTTGGGCGACGCGGGCTACGATTCGGCCTACAACGACGCCGCGAATCTCACCTATGCGGGCTACGGCGCCGCAGGAATCGGCCTGGCCTCCATGTTCGTGGGTGGGCTCTACCTGTTCGCTGAGGATGGCCTGAGCAGGTCCGGCCGCGGCTGGTTCCTCGTCGGAACGGGTTTGGCGACCGGGCTCGCAGGCGCCTGGCTGGTCACAGACGCGATCGCCACGGCGAAGACCGCCAACGGCCTGCCCATCCGGCACTTCAGCTACGACACGAACTTTGACGGTGCGGAGGCCAACTGGCGCGTGGGCGTGGTCGCCGCGGGCGTCGGTGGCGCCGTGGTGTTGACTGGCGCGTGGCTGCTGCTCACCCGTGAGGGCAGCGCCGCAGCCGAAGCGGACCGTGACGAGCCATCGTGGCTGGCGCGCGCGTCTTTCACCCCGACTTTCTGGGCTGGCAGCGCCGGGGCACGGCTCACGCTCGCTTGGTGACACGCTCGAGCGGGGTCGCGCCGAAACGCGGTTCGCTACGGCGCCATCGTCCGCCCAGACACCGCGCTGAGCTCTGACTCGACCTCGACCATCCGACGCTCGACGTCGGCGAGCCTGGGACCACCGCCGCGCTGCGTGAGGTAGTTCACGTAGGAGCGCAATCCGGTCAACCGGTGGACGAGATCGCCCATGTCTCGCAGCGTCGCCAGCGCCTCTTCAAACGCCTCAGTCGCTTGATGGTCCACCGCGGTGCTGTTGCCGTCGACCTCGGTCAACGCCCGCGTGCCCAACACACAGCCGCGGACCAACAACGCCAGCGCGACCTGCACCTGCGCCCCGCTCTCGCGCGCGACCTCGACGGCCTGCTGGCTATCGAGATCCGCCGTCTCCAGGGCTTCACGCTCCAACGAGATCGACGATTGCACCCGGTAGATCCCGCTGAGCAGCTCTGGATCATTGATTTCGCGAGCCACGTCGAGCGAATCGAGCATCACGGCGGCGGCCTCCTCCCAGCGCCCGATCGCGATGAGCGTCTCGGCCTGTAGAATCACGCCCTGGATACGCCGCGAGGGATCGCCGACTTCGTGGGCGAGCTCAACCGCTTGCTGCCAGACCGCCAGCGCGGCGCGATGTTTGCCTGCCGCACCGTGGACCTGCCCAAGCACCATCAGCGCCTTGGCGGTGCCCCACCGGTCCTGAATTTGCTCGCCGATTTGCACGGCCTCTTTCGCGGTGTCCATGGCGTCGTCAAAGTGCCCCCGCGCGAGCTGCACCTGCGCGATGTGACACAGGCTGCGCGCCACGACACGGCGATCGGTCGCGCGCCGTCGGAGCGCGAGCGCTTTGAGAAAGTGCGCCAGGGCTTGGCGATAGGCTTCCTTCTCGCCACGCACGAGGTGCACGAGGCCGATCTCATCCATCACGTCGGCGATCCAGCGATGGGCGCCAGCGACCCGCAAGTGCTTGAGCGCGCCCTCCAGAAATCGCAGCGCCACCGCGTAGCGTCCGGACACACGCGCGACCTGCGCGACGCGCAGCTGAGCGACGCCGCACCGCTCGTCATCGTCGAGACACCGAGCGAGGCGCAGCGCTTCGAGCAAGACTGGCTCGGCCTCCGCGTGGCGACTGAGGCGCAGCAGCGCGCCGCCGTGGGCGATCCGCAGGTCGGCGCCGAGATCCGCGTCGTCGGTGTCGGTGAGGCGCGCGCCCGAGGCAAAGAGCGTCACCGCGCGCTGCGCTTGACCCACGCCGCGCGCAGCGGAGCCCGCCTCAAGATAGCGCTCCGCGGCGAGGCGCAAGCGTCCACCCTGCTGGTAAAGCTCTGCGATGGACGCCGCGTCAGCGACGGGATCCTGGCGCGGACGCGCGTTGAGCCACTGCGCGGCGAGGCGGGCGATGCGACGGCGACGATCAACCGCCAACGCCGACGTGAGGCGCGCCGCGTCGCCTGGATGTTCGAAGCGAAACTGCAGCTCGCGGCTCATCTTCGAGTGCTCGACGAAGGTGATGAGCTCCATCCCCTGCATGTGCATCAGCGTCTGCTTGAGTCGTGCGCGATCGCGGTCGCTCATCGTCTCCGCGGCGTCGTCGGTGGTGCCACGCCGAACGCTGAGCAGTCCGCCGAACCAGAACGTTTGGCCAAAGGCTGCCGCGGCCTCAAGGACGCTGCGCAGCTCATCAGGCAGGCGCGCCAGACGCGCCGGTAGGCCTCGCTCTTCCGCCTCCATGTCGACGACCGGCAAATAGGTGGTGACGCCGGGCTCCGTGTGACCACGCCAGCGCCACTGCCCCTCCTGCACTTCAATGTCGCGGGCGGCCACCATGCCACGCACGAGATCGAGCAACCGCTCCGGATTGCCCATGCCCCGGTTGACGATCTCTTCAGCCAGCCCCGCTGGCGCGCCGTCGAGATCGCTCAGCAGATGCGCGACCAGCCGCACCGCGGCGGTCGAGTCGATCGGCTCGAGCGCCATCTCCAGACCCCGAAGCCCACGCGGCGGGGGGATCCGCGCCTCGACCAGCACGGCGGCGGCGATGCCAGCGAGCGCGTCGCTCATGCCACTGGCAAAATGCGCCACCTCGTCGATGCCGCCACGGGTCGCGTCGAGATGAATGACAAATGGCCCAACACGGCCACGGCTGCGCAGCAGGCTGCCCGCGAACTGAATCGCGACGTCTTCTGGCGCTTCCCGAGTGCGAAACCCGGCCGCCTCATCCTCGTCCGGATGCCGCAGACCGACGAGCGGCGAGACGATGTTCATGCACTCTGTGGCGTGTTTCTCGCCGACGAGCTCCTCCAGACGCAGCAGCGCCCGGCGCCATGGCGTCGCGTCATTCATGACGGCCTCGCCGCCCAGCAGCTCCAGGAGGACCTTGCCGACGAGCGTCGGTGGCCCTTCTCGCGCGGTGCTGATCTTCATCCAACCGACGCCGCGGCGTTCCGGCGCGACGGCGCGCTCCAGCTCCATCAGCAGGCGCGACTTCCCAACGCCAGCGGGACCGTAGATCCACGCCACCTGCACCTCGCGGCGGTTCAGCGCATCCCGTACCGCGTCATACACACCCTCAAGCTGCGTTCGCCGACCCAGAAATGGCACGCGCTTGCCGAGCAGCGTGGTCTTTCCGCTACCGCCGGCCTCGCCCCACGTGCTGCGGCCAGGGGCGGATTCGAGCGCGATGGGAGGTGTGCCGGCTTCTGCGTCGTGCATGGTGTTCATCCAGCGGACGCGATGCGTCGGTGTGTCGCCCTTTCGGCGACAGTTGCGGCGATGATAGAAGGCCGCCTCAGACAGTGGCAAGGCGGCGCGGCGTCCCTCGTCTCACCGACGCCTGTCCTGTACCACGGGAGCTTGAGATGGCAACGTCCTCCGATGTATTGCAGCTGCAGCGGGTGCTGACCGCCCTCGCGCAACGGTGCCAGACCGACCGAGGCGCTGCCGACGCCCGATCGCTGCCGCGCGCCCCGGATGCGGCGGCCGCACGTCGCCGTCTAGACCGGAACGGCGAGGCCAAGAACCTCGCCAACGAAGCGCTCGTGCCGCATCTCTACGAGCGACTCGACTTCAACGCTGGCACCGAGCTGGCGCGGCGCGGCGGTGTGTTGGACGGTAGCGTGCTGCGTCCGCTTGGCGCGCTGCTGAAGTGCGGCGTCCGACTGCATGACGGCGCGAGCACGTGGCAAGCCCATGCCCCAACCTTGGCGGCCGAGGCCGGCGCGCTGCCCACCCTGCGACATCTGGCCTTCAGCCTCTCGGACGCGTTCGACGAGGATGACCGGCTCGTCGACGAAGCCAGCGCGGAGTTGGCGCGGCTGCGAGACGACGTGCGCCGCCGGTCCGTCGGGCTGCGGCGCCGGATCAACGACCTGATGAAGGACACCGAGGGTCAAGGTCTGCTGCAGGATGACTACTGGACCGTGCGAGAGGGGCGGTACGTCTTGCCCGTAAAATCAAGCGATAAGCGCGCTATCGACGGCATCGTGCACGGCAGCTCTCACACTGGCGCCACGACCTACATCGAGCCAACGGAGCTCGTGGTTGGCAACAACGCGCTCGCGCTGGCGATGGAGGCGGTGAAGCGCGAAGAACACCGGATTTTGCAGGCGTTCAGCGAGTCGGTGGGCGCCGGCGCTGAGGACATCGCGCGGCTCTCCCGCAGTCTGGCGCGTCTGGATCTGGCCTTTGCCAGCGCGGCGTTGGCCCATGATCTCGGCGCGTGGCGGCCCATTTTGGGCGACCGACTGACGCTGCGAGGCGCCCGACATGCGGTGCTGTTGTTGGAAGGGGTCAGCGTGATCCCGAACACGATCGCGCTGACGCCGCCGGCGCGATGGCTGGTGATCAGCGGCCCGAATGGCGGCGGTAAGACCGTCACGTTGACGACCGTCGGATTGGCAGTAGAGATGGCGGCCCATGGCCTTGAAGTGTGCGCGGCGGAGGGGAGTGAAGTGCCATGGGTGACCGCCACCCATGTGGTGCTGGGGGATGCGCAGGATCTCGATCGCGGCCTGTCGACCTTCTCCGGGCACCTGAGTCGTATTCAGGAGGCGCTCGCGGCCTCCGCCGTGCGACCCGCCGCAGATCCGGCCGATCCGGCGCAGCGGACGTTGATCCTGCTGGACGAGCTGGCCGCCGGCACCGAACCGAGCGCAGGCGCTGCCTTGGCGCGAGCGGTGCTGGAAGCGTTCGCGGAGCGACCGTGTCTGGGTTTGGCATCCACCCACTTTGAAGCGGTCAAGCTGCTGGCCGTCGCCGATCCTCGGTTTGCCAACGCCGCGCTCGCCCTCGATCGCTCCTCGTTGGCGCCGAGCTTCACGCTGGCTCTCGGCGCGGTGGGGTCCTCAAGCCCGCTCGCGCTCGCGGCACGCATGGGCTTGGAGCGCGGTGTGGTCGACCGGGCCAGCGCCCTGATCGGCGGTGGTGGCCAGGAGGCGGAGCGCGTCCTGGAGCAGCTGCAGGAGATGCGCCGTGAGTTGGCGAACGAGCTGCAGGCTGCGCAACGGCAACGCGCCATGGCCGACGAGGCGCGCGAGCGGCTGGAGCGGCAACGGCAGATGGAGAAACGCGCCGCAGATCGGCGGATCATTCAGCTCGCCGGAGAGACGCTGACGGCGCTCGACGCGGCGCTTGAGGCCGCAGCTGAGGCGCAGCGCAACCTCGCGGACCCGAAGTTCGACAAGGCCGACGTCGCGGGATTGTCGCGCCGACTCGCCGCCCACCACAAGCAGACGCGCGCAGCCCGGCAGATGGCGCAGGGGCCCGACACACCAGCGGTGGTCGGCGCGAATGTGGACGCTGAGTCCCTGAGCGCGGGCGACTCGGTGTGGCACACCGGCCTGAATCGGGCGGTCACGGTCGTGGAGGTCGACGTGCGGCGCGGTCGCGCGCGGGTGAGCGCCGGCGGGTTTGAGCTGCAGGCCAAGGTGGCTGAGCTGCGGCCGATCGCGGCGGAGCAGCGGCCCAAAGCCAAGAAAACCGGCTGGAAAGACGGCGGCGGCGCCCAACAGAGCGCCGCGGCCCCGACCATGGGCCCGGCCGACGATGATGACACTGCGAGCTTCCGCAGCGGCGAATGGACCTGCGATCTGCGCGGCAATCGTGTCGAGGAGGCGTTGTCGGAGGTCGATCGTCACCTCGACAAGGCCATCATGAGCGGTGTCGTTGGTGTCTGTATCGTCCACGGCATGGGGTCCGGGGCGCTACGCGAAGCCGTCACACGCCACCTCGCGCGTCACCCGCAGGTCGCGCGCACGCGGTTGGGCCGCAGCGGCGAGGGTGGCGACGGCGCGACGCTCGTCTGGATGCGGCGCTAGGCTCGAGGCTGCGGGTGCCTGATCGCGGCAGCGCAAGACGGCGCGCACGACGTCACGCCGCGGCAGATCGCCTCGGATTCGCGGGCTCAAGCACGACGCTCACCTCGCGCGCGTCGAGTCGCACCAGCCGGCCGTCACACGACATCTCGATGATGCGGTCCGACTTCCGCAGCACCTTGCCGTCGTAGGTCGTGTCTCCCACGCACAGAATGTAGGTACGGCCAGGAACAATGATGGTCAGTAGATCCACGGGGTCCTCCTCAGTTCGCCTCAGGTGCCGTCAGTCTCAGCTGGTCCAGTGATCACGCAAGAATTTCACCACGCTGGGCCTGCGCCGCGCCAAAAGCGGCGATCCTACGGGCGGGCATAGCCGGCCCAGCACTCGCCGGCGGTCCGCGGCTGGGACTCGCCGGGCCAACGCACGAGGCGCGTATTGCGGACGCGGCCGTTGTCGTCACGAATGAGCTTGGGCCGCTGCGTCGAGAGCGACATGCGCCTCACTTTGCCGGCCCGCTGCCCAAGGAAGAGCACGCGCTCAGGTTCGACCCGCTCCACGATCGCCGCCCAGGTCACGCCATCGTCGGGGCGCTCATTGCCGTTCAGGTCGAGGGTGTCCCGAAAAAAGACGACGTCGCCAGGGCGCGGCCGGCTCACGCGCCGCCGAGCCAGGGTCTGCCACAAGGCCGCTGCGTACGGGCGCCCCGACTCGACGAGCACGGCCGCCCCAGCGGCGTGCAAGACATGGTCAACAAAGGCGCGCCGACCGAGCCCTGCGGTGCCGAGCAGCCCGACAGCGGCCGCGACGCGCTGGTGCGCGGCGAGCTTTGAGGCCGGGGCGCCAGGGTGTACGCCGGCAGGTGTGGCGCTGCGACGCGGCGGCGCGGCCCCGCCGGTCGGCGCCGGCGACGACTTCGACCGGCGCACCGAGGCGATGCGACGCGGGACCAGGCGGGTCTGTGCAGGCCCGGCGGGGCGCCGTTGGGCGCGCAGCCGCTCACGCAACGGAGCCGGTACGAATGGCGGGGCTGGTGGCAAAAAGTGACCATCTTCGCCATCGCTCAGGAGCGCCGAATCGCCCGACATCGTCGGCACAGCGGGCATGATCGGCGGCGCACCGCCGCACCCGCCACCGCAGAGCGCAGCCATCAACAACCAGACCAAATTCGTACCTGAACCGCGCAAATGCTGCCTCTCGTTCCATCCGTGGCGCCCACGAGTCGCCCTCATTTCGGCCGATTCACGGCTATCAGCATCTCCGCCGTTGCCAATGTCGTCCATTTTCCCGACGCTGCAGCAGATTTGGCGCAACTTGCCGCGCGAACCGAATAGACACGGTCATGGTTCGTTGTGGTGCAAGCGGCGTTACTTGCGCCTGTTAGTCCGCGTTTGCCCATTGGCCGAGCCCCTCCGAGGAGACCACCATGATTCACCTGACGACCCTAGTCCGAAGCATCCCGGCGCAGCTGGCGCTGACGCTGACCCTCGTGGCGACGATGACGCTGAGCGGCTGCATTGTGCAGTCCAACGGCAACACCGGCGTCTTGGAGGTCAACTGGACGCAGAGCGTCTGTAGCACCGCGAGCACCGTTCGAGTTCGCGCGTCGCGTAACGGCGCCGTGGAATCAGAGGTGACAGGGATTCTCTGCAGCCATGGCACGCAGTCGCTGTTTGTGACGCCGGGCACCTACAACGTGACGATCGACGGCGTGGCGAGCAACGGCAGCGTGGTTGGCTCCGCGACGCTGGCGAACCTGACCGTCTTCAGCGGGCAGACCACGGCGACCGCCCCCATCTCGCTGACCGGCGGATCGGGCAGCGGCGAAGTGCAACTTCACTGGACGATCGCTGGCGAGTCCGCGAAATTCGGGTGTGCCAAGGCGGGCTTGACGACCGTCGTCGTCAGTTTGCTCGCACCCACCGGCGGCACCGTGCTCTCCACTGCGCAGACGACCTGCAGTGACGGTGGCATCAACCTCACGGGCGTCGCCGCCGGCACCTACCGCCTGCAGCTGGACGGCCGCACGTCCGGTGGCGCCTTGACGTGGGGTAACGCGCAGCCCACCGAGGCCTTCACGGTCGCGCCGGGCACGTCGGTCATCGTCCAGAACCCGATCGAACTGGTGGATTTGCGCGCCGCGGTCAGTCTCAACTGGCAGTTCTCCGACAACGCCACCTGCAAGTCCAAGAACGTCGATTGGGTGTTGATCGACGTCCGCGACGGCGCCAACAAGATCGTCGTGCCGATGACGGACCCCTACGCCAAGAAGCCCTGCGACATCGGCCCCAACAGCGAGTACGACTTCCGTGTCATCGACATGCAGTTCGCCAAGCCGACCTGCGCGATTCCGCCGAACGCGAAGGGGCTCATCATCTGCGGGATCACCGACAAGGCGATCGGCGTCTCGGTGACGACGATTGACGCCTTCACCGGCGCACTGCAGTACGGCGGCTTCATCAAGATCGAGAACATCCCGGCCGCGCAGCACACGGCCATCACGACGCCGCTTTACCTGTCCCCTTGCAACGACACCAACAACGTCTGCTCCGCACCCTGACGCGGTCCAGAAGGCAGCATTGCGGTGTCGCAGGCTTTCAGGCCTGCGGCGCCGCGCTGGTTTTTTTGTCGACGCCGCTGCTGGGAATCGGCGTGACCACATGGCCGACGGTGAGCTGGGCGGCGTCTGAGCAACGAGACGGCGTCTCCCGTGATCTCCCGGGCGCCGCGACGGCTACCGCTGCGCGCCGCGGCGTCACGACTGGCAACGTCACCGTCGATGGTCACCGCCGCTCCCGTCTCGCTCGGCGCGAAGCCGCCGACGTGGCTGTGGTGTCGCGACGCGCGCTGCACCAAGAATCACGCGACCTCAGCGACGCGCTGGATCTGCTTCCCGGCCTGCATGTCGTCCGCGTTGGCGGCCACGGTGCGGCCACACACGTGCAGGTGCGCGGCGCGACGGCTGCCCAAACGCTCGTCGCGCTCGGGGACATTCCGCTGCGATCGCCGACGGGACGTCCCGTCGATCTGGAGGCGATCCCGGTGCTGGCGCTGGGCAGCATCGAGGTCTGGCGGAGCCGCGGACCCGCCAGTCTGGGCGACACGCCCATCGGCGGGGTCATTCGTCTGCGGCCCCGGAAAACCGGGCCAGGAGCCGAGGCCCGCGCTGGCTACGGCAGCTACGGAGCGACCCTCGTCGAGGCGCGCGGCGCCTGGGGCCAGCGCCACGGTGACGGCGGCAGCGCCAGCGCGCGCTGGCTCACCGGCGACGGCGATTTCCCGTATCTGCACGACGCCGGCACGCCGCTGGACCCAAGCGATGACTACCTGAGGCGGCGGGGCAACAACCGCGTGCGACGACTCAGCGGTCTGCTCCGCCAACGCCTGCACCTCGGTCGGCGCTGGCGTGTCGGCCTCACTTGGCTGGGCGGCTGGCGATCCCAGGGGCTGCCCGGGCTCGCGGTCGCAGAGGCCACACGAGCCAACGCCGAGACGCACCACCACAACGTCATCCTGCGCGGATCCAACAATCGCGCTGGCCACGCCACTGAGGTCTGGGCACACGCCGCGACGGAGCAGCTCAACGTGCAAGACCGGCTCGGCGAGCTCGGCCCGGTGCAGGCGCGCACGCAGGACGTTCGAGCCGGTGAGCTGGGTGTGCGCTGGCGACTCGGGCGTGGCGCGATCCGACCACGCGCAGCGCTCGCAGCCCGCCTTGGCGGCATCCGCACGGACGACCAGCTCACCGGACGTGCATCCCCGCAGGCGACGCAGGCCGCCGCCACGCTCAGCCTCGGCGCAGATCTGCGGGGTGAGCGGTGGCGCGTGTCGCCGACCGTCCGGGCGACGGGCATTGGCAGTCGCCGCTACGAGGACCAGGGCTGGGTCGCCCATTGGACGACGGTGGACGCGCCGACACGAGCGCTGCTGTCAGGCGAGCTCGGCGGCGCGGTGCATCTGACGCCGCGTTGGGTCGCTCGGGTCGGGCTTGGGTTGGCCAACCGCGCCCCCACGCTCGTCGAGCTCTTTGGCAACGACGGCACAGTACGACCCGCGCCGCGACTGCGCGACGAGCGAGCCCTCACGGCGACCTGCGCGTCGGAGCTCCGGCTCGGTCGAGACACCCGTGGCGGCACCCTGGCGATCAGCGGGTTCTTGAGCGACAGGACCGATCTCATCCAGCTGGTCCGCGCCGGGCCAGGCCAAGCGATTCACACCAATGTCGGTCACGCCACCGTCGTGGGCGCGGAGGTGGCGACGACAGGTCAGTGGGGCGATCACCTGTTTGCGCAGGCCTCCTGGGCGGTGCTGCGAGGCCGCGATCAGAGCGCAGATCCAGCGTATGACGGCAACGCCCTGCCCTTGCGGCCGGCGAGCCGTTGGCACGGCGCGGTGGCGTTGCGGCGACTGCGCGTGGCCACGCACGTGCATGCCGGCCTTCGTGTGGCGACCCGCTGGCAGGCCGGGAGCTTCGCGGATCGGGCCAACCTTGTGGTGATCCCGGCGCGCGCTGAGGTCGACGCGTCGGCGGATTTAACCGCCGGCCACTGGCGCGCGTCTCTGCGACTTGATAACGCTTTCGATGCTGCGCGGTTCGACAGAGTCGGCCTGCCCCTGCCAGGCCGCGTGTGGATGCTCAACTTGGCGTGGCGGATGGCGGAGAGCTCATGATCCCGGTGTTTTCGACGGCTAGCGCTACACCACGTATCGCGACGCTGGCAGCGAGCCTGATGCTCCTCAGCCAGTGTGTGAGCGGTTGCGTCGACGACACCCTGCGCGACGCCAGCGGCCACAAAGGCGCGGCGGCGGTGACCGCAGAGCGCCTCCTTGTGGTGGCGACGGACTACGGCAGCACCAGCCTGTCGTGGGTCGATCCGGCGACGATGACCGTCTCATCGGCGGGTTTTCTACACTCGGGCACGGCGGTCTCAGCCGCAGGCGCCGCGCTGAGTGGCGACGTGGTACCGGGGAGCGAAGGCCTCCCGGATGGTCGATTCCCGGTGCTCGATCGCAGCCACAGCTCCGTGCTCTGGGTAGGCGGCGAGACCATCAGCCAATGGCCACTGAGCGACGGTTTCCAAGCTAATCCACAGGACGTCTGGCGCCACGGCGACGAGATCGCCGTGGTACGGTCGCAGCGCGATCCCACGCCGACCGACAGCCTGCTGAGCGGCGGCGACGACGTGTTGCTGCTGAACTTCGACGGCGCGCCGCTGGCCCGCGTCCCGCTTGACGGCGAAGCGACGCTGCCTGGCGGCGTCGCTTTTGCGGGGCGTGGCGTGCGTCTCGGTGACCGGCTCTGGCTGCCGCTGGCCTCCTTTTCAAAGGACTTCAGCGCGATCGGCGCGGGCCGGCTGGTCGAGGTTGACCTCACGCAGCGAACCGTCGCGCAACACCTCGCGGTGCCGACCCTGCGTAATTGCACCACGCTGCAGTCCTCCAGCGGCGTGCTGATGGGCACGTGCAGCGGCTTCTTCCAAGAGAGCGAGACCCAACAGGCGTTGCACTCAGGCGTGTTCCGGCTCGATCCGGCGACGGCCGAGGTCAAGGTGGTGTTGACGGGTGACGCGATTGGCGGCGTGGTGGGCTTCCCAGTCGCGGTGGATGGCAGCCGGCGCGCCTGGATCGTACGACTCGGGCGACTCAACAACCCTCCGCGACCCGATGAAGTGTGGCGTCTGGATCCAAACGGCGTCGACCCGCCGGCGCTGGTCTGGCAGGGGAGCCGGGGCTTCGCGATCGGCGGGATCTGGTACGACGCGAGCCGGCGGCGCTTGTGGGTCAGCGACGCTGGCGACGCGGCCGGAGACCTAGTCGTGCTCGACGTAGGCGCGCCGGGGAGCGCGATGACGCTGGCCGCACGCCTTAGAACACAGCTCGGCGGGCTACCAGCGGTACATCTCGCGCACAGGCCCGCGCCATGAGGTGCCCATCACGGTCGCTTGGTGGGATGCCCCGTTTGCCTGGGCTCGTTCAGCGGCGATTATGTCGGACTGCAGCCGGTTGGGCGGCGCTCTGCGTCCTCGCGACTGCCTGTCAGCGCGAAACACCTCGACCTCCGCTGGCTGCGTCGGCGGAGCGGCCGGCGCTGCCGAACGCCGCACGACGCATCGTGTCACTGTCACCGGCGCTGACTGAGGTGCTGTTCGCGGTTGGCTGCGGCGCCGCCCTGGTAGCACGCGATGGCTGGAGCGATTATCCGCCGGCTGCGCTGAAGGCCCAGAAACTCAGCGGACTTGTGCCGCCGGTCGAGGCCGTCGTGGCCGCCCGTCCAGACCTCGTGCTCAGCCATTTTCCGCCGCAGCGGCTGCGCGCGGGGCTCGACGCAGCGGGCGTCGTCTGGCGCGGACTGGCGCCGCAGCGGCTCGACGAGGTCGCCGCCACGTTCAGCGACATCGGGCGACTCTGTGGCCGCCCAGCCGATGGCGCTGCCCTCTCGGCGGCGTGGCAGCAGGCCGTCGCTGACGTTCGCGCTGCGCGCAAAGACGGCCCCCACCCCAGCGTCTACCTCGAGTTGGACCCGGGTGGCGGGCGGCCGCATACCGTGGGTCGCGGCACATTTCTCGACGACGTCATCCAGGCCGCCGGCGGCCGCAACGTCATGGCAGATGCGGGTCGCTGGCTACAGGTGTCCACAGAGCAGGTCCTCACGGCGGCGCCAGACGTCATCCTGCTCACCGTCGCGGCGCGTGACGCCCCGGCACGCGTCGCGGCGCTGCGCGCCAGGGCCGGTTGGCAGCGCGTCCCTGCGGTGCGGTCTGGCCGCATCTTCACCGTTGACCCAGACCTGATGAGCCGGCCAGGTCCACGGCTGCTCGTCGGTCTCCGCGCGGTCGCCCGCCACTTGTCGCCGCGTGCGCTGCCGCCCTATCCGGCCCAGCTGCGCGCGCTCATGGGCCAGTGAGTCAGGCACGACCGGCCCTGTCGCGGCTCCACAATCAGGACGCTCAATGGCCACCGAACCCGTATTTATGGGGTCGTAGCGAAGATCCAGATTCGGCGACGCTGAAATAACGCTAGCGCTCTGCCGGACGTCTGCTACTTTGCGCAGCGCAGTGTGCATGGTTGTGCGACCCACGCGCGCAGTCGCTCCCTCCTTTGCTCAGGTGTTTCATGGCTCACGTCTTTCGAGGCTGCTTGACCTGCCTCACGATCCTCAGCCTCGGTCTACCGGCGGCGTTCGCGACGACGCCCACTCACCCCAAATCAGCAGCTCAAAAAACCGTGCGTCGCGTCACCAACGCGACACCACAGTCCACATCGACGGTCATCACGCCTGATGGCCAGCCGGCGCCGGCGCCAGCCAGCTCCACCCCCCGTGGCGGCGCAGCGACGGGGCCCAACGCCGGACTTCAGGCCGTGCAAGGTGTGGCAGACGCCGTCTGGGCAGCCCGCACGGCACGACGCCAACACCCGGCGTCCCTCATGGTCACGCGAAAGACGCCCAAGGTCAGCTGGGTGCGCGCCCTCACCCGGTCGCGCGTGCCGGAAGACGTCACGCACGCGCTCGCGCTCGGCGGGACAGGTGCTCCGATCAAGAGCCGGCGTGCGATCTCCATCCGCACCCAGAAGCTGAAGGTTGAAGAGTCGGTGCGGTCGGTCGCCTACAAGGCGTGCACCTCGCCGCAGGCGCTCGCCGCCGCGAACGATTTGACGTGGGATCCCGAGGGTACGCCCATCCCCGCTGGCAGCGTATTGAAGGTTCCGCTGCGATTTCGTGCGGCCTCCGGCTTCTCCAAGGCGGTCCGTTTGCGCACCGCCCCCGGCGTCCGCGCGTCGCGCGTTCATCATGCGTGGGGTCGTCCCTATGTCGTGCGCCTGCTCCAAGACGCCTTCCGTGCGGTGCACCAGCGCTGGCCAGATCGCCACCCCTTCATTGTCCACGACGTCTCGCGTTTCGGCGGCGGCAAGCTGGGTCATCACAAGTCGCACCGCGCGGGTCGGGACATCGACATCGGCTATCCGACCCGAGAGGCCACGCGCAAGGAGTGGGGTCGCCCGGCGCTGGAGACCATCGACTACGCGCGCCTGTGGTTTGTCATCGATCAGCTTGAGCGGACTGGCTACGTCGCCGCGATCTACATGAGTCCGCGCATTCAGCGGAAGCTGTACGATCACGCTGTCGCGCAAGGCGCGGCGCTCGCCCGGGTGGAGACGCTCTTTCAGTATCCGTGTGCGAAGGGCGCCAAACGCACGTTGATTCGCCACGCCAAGGGCCATCGCGACCACATGCACATTCGTTTTGCGAGCCCGAAGGACCTGCCCGAGCTTGAGTCCTAACGCGCTGCCTGACCAAGGCGCGCCGCTGCGCGCATGCGCCGCTTGTATCGGTGTGCCCGCTGCATTGATGCGCCGCCACTTTCGTACACTCCTGAGAAAACACGTGAAACCACACGCGGATTCGGCTGTGTGACGGCAAATACACCTTTGACCGGGTGCCACGCGATGGGTATCCTCCTGCGCCTCGCCCAAAGGGCCACCGCCGCCCCGTCACAGGATTTGAGCCCATGCGTCGACTCTCTCTCGCCACCGTCCGCCGCGTTCGCCTGCTCACCGCCGCGCTGTCTGTCAGCGCGCTGGCTGCCGGCGCATTGGCCGCCGGCACAATCGGGCTCGCAGGCTGTGGATCCGACCCCGCGGCGACGGATCCTGGCTTCACGATCCCAGATACGACCGGCGGCGGCGGCGGCACCGGCGACGGCACGACCGCTGGTGTCGGCGACGGCACGAGCGTCGGCGCAGATGGCACGACGGCTGGCGGCGACAGCGGTATGGGTGCCGGCTCCGACGGAACAGCCACGCGCAACCCGGACACCGGCGCGACGCAACCGCCCATCGCCAAGCACATTGGCTACAAGAGCCAAGAGCTACGCATCCGCATCGTCGGCCCGAGCGGCCGACGGCATACGGTCGTATCAGGCGGCGTCGTCGACATCGCAGGGGTGCTCTTCGGCAACGCGGACGAGATCGGCTGGCAGCACAGCAACGGCTCGGGCGGCAAGGCCTACGGCGCGCCTTTCTTTCAGACTGGCAAGGTCGAGCTGACGCCTGGTGACAACGACATCACCGTCACGGCGAAGAGAGGCGACGCGATCGCGACCGACCACATCACGATCACCTACAATCCGGTGTTTCAGTTCTCGGACCGGATTCGCGTCGAGCCTCGCGTCATCAAGGTCGGCAAGGCGACCAACGTGCACGCCATCGTCAGCCTCGGCAAGACGACCAACTTCATCGCCGGCAGCCTGAAGGTGTTTCGCACTGACAACGCAGGCAACCAGCTCAAGAACTTCGGACCGATGGTCGATGACGGCAACCTCTCGGCGTCGGGGGACGAGATCAAGGGCGACGGGAACTACTCGCAGAAGTTCAGTATCAACGACAGCAAGCCGGGGACGGTGCGCATCCGCGCGTCGATCCTGTTCAAGGTTGGCGCGAAGCAGTACGCCGCGTTCACGGACGTCGCCGAGATCGACATCGTGGAGAACATCGCCGTGAGCGACTGCGACGGCATGAAAGCGCTGCTAGAGAAGGCGAAAGGCGCCGCAAAAAGCGCGACGGGCTCGGCCGCAGGGCAGACCGCGTCGCTCGACCTCCTCAAGGCGAGCGCGTTGGTCGACTCCGCAGGCAAGGCCGCAGCTGGCGGCGACGGGGTCTGGGTCCGCTTCAAGAATGGCATGCTGGCCGCGGTGAACTTGAACCCGGCAGGAACACGCGGTGGCGAGCCGCGCTACGACAGCGTCGAGCAGCTCGGCCTCAGCAATCGGGCGCTCAGCTCGGTGCGTGTCGAGTCGAAACGCGCGCTCATGTTGGATCCATTCCGCAGTGAGTTTGGCGAGAACGAGATCGGCACCGGCGCGAAGACCATCGCGCAGACGGCCTGCCCCGCCTACGAGCTCGAGAGTGGCGGCGCGCTGCCAGGTGACAAGGCGACGCTGAATCACTACCGGCACTTCTACCAGTACGGCATCGTGGCCATGGCCACCCACGGCGATGCGCTGTTTGGCGAGCTGGATGCGGCTCGACGCGAGGAATACGGCTTTTCAGCGACCGGCAGCCAGGAGATCTTGTGGACCGGTCACGCCATCCAGTGCAGCTACTTCAAGCAAGCCGCGACGAACCAGACGTGCTCCGAGAAGAAGGCGTGCGGGCCTGAGAGCGAGTGTTTTCTCAACGCGACGGGCGGCAACGGCGTCTGTGTAGACCACCTGACCGCCGATTTGCGCCGCGGCCGTGTGATCCTCGGCGCCGACGGTGTGTACGGCATCACGCCAGCGTTCATCCCACGCCACGCCGCCCGGACCTTTCCCCGCAGCCTGTTCTACCTCGGCGCGTGCCGCTCGCTCTTCAGCGGCAGCATGGCCGCCGAGCTGTTCGCAGCCGGCGCCGCCGCGGTAGTGGGCTACGACGGCAACGTCACCAACGAGTTCGCGTCCAAATGGGGGAAGACCTTCATCCAGAACGTCATCGGGCAGAAGAAGCTCTCAGGCGTCGCGCACGTCCAGATCGAGGACGCCGGGCACCCGGGCAGCTTCTTTCGGCTCGTCGGCGCTCAGAACCTCGATGCGTACTTCAGCGACCTGCTCAACCCGTCCTGGGAGGCTGGCAATGTCACCGGCTGGATCAAGTCGGGCGACGGTCGTGTCATCGCCAAGCTCGGCAGCACGGTGCCCGTCGGCGGCAAGTTCATGGGCATCCTCTCGACAGGGCTCGGCTACACCTCCCAGACCGGCGAGCTGCGCCAGCGGTTCTGCGTGCAGCCCGGCCGCAAGACGCTCTCGTTCTGGTGGAAGTTCTACAGCGAGGAGTTCAAGGAGTTCTGCGGCAGCCAGTACCAGGACGCTTTCCGCGCCGAGCTCGTCGCCGCCGCAGGCAAGAAGACCATCATCAACGTGAAGGTCGACGACCTCTGCAACAAGGGCTGCGAGGGCAAGGGCGGGAGCACGTGCGGAGGGCAGTACAAGGGGCTCACCAAGGCCGACGTCTCCTTTGATCAGGGCGACGTCTACATGACGCCGTGGGTCAAGGCGGAGGTCGACGTAGGGCCCTTCGCCGGCAACGGCAACGTGAACCTGCGGCTCTTCACCACTGACGTCGGCGACTCCGTCTACGATACGGCCATTCTTGTCGACAAGATCGACATCCAGTAGGACTCTGCGGCCAAGGTCGCGCCACCTACGCTGACGGTCTGATCGCAGACCGACTGTCGCATCTCACCCACGGCGGGCCTCTCTGGAGGTCCGCCGTGCGCGCTTTTGTCCTCGCTGCCGGTCTTGGCACGCGTCTTCGTCCCCTGACCCGCCTCCTACCGAAGCCTTTGGTCACGGCGGGCGACATGCCGCTCGTCGAGCGCACGATCCGCCAGATCGCCGCGGCCGGAATCACTGAGATCGGCATCAATCTGTTCTACATGCCCGAGATCATCATCGATAAGCTCGGCGACGGCCGGCGTTTCGGTGTCAACCTGACTTGGTTCGACGAACGCCTGCCCCTGCCTGGCGAGTCGGAGCCGCGCAGCGAGCCACTCGGGACAGGGGGCGGCCTCAAGGCTGCACAGGACTTCCTGACAGCGGACGGCGACGAGGCGTTCCTGCTCGTCAACAGCGACGCGTGGCACACGTTTGACCTGCGCGCAGTCGCCGCCCGGTACGACCCCGC
>ERZ889078.586-NODE-586-length-32876-cov-11.120533_pt1 | contig 32876 bp, 24 predicted proteins | sample MGYA00521266_ERZ889078 | MGnify/ENA primary metagenome ERZ889078 (study PRJEB32303, sample SAMEA104408618) | aquatic metagenome | biome: Brackish water; feature: Pelagic; material: water | place: Baltic Sea | collected 2014-06-16T06:34:00 | depth 76,534 m ...
AGCACAAACAGCAATTCATAGATATCATTTACTCTGTCAGTCCTGTAACTGACAAATTCCGTGGCTTTTGGGTCAATGATGATAAAGTCGGCTTCCTTGCCCGGCTTGAAACTACCGATGACATCCGAAAGCCCTAAAGACTTCGCCGCACCAAGGGTGCAAAGGAACCAGCGGGTCATAGAATATACCTTGAAATCCTGGAGCATCCCAACCTTGTAAAATTCATCCAGAACGGCAAGCATCGAAAGTGTATTGCCTCCACCCAAGTCTGAACCCAGGGTGATCCTGTCGGTATATTGCATCATTTTCTTGATATTGAAGAGGCCACTTCCCAAAAAATTGTTGCTGATAGGGCAGGATGAAATGATCGCCTGTCTGTCACGCATTACCATATACTCCTCATCCGTTAGATAGATACAATGTCCGAAAACCGTTTTATCAGTGACCAGCCCGAAGTGATCGTAAACATCCAGGTAGTTTTTGCTCCAGGGGAACAATGTTTTGATCCCTTCAATTTCGGCCAGATTTTCATCAATATGGGTCTGAATGTAGAGGTCGGGATATTCAGTCTTGAGAGACTTTGAAAGTTCCAGTAACTCTTCCGTAGAGGAAAAAGCGAACCTCGGTGTAATGGCATAGGATTGCCTTCCTTTGTTGTGCCATTTATGGATGATTTTCAGGGCATTCTCATAATTCTCTTTGGCCGGCAGGGTGAGATACTCGGGTGAATTCCGGTCCTGCATGGTGTTTCCCGTAATAAACCTTATGTTTCTACGGCTGAGTTCCTCAAAAAGAATATCGGTTGCACTGTATGTCAATGGCCCGTATCCAACAGCTGTTGTCGTTCCGTTTTTTATCAGTTCCCGCAGGAAAAAATTGATGTCGGTTCGGGCAGCATCATCATCAAGATAGGCCGACTCACAGGGAAAAACATAATTATTCAGCCACTCCAGGAGTTTTTCCCCGTAAGCAGCTACAGTACCAGATTGTGTGACGTGCAGGTGTGTATCGATGAATCCCGGGGTAATCATCTTCCCCGAATAGTCGATGACCTGTGCATCCGGATAATCTTTGATGCATGTGTTGTAATCCCCAACAGCTAAGATCTTTCCATTTTCCACTGCCAGTAAGCCATTCTCAATATAATGATAAATCGTTCCGGAAGCCTCCTTCCCTGCAGTAAAATCCTTCAGTGTAACGTTTTCGTCGAAATAAAAGATGTTTCCTTTGTATATTTTCAGATCATTGTGTTCCATAAAAATTATTATTTATTATTTGTTATTAATTACTTGCTAATTGTTTCGGGGATTTCATATAGACCAGAAGCCCGATTGATAATACGATGCAGAAAGGGAATAGCCAGAGAGTGTTATAAAAAGTTGATGTTTCTGTTCTGAATACATAAGGTAGCGACAGCAAAAGGGTATTCACCAGGAATACAACTGTATTAACTACACTCAGGGCGATCCCGGTAAGGTGTTTGGGAACCATTTCTGCCGCTATAGTGTAAAAAAGCTGGGATCCTGCCAGGAAGAAACCGATACAAAAGGCGATTATTTCAGCAAAGATTAGTGTATTTATATTAAAATGAGGGAGATATATCCCCAATAGAAGAAACAATGTTCCAAGGATCAGCGTTGAGTGAATCAGTGTGGTCAGGGGCTTGACATATTTAGCCACTAACCCCCAGAAAAAGGCTCCAACCCCAATTCCAATGAAAGTAAGGGTAGCAAGAAAGATTATATTGGGCTCCTCCACTTTGTAGAAATCCTGCACTTTTACATACCAGAAACTCACATAGGCCAGCAATGCCCCGAACGATAAACCGGCAGAAAGGGCACAAAGCCAAAGTCCGGGGATCCTGACGACAGCCATCACTGATGAAATGAGGGAGGGTGGCTTTTCAGAACTCTTTTCAGAAACCTGGCTCCTGGGTTCTTTAAAAAAAATAACTGTTATAACGCAAAGGATAACTCCAGCAAGTGCCAGCATTAAATAGACCGATTGCCAGGAGTTGGTTGCCAGCTGATCTATCAGAAGCCCATGGATGAATCCGGTTGACAGGCATGAAAGCGTGTTTGTAAGTCCGAACATGATAGGGAAAGCCGCGAAACTGAACCATTTGGAGACCGATTTTCCGGCAGCGACAAAGGCAAATGAGCCTCCGATTCCCATAACAAGGTTGGCCAGGGAAAAGGTGACGATAGTTGACGATCGTGAGATCAGAAAAGCGCCTGAAGCCATTATGAGAATTGCACAACTGACGATCAATTTGTTATTGAATCTGTCCAGGAGCGCTCCAGCCGGTATCTGCATCAGGGCAAAGCCAATGATGAAGGCTCCCATGGCGATTGTTGTCTGGCTTGCGGAAAGGTTAAGTGAGTGTTCAATTGCCCCGGAGAATACCCCTGCAGCTGTATTCAAACTAAATGCAAAGACGACAAAAAGAGAAATAACGAACCATACTACATAACCGTAAAGGCTATAAATGGGCTTTTCCTGTTCCATATTTATTGTATTTTTCTACAAATATAATCGGAAGCCTATTGTGTAACTAATAACAAACCAATAAATTACACCTTTTCAGGATCGCATCTTGATTTTTCTGATTAAACTTGCAGTTACAAAGTGGTAATATGTCCCGTTTTCCAAACCTTCCAGGTTTAATAAACCTGGAAGGTTTAAAAAATGCATCCCAACATATTACCTTTTGCTCTTAAACCCGATTAATGGTTGAATTTCTACTCTTATAAACCATTAATTTTCTCAACAATGATTAATAAACAATTCATTTCTTCAATCTACAACTATTGTGACCGGTGGTGCGACCGGTGTTCAATGACGGATTCCTGCCGACTATTTGCCGATGAAAAGGAGCAGCAATTAACCGATGAGGAACAGGATATCAGGAATACGGCCTTTTGGAATCGAATATCTGAGAATTTTTCTGAAGCGATGATAAAGCTTGAAGAAATGTCTTCAGAGATGGGGATTAACCTGGATGATTTACCCCCTGCTCCACCTCGTATCGTTCCTGAGATCCATAAAGAGTTAATAAATCAGGCAACCCAATATGGTATAGAAGTTAACAAATGGTTAAACGAGCTTTTTGATTACTTTGAAGAATCATTAAAACTCAACGGAGAAAATAGGCAAGTTTTGTTTGACAGCGTTATTGATTTCTGTGAGGTGCTTCGCTGGTACAGTATGCAGATAGGTGTAAAGATAAGCAGAGCCTCTCGCAGAGATGAGGATGAAGAAGAGAGTACATATACATATGATCAGAATGGTTCGGCAAAAGTAGCCCTTCTTGGCCTTGAACGATCAATAGTTGCTTTTACTGAAATTTTAAAGAAAATTCCACAATATGAAGATCCTATTTTGGTTTTTCTCGCTAAACTTGCAATTATTAAACAAGAAGTGAACCATCTTTTTCCGGGTGCGGCATCATTTAAACGGCCCGGGTTTGATGTATAGGTTTGGTCAGGAGGAGGGATATGAAAAAGACTGAACTGTTGGAATATGGGGAGTTTTACCATTTGTACAACCGGGGAATTGACAGGTGTAGCATTTTTAGGGAAGTAACAAACTATGAATATTTTTTAAAGTTGCAGGAACGTTATATCAGTAAAATTGCTGATACATATGCTTTTGTTTTGATGAACAATCATTTTCATTTTTTGGTTCGTATTAAAGACAAAACAGACCTTCCAGGTTTTAGCAACCTGGAAGGTCTGCAGAAACCACCATATCAATATTTCTCGAATCTTTTCAACGCATATACCAAAGCGTTTAACAAGAAATATAACAGGACAGGAAGCCTATTTGAGAAGAATTTCCGCCGGAAACGCATCGATACCCAAGAATATTTGAAACAAGTTCTTCTCTACATTCATAATAATCCTGTACATCACAGGTTTTGCGAAAGAGCTGAAGATTATCCCTGGTCGTCATATAAAACCTGTATCTCTTTAAGTTCCACAAACTTAATGCAGAAGAACGTTATCGGTTGGTTTGATGATTTGGGCAACTTTAAATATCACCATGAACGAAAACTTGAAATCGAACGAATTGAAAAATGGCTTAAAATATAGGAACAAACCTTCCAGGTTTTTAAAACCTGGAAGGTTTGTTGACTTCCTCCTCTCCATCATCGGCCTGTTGATCCTCTTGCCGGTCTTGCTTGTGATCATGCTGTGCATTCCGCTGGATTCCAGAGGAGGCATCTTCTTTCTTCAGACCAGGGTCGGGAAAGGTGGAAAAGATTTCCGGCTGATCAAATTCCGGACAATGGCAAGGGGAGCGGATAAACTAGGGGATCTGACAGTTGGATCGCGTGATTCAAGGATCACTCGTTTTGGGTATTTACTGAGACGCTTTAAACTGGATGAACTCCCACAGCTTATTAATGTGCTTATTGGCGACATGAGTCTGGTTGGCCCGCGACCCGAGCTTCGGAAATATGTTGAAATGTATACGGAGGAACAGAAAAAAGTATTGACAGTTCGTCCCGGGCTGACCGACTATGCTTCTATAGAATACGTTAATGAGAATGAGCTTTTAGGCCTCTCTGCTAACCCGGAGAAAACCTACACCGAAGAAGTGATGCCGGCAAAGATCCAACTGAACATGCGATTTATCAACGATCCTACTACTTCAACCTATTTAAAGATCCTGTACATAACACTCTTCCGGGTCTTCAATAATAAACCACAATGAACCAGGCATCCGACATCCGGTATCCGGCATCTGGAATCCGGCATCCGGCACCTGTCAATCACCTGGAATCAGTGCATGACGACGAGTTTTTTTGTTATCACGGCATCATCCGCTTTCAGGATGCAATAGTAGATTCCCTCACCAATCCCGCTTGAATTCCACGGGATCTCATAGTACCCGGAAGCCATCTTTTCATCCAGGACGGTGGCCTGAATAGCTCCCGTGGCATCGAAGATTTGCAGGATTACCCTGGTGTTCGGATCCACTACTTCAACAGGAATATGGGTAACCGATCGGAAGGGATTGGGAAAGTTTTGAAACATTCTTGTTGTTTGAAGGGTCTGGAATTCGGGTAAAGCATTCGGATCCATGACCGGTTTGCCTGCCATGACCCAGGCAGTATAGATCAACTCGGTCAGGGAGTGGGTACCACCCTGGAAAAGCTGAATCGTAAACCCCTTTGAACTCTCCCATATGGTTTGATAATAGAACTCGGAGGAGGTGCTTCCGGCGACGGAATCAGCGAAAGCATCGGCAAACAGTATGCTGTCAACGTATATATAATTCATGTAGATATAATCGAAGATATACCCCGAAACATCCTCCACAAATGTTACAGGCTCATACAGAATGATGATCTGATCTGCATACCTGTTGATCATCTGGGATTCGTACCTGGAGTGCACACCGGTCTGACCGGAATACTGGCCGTTGTAATTTCTGGTCAGATGAAGTGGCATATGGCCGTCGCCGACATAGTGGCCCAGATCGGCTGCAAAAAGGCCTGCTTTAGCCCAGTCTTTCCGTTGAAAACAATTCACCAACGAGTCGAACGACTTAAGGGTAGCCCATGGTAATACTCCCTGGTCGATCACAAAAGAGTATCCGTAATTAGCTATAAGGGAATTCAGGTTGTGATTGATTGTCCCGGTTAACACAAACTCCGGATAGTTATCGATATCGATATAATGGCGGGGGCTTTCATCCGGATCGGTATCTTTCCTGTAATCTGCATCAGAGGCGTGAAGCCTGACAATATCAGTCCATACGGGCGTTAAAAACATCATCTCACCGGGAAGCAGAAAAGGAATACCTCCACTTATATTCTGATGTCCCCGGTAACCCCAGGAAGCAAGTAGAATCAACAAAGAGAAAGCCACAAGAGAGAGACAGAGTCGGTATTTTATCATTTTATTTTAGTATTCGAAAATCTGCAATTGGCTTCCCACCGTACAGTTTTGGTGAAGGTCATGCGCAATTCATGGCAATCCATGGCAATTTATGGCAATTTATGGCAATTTATGGCAATTCTTCTTTGTCATACGCTCCCTTCATCAGCTCCAGCAGAGCATTCAGCTCCTCCACTTTTTCCGGGGTCCCCAACTGTGTATAGGTCAGAATCATATTGCTGATCAGACGTTGGATGATGTCTACGTTTGTACAGGGGCTAAAAAAAGAGGCTTCTGGCTTCAACTGCATCTGGCGGATAAAAAGATCAATTTCACGTCGGGTAAAGACAGCTCCTTTATTGAATGGATTGATGTAAAAGAGCACATCTCCAACACTGAATTGAGGTTGATACAGTTCAGTTGTATATGCAAGAATAAAATGCTGTGGAAGGTTAACTCCCTGAACTGGAAGATTTAGTCGCTGCGCCAGGATCAGGTATAGGATGCCAAGCGTAAGGGGGCTCCCTTTACGCGTCTCCAACATTGTGTTAATATACTGGTTTGTGGGTGCGTATAGATTGACCCGGTTCCCCTCAAACTTATGCATATCGTAAAAGATATGATTCAGGACTTTGACGTTCTCGAGCGCTGTGAGGTTGTCATTCAACTCAAGCCAGGCATCCATCTTCATCTGGTCGATCGCGATTGTGATCTCTTCAGCATTCAAGTCCGGATAGTGGGTCTTTGATGTCAGGAGAAAACCTTTCAGGAGATCGGATGAGCCAAACTTCATCCAGTCAATCAGTTGGTGACGGAAACCCTCCTGCTGAATCTGATGAAGTATCCATTCAATCCTACCCTGGACCCGGCTGTCAAGACTATTCTCCCAGGCCATCTCCAGTGGTGAGATTGCAGTCTCACCAAACGCATATATTCTCTCCCTGATGATATCAAACGTCTTATCATCAGGTTCATCCAGGAGGTTGATCAAAGCCGATAACTGGTCAGGATTAATTGTCATAGTGTAATGCAAAGATAAGAAATAGCGAGATAGAGAAATAGCGAAATAGCGAAATTGTCACCTTACCCATTGCATGGGTAGATAAACTAGAACTTTTGAGGGGAATATCGGGCTGAGTGGCCCCGGACATTCCCAATATCGATGTTATCTGTTCCCAAATATATCAAATCCGTGGAGAATGTTTGTTGATTCCAGAAGTTCCAGGATCTCCCTCCTATTAGTTATTACCGAATTTATTCGTAAATTTGTTGAAAACCAATAAATAAAGTTATGTCAGAATTTGAAATTAATTGGAAGAAATCACTTCCTACTATCCTGATTGTAGTTGGAGTGATCCTAGTAATTGTCTTCTGGTCCAGGATGACGGTTAATATAGACGCCGGGCATGGAGGAGTATTGTTCAAAACTTTTGCGGGTGGAATCGATACAACCACAACATACGGTGAAGGGTTTCACATAATTTCTCCCTGGAATAAAATGGTTGTTTATGAAACCCGGCAGCAGGAGATCGCTGAGGACATGCAGGTGCTTTCATCCAACGGTCTGGAGATCAAAGTGGATGTTTCGGCATGGTATGAGCCACTCTGGAGTGAAATTGGGATGCTTCATGTGAAGATCGGTGCTGATTATTTGAAACGTATAGTTATTCCAGCGATGCGCTCTTCGGCACGAAAGGTGATCGGCAGATACACACCTGAACAGATCTATTCAACCAAGAGGGATGCAATCCAGGATGAAATTTTCATGGAGACGAAACAAATCCTGGATGAAAAATATGTCCAGCTTAACCGGATACTGATCCGTTCGATCATTCTTCCCCCAACCATTAAAACTGCTATCGAAAGTAAGCTGAAACAAGAGCAGGAAGCTCTGGAGTATGTGTTCAAGCTGGAAAAAGCTACTCAGGAGGCTGAACGTCAGCGCATTGATGCCGAAGGGAAAGCAAAGGCTAACCGGATACTCAGCGCAAGTCTGACAGATAAGATCCTGCGAGAAAAGGGGATCAACGCTACCCTGAAACTGGCTGAATCTACTAACACGAAAGTCGTTGTTGTTGGTGGTGGTAAGGACGGATTACCGTTGATCCTTGGAGATAAATAGTCGTAATGGTCGGAGAGAGTACGTACTGCTCTATTTTCCATTGATCGTCCTGTTTTTGAAGCACTCCCGATAAAAACAGCTGAGTCGTTCATTGAGCAGATATAAGCATCCAGGTTGGCACCAACCATGCTATTTATTATTTCGCTATTTCGCTATTTCGTTATTTTTGTCCCATGAATATTGAAATCATCAACATTGGCGACGAGATATTGATTGGCCAGGTAATCAATACCAATGCTGCCTGGATGGCGGAGGAGCTTAACAAAAACGGCTTCAAGGCATACCAATTCACGGTGATCTCTGATGAACGGGATCATATTCTGCAGGGACTGGAAGATGCACTGAGCAGGGCGGATGTGGTGTTGATCAGCGGAGGCCTTGGTCCTACAAAAGACGACATCACCAAAGAGACCATCTGCGAGTTTTTTAATACGAAACTGGTATTCAATGAAGAGGCTTTCCAGAATATAGAAGCCCTCTTTTCCCGGAGAGGGTATCAGGTAACAGAAGTCAACCGAAAACAGGCTGAACTTCCTGAAAACTGCATCACTCTCCCAAACCGGTTAGGGACAGCGAGGGGAATGCTATTTGATTCAGGTTCAAGGGTCAAGGTTCAAGGTTCAAGAATCGAAGGAAGAGGGAAGAGGGAAGAAGAACTAAATGCGAGAAGTGAAAATCGAGAAGCGAAAATCGAATTGCCAACTGCCTACTGCCAACTGCCTACTGTTTTTATCTTTCTGCCGGGTGTTCCTTTTGAGATGAAGGATATGTTTACCCGTGAGGTTATTCCCAGGCTGAAAGAGCGGTTTGCTTCACAGGCTATATATCACAAAACGGTGCTCACCCAGGGAAAAGGGGAATCGTTCATAGCAGATATCCTGGAAGATTGGGAGAACAACCTCCCGGAACATATCAAACTGGCTTACCTTCCCCAGCCCGGGATCGTAAGATTGAGATTGTCGGCGACTGGTTCAGAGGAGGAGGTTCTTCAGCAGGAGGTGGAGTCGAAAATTTCAGAACTTCAACAAATCATCCCCGAATTGATCTTCGGATACGATGATGATACACTTGAGTCCATTGTAGGTCAACTGCTGATGCAGCACAAGCAAACCCTGGCAATTGCCGAAAGTGCAACAGGCGGATACATCGCGCATCTTGTAACATCAGTCTCCGGCAGTTCCTCCTGGTTCCAGGGCTCGGTGGTGGCCTATTCCAACCGTTCGAAAGAGGATATCCTTTACGTCAAAAAAGAGACCCTGGAGAGCCACGGTGCAGTAAGCGAACAGGTTGTTCTGGAAATGGCCCTGGGTGCCCGTGCCCGGTTCCGTACTGACTATGCAATTGCAACCACAGGTATTGCCGGACCAACCGGGGGCACTCCTGATAAACCGATAGGAACGGTCTGGATCGGGATTACCACTCCGGATGGTGTTTTTGCCAAGTATTTCGAATTTGGTGACAACCGCGAGAGGAATATCCGGAAAACAGCACTGCAGGCGTTGAATTTGCTGAGGAAGGAATTGTTATGACCCCTCCCCGCCCGTGAAAACACCTAGGTAAGGGCGGGTTCCAAACCCGCCCGTATTGCCATGAAAGGGGCGGGTTTAGAACCCGCCCTTAACATGACTATCTGATGATCACCATCTTCTTTGCCCCATAGTTGCAGTTAGCGGAGATTCTGCAGACATAGATCCCCGCCGGCAACAGCCCGGCATCCCAGGTAACCTTGTTCACTCCTTTCTGTCCCTGGTGAACGAATTGATCAACCACCCGCCCCATTTGAGAAAGGATGGTAAGTTCAACAGTTTCCGGTTGCTGAAGTGAAAATTGGATGGTGGTGGAAGAATAAACGGGATTAGGGTTAATTTTAATTTCAAACTTCGAATTTCCAATTTTTTCAACACCGACATTAGGACAATTATCAATAAATATTTCAGCGTTTGAAATAACTGTAAGGGATGGAAAGATCAACCCTCCGGCAATGAGAAGGTAATTCCCTGCCCCCCCTACAGCATAATTAATGACCGTTTGCGGCATGTAATCCACCGACCATTCGTCAAGAATCCCATCGTAGATATCTATCACATCCGTAGGATCTTCCCATTGCATATTACTTAAATTACATATAGCTCCACCAACGAAATACGCTTTGTTGCATACTGATGTAGCAAAAGTTTGACTAAACGATCTCGGCTGAGAAAGAGAGCAAGTATCCCAAGAGCCGGTTGAAGCGTCATAAATATCTACACGGTCTGACGGCGTGTTGTCACTTCTCATTCCACCGGCAAAAAGCACTTTACTGCCGACTGTAACCGCTGCAAGAAATGCTCTTGCTTCTGAAAGCGTGTGAGTGCTCCAGGTATTCGTGGAAAAATTGTATATGTCAACTACATCGGTAACTTCGGGACTAAGGTTTATCAGTCCTCCTGCAAAAAGTGCCTCGTCACCTACAACTGCAGCCCCCATTGACCCCCTCTCAACGGAAAGACTTTCAACAGACCATTGCTCTGTTTCAGTATCGTATATATCTACAACATCATATGCCAAATTATGTATTGGATCTGCTCCACCTGCAAATAGGACTTTATTCCCATAGCTTAATACACTGATATTATATCGGGGGACAGAAAGGTGTTCCACTGCCTCCCATTGTTCCGTCTCTGAATTCCAAACATCGACTTCTGAATAGCATTGTGATGTTGTAGATTGGACGTATCCCCCCGCAAAAAAAACTTTGGCTCCATTGGCGACACAGGCTGGGAATGACCTGGCAATTGATAAATCAACACCCTCATCCCATTCCTCTTCTACCACATCATAAATTTCAACTTTGGATTGATAGAAATATTGATCAGCTCCTCCTGCAAAATAAATTTTTGACCCTAAGACCGCTGATCCCATTTGACATCTGGGCCCAGATAAGTTATCTGTGTACCATTGCCCGTTTGTTAAGATTACAATAAAAAGGAGAATAACAGTAAGTAAAACTTTTGTTTTCATGACTTTGGTTTTTAATGAATCTCACCAGAATTACTCATGTAAAGATACAAATGGGCAGGCCGGGAAGTCTAACAGTGAGGTTTCAAATGTTAACAGTCATGTTACATAATAATGGTGAACAAGTGACCAGGTGACCAGGTGATCAAGTATTCATGACTTTTGGGACTCATCTAGAATAAATGCTATCCAGTTTTGCTGTATTCGGATGGTGGAACATGGTACCTTTCCTGGAAACAGCGGGCGAACCAGGAGAGGTTGTTGAATCCAACCTCATAGGCCACCTCCGTTACGTTACCACTCCCCTTTTTCAACAGATCTGCTGCATGTTCCAGACGGATGGTCCGGATCATTTCTGTTGCTGAATGAGCTATCAAAGCTTTGAGTTTGCGGTGAAGTTGTACCCTGCTCACCGCCATCTCCTGCCCGAATTTCTCAACGGTGAAGTCGAAGTCCGAAAGATTCTCTTCTACAACCTGCACAGCCTTTCGCAAAAACTTCGCATCCAATTCACCCAGATGCTCTTCAGGGAAATGCACCCCGGATATGATCCTTTCCTGGCCGGTAGTTGCTGAAAAGATTTCTCTTAACCTGTTTCTCTGGTCGATGAGGTTTATTATTCTAACGAGCAACTCTTCCTGGTCAAACGGTTTGGTGATGAAATCATCGGCCCCGGTTTGTAGTCCCTCCATTTTGCTCTCTTTCGAAGCCTTTGCAGTAAGCAGAATAACCGGGATATGACTGGTTCGTTCATCTGATTTCAATTGCTGACATAGTTCATTCCCATCCATCTCCGGCATCATCACATCACTCACTATGAGATCAGGAATATGCTTCAGTGCCTTTTCAAATCCATCGTTACCATTCACCGCCTCCTCAATCTGGTAAAGCTGCTCAAGACCTTTTCTCATGTATGCTCTCAAGTCTGTGTTGTCTTCGACTATGAGAAGAATAGGCTTCACCTCTTCAGGTTCAATGTTGAAGGTTTGAGGTTCAAGGCAAGAATCGAATTGCTGGATTCCGGTTATTTCTTCGTCCCTCGTCACTCTTCCTTCGTCCTTCGGATCCTGAGCCCTATGCTCTGAGCTCTGAGCAATTTCTTCCAGCTTTAGATGCTCCTTCCCAAGCGGAAGGGTCACCGTAAATGTTGTTCCTTTGCCAACTTCACTTTCAACAGTAACGGTTCCATGATGAAGATCAACCATCTGTTTTACAAGGGCAAGGCCGATTCCTGTTCCCTCCTGTGAACGTGTTGCAGTGTCGTCAACCTGGTAGAAGCGATCGAAGATGAAGGGAAGCTTGTCGGGAGGAATGCCGGGACCGGTATCAGATATACGTATGGTGAAATGGTGAGTTTGTGAACTGGCGAGTTGGTGAACTGGTGAGTTGGTGAGTTTTTTACTTTGTGCCTCTGTGTCTTTATGCCTTTGTTCCTTGTTACTGCCAACTGCCAACTGCCAACTGCCAACTGCTACATTGATCTTGCCCCCCTCCGGTGTAAACTTAAAAGCATTAGAAAGCAGGTTACTGATGATCTGTTCAAGCTTTTCCACATCTATATACGCCTTGACATCCGGATCATAAATATCGATGGAGAGGGATATGTTTTTCTGCCGGGCGAGGGATTCGAAGAACTGGACGAATCCATTCAACAGCTCTGACAGGTTCTCTTCACTTGCCTGCAACTTCATTTTTCCTGCCTCCAGGCGGGAGAGGCTCAGGAGCTGGTTGACCAGTTTCAGCAATCGATGGGCATGCCGCTCCATCATGTTCAATTCCTGCCCGGTCTCTTCATCGGTGGTTTTTTTCAGGATGTTTTCAAGCGGCCCGAGAATTAGTGTCAAAGGCGTACGGAATTCGTGGGAGATGTTTGCAAAGAAGCGGGATTTCATGGCATCCAGTTCTTTCAGTTTCTCCGATTCCAGCTGTTCGATCTCCAGCTCCTGCTTGAGCCGTTGTCGTTTCAGGTCATATCGCCTCCAGGAATAGATTAGTCCAAGTAATATCAAAGCATAGATGGTATATGCCCACCATGTCCTCCAGGGAGGCGGGGAAATGGTTATGTGTAATGTTGTGTCTTCCTCATTCCACAATCCGTCGTTGTTGGAACCTTTGACGCGAAAAATATAATCACCTGGTGGCACATTGGTATAATATGCCTGCCTCCTGTTATCGGACCGGATCCACTCTTTATCAAACCCCTCCAGTTTGTAGGAATACTGATTCTTTTCAGGATTAATAAAATCGAGGGCGGCAAATTTAATGGAAAAGAAGTTCTGATTATGTTTGAGCCTGAATAGTCGGGCTTCAGTTACAGAACTATCGGACCTGAAGGGTTGGTTATTCACCATGAACTCTGTCAAAACGATGGGAGGAATGTGGTCGTTGTCTCTCAGGCTGTCTGGGTGAAAACAATAATATCCATTCCCTGAAAACATTCTCGCCCCCACGTAGATCTTCCCATCCCTGTTCTTATAAATCTTGAAATGCAAATTATCGTCGAACGGGATGCCATCTGAGAGTTCCAGGAGCCTCGAATTGGCAGTAGAATCAGAAGTTTGTCTGAATCGCATAATCCCTTTCTCGGTCGATAACCATAAGCTTCCTCCGTCATCCTCCTTAATGCAATAGATCGTATTCGCATCCAGTCCATTTCTCTTGTTGAAACGGATGAACGCTTCTCTTTCAGGATCAAACCGGTTCAATCCTGCGTCTGTTCCTGCCCATATGATACCCTGCGAATCCGAATATAGTGACCACACAACATTCGAGCTGAGGCTTGATGAAACCAACGGATCATGTTTGAAGTGCTTAAAATTCATCTCTTCCCTGTTCTCATTTGTCAACCTGAACAGACCTTCTCCCGTGGAAGCAAACCACAGTGCCCCGGAGGGATCTTCAGCAATGGCCCTGATATCACTGAGATTGGTGGTGAGATCTTCAACCACAAAAAAAGTGGTATCCAGACGATTTTCTTTTCGCTGACCAAAAAGGAACCCGCTTGTTGCAAACCATATATACCCATGCTTATCCTCCAGGATATCATTGACCCTTATGTAATCCAGCTTAATCTTTGAAGGCAGCTCAACATGATAAAAAATTTCTTTTTCCCGGTCAAACATGTCAAGGGATGCCGCAGTCCCCACCCACAGGTTATCAGAAGAATCTTCGAACAATGTAAATACAAAAGCGTAGGAGAGGCTATTCGGATCGGCAGGGTCATGAGTATATCTCTTTTTGAAGTTCAGCTCACGGTCATATTTAAGTAACCCGGCCTTCGTTGTTCCGATCCAGAAATTGCCCTGGCTGTCTTCCAGGAATGAGCCTGCTTCGTGGGATAAATTTTCCCCGTCAAACGGGCCTAGAGTGAAAGGAAAAAAGGGACTCTTTTGTAAATTGAATTTGATAAATCCGGCAAACCCTGTTGCCGCCCAGAGTGTCCCCTGGTCATCCAGGCAGAGATCGAAGGCTGCACCAAAAAATCTGCTCCCGGGATCATCCGGCTCAACATTAAACCTTGTTAAGTTACCGGATATTTTATCAAGTTGGTTCAGCCCATTAAGCGTCACAAACATGAGGGATTGCCCATCATCAAGAGGATTGTTGAATATTGTAGAGATAGGACTATCACCTAAACTATTTGGGTCTTTCGGATCATGTTTGTATTTGATGATCTTCCCGTTCGCCTCAGAATATCTATAAACTGCAAATCCCGTACTGAACCAGTAGACACTTTCCTGATCCTCTATGAATCCATTAATATAGGCATTTGCCAGATCTGCTGCCTCCGGAACCAATATGTCAAACTTTGTGAATTCCCTGGATTCCTTATCGAAAAAGAATAATCCCTTGTATGTGCCAATCCATATCCTGCCTTTGCTGTCTTCAACCAGGAAAGATATTCTGTTTTCGAATGATACAATTGAATCCGGGTTTAGATGAAGAACGGTATGCTCCCCTGTTGATGGATCGAGATGTATTATACCTGAACTCCTTGAACCTGCCAGCCAGATCTCTCCATCCCGATCCTGAAGGCCATGGTGGATATAGTTGAAATCATAATCAAACGGATACTCAGTATCTCTCTGATAGTGTGTAAATGATCCGGTATACGGATTGTAAACATTCAGTCCTCCTGAATATGTCCCAATCCAGATATTCCCGTTCCTCTCTTCAAACAGGATTTTATGGATCATATTTCCGAAAATGGAGGTAGTATCCATGGGATCATAGAGAAATTCCCGGAATTCATTCCCATCATAACGGTACAAACCATTTTCTGTCCCGAACCACATAAATCCTTTTGAGTCTTTGAAGATAGCGGTTCCCATTTTAGTAGGCAGCCCTTCCAGGGAAGTGTAATCCATCGGTCTGTTGCTTCCGGGCTGAGGATAACCATAAAGGGTAAAAAAGAGACAGAGGGCAATTGTTAATGAAGATATTTTACCTGACCGCGGCATCGGGTTGGTTTAATAGTAGGGTAAAGATAATAAAAAAGAGGGGGAACAGGTGTTGTTATATAGCTGGACGGTTGCTTCGCTCCGCTCGCAATGACAACATCGTTGCTTTAATTTAGAACAAAATCGGGGCGCGATTAATCGCGCCCCGAAAAACTATCTATTTAAATCTGAAACCGTGTCATTGCGAATCACGCATTTGCGTGATGAAGCAACCTCGTATCGACAACCTGCTAACTAAGCATCAATGTCAAATTAACGTGATCAATTCACTATCACCATCTTCCTTGTCCCATATTTGCAGTTAACGGCGATTCTGCAAATAAAGATCCCCGCCGGCAACGATCCGGCATCCCAGGTAACCTTGTTTAGTCCTTTTTGTCCTGCATGAAGAAGGTTATCAACTACCTGCCCAAACTGGTTCACAATCTCAATCTCAACCCGTCCGGGTTCTTCCAGGTCAAATTCGATGGTGGTTGATGATGCGAAAGGGTTTGGATAATTTTGGATTCTGAAATTTGTATATTGAATTTTACGTTCATCAATCCCGACAATCAAATTCTTCTCCGGATCCAAAATGACCATTTCATTGTTTGACATCATTCGTAAATCGTAATTCGTGATTTCTCATTCCCTCCCCTAAAGGGGAGGGCCAGGGAGGGGTCATGAACATGCGGAGCCCGTTCGTCGATTATTATAAACTTTTTATCGAATTCCCTTGACTTTGGTGTTTCAATAGTTATATATTTGTAAACTTCATTTTTTGTAAAGTATATAAAAAGTTGAATATCATGAGCAATCGATCAAAGTTACGCATGTCAGTCGGACTCTTCTACCCGATAGCTATATTCTCCTGCTACATCATAGCCATCTCAGAATGGGGTATCCGTTCATGGCTGATCAGCGAAGGAATGGATATCGGACAGATGCCCTTTCTAACCTATTATATATGTGGAGCATTCTTTATCGTCATGGGGATCTATCAATGGTACAAATACAGACTATGGGTTTACCTGGTGATCGGCATCCTGGTAGGATTTCTATGTGTTCAGGGGCCCGGGATGATTATTTCAGACTATTTTTTCACAAAAGCCTCCTATTTCATCACCTTTTTTATCATTGTGCTTTTCGTGATTCTGAACTGGTCAACACTCTATGGGCAGGAGCGGTATGAGATCAACGCCCGCAGATTGTTCAAACTTGGCGCTGAGCTGATCTACGAAACTGCTGATGGATTTACCGACAGGCCGTTCTCAGCAGGGGAAATCACCTTCTCCAAGGAGGAGTTGCTTGGGTTTTCAAGATTTATGGAAGGAAAGTATGTGACACGGGTATTTCATGAAGATGAAACGGTTTTCCTCACCTTTTCACTGAACAGAAGTGTCCTCACTATTGTAAATCCCAGGGAGGCAAGTCATGTCTCAATCAGTAAGTCAGGCGCCATGACCGTCTTTATCACGGAATCAGATTACCGTCAATACAGGAGAACATACAATTTTAACCAGCTCTGTCACTCCCTTGGGGAAGTGATAAAGCGGTTTATGGAATATTACAAAGATGGACTGGAGAATCGGATCATAACAGAACTGAAGACTGCCAGATAACTGGAAATCACAAATAACAAGCATCAAAATTCAAATAAATTCAAAATTCCAATCACCAAAACAACTTAAAAAAATGAGTTATAAAGTACACCGGTTAGACATCAATATGTATCAGGATCAGAGCATGCTGGAACGCTTTCTGAACAGTCTGAAAGGGGAAGTAGTCTCCATCATCCCTAATGTAGCTAAAACTACATTTGCCCAGATCTACGGTATAACCAGGAAAATTGATTTTTTGCTGGTAGTTGAGAAGATTTAATAAGGGAGCCTGGTTTTCAGCAACTACTCCCTTTAGGGCCGGGGTAAAAAGTTGCTGAAAAAAGAGGGTTTGTATTCAGTACAAACGTAAAAAAATAAGAAATCAATAAAGAGACCAATGAAAACTTTACAAATTTTAATCTACAGCCTGTTGCTTGCATTTATTCTTCCGAAATGTGCAAGCGGACAACAGGATCACCCCGAAAAAGGCAACGAAAAAAACTATTACTACGGAGTTGAGATCAACAATGTCCTTTGTGGATATGCGAGAGTCTCTTCCATGGAGGAAGAACAGGATGGAAAAACCATCGAGAAAACCGAAGGTGAAGTGGTGGTCAAACTATCCGTCCTGGGTGGAGGAGTTGATATGATCATAAGTCAGCTCTACCTTTCCGATCCGGCCACGGAACAGTTTTTCTACAATACAACCTCCATCGAGCAGGAGGGTATGAAGATGGATTTTTCTTCTGTTGTAACTGGAGATACGCTCTTCTTTGAATCGGTCTCAGGAGAGGATAAGAAATCTATCCCTGTAACACCTGACCTCATTCTGGAGGCGCCATTGACAACCATTCACATCGTGAACGATTTCATCCATGGCGATGTCAACGAAAAAACATACTCCATCTATGATCCCGCCAGAGGCCAAATCTTTGAGAAAACTTACAAACGATTGAACGAAGAAGAGCTCACCCTGGCAGGGAATACATACACATGTCTGGTTCTGAGCGAGTCAAATCCAGACCTTGGGTACTCCGCAAAACAGTGGTACGACATTGAATCAGGGCTGAACGTGCAAACCCATATCGCCAACAGAAAAATTTATCTGGCAGATCCTTCCGTTGTAAAAAACATCACTACGGCCAACCTGGATGATGTCCTCTTTGCAAAGGTTGACACAAAGATCTCTAACATCCATGGTATTGAATACATGAAGGTAAGGGCAAAGATCAACTCTGCAGGAGAACAGATCACTCCGGAAAGCCTGAATCATCTGGGGCAATCCTTTTCAGGGAGTGTAACCGATAATTTTATCGACGGCATCTTTGAGATCACAGCTGAAACGTATGATGGCACAAATGCCCCTCCCTTCCCTCCTGATTTCAGTGGAGAGGCAGGACTGGCAGATTACCTCAAACATGAAAATCTGATCGAGGCGAACGAACCTGTTCTTATAGCAAAAGCCAAAGAGATCACGACAGGAGCTAAAGATTCCTGGGAAGCCGCTGTTCGGCTTAGCAAGTGGGTTGCCGAGGAGATCGAAGGCGCTGTTCCGGGCGGCACCTCAGCAATCAATACTTACAAAACCCGCCAGGGAGAGTGTGGGTCTCATTCCCGCCTCCTTGCCGCCTTCTGCCGGGCAGTTGGCATCCCTGCACGCCTTTCTGTAGGATGTATGTACTCCTCACTATACGGAGGCAGCTTCGGTCAACACGCCTGGACTGAGGTATGGATGGGCGAAGCGGGCTGGATTCCAGTGGATGCCACCGCTTTTGAGATCGATTTTATCGATGCAGGCCACATTCGTCTTGGAACTGGAACCTCTTTCAACCCTGAAGAGATGGAGATTCTGGAGTATAGGATGATCGGAGGGAATACAGATTCAACAGTAAATGCTATCCCGGCAAAATATCAGCCCTATCTTGGAAAATATACCGACCTGATCAGAAACAGAGTATTTACTGTGGTATATGAGGACAATGGCATCGGTGTTGATATCCCCGGAAATATGGTCCTGGCACTCAATGAGCCGGATGAAGAGGGTTTCTGGTATCCTCAAATTACACGGCAGCTCTATTTCCAATTCCAGAAAACCACGGTTGGCAAGGTAGAGAAGCTACTCGTGACCCAGATGGTACCAATTCCCAGGAAAGGAGATTTTGACACAATTCCAGCTGATGTTCCGGACTCACTCCTCCCCTATATCGGGGTTTACGACCTGCCACAGGCTCAAATTAAACTGAATGTCTCATATAAAGAGGGTAACCTGACTATTCCCGACCTGATTGGAAGAACAAGTGAATCAATCTTGTTGAACAAAGATGTAAATAGCTGGCAATCTGACGATAAGAAATACGTTGTCAATTTTGAAGAGGATCAGGAGGGTACAGTAACCCGGATGGTTGTCTCCATCACCTTCGTGTTCAACAGTGGTGAACCTGCTGCTTTTATTATCGAGAAAATCATTGATGAAGAGGGGATCGAAGCAGCGATAGAGAGATATAATGAGCTCAAAGCCTCGAACCGGGGAGAATATATTTTCAAAGAGGGGCTGATGAACACGGTAGGATACCGGTTACTTGGCAATGACAAATTCACGGAAGCCATTGACATTTTCAAACTGAATGCCCAAGAGCATCCCGATTCTTTTAATGTTTATGACAGCCTGGGTGAAGCCTATATGAAAAATGGAGATACAGACCTGGCGATACGGAATTATCAGAAATCTCTTGCGTTGAATCCTGATAACGAGAACGGTAAAAAGATGCTGGAGAAATTGCAATCAGGCGAATAATTCCCGGACAAATCCCCTTCAGGGCAAAGTAAACTGAGTAAATAGTTAAAAAGATATACCATGTATTATCCAAATAAATTAAGGTCCGGGACCAAGTTTACTGCACTTATTCCTGCACTTATAATGTTAACACTATTTGCTTTTGCAGTCGTTTTGTTCGATATCCGTGGAGGATTGGCGGTCATGTTCGTCAGTTTCACCCTCTTCTCCGTTTTCTCTTTTTTCCTCTACCTGCGCACACACAACTCAAGTTTTCTGGCTGGTAGCCTGATGCAACTTCTGTTCGGGTTATACTTTGCCACTGTGCCCAGAGGAATATTTCCCTTCCCGGATGAGAGAATGGCCTGGTTTCTATATCTCTGCGGCATCGTCATTGGTGTCTGGATGGTGATACTGGTGGTAGGTAAACGAAAGAATAAATTTAAGGGGCGGGAGGTGTTTGAACTTGCTGCCCGTGCCACTGAACTCTCGGCTGACGGCTTCACAGACAGGCCACGACCGGCCGGTAAATCAACCTACACCAGGGATGAACTGATGGGATTTGCAGAGTATATTCGCAGGAACCTGATAGCGCTTCCATACAGGGAAGAGGACCGGGTGGTGTTCGTCCCGATAAGAATGGGAAATGAATACATCTTTACATTCAGTCCGGATAGCTTCAGGAAGGGTCGCACATGGATAGGATTCGACTTTCACGGGAACATCACAGTAAGTATGTCAAAAAGCGATTACCTGGCTTACAAGGAGGAGTTATCGTTTGATCAACTTTGCAGTAACCTGGGACAACTTTTCATCAAATTTATGGAGTACTACAAAAAAGGGGAAAAGGAACGAATTGTCTATCAGTTGAATGAATTGAAATTAAGTCAGTGGATGTAAAGATGGACTTTAAGCAAGCCGCCATACTGGGTTCCTTTATCTCGAAAGACTATGCCGAAGATCTGTTCAGGCTGCTGGCTAACTACAATAGTATTTCTGCTTCAGAAGCCGCTTCTCGCCTTGAATTGCACATCAAAACAGTTCAGGACTTCATGGAAGCGATGAGCGAGCTGGGCTTCCTGGAGAAAGAGGAGGTCTATGAAAAGAAACGCCCCTATTACCGTTATAAACTGAAGACGAAGAAAATCTCAATGAATATTGACCTTTCCCCACTCTTCCCACAACCCACTTCCGACGACCGGACTGCACTCCGTATCCGGGAGCGCAAGAATGCAGGGGCACGGTTTACCACTGCCCGCAACAATCAATACATAAGCAATGTGGTGATATGGATCGGTCAGGGACGGGAGCGGACCGAACGTCGAATAAACATGACCATCGCCCAGGGACAATTCCTCTTCCACCTCCCATTCCCCAGTGCTGATTATCTCTCTATCCGGGAGATCATGGAAAAAGCTGAGGTCGACTCTTCCAATTTGTCAGAAACTCTCGATATCGTAGATGCATTGATCGAGTTCGGGGTAATTGAAGTTCAACATGAAATCTAAACAAATAGAATCATGGAAAAATCGGGCGGCAGCTGGATGGGCATCTATGGCACAAGAAAGATGATGAAGACTGTTATATTAGCGGACTAGTGTACAAATGCATAAGCGGACAAGTGGTCCAGTGATCCAGTAATCCTTATCTTTGTGCGAGATTACACTAAACTTCGATCATGGAAGAGAAGAAGAACCTGCATGTCTTGTGGACTACCGGCGAGAAAGATGTCGCCATCCGGATGGTATTTCAGTACCTGATGAACGCTAAAGCGAATGGTTGGTGGGATGAGATCAACCTGGTCATCTGGGGCCCCTCTGCAAAACTATCCGCCGAAGATGCAGAGATCCAGGAGGAGATTCAGATGTGCCTCGACAGTGGCATTACCGTACAGGCTTGCAAGGCTTGCTCCGACTCTTATGGCGTTACAAAACAGATCATGCGGCTCGGGGTTAATGTCAGGATGATGGGGGAATCGTTTACAGAGTACCTGCAGGGACCTGATACCGTGGTTACATTCTAGTAGGGGCGGGTTTGGAACCCGCCCCTACACTACTGCTCTAACCAATCCATATACCCCTCAATATCCAGCCCTTTCCCGGTGAAACGTTCGAGTTTCTCCTGCCAGTGATAGTACTCGCCATCGTTGTAGAAGTACTCCTGCATCAGTGCGGCGGTCTCCATGTTAAACAGGTAATCAGAGCCGAGCCTCTTCTCCAGCTCATGATGGATCTGCCACTGGATGATCTCTGCAAAGAGATAGTTGTGGTTGTAGATGGGGTATGAGACATACATAGAGTTCGCGAGGTTGTGCGGGCGTGAAGAGAGCTCATCGACGAGTAAATAACGCTTCAGAAGTTTGGTACGTAGGGAATCCACATCCAGATTAGGGTTGTTGAATATCTCCCTCTCCAGCCCAACATTGTAAAGCCAGAAGCGGATATTGACAGGAGAGTATTTTTTGTAGTCTTTAATCTTCCCTGCAATCTCTTCATCAGTGAGATCTGTATACTTTTTCATCCACTCCGGATTCATCAGGATTCCTGCAGTCCACTCAGCCAAACCCTCGGCCATGATAGGCGTGGTTCCTCCTGCCACCCACTCATACCCTTTGAGCACAGGATATGGGATCCGGGTGTAAACACATTCAAGGCCGTGGCCTACCTCATGAAAAACAGTAGAAATACCAACACCCGGATTTACAACAAGCTTAAAATTATCAGGAATCCTTACAGCAATTCCCTGTCCGCCCATCCCGGGCGGGAGCATCATCTCCCGATGCATAATAGGTAGCTCTTCATACTTCATTCCCAATCCATTCAGGGTAGACGAGAGGATTTCCTGGCGCTCCTCTTTCGGAGGTTCCGGCGGACCACATCTGAAAAAGTTGAAGTAGATCCTGAACACATCCTGGATGGCTACTTCATCCAGATCATTCTCCTCTTTCATCTCTTCGATCATCTCAGTGTATGGATGGATCGTGAGAGAGTCAATCAATTCAAGCCAGGATTGGATGGCCTCCGGCCGGATTCCATTAACCATAAGAACCAGTTCGGCATATCCGGGGAATCCTAATGTCTGAGCTCCCACGTTACGCATGGAAAGCAACCTGATGGCCATATCCTCAAGCTGCCGGGAAGAGGGTTTCCCTTTCACGGTATCATCAGCAACCAGCCACTTTTCAATTTCCGATCGCAGATCGCGGATTTCCGGCACATTGTTTACCCTGGATGCAGCCAGGATATTATTCCATTGAAAGAGCCGGCGAAAGAGAATCGAGTCGGTGATCTCATCCTCCTTTGGCATCCAGGAGCCTACAAGTGCCTCCATACTGTCTTTCTGCACATATATTTCTGCCTTCAACTCTTCCAGGATGGCAGCATCTTCCAGCACGCCGGAGTAGTAGTCATAATAGGCATCTCCCAGCGCCACAGAATAATCTTCGAAAAGGATATCCTGACGTTCCAGAAAGCTCCGGACCTGATCTGCATTAACATACCACTCTGATTGCTGAGCCTTGAGGCTCCAGGACAAGCCGGTAATTATGATTACGAAAAAAAGAAATCTTTTCATGAGATGTATGAGTTATGTGTTCAACTCCTACAAATATGGAGAGAAATTTGAAGGAAAAAAAATGGGACCTGGCTCTGAAGCAGATTGACTGCCAGAAACAAAAAGAGAATTAACAGGAAAGCCGAACGGAAAGATCTCGTTTTCATGGGATGAAACAAGTAAACAAGTGAGCCAGTGAACAGAAACACCACATCACCACATCACCACATCACCACGGCACCACGGCACCACATCACCACGGCACCACTTGCTTACAACTTCTGCCGAAACATATGCTTATTGTCCCCCTCCCCGGGGATATCATAGAGGTAGAAGAGGAAGTTGTTATGAACTTTTATCTTCTGTGGAAACATATGCATGGTACTGGCAATCCGCTTCAGGTCTCCATTGTTCAGGTCGATCCGGTAGAGAGTCATCCTTCCGTTTTTCAGAAATGAGGTATATGCCTTCCTGTCGGCATCATCGATGTAGATCTCGGTTGTCCATCGGCCATCATGGGTATTCTCCACCTGCATCTTGAGTTTTGACGTAAATTCGCCGGCAAGGGTATAGAGTTCGAGGGTGTAATCGGCTGTATTGAATACACAGAGGATATCGTCAATCTTATGCAGTGTGGAGGTGTTGGGTTTGTAGAGTATCTTTTTTACCCAGGCATACTCCTGAAAGGCATCACGGCTATCCGGAATATGCGACATCATCATCACGGCATTGTCGTCGGGATTCAGTCTTAACATTTTTAACCTCTTTTCGTCGTTGGCGTTTGCCAGGTGCTGACGCTCATTGGTTTTGCGGTTAATGGTATAGAACTCTACACCTAACTGGTTTCGGTTTGACTTTCGGAAAAACAAGAGATCAGCTGCAGAAGCTACGCAATCGGAGAGTGTTTTTCTAAATCGTTCGATCCCTGCAGGATATATAAGGCGCAGGATTGAACTGTCACGAAATACCTGGTAGGCTGTGTCATGACTTAAGACGTGGATATGGCCCAGGCAGTCATGGAATAACTCACTGGGACGAAAAGGAAGGGAACCGGAACAGGATGCGGTATCGCCCAGGATTGAAAGACAAAGCAATTCAGCTTCGGAGCGCGTGAACCGGTAAATCAACATGTATACATGATTGCTAACCACTTCATAGTCGAGAACCGAATACTGGGTATCCTTAAAAAAAAGCTCCGGTTCATTGACCGCCTTAATCTCGACCTCCTGGAGCATCTGAGCCTGCAATTTCAACATCACAGTGATGGAGGCTGAGGTATTATCGAGCCAGATCCGCTGGGTCTCGTAACCCAGGTGAGAAACAGTCATGTAAACAGGAATGGTGTCGATAAAAAAAGAGAACTCTCCTCTCCTGTTTGTGCTACTTCCCAGGTTGGTTCCGGTGAAGGTGATGTTTGCCGAGGAGATCGGAGCCCGGGTCACCCGGTCAACCACCTTTCCAAAGAAATACCTGTTCTGCTTCTGGGCAACGGTGAAGATGCCCGGCAGGAATAGGAGAAGCAAGGCGAAGATTACCTTTGCCCTGGTCCTCTTTAACAGAGGATGTATTGCAACCAGCAGGAGGTTTGTTCTGATACTATTAATATTTTCGTCTTCTTCTGTGGGTTATTGTCCTTGTAATCCAGCGAATCAGGATTACAATTGGGGCCAGGATCACAACTATAATGAACAGCCACCTCAGGAATATCATGAAATCAAAGGGCAAATGGATGAAAACGGTCTCAGGAGGGGCCTCTTTTGCTTCTACCATCGTTTGAAGCCATTGCAATTCAGCCTCTTCCAGAGGGATCTGAAACACCTCCCCGAAAGTCTGGTCTGGAGCAAGGTTCCAGTGAAGCCGGGATGTGTATTCATGAAGTTTATCCATTCCAGACCTATCTGCCAGGTAGCGTGTGAACAGGCAGACCTGGCCATATCCTTTTGAGGCCATCTTCCCGTTTTCCATGCGTACCATAGTCTGCCAGTTCCAGGGGTGTTCCAATGAAGTGGCAGTCACCAACGTTGGCTTTTCCCATATCCAGAGGGTCTCTCCCAGTTTGTCCGCAGCCACCGAGTAATCCTGCAACATGGTGGCACAACCCTCTTCAAACCATTTCGGGTAAAAAAGCACCGAGGGAAGATAGCCATATTTGCGCGTGATGTAGTGATGATACATCTCATGGATCATTGCAGAATAGAGTGACATGTTGCCTTCAATCCGGGATTCATTCAGCACAATCCTGCGCATGATTGACGAACCCATGGCTCTGTTCCATGTAAGATGAAAATATTGCTGGGGAGATTCACATAAAAAAATAGTTACTCCGTTGCTGAACTCATCGTTAACAGTATCTCCTGAGAAGTGCCTGATGGAATCCTGCGTAACAGATGCCAGCCAGAGGACATCCAGGGCCTTCTCAATCCGATCGCCATAAAAATAGACGGTGTTTTTATGGTCAGAAACATTGGAATAGGAGATCAACAGGGAGGGAAATATAATACGCCCGGGCCCTGCAATGAAGAAGTAGATGAGTAACCAGATGAAGAGTATAACGACAACCCTTAGGATCCAGGGATTTCTCCTCTTCCCGGGTTTCTCAATGGTGCTTTTTTGAGTTGGATAGTCCATGCTTTTTTGAAACAATCTCAAAAATAACCTCTTCAGGCAACCAGAGCAAAAGATATCGATGATCTAACACAATCCATCGATAAGCATCTCTGTTTACAACTTCGTTAAGCTTATTTTTCAAGCTTCACCAGGTTCTCAAAGAGTTTCTTCTCTTTCTCGATCTTGTCTGCATTTCCGTATACGCAATAGGCTTTCTGATCCAGGATATCCTTCATCATCTTTGCGTACCCATTGATATCGCCGGCAGTGGTTGACAATATAGCATCACGGTCACTCTGCAGATCTTCCTGCGAAATCTTGGAAAAGTAGTAGCTAACGGCCCGTTCACCTTTCTGGGATGGAGTAAGTGGAGTATCCAGCCCGGCAATAGTTCCGATGATGTATCTTGTCATCGTATTAGTATCCGCTTCAAAGCTGGTCAGGTAATCCGGAATACCGGAATAGTTGTCAAGTGTCTCCTTCAGGTTAGGATCGCGGTAGGAATTAAACGTTGTCATTCCATAAGGTGTGATGACACTCCAGCCACCATAGGCTCCTCCCATCACACGAATTTTTGTTTGCAGGTAATCCGTTGAAAGGATCTGATTCAGGACCCGCATCTTTCCATCCCAGGAGTAGCCGAGGTCTTTGAAATCAGCTCCCTCCACTACATATTGCACTTTGGATGGTGTTAAAAGACCCTCATTCTTTTTCACAGGATCTAATTTCCACTCATGCATTGTAACCTGCTCGTCAGGCAGAGCAGAAATAAACGCGGTCAGACCATCTGCAAATAACGGCATCTGGGCTTTATCGCAGGTTGTTGTCACAATCAGGTTTTGTTTATTGAAAAGGATGGTTGCTACTTTAGCCAAGCGTTCACAAACCTTTTGTGGATTCTCATCAAATTTCTTTGCCAGTTCGGTAACAAACCAGTAATAGTCAAGCCCGCCTGTCTCTTCACGAAACATTCCACGGTTGGACACATAGGAAGCCTGACGGCGGGAAGCAAACCCGTACCCATTCTGTTTCACGTTTGCATCCAGTTGTGCCTGGTGCTTGTCAATAACCGTCTTCAGACGTTCTGTATCACAAAACAGGGTCTTGTTCAGAACCTCTCCTGTCAACTCAAACATCTTATCAACTTTATCCCCCATGGCTTTGGAACTCACCTCAAATTTCGGTATCAGGTTGTTGTCGTCCTGGTTTTCCAGATACGACGGTAACGAAACATTGAACATCCCTGTGTTGATATTGAGTGCCTTGTTCAGGTCGCCATATGTATAGCTCTCCGTATTGAGTAAACTCAGTACATTGGAAAGAAGGGAGGCATAAGGAATCATCTTTTGCGGAAGAGCCCTGAGATCAAACATCAGGTTCATGTAAATCACGTTGTTTGTGAACTGATCACAATGCATAACAGGAACACCTTCAACGTTTGTCTCTTCCACACCAAACCATTCAGCTTTGGGATTAATATCAGAGATATCGAGCAACGGAATGGAAGCAAGTGCCTCCGGAGTATCTTCCCGCTCCTGGTATGCAATCAACTCATTTGTTTCAGTTATGAGCTGATCAATCTCCTCTGCTGACAGTGTTTCTTTATACGCTTTCAATGCCTCGGTTGCCTCTGCCATGCTCTCTTTCTCCATGCCGGGCTTTGGTTCCAGCGTTAGTTCGAGGGAGTGCGGATTATTCAGGAAATAGTCTGTGATTACCGACTCCAGGTAATTCTTCCTGATCCCCTTCTTCAAGGCCGCCAATGGTTTTTCCCACTCAAGGGTCAGGAAAGGATCATCTGCAAAAAACCAGCCGGAGAGTGATTGGAATCCGTATGTCAGCCCTTTCTGTGCATTGTCGCCCTCCCGTAAATAAAACTCTATCCTGTTCAGCACACCCTCTACCTCTTCCTTGTCAACTCCCTCTTCAGCAACTTTCTGCAACATCTTTTCAACGATCTCCATAAACTTTTCAGTATCGCCGGGATTTGCGTTAGTCACGATGATCCGCACCACATTCTGATTGTAGCTGTCACAGGAAGCCGAAACATCCTGACCAATTTCTGCTTCCTGCAATGCAAGACGGATGGGCGCCGACTCCTGGTTAACCAGTACGTCGCATAAGATATCGAGACCCCATGCCAGTTTTTGATCCGTATTGTGACCGGCAACAAAACTATAGGTGAGATATGTCTGATCCTCTGTCTTATCTCCCTCCAGAACAGGATAGTACGCAGTTACCTCTTTCATCGATGTAAAGGGTGCCTGATCCGTAATGGTTACCGGATCGGTTCCTTTGTCATAATTCACCAGGTAGGCAGAATCGATGAATGCCAGCTCCTTTTCCAGATCGGCATCCCCGTAAAGTACGATGTAGCTGTTATCAGGATGGTAATAGCGTTTGTGATAGTTAAGGAAAGCTTCATGCGTGAGCGAGGGAATTGCAGGAGGGTATCCGCCAGATTCAAATCCGTACGGGTTATCCGGCATAAGGTTTTTATAGATTTCATAATTCAAAACCCGGGTTGAACTTGAGAACGATCCCTTCATTTCGTTGTAAACAACACCTTTAAATACAACAGGCTCGCCCTTTTCGGTCAGCTCGTAATGCCACCCCTCCTGTTTCAGGATCCGGGGATCGTCGTAGATCAGTGGGTTGAAAACGGCATCCAGGTAGACGTGCATCAGGTTGAAGTAGTCCTTGTCGTTCATACTTGCAACCGGGTACATGGTCATATCCTTGCCTGTAAAAGCATTGATAAATGTATTCAGCGAACCTTTGGATAAAACGTCAAATGGACTCTTTACAGGAAAGTTCTTCGACCCGTTCAATACGGAGTGCTCCATAATGTGGGGAGTCCCTGCATCAGAATCAGGGAAGGTTTTAAACGCAATCCCGAAAGTCTTGTTCGGGTCATCCGAAGCAATCTTCAACAGGCGAGCTCCGCTTTTTTCATGCTGGTAGAGGTAGCAGTTGGCATTCAGCTCCTTAACAAAGCGTTTTTCAATCAGTTTAAATCCGTGCATGTCGTGTTTTTTGCATCCGGTGAGGATAAGAGCCGACAAAATTACACAAACAAACAGAGAAAAAGCCATTACTGGCCATTTCAGGGATCGGGTGATGTTATTCATAAGAAAATGTTGTTTATTGATTCGGGGTTCAAATTACAAGGATTCTCCGTAACCAGAAAGGAAATTCGATAACAGGGGTGATTTTGTCGATTTCCAGACCTTCCAGGTCTTTAAAACCTGGAAGGTCTAAAACCATAAAAAATCCCACCCGCATTTGCACATCTGAATTATTCTTCCGATCTTTGCACTCCATTTTGAAGAACCATATATTTTAAGATTATAGCGATGGCAAGGATTTGTGAAATTACAGGCAAGACATATATGTCGGGGAACAAGGTTTCTCACTCCAACCACAAGACCAAACGGGTATTCAACCCCAACCTGCAAACCAAGAAGTTTTACATCCCGGAGGAGGACCGGTTCATCACTCTGAAGGTATCAACTGAAGGCATCCGGAACATCAATAAAAAAGGTATCTCCGCTTGTCTCAAAGAGGCCCGCGAAAAAGGACTGCTGGCGAAATAGCAGGGACCTCCCGGCAGAACGCCCATACACTGCTCCAAACATAAGGTTCGGACGGCCATATATAAACCCCAACTGTTACCTTTCGTAGCAGTTTTTTTTTGCCTGGAACACTGGAAATAAAACCAGGCTAATTTCGTTGATAAACCAGTACATTCTCTTAATTTTGCCTGAATGAATCATCGCCTTCATTTTCTGCTCGTTACCGTAGTTGTTGTTTTCAACGGGTTTATAAGCGAAGCACAGGAAATTGGAGACGCAGCCAGCCAGATCCATCCACAAGGCCGACAAGGTGAACAGGTCTGGCATAAGGAGTGGGAACTGGTCCAGTTCACCGGCATTACCATTACTGCAGATAGCCTGGCTGCAGTTCCGTATACAAAGATCATCGTGAAAACGACTCTTGAAGGGACCTCCAGCGATGTAATGGGTTACTTCTCGTTTGTTGCTCATGTCGGCGATACGATCCTGTTCAACGCTATGGGATACAAACCGGCTTCCTTCATTATCCCCGATACAATCCGTAACCAACGCTATTCCCTGATCCAGCTCATGACCGCAGATACAATGACCCTGGCTGCTGCTATTATCTTTCCATGGCCAACGTATGAGGAATTCAAGGAGGCCTTCATCAACATGAAAATCCCTGACGATGACCTGGAGAGAGCCCGGAGAAATCTGTCAGCATCAAAGATCATGATGATGGCTGATCACCTTCCTATGGATGCCCGTATGAACTATAACAACTATATTGAAAACCAGACCAGCAAACTATACTATTTCGGGCAGCAACAACCATTTTCAATATTCAACCCCTTTGCCTGGGCTCAGTTCATAAAAGCCTGGAAGGATGGGAAATTTAAACGCAAAACGTACGACGAATAGATTCAACAATGAATAAACACGTCGCTATCATCCTCTTCTTTTTATTCTTCTCTGTCTGTAGCTCCTCTGCACAGGTAGGAACCATAACCGGTTATGTGACGAATGAAGATGGGGATCCTGTTGAATATGTCAACCTGGCGATGAAAGGGACGACAATTGGTACGACTACCAACAACCGGGGTTATTTCTCGTTGGAGGTTCCGGCAAATAAAGAGGTAGTGATCCTCTTCTCGTTTATCGGATACGAGCGGGATTCTCTTGTAGTGAGTGTTCCTTCCGGCAAAACACATACTGAACAGATCACTCTTAAAGAGACCTCAACCCAACTCAGCACCATCGAGGTGAAGGACGAACAACTGCGTACCAGCACCTTTAACAGGATCGACCCAAAAACTATCACCTTCATCCCTACCATCAATGCCAGTGTGGAGGATATCATCAAAACACTCCCCGGCGTCTCCTCCCGGGATGAGTTAAGCTCTCAATATTCGGTGAGAGGAGGAAATTACGACGAGAACCTGGTGTTTGTCAATGACATCGAAGTATACCGGCCTTTCCTGATCAGATCAGGACAGCAGGAGGGGATGAGCTTTCTGAACCCCGAGCTGGTTTCCGGCATCCTTTTCTCGGCAGGCGGATTTGATGCAAAATATGGAGACAAACTATCTTCGGTACTGGATATCCGATACAAGAAACCCCAGGCTTTTGCAGGGTCAGTCGACCTCAGCCTCATGGGTGCCAGCGCCCACCTGGAAGGGACCTTTGCAAAAAAACGTTTCTCGTATCTTATCGGGACGAGGTATAAAACGAATACCTACTTCCTGAAAGGGCTGGACACCAAAGGAAATTATAAGCCACGTTACTTCGACATCCAGGGAATGCTTTATTACGATATCTCGAAAAAAGTAGAGCTATCGTTACTGGGATACTATTCCAACAACACGTTCAAACTGATTCCGGAAACCAGGGAGACCAGCTTTGGAACCATTGATGAAGCCTATAAGATCAAAATCTACTTCGATGGAAATGAGGTTGACCGCTACCGGAACTGGCTCACTGGCCTTACGCTGACCTACAGACCTACTGATAAAATGAAGCTTAGGTTTATTTCGAGTGTTTACCAAACCAATGAGAGTGAGACCTACGATATCTCAGGAGAGTACTGGATAGGGAAACTGGAGACCTTTCAGGGGAGTTCCGAATATGGCGACGTGACCCAGATCCTGGGTGTAGGCGCCTATATGGACCATGCCCGTAACTACCTCAAAGGGACTGTGTTTAGCTTCGATCACCGGGGTTCAGTAGAGAAAAGCATCAACCAGGTCAACTGGGGCATCCGGTACCAGTATTCCTACTTTGAGAACCAGATGAACGAATGGGAGCTGCAGGATTCAGCAGGTTATTCCCTCCCCCGGCCTATCGACTCCATTGGATCTCCTAACCCGCTTCATGATCAATTTATACTGAAGGATGTTATTAAAACGAACCAGAACCTCAGTACCAGCCTGGTTTCTGCTTTTGCCCAGAACACCTGGACCTTTAAATTAAGACAGACTGACATCGCCCTTACTGCCGGTGTCAGGGGGATGTGGTACAGTTACAACAACAAGGTAAATATCAATCCACGGCTCAATCTCGCATTCAAACCCCACTGGAAAACAGAGACCACATTCCGAATCTCTGCCGGTTACTATTCACAACCTCCCACATTCAGGGAAATGACCGACCTGCAGGGGAATATTGTTCCCGACCTGAAAGCACAAACCTCAATCCAGATTCTTGCGGGAAGTGATCTCTATTTCAGGGCCTGGGGACGTCCATTCAAATTTGTAACAGAAGCTTATTATAAATACATCAACAACCTTATTCCCTACGAAATTGATAACCTGAACATCCGGTATTATGGAACCAACGATGCACACGGCTATGCTACAGGAATTGATTTTCGTATCAACGGGGAGTTTGTAAAAGGAGCTGAGTCGTGGGTCAGCCTCTCATTTATGAAGACCGAAGAGTTTTTTGAAGGATCATGGATTCCCAGGCCTACTGATCAACGTGTGAATCTCAGTATCTTCTTCCAGGATTATGTTCCGAAACTACCGAGACTGAAAGTGGCTATCACACTCTTTTACGGAACCGGACTTCCTGTTGGGGCACCCGACTCTCCCCGGAAAGATCACACCCTTCGAATCCCTGCCTACAAACGTGTCGACCTCGGTATCTCTTATGCCCTGATCGATGAACGAACACGTTACAAGAACCCGAAAAGCGTACTTCGTGCTTTCAAATCGATGTGGTTATCACTGGAAGTATTTAATCTGCTACAGCTCACCAACACCATCTCCTACCTCTGGGTCACCGACATCAACGATCGTCAGTATGCCATCCCCAACTACATGACACCTAGGACGTTTAATTT
>ERZ889078.587-NODE-587-length-32875-cov-14.675990_pt1 | contig 32875 bp, 37 predicted proteins | sample MGYA00521266_ERZ889078 | MGnify/ENA primary metagenome ERZ889078 (study PRJEB32303, sample SAMEA104408618) | aquatic metagenome | biome: Brackish water; feature: Pelagic; material: water | place: Baltic Sea | collected 2014-06-16T06:34:00 | depth 76,534 m ...
CCGTTACTACTTCCCTTATTGTACCCCTTGCCGGCGCAGGTATAGTTAGCTTAAGAAAAATTTTTCCTTATACAATGGGCGCAAATATTGGTACCACCGGCACATCCCTGCTGGCTGCCCTAGCAACAGGTAACCCAGTTGCCGTGACTGCGTCGTTTGCACATCTAGTATTTAATATTTTCGGAATAATTATTTTTTACCCTCTAAAATTTATTCCAATTATTATGGCTGAGAAAGCTAGCGAGTATGTATCTATATCTAAAAAAAATCTGATTGTATTTTTGACTCTCTATTCTATGATATATTTCATACCAATTATATTTATACTGTTATTTTAAAATTAAAGGTAATAATATGTGGAATGAAATTAAAAATCTTTGGTCAAGCGATAACCTGCTTAACGAGGCTTGGGACTTAACCTATGAAGCAATTAACATTGATGCAGAAATGTTTAATGATGCGATTGATGCCCTATGGGGGGATAACCGAAGCACAGTTCAAAAACTCATATTTAAAAAAGACAAACTTATCAATAAATATGAAAGAGATATTAGAAGAAAAGTTATTACCCACTTAACCGTTCAGGGAAACGACAGCCTCGCTGCGGGTTTAGTTTTATCAACCGTAATAGTAGATGTTGAACGAATCGGTGATTATATAAAAAATATTGTTGATCTCACAGAAATGCACCCTGATGAGATTCAGGGCAAAGAAGGAAAGAAGAAACTCCATAAGATTGAAGAGTCTATAAAAAAAATGTTTATTGAGGCACCGGAGTGCATTGAAACGGGTGATGAAAAGAAGGCGCTTCAAATCTATTCAGAGACACGCCAGATTGGTAGAACATGCGACAAGGAAATTAAACAATTAATTGTAAAAAATCCTGAAAATCTGGACTCGGCAAGTGTAGCTGTCCTGGTATTGTATTTCAGGTATCTAAAACGCATTAATGCCCACCTTAGAAATATTATCTCAAGCGTAATAAATCCTTACGATCGCATAGGGTTCAAACCAAAAAGCAATAATTGATGTCAATTCCAACAATCCGCAGGGCTGTCAGGGAAGACATTCCAACTATCGTCGGGTTTAACCAGGCCATGGCCTTGGAAACTGAAGGGGTATCCCTTGATAGTGAAGTGTTAACTTCAGGTGTTGAGGAAATTTTTAAAAACCCAAAACATGGATTCTATATTGTTTGTGAAATAGAGTCTGCGGTACGAGCATGTCTTTTGATTACCTATGAATGGAGCGACTGGAGAAACGGTTTGTTTTTTTGGATCCAGAGCGTCTTTGTCCAAAAAGAATATAGAAAAAAAGGTTTATACAAGCTCATGTATAAGTTTGTTAAAACTGAAGCTGAAGAGTCTCATGAAATCGCAGGCATAAGATTATATGTCGACCAGAATAATAAAAAGGCTAAAAAGGTTTATTCAAAGCTGGGAATGATTAAATCAAACTATCAGATATTCGAGTATAATAAAAATAAAAAACCCCCTGATTAGCCAGGCCTATCATCAGCACGGATTTCTTCTTGCTCCGAACCCAGAATTCTACAAACACTTAACGAAAAGATAAAACTACAGCTAGTTTCTTGTTATACAGATATATGCAACCATCATGCTGGTGTAAGGTCGATTTCAAGAAGAAATTACCTGAAAAGGAGACAGGCTGAAATGATCCCAGATCAATTAAGGGGAATGCGAAGAGAGAAGTTTCATAGATGAACGAGAAAATACTATTTGAAGAGCCTCAGCATTTCTATAAGATAATAATACGAATAGCAGAAAAAAACATTTCTTGCTAAAAGAGAACAGAGCTTAAAGCTAAAACAACAACATACTTAAAAATTAAAAATCAGTAAACCATTCCTCAACTTGTCGCCGGGAGGGGACACCTCCCCTGTGAACAACGGTTTCTCCAATCACTACACCGGGAGTAGACATAACATCATAGGCCATGATGTCTTGAATCTCTTGAACCTTTTCCAGTTCAATCTCTGCTCCTTTTTCAAGAGCAACATCTTCGATTAATTTATATGTGGCCTTACAATTAGAACATCCACCACCCAACACCTTAATCTTCAGCATATCAACGCACTCCTATAAAACCAGATTAAAAATGAAACCAACCAACAGTATGCCAGAAGCGACAATACTGACAAAAATACTTATTAATCTTAAAGTAAGTACTTTTCGTAAAATGATCATCTCGGGAAGAGATAAGGCCACAACACTCATCATAAAAGCCAGAGCTGTTCCCAGGGCCGCACCCTTAGCCAAGAGAGCTTGGACCACTGGGATAATACCCGCAGCGCTACTGTACATGGGAATTCCAATGATTACAGCCAGAGGTACTGACCACCAGGCATCTTTTCCCATAAAGGAAGCCATAAAATTTTCAGGGACATAGCCATGTATAAATGCTCCAACCCCGATTCCTATCAAAATGTATATCCAGACCCTTCCCACCACATCTATAACTGCTACTGAGCCAGCAGTTAGTCTTTGAGAAAAGGAAATCTTTTCAGATTTGAATTCAGGTCGTTTCTTTGGAATATCCTGTACCCATTGTTCCAGATACTTCTCAAGATTTAATCGGCCCAACAATAGGCCGCCAAAAATTGCAACCCCTAGGCCAAGGCCGAGATATAGCAGGGCGATTTTCCACCCAAACAGACCGAATAGCAATGTTAATGCTATTTCATTCACCATGGGAGCTGCGATAAGAAAAGAAAATGTCACCCCCAAAGGAACGCCAGCCTGAACAAAACCTATAAACAGTGGAACGGCAGAACAGGAACAAAAAGGCGTAACAACCCCCAGAGATGCGGCCAGAATATTAGCCAGACCGAGAGAGCGTCCAGACAAAAGGGCTCTCGTGCGTTCAGGGGTAAACCAGGTGTTGATGACTCCCATCATGAAAACAACGGCTGAAAGCAGCAGAAGGACTTTAGGCGCATCATAAAAAAAGAAGGCCAGAGCTTCACCAAAATGGCTTGTAGGTTCAACCGGCAACATTGAAACCATAAAATCTGCGAATCCTACCAGGCTGGAATAGAGCACAACCCAAATGATCAACAGTAATATATATAAAGGCCAACGATATCTAGTTAACATCTCTTCATTCCTCACAGGAGTGTTGCATATCCAAAATAAACGCCACTCAAGAAAACAATAAACCCCAAACCTCGTTTTACATAAACCGGTCCACGATTCTTCCCGGACCAGTTAATGTAGCGGACAATGAACGCTGTCAGGCTTCCACCAGCGACATAGACGAGACTATGACCCACCCCAAACGAAAGAATTATAAAAAGGGCTTTAATGAAAGACTCTTGAGCCATTGGAATCACCACACTTAAGACTGGAGCAAGAAATGCAAAAGTACAAGGACCAAGCCCAACACCAAAAACAAGCCCCAACAAGAAGGCTCCTGAAAAACCAGCTCGTTCTATCTCTGGCATGCTCCACCCAATCCAGTTCAGGCTGACAAGATCCATAAGATATAAACCAAAGAGGATTAGTAGGATTGCACCCATCCAGACACCCCACATACCAACATCGCCCATGAGTCGTCCCATGGCGGCTGTGATAGTCCCGATCAAAGTGATGGAGGCCAGAATCCCAATGGCAAAGACAAAACCCAACAAAGCACCACGCTTTCCTGTCGCCCCGTTCTGTCTGGAAATATATCCAACAACTAGTGGTACACTGGTTAGGTGACAAGGACTTAACAGGATACTCAAAATCCCCCACACAAAAGAGGCTGCCACAGCGAGTCCGAATTGCCCTGAAACCGCCTGTGTGAGTGTATCGAAGAGTGGGATCATTTTATCCAGTAATCGGGTTTACCGTTAAACCATAACGGATGAGAAAAGAATCAATCTCCGCTTCTGGAAAAAACCCCTCGTGTCGCATCAGTTCTGAGCCGGTCGAGTCAAGAAAAATCTGTGTGGGGATAAGTTTAATTGCATACTGTTCAGCATATTGTTTTTGATCTGCTTCCCAGACATCATAGAATACAACATCTACCTGCCCTCCATATTTTGTTTCAACAGAAGCCATCACGGGTTGCATTGCCTTGCATGGTATGCATCTCACAGAACCAAGCTCAATAAATGTGATAATTGGGTCAACCGGTTGTTTTGGCAGGTTGATTTCAGCTGTCTCTGATGAACAGCCAGTCAGAACCAGCCCAAGGATTAAACCCAAAGCATTCAAAACCCCTCGATGCATACGCTTTCCCCTCTATTTGCCTTTTCGAAAAAGAAAAAACTCTTATTGACTGACTGTCTGGTCAGACGGCGCGCAAATAGTGTGTCGGTCGACATCACCGAGTTTTTTCCTGTCACGCATTATAATATCTTCGTTCTTCAATTGTTGTTCCAGATGACCAAGTACAGTGACTATATCTGCTGATTCTTCAACCCGGGCGAGGCGGTAATTTACCCAACGGCCACTTTTTTCATCCATAACCAGGTTGGCATTGCGCAAAATGGATAAATGTTTTGATACAGTAGAATTTGCCAGCTCGAGTATATCCACCATCTCACAGACACATAGAGATTTCTCTTTTAACATCATCAGAATCCGCAGACGATTGCTGTCTGATAGTGCCTTGTATACGTTAGTGGTAGATCTCATTGCTACACTCCCATTTCGTTATCTGACGAAATATAGACAAATCAACTCTTTCCCCAACGGTTTTCTTCTACAAAAATGGATTAACGGCAAGGACGGAATGAGTTACGTCTCCACAATTCATGTTCAGCAGTTAAAGATGTTACCAAAAAAGGTGCAGATTGATGTTCTTTTATCAAGCAGGAGAAAACGACCCCGCGCAATAGCCCGGGGTAATCGAATCAATTAAGGCGCTAGCTTTAACCCCAACGATCAATGTTAAAACCCTTTTGCTTAATAGCGGCAGTGCCCTGGCTTAAAAACCAGGGTCTTAATGAGATGACTACAGTGGAAACCAAAAACAAGAATCTTTTACTCAGAGATTAAACGGACTCCAGAATTTGATTCAATGTCCGACTGGGACGCATTGATGCTACCGTTTTGGTTTCATCTGGTTTGAAATACCCGCCAATATCAACAGCGTCACCCTGAGCAGCCAGTAACTCACGAGCAATTACAGTTTCGTTTTCTGTCAAGTCTTTAGCAAGAGCAACAAACTGCGATTTGAGCTCGGTATCTTTATCTTGGGCAGCCAGAGCCCTGGCCCAATAAAGCGCGAGATAAAAAGTACAACCGCGATTATCCAGTTCATTGACTTTTCTAGAAGGCGATTTTGCATTTTCAAGATAGGTACTAATAGCCTCATCAAGCGTTTCTGCAAGAACTGTTGCCTTGGCGTTTCCACTGGTCCGGGCGATCTGCTCAAAAGACGGCACGAGAGCACAGTATTCACCCAGGGAATCCCAGCGCAAATGACCCTCCTTCAAAAATTGCTGAACGTGTTTCGGTGCCGAACCACCAGCACCTGTTTCAAACAACCCGCCACCCTTCATCAAAGGTACGATGGAAAGCATGCGTGCACTGGTTCCCAACTCAAGAATAGGAAACAAATCAGTGAGATAGTCCCTAAGCACATTGCCTGTCACGGAGATGGTGTCTTCTCCACGACGTACTCGCTTGAGAGAAAATGTCATGGCGTCCACCGGTTTTAGAATTTGAATATCCAGACCACTGAGATCATGGTCCTGAAGATATAATTTGACCTTCTTGATAATTTCAGCATCATGACCACGATTTTCATCCAGCCAGAAAATAGTCGGTGAGCCACTCGCCCTGGCACGGGTGACGGCCAGCTTTACCCAATCCTGGATGGGGGCATCTTTGGCCTGACACATTCTGAAGATATCACCAGACTCAACGACTTGTTCCAGCACTGAGTTGCCGGCTGCATCAACGACACGAATAACACCTTCACCAGGAGCCTCAAAAGTTTTGTCGTGGGAACCATATTCTTCAGCCTTTTGGGCCATGAGTCCGACGTTTGATACACTCCCCATTGTTGATGGATCCAGTTGTCCATTGATCTTACAATCTTCAATAATTTCATAATATATCGTGGCATAACTACGGTCAGGAATCATAGCGATGGTATCCTGTAGAGCATCATCATTGTTCCACATTTTCCCACCATCGCGAACCACATTGGGCATTGAGGCATCAATAATCACATTGTTAGGTACGTGGAGATTGGTAATGCCCTTTCGTGAATCAACCATGGCCAGAGCAGGCCGTTCATTATAAACAGCAGCAATATCTGCTTCGATCTGAGTCTGTTTATCTAGAGGCAGGCGGTGAAGCTTCTCTTCAACATCTGCGAGACCATTATTGATATTGGCGCCTATCTCCTTCAGTTCGGCCGTGTATTTGTCCAGGGCTTTTGCAAAATAAACCGAGACAGCATGTCCGAACATGATGGGATCTGAAATCTTCATCATGGTGGCTTTTAAATGCAGCGAAAGCAGGGCACCCTCATGTTTGGCCTCATCAATTGTTTTAGCGTAAAAAGCCTTCAAGGCGTTAACATTCATGACAGACGTATCAATGACCTCACCTTTTTGCAGAACCAGCCCACCTTTCAAGATCGTTTTAATACCTGAAGGATCAGCAAATTCGATTGAAACAACAACATCATCATCCATGGTTTTGGATTTTTCAGTGCCGAAAAAATCTTTCTCGGCCATGTGGGCAACACGAGTCTTTGATCCACTTGCTGGCCAGGGCTTCATCATGCGATGGGGATTGCTCTGGGCGAAACGCTTTACTGAAGCAGCAGCCCGACGGTCGGAATTGCCTTCACGAAGCACAGGGTTTACAGCTGATCCCAAGACCCTGGTAAAGCGCAGCTGCAGCGCTTTTTCCGCATCGTTTTTTGGCTCTTCAGGATAATCAGGTATATCATACCCTTTTTCCTGTAGCTCCTTGATAGCAGACTGAAGCTGAGGAATGGAAGCACTGATATTGGGTAGCTTGACAATATTGGCATGAGGTGATTGGGTAAGTTTACCCAGGACCGCCAAAGCATCCACCTGTTTTTGCGATTCAGAGAGATTGTCAGGGAAGAGAGCGATGATGCGACCCGCCAATGAGATATCGCTGACTTCAATATCAATCCCGGTATTTTTTGTATAGGCCTGAACCACGGGCAACAGTGCGTAGGTGGCCAGGGCTGGCGCTTCATCGATCTTCGTCCAGATAATCTTTGCTGAGGGCATGGTATTCCTTTGTTTAGAGCGTTTCCGCTTGGAGCAGTTAAAAAAAAACAATAAGCTTGGCGTGAAAATAAATGGTGAGGACCCAAAGCAAAATTATTTCAACGCAATAAATGATAAAAAGGAACTAATATTTTTGACCTTTGTGTTTTGTCAGAGATCAACACGACCTTAGGTTAAGACGCTCAACAGAAGAAGAGCTTTTTAGTCAATACTTTTAAAAGGAGAATTAATGGCCAAGCCAAATTACGCTTTTGCAAAACACCAGAGAGACCTGGCGAAAAAGAAGAAAAAAGAAGAGAAGAAGAAACTAAAAGAAGAAGCAAAGTTACAGCAACAGTTCGATGGCGAGACGCCAGAGGCCACAGAAGAAGAAGCTTCAGAAGCACCCTCTGATAATTAGTCTGGAGTTTATACTCCCAAGATGACATCACTCCCACCAACACCCATTACGGGGCAGCGCTAAATACAGGCCACTCATCCCCTGGCACATATCCAAATGCAAGCATCACAGGACCATAAATCACAGGAAAATCTTCCAGATGCGCACCGGCATTTTATTGAAATTGCAGTCCCGAAAATAAAAGCAGATCCACGCATCCTGGGGGTTGCCGTGGGCGGTTCCTTTTTACTGGATGAGATAGATGAATTTAGCGATCTGGACCTGGTGGTATATATCGATCCCAGACACTATCAGACCGTATTGACAGAGCGAACCACCATTGTTCAGAAAATGGGGTCTCTTTTGGAAAGCTTTACAGGAGAACACGTGGGTGAGCCGCGCCTGCTCATTTGTCTCTTCGGTCCACCACTGCTTCATGTCGATTTTAAATTTGTCTCCATGGACGACATTGCCGACAAGGTTGAGACGCCTGTTATCCTGTGGGAACGCGAGAACACGGTTAGCCGCCAGATTAATCTGACACCAGCAGAATTTCCCCAGCCAGACAACGTCTGGATAGAAAAGCGGTTTTGGACCTGGGTACACTATACGGCCACAAAAATTGGTCGCGGAGAAATATTTGAAGCAATTGAAGCCATTGGCTTTATACGGATTAATGTATTTGGCCCCAAAATTTTAGAGAAAAGAGGAGCCCGACCACAAGGGCTTCGAAAGCTGGAATTTCATGCCAGCCAGGAAGATTTGGAAAAAATGAAAAAGACCCTGACGAAATATGATGCCAGGGATTGTATGCGCGCACTCAAGGAGAGCGCAGAACTCTATCGAGCTTTGAGAGAGACTACGGGAAATCAAAAACTTGAATTACTGGTCCTTGATTATCTCGATCACATTGAAGCCCGCTTGAGTTGATTCCCGAGCAAAAAAAACAAAAGGAAACCACCATGAGTAAAACATATAAAAGCATCGTGCTATCCCTGACCATCATGCTAAGTGCTGGATTAATTCTGCCCCAGCCTGCCCTGGCTCACTGTCAGATTCCCTGTGGAATCTATGATGATTATGCCAGACTTCTATCCATGCTAGAAGATGCCGCTACTGTGGAGAAATCCATCAATGAGATGATTGAACTTGCTGGAAAAAAGGATGTTCAGTCTCAAAACCAGATGGTACGCTGGGTAATGAACAAAGAAGACCATGCCCAGAAGATTATAGAGACCATCAGCGATTATTTTCTTACCCAGAGGGTGAAGCCATCTCAAAAAGATTATGACGAGAGGCTAAAACATCACCACGCTGTGATCCTGGCTGCCATGAAAGCCAAACAAAACGCAGACCTGGAATCAGCCAGCGCGCTTAAGAAGAGCATATCCGCACTGGAAGCCTATTATCCAGAACATAAACATTAAAAAGACCACAGGGGCAGTTTGGATTAACACACTGCTTGATATGGATGCGATATGACTAAAAATGATATTCTGAGAAGACTTCGATACACCCTTGACTTTAGCGATTCTAAAATGATATCCATTTTTGCCCTGGCTGAGCACAAGGTTACCCGGGCAGAAATCAGCGATTGGTTAAAACGCGAAGAAGATCCTGCCTATAAACCCTTTTATGATGATGAGCTGGCCGTTTTTTTGAATGGTCTCATCATAGAGATGCGGGGAAAAAAAGAAGGACCCATACCAAAGCCTGAGAAAATACTGACCAATAATGTGATTTTAAAAAAGCTTCAGATTGCTCTGAACCTGAAAGGGGAAGAGGTTCTGGAGGTGCTGGCCTTAGCAGATTTAAAGGTAAGCAAGTATGAGCTAAGCGCCTTTTTCCGCAAGCCAGACCACAAGCATTACCGACCCCTGAGAGATCAAATCTTGCGTAACTTTCTTAATGGGATGCAGATTAAATATCGGAAAACCCCAGACCAGTAGGATCCATTAGAATTACCAGAGGTACATCAAAAAGAATTACGCCTTTCCAGCCGGAAGTATAGTCTTGATAGAACGTGAAAAACTAAACCAGATTATTGAAAAATGTCGACGAGGCTCAAAAACGGACATCGATGATGTGTTGGAGCTACTCACGTCGACAGTAGAATTGACCGTTCGCAAGAATGTCGATTTCTACCTGGGAGGTGTTACGAACCCAGAAGGCCTGGCAAGGCTTGAGTACTATTTATTCCACGGAAGTCAGATACAGAGAAATTACGCAACCCTGTTTTTTGCAAGACGGGACGAGTGGCCGCTCATCCATCGCGCCTACAAGCTAGGTCTCATAGATTATCGGCAGGCTTATTCAAGATAAACATCCTTGCACCCTGTTGTTCTTCTTTATGTCAGGGTGATTATTGCACAGCATGGATGCGGAACGACCCACAAAACCACAAGCTTAATAAACACAAACAAATAGTTCTTCTGGCAAATTTCCTTCTTGCAATGGATGATGACTAAAATTATCATCAATGGTCTGTAACATGAAGTATGAGTTTATTTTGACTGGGGTGAACATGCTATTCAAACAATTAATGATAATAAGTCTAATCCTGAGCACCTCGGTGTTCTCAGATGAGATAAAAACACAACCCGAAATTGGTATTGATGATACCTTTTTGGGGCAAAAAGTTGATCTGGAGTTAATCCTTTTTGATGAGGTGGGTCAACCCATTACCCTGGCAGAAGCCAGTGAAGGCCGACCCACGATTCTGGCCCTGGTCTACTACAATTGCACATCCATATGCAATCCTTTTCTCAACGCCATCGTTGATGTGATTAATCAATCTCCCTCAGCATTTTTACCGGGCGATAAATACAATGTGGTTGCTGTGAGCTTTGATCCCAAAGAAGATCATGAGATTGCCGCCCTTAAGAAGCAATCCTATTTCAATCTTTTTCAGGGCAAAACCAATATTCCAGAATCGTCATTCAGATTTCTAACAGCCGACTCTGCCACCATCCGAACCTTGACACAACAAGTGGGTTTTAAATATGCTCCAGATGAAGCTGAAGGGTTTATGCATGCCTCATCTCTGATCATTTTATCACCAAGCGGTATTATTTCCCGCTATATCCGCGGATTGTCCTTTCTCCCTGTAGAAATCATGGTTTCTGTGACCAATGCCATGGAGGGAAAATGGGCACCCACCGTCAAAAAAATTGTGAAGTTTTGTTTTGCCGAAGAACCTGAAGGCCGGGGCTACTACTTCAATTTCCTGAAAGTTACAGGCGCAATTATACTGTTCTCCATCCTGTTTACCGTTGTGATTCTTTCAGTGCTGCTTAACAGGAAAAAGAAAACCCCAGAACTTGAAACGAAGGGCGCTTAAACATGGAAACGACTCCCCGACAGAGCTATTTAAATAGCCACACCAGTCCAAAATGGACCAGCGGTTTCATGAGCTGGTTTATGTCTACTGACCATAAGCGCATCGGCATCATGTATGCTGTGGCCATGTTCTCCTTTTTCTTTATCGCAGTATGTCTGGGATTCGTTATGAAACTCCAGAAAATGTACCCCGCTTCTTCGGGTTGGGAGATCATTCCGGCGGAATTGTATGGCAGTTTTTTTACCCTGCATGCCATTATCATGATTTTTCTGTTCATTGTTCCAGGTGCACCAGCAGTTCTTGGTAATTTCTTTCTGCCTCTACAGATAGGAGCCAAAGATGTTGCATTTCCACGTGTCAACCTGCTCTCATTCTGGCTGTATTTATTCGGCGCCATTATGGCTATTGTGGGTATTCTGCTTGGAGGGGCCGACACAGGCTGGACATTCACCCCTCCCTATTCCATCAATACAAAAACAATTTCCATCTTTGGGGTTGCTTTTGATTCGATTTCCTGGATGCTTACTGCTGCCTTTATTTTGGGCTGGGGTACCATCCTGACTGGTATTAATTTTATTGTTACCGTTCACAGAATGCGGGCCAAAGGCATGGGCTATTTTAAAATGCCGCTGTTCACCTGGTCTATTTATGCCACCTCCTGGCTTCAGGTTCTGGCCACCCCCGTCGTGGGAATTACCCTGCTCATGATTGTCATTGAACGCATCATGCCCGTGGGCTTTTTTGATCCATCCAAGGGGGGTGATCCCATTCTGTTTCAACACCTCTTCTGGATATACTCACATCCGGCAGTCTATATCATGATTCTGCCTTCTATGGGGCTGGTCAGTGAGATCATACCAACCAATAGCCAGAAACCGATTTTTGGATACAAGAGTATCGCCATTGCCTCCTGTAGCATTGCCGGGGTGGGCTATTTGCTTTGGGCGCACCACATGTTTACAACGGGGATGTCAGACTTTGCAGCCATCCTGTTTTCATTTCTTACTTTTTTTGTGGCCATTCCCACGGCGATTAAGGTGTTCAACTGGACAGCCACTCTTTACAAAGGATCAATCACTTTGACACCCGCCATGTTGTTTGCTCTGGCCTTTATTTTTAATTTTAGTATTGGCGGTCTTACAGGAATGTTCCTGGGCTCTCTGTCTACAGACATTCACCTCCATGACACTGATTTTGTTGTGGCCCACTTTCATTACACCATGTTTGGTGGCGCGGCCTTTGGTCTCATTGGTGGCATCTTCCACTATTTCCCAAAGATGTTCGGGAAAATGTATTCTATGAAATGGGCTACAACGTCATTCGCATTCATGTTTATTGGTTTTAACGCTCTGTATTTCCCAATGTTGGTATTGGGATACTATGGTATGCCAAGACGCTATCATACCTATCCCGACATGCCAGTCTTTAACAGCCTGCAAATGGCCTCAACCATAGGATCCTGGATTTTGGTGACGGGTGTAATTATGGTACTGGTTGTTTGGATTCATGCGCTTTTGAAAGGCAAAAGAACCACTGAAGCCAATCCCTGGAACTCATCTACCCTGGAGTGGCAAACAGCCACGCCCCCCACCCTGTTCAATTTTGAAGACGATGTGGAGATCACGAGAGATCCTTATGATTATGAAGCCTTCCGTGGTGAAGTCAAAGCTGGTACATCTGCAGGAGCGAATAATGTCTGATATAGCACATCCCATAGAGCACCATAGAGATGATGAAGGGACCCGCCTGGGGTTCTGGCTCTTTCTTTATACAGAACTTTTTCTGTTTGCCGCCTTCTTTCTGGTTTATGCAGTATACAGATCTTCACACCTGGAAGACTTCAAGCTGGCAGCCGAAAGCCTGAACACCACGATTGGTACAGTTAATACCATAATCCTGCTCACCAGTAGTTTGACCATGGTTCTGTCTTTGGATGCCCTGAAAAAAGGGGCTGTGAAACTGGCCAAGACTCTATTGTTGGTCACTTTCGCTCTGGGAATGGCCTTCCTGGTAATTAAGGGTTTTGAGTGGAGCGCCAAATTTGAGCACCACCTGTTTTTACAAACCGCCAAGGGTATTGCAGCCGGCCACGGCTCACCCCTTCTATCACCTGGAGAAGAAATGCTCTCTGTTGGGCAGGTCCTTTTCTTTGGTCTCTACTTTATCATGACAGGAACCCATGCGCTGCATATCATTATTGGTGCAATCTGGATGCTGATTGTCTTTTTCTGGATATCCAAAGGTTCAATTAGTCAGGACAACCATGGTGTCTTAGAGCGCTGTGGGCTTTACTGGCATCTTGTTGATGTGATCTGGATTTTCCTCTTTCCACTTTACTATCTGGTAGCTTAGGGGGTATGAGAATGAAGACACATGAACAATCTTTAAGTCCACGCATTCCTATCTTGGTTTTTGGGGCCCTTATCTTTCTCACCATGGCAACAGTATTGCTGGCTGGTTTAGATGTGGGCAACACCGGCGCCCTGCTGATCGCCATGGCAGTCGCCTCAGTAAAAGCGGTCCTGGTACTCTATTTTTTTATGCATTTAAATCACGAGCCCTTGATCTTTAAACTCTTTTTGGGCGTCGCCTTTTTTACCCTTCTGGCCATCTTTGTCCTGACCTTTTCAGACTACAGCTTCCGGGTGATATCATGAATGTAAACTACAATCCAGCCTCAGTTTTTAATCAGGATGTTGACTTCACCTTCTATCTCATTTTTATAATATCCATTCTTTGTTTGGTGGGTATTACCGGCTTTATGGTCTTTAGTGTCATTAAATACAGCCGCAAAAACAATCCCACACCTTCAAATCTTGAAGGGCATACGGGCCTTGAGATTGTCTGGACCATTATTCCAACCATCCTGGTGATGTTTATCTTTTATTTCGGCATGCAGGGCTTTCTTAAAATGAGGAATGTTCCAGAAGACGCCATGGAAATCAAGGTGGATGCTGGAATGTGGTGGTGGAAGTTTACCTACCCCAATGGGCTGGAACAAAACACAGCCCAGGGTCTTACGGTACCAGCAGATACACCAATATATCTCCCCCTGCATTCAGTTGATGTGATCCACTCCTTTTACATCCCGGCTTTTCGAGTGAAAATGGATGTGGTTCCAAAGGCTGCCGGGGCCGAAGATAATTACACCTGGTTTGAGGCCAGTCAGATTGGTGATTTTGATCTGTTCTGTGCTGAATATTGCGGTATAAATCACTCCCAAATGATTAGCAAGGTTCACGTGCTTACCAAGCCAGATTATCAGGCCTGGCTTGATGAACAATCCGCAGGTTTTATAAAACAACAAACCGAAAACCCGGGACTGGCCTTGATTACATCGAAGGGCTGCTTTGCCTGTCACAGTAGTGATGGCACCAAATTGATTGGCCCTTCATTTAAAGGATTATATGGTAAAACAGAAGTGGTCGTCACAAATGGCGAAGAACGAGAAATAACAGTAGATGATGCCTACTTGAAGACCTCAATTCTGGAACCCTCCAAAGACATTGTGAAGGGTTATCAACCCCTCATGCCGCCATTACCCTTAACCGCAGATGAAGTACAGGCGATTATTGACCATATTAAGGAGTTGTCGAAATAGTGTATTCAGAAGCCTTTTTCAAGCGTGTCTTGCTGAGGCTCTCGAAGCATGACACAATAAGGTTCTCACCCTTCGAGAGCCTCAGGGTGACGGATCTAGATATTCCCAATGGGTATTTAAAAACAGTCACAAGCCATGATCAAAGCCTATAGTCAACTTTTTCGCCTCAAGCCCATTCCCATGATTATGCTCATGGTGGTTTTTGCGCATATCCAGCAAAAAGCTGACTAAGTATGATTAAAGCCTATGTTCAACTTTTTCGTCTAAAACCCATTCCCATGATTATGCTCATGGTGGTTTTTGCACATATGTATGCTTTGAATGAGACGGGATTGCCGTTTAAATGGACTTCGCTCATCGTTTTGGTACTAACCACAGGCATGGCCAATGGGGCCACTTTTGCTCTCAATCAATACTATGAGCGCCATGGTGACGCAAAAATGACCCGCACCCAGGGACGACCCATACCCTCTGGTCAAATATCCCCCAAGACCGCCCTTATAGCAGGCTTGGCATTCTTTGCCCTGGGGTTAGCGCTGCAATATGTGTTGATCAACCCCACAACAGCATTGGCCACATTTCTATGCGGCGGGCTGTATGTCTGGACCTATACACCATTAAAATCCCGCTCCACCATGAGCACTCTCATTGGATCACTACCAGGCGCCTTGCTTCCATTTATCGGCTGGTATTCTGTGACCCAGGGTGTTGACCTGATGATTCTGTGGATGTCACTGATGATTTTTCTGTGGCAAATTCCCCACACCTTTGTGATTTGCTTCCGCTATAAGGATCAATATCTGGCCGCCGGGGGTAAACAATTGCCTTTTGTAGCAGGAGAGGATGCCTCATTCCGTCAAAGTCTCTGGTATACCCTGATCAATATCCCCCTGATTTTTGTGCCTTTTGTCTTTAAGGTTTCGGGCCCGATCTACTTGATGATTGCCACGGTGATTACCATGGGAGCCATTGTAATGGTCACCCGTTTTTATAGCAATCGTGAGCTGGCTACAGCCAAACAGTTCTTCCGGTACATGCTGATTTATCTGCCCGTATTGTTTGTGAGTATGGCTGCCAACCGTATGGATTTCTGAAAAACGACATTACTTCCATTGGTTAAGCGTCAAGCATTTTTTGCAGGATAAAATCTTGCTCATTTTCTTTCACAACAAGAAACCCCAACCGCTCATACAGAGATTTTGCTGGATTGTTACGATCCACACTCAAAGATATAGATTGGAGTCCCTGCGACAGGTAGCGGTTTGCTATGAGGTTGATGAGTTTGGTTCCAATTCCCTGATTTCGAAACGCTGGAAAAACTGCAACACCAATCTCGGGGACATCAGCACCAACAAAACCATAGCCCTCATGTGGGGGTTGGTGAGCCCTGCCCCAGACCGCACCAACCAACTGCCCTTCAGCTTCAGCTACCATAGCCAAATCGTGGGGAATTGAGCCCCAGGCCTCATAGTACCTGGATAATTCTGGCAACGCCAGAACTGAACGTGAATATGGTTTTTTGCCCTTTGAAACAAAAAGAGACTCATAGAGCATTTCTTTTAGAAAGCCCGCTTCAGATGGATGCATTTCCCGAAAAATCATAGGACTGGAGCGGCCTGCCTGAGCCTTCTCCGCTCATTCAGGTAAATTAGCAATCCCACCAAAACAATGCCGTATTCACATATATAAGCAACCGTTTCGTAACGCCACAATCCCAGTCCAATCGTTTGGCTGTTATCAAAAAAGAGGGGCATGCCTGTATCTGCAGCATAAAAAGCGGTTTTAGGCGAGGCGATAATATCCAGAAGCGTGTGACTGAAAACCAGAGAGCCCATAATCAGAGCTGTTCTTTGGCTTTTGCTGATCCAGAGCACAAAAAATCCGGCAAGCACCGACCAGAACACACCCATTACAAGACTGTGAGAATACGGTGAATATGACCCGATATCATCAGTGGGAATGGTTTCAACACCCAGAGCCCACAAGATCATAAAAATGACTTCGATGAATTCTGCAGCCAGGATGAGCCAGCCCACATTTATTTCTGGAGCGACTCTTTTGGCTGCGAGACCCACGCCAATATGTGCCATAGCTGGCATAATTTCCCTTTTGTGTTCTCAATTATAAAGTAGAGCAGAAAGTATTCAGAATAAGCATCGCCAGAGGAAAAATGTTGGTGGGGAGGCCTTCCGGCGGGAAGAAGCCTGTCTTGGTTGATCTTCAGGGTCACGGTTCTTAATTAGCAAGCGTCTGAGAAAGCGATTCCCGGGCTGGGCCACCCCTTAATCTAAATAGCTTTCGATTTCCTCAAGGAAGGTGTCTGGATTAATGGGTTTTTTTATATACCCGGTACACCCTGCAACCAGGGCCTTTTCCTGATCGCCAGGCATGGCGTAGGAGGTGATAGCAATGATTGGAACATCTCTTAGAGATTCATCCTTGCGAATTTCACGGGCAACCTCATAGCCGTTCATTTTTGGAAGCTGGATATCCAGCAAGATTAAATCGGGAATGAGGGCTTTCGCAAGCTCAACCCCTTTCTGACCATCATAAGCCTGATGAATTTCGTGATTATTATTCTGAAGTAAAAATGAAATCAGATACATGTTGTTTTCATTGTCTTCAATAATAAGGGTTTTAATCTTCATCTGACGAAGTCTCCACTTGGAATGGCAAGACAATTGAAAAAGTACTGCCAACGCCGGGTTCGCTTACAACGGTTATGGAACCGCTTAACAGTTCAACCAATTTTTTGCTGATAGCCAGCCCAAGACCAGAGCCCTCTTTCACACGATCAAGCCCCGTGTCGATCTGTCGGAAGGTTTCAAAAATGGTTCCCAAATCCTTCTCGCCAATACCAATTCCAGTATCAATGACATCGATAGTTAACGAGTCGTCCTTATGGTAACAGTTAACAATTATTTCACCGGTTTCAGTAAACTTGATGGCATTGTTGATCAGATTAATCAACACCTGCTCCAGGCGCCTCTTGTCGGTGAATAATTTTGGAAGACCGGACTCGATATTATGCCTCAAGCGTAAACCCTTTTTCTCGGCAAAAGGCCGCAGTGAGCTCACAGCCATCACCAGCAACAAATCTATTTTAAAGGCTTCATCATAAACCTGTACACGACCAGATTCGATTTTTGAAATATCCAGGATATCATTAATCAACTCTAACAAATGTGAAGCGCTTCCCTTCACCATACCGAGCTGTTTGGATTGTTCCTCTGTCAGGGGACCCGCCATGCCCTGCAGGAGAATGCCGGTAAATCCTATTATGGAGTTTAATGGGGTTCTTAGTTCATGGGACATCGAGGCTAAAAAGGCAGATTTCAAGTGGTCAGACTCTTCTGCTTTTGTTTTGGCAGCCTCTAGCTCAACGGTTCTCTCGGCCACCAGCTGTTCAAGATGTTGCTCATGATTGTGTATTTTTTCAAGCATGTCGTTAAAACTGCCCACCAACATACCAATTTCATCTCGGGAACTCAATTTTACCTTAATAGTATAATCACCAGATTCTTTAATCTGCCTAGCCGTCTCGGCCAGCATGCCAATGGAACCAGAGATGGGTCTTTGCATACGAATAGAGAGCAGGCCAGCCAGAATAATACCGGCAATAAAAAGCAGAAAAGACTGCCAGACCGCCTCAATAAGTTCAACCCTTCTATTGCTGGCGTCTAACCTTAAGGCAATCCAGCCTACCTTTAGATCATCAAAAAGGATTCTTTTGGTAAGAATAAAATGGTCATCTCCAGCTGTTTGCATCTCAGATGTCATGACCCCAAAGCTATAGTCTGAATTGCTGTCTCGATTAAAGCGGGCGAAAATATCTCCGTTGTGATCATATACCACAGCATTAAGCACATCTGTCTGAGTCTCCAGGGATTCCAGCACCTCTGTTGCAGCATCGTTGTCAAAGAATAGCAATGCCGAAATACTGTTTGACCCCAAAATCTCAGCCAGGGTTGACATGCGTGAAAAAGCCCGGCTTTCATATTGGTGATACTGACTGAACAGGTAGATGCCCACAAAGAAGACCAGAATAAACAGGGTCGTAAAGAGCTGAATTGAGATCAGCTTCAATTTGATAGACAGGTCTTGAAATTTAATCACGGAAAGGGCGTTCCTCTTCACCAACCAGGATGGCCAGTTTTAAAAGATGTGAACTGGCTGTCAGATTTGCAGACTGGAGTGCCTTGCGATTGATTTCCAGTTTAATCTTGCCATCTCGCTTAATGAAATTAATTGCGCCATCACTGGTTGCAAATCCAAGGGACTCACCGACTATAAGAATATTTTGTGGCGGAATATCCGGTCGCAATTTATGAAAAGCAGCTGTTTGATCAACAGGCACAAAAAGGATGTTACAAAGCTCAATTTCTTCAACGGTTTCTACGTGTTTAATCGCAATTTCCTGACCTTCTGACGCCCGCTCTTTTGCCAGCTGTTTCAAGGGTAGCAAAATATCGTCAAGACCATAGACACCAATGCGAAAATGTTTCACCGTATCCAGGGTTGTCCAGCTTATATATTTGGTGAAATTAATTAGAAAGACAGCCTTCATCCGTGTATCAGGATTTACTCGAATTCTTTGGGCTTGAATGGAAAGCAGGGGCACCAGGAGCAAAAGCACACTGCGTATAAATAGGGGGCGAAAAAAAGAAAACTGTTTAATCATGTGTCTTTAGCACAAGCTCCTCAAATTAAGCATTGAAGCTAAGTAGCGAGCGGCTTGAATCCAAAATAGAAGCGCAATGAATTACCCCGTTGTGATAAAGTTAATTTTGGCCATCCAGAGGAGATTTCCTTTCAGGCCATACCATTCCATCGGTGTGTCGTCCACCCTGACATTAAAAGTAATAATAGCAGATCTTCAGATTGAAGGCACTTGGAAACAATGCTTTAACAATCCATTTTAATGACGCGCTATATACAATACAGGAGCCTGCATGGAAATCACGCGTCACTTTACAGCCACTACATTTGTTGTTTATCAGGGAAAGACGCTACTCCATCTGCATAGAAGCCTGAAAATGTGGCTGCCCCCTGGCGGGCATATAGACAGAGATGAACTCCCCCATGTCGCCGCGCTGAGAGAGGTTAAAGAAGAAACCGGTCTCCATGTAGAACTCATCCACACAGCGCCAGGCATTCATTCACAAAATGCCCGGGAAATTCCAGGACCAACACATCTGCTCCTGGAAAACATCAATCCCTTTCACCAGCACATAGATATGATTTATTTCGCCAGAGCAACCACCTTCGATGTGACGCCAGATGCAGGAGAATCCATTGAATTGAAATGGTTTGATGCAGAGCAGCTGGAAGGGGATGAGATTGAAAACGATATCCGCCTGCTTGGAAAAGAAGCCATTGCCCTGCTGTCAAACACAGGCGCCTGAAGCTTTATTGCTTGTTGAGCTCAATCGCAAGGCTGGGATTGCCTGCGCTGTGCTCGGCTTACTCCGTTTCGAATCCCAGTCTGGTAGCTTCCGCCAATGAATCAGGACAATAGCCAGCACAACTTCAGAGCCTTTGTCTGGCATGCCGCCTGGCTGGGCTTTACCATTACCTTTACAGAGGTGAACACCGTTCTGCCAGGTCTGGTGGTCGAGGCTGGAGGGAGCCAGATTCATGTTGGTATTTTAACCGCCATTATGGTCGGCGCCCCCATGTTGACCCAGCTTCTTTTTGCAGGATTCCTCACACCAAAACCCCGAAAAAAGATCTTTCTTCTCCTGGGTATCTATTTGAGAGTTGGAGCCCTTATGGGGGTTGCATGGACCCTTTCTAGACTGACTAGCTTTAGTCCAGGCTTATTGATTATTTTAGTTTATGCCTGGATGCTTGTGTTTACAACAAGCGGATCCTTCGCCGGCGTATCATATACTGATATCCTGGGAAAAAGCATTGCAGGAGATCAGCGCAAAAGGTTTTTTGTGCTTCGTCAGTTTTTATCAAGCATTGGGGTTCTCATATCAGCCATCATTGCCAGAGAATTACTCAAAAGATTTGCCTACCCCATGAATTATGAAATTCTTTTTATAGCAGCGGCAGGATGTCTGTTTCTTGCCTCACTGGGTTTTGTTGTCCTGCGGGAAAAAGCAGTTGTCAGTCGTTACGAGAGCAGCTCAATTCTTGAAATATTCAGATTTATACCAGGCTACTTGAGAGAAGATGCCAACCTGAGAAACTTTATTCTGGTGAATAACCTCACAGGTTTTGCTACAACATTGACCCCCTTTTATGTGGTTCTGGCCAGGGACACATACTCATTGTCAGCAGACGATATTGGTAATTTTTTGCTTATCGGTATTACAGGTATGGTTTTATCCAATTTTTTGTGGTCAAAGATTGTAAAAAAACATTCTTTTAAAGGGGTTATGGTGGTTTGGATAATTGTTGGAGCCTCCCTGCCCGTATTGGCGATAACACTTTCTCTCTGGGCGCCATATGCACTCTATCAGGCCATCTTTTTTCTTAGCGGTGTAGGCATTTCGGCTCAACGCATTTCTCAAGGGGGCGTGCTCATCGAAATCTCGGAAAACGATAACCGGGCCTTGTATTCCGGAATCAATGGAGCCTTTAATCTCACCATTGCACTTTTTCCCCTTATATCAGGATTTGTTATTGTCTGGCTGGGCTATACCCCTGTTTTTATTTTGGGATCTATGGCAATGATTTCAGCCCTGTTCTTTGTCCGACGACTAAACTGTGAGAGTTCGAAAACCTGATACTCCGACAACGAAAATAGCGAACAGAACGAAAAACGCGTTTTTTGAGAATATTAACAACTGGTTACATTCGGCCAGAATATTAAAACATTTAAAGCAATTCGAAAACGCCGTCTACTTAGTTGTAAAACACGTCAAGTTTGATAAACTTGGAGCATGATAACACGACAACAGATAAGCAGAGTTCTACGAACAAACAATAAAGATAAAAGACTCATAAGTTCGTTTTCTTCGTTTAATTCGTTGTAAAAAAATAGAATATATAATATTTCATGATAGAAAAAGCAGAAGCCGTTGTCCTGAAAACCCTGAATCACGGGGACACCAGTAAAATTATCACGCTGTATTCTCGTGAAGTAGGACGCTTGAAGCTCATCGCCAAGGGAGTTCGATCCCCCAAAAGCAAAGCCATGGGTTTGTTTCAGCCGACACGCCATATCCAGGTGATTTATTATGCGAAATCGACCTCTGGTCTGCAATTGTTCAAGTCTGGAGAATTGGTAGATGGCTTTTTTGGTCTGGAGGAAGACTTTGATCGTCTTACTCTGGCCCAGGTCATGGTTGAATTGCTGGACCGTTCTGTGGAAGACGAAGAAAGCCACCCCAGACTATTCCAACTGCTCGTAGACAGCCTGTCGCGATTGAGTAACCGAGAGATTGCCCCCGCAGAAGCTTATTGGTATTTTCATACAAACCTGTTGGGCGAGTTGGGCTTTCGACCCCATGTTGGACATTGCTCCGTCTGTCGGGAATCGCTTGATGGAGGAGGCTCTCTAGGACAGGGAAGCTCACAACTTGAATGTGTTAAATGTCATCAACCTGGTCAAGATTCAATTTTTGTAAACGGATCGGTACTGCAAACGATCCAAAATCTCTCGGATATTGGCTGGAAAGACGTACAAAAAACGCCCCTTAATGCCAGTGACAGGCGTACGCTGTGGGATTTTCTCTGGCAGTTTACCTTCCACCACATCGAATCAGCCAGGGGCATGAAATCCCTAAAAGTGCTACGACAACTTTATGGCTAGGCTGGGTATCCGGGATATCTCACTATCTAGAGCTGAACTATTTTAATAAAAAGGGGCTTTAGCTTTTTTTGAGGCTTGAACCACTACCCAGGAGGGTCGAGATCCATTGGGTCTCATCAAAACTGGAAAGGGCGATCTTCATACTCATGGTCAACGGGACTGAAAGGATCATCCCAACCGGACCCAGGACCCACCCCCAGAATAACAGGGACAAAAACACAACCAGGGTAGACAGGCCGAGACCTCTTCCCATAAGACGGGGCTCCAGAAAGCTGCCAATGACCATATTTATGGTGAGGTAGCCAAGGGCAACAGCGATAGCAGTCCATGGTCCACTCATAACAAGGGTCAGCAGCACAGGTGGAACGGCCGCCATGATGGATCCAATGTTGGGGATATAGTTAAAGAGGAAGGTTAGCAGCCCCCAGAGAATGGCGTAGTCTACCCCCCAGATGCTGAGCCAGATTGTGGCGATGAGGCCGGTTCCCAGGCTGGTCCCGGTTTTGATGACCATATAGCGGTTAATATTATCTAGAAAAAGACCGGAGCGATCAATCTCAGGTGAGTTAGGATCTACCAGCGCTTTTTCCATTTTGGTTCCAAAGGTTGCAGCCTCCAACAACATGAACACCACCACCAGCAAAATCAAGAAGGTGTCACCCAGAAGATTGCCCAGGCCCGTGAGGATTCGCGAGGTCATTCGCATGGCAGCACCTGGATTAAAGAATTCCAGGAAGGTCTTGTCCTCAATCTTCATTCCCCGGGCTTCAAAAAAAGACAACAGATCATTTGTTTTAGACTGGAGCCCCTTTTGATAGGCAGGCAAGGAACTGGAAAAATCAGTGAGTGAGGACCCCACCAGGATGGCAATGAGAAAGCCGGCTAAAACGATTAACAAAATGATGAGGAGGATAGCCAGTCCTGTTGGTATTCCCCTGCCCCTGAGCCAATTGAGAAGAGGGGTAACAATAATGGCGATAAAGAGGGATAAGAGAAAGGGAACGAGAAGATCCTGAGCTGCGCGCATTCCTGCGATCACCACCACAAATGCGGCCATTGTCAGCAGAAACCGCTGTACCCGGTTAAACCCTACATATGCTTTTTCAGGCAAACTGGAAATCCTTGCTTAGTTCAATTTTTAACGTCACTCAAGTTAGTTCAATTTATGAGAATGACAGCCTGTTTTGGCTACTGAGTCATTTTCCGAATAATTTTGTAGGTTACTGAAGCCGATAAGATGGATGCAAAAATAGCCAGCAGGGTTCCCGTCCCCAGGCTAAAGTGTTGATAGGCAAAATGGGCCGTGAAGGAATAAACCCCGACATTAATCATGCCACTAATCATGAGGGTTTTGGCAACAGCACGTGAAAATTCTGCCCCACCGGTTCTGTAAGTGATAAAGAGAGTCGACATGAAGATCACTGGAAAATTTGAAAATATCCCGCCAATTACCGGTCCGGTTAAGCGGCTGATCAGGACAGCCAGGGAGATGATAAAGCCACTAACTATCCCGCGGGTCAATATCTGCTGCATGGTATAGGGAACACGAACGCCACCCTTGTGGGCAATGTGCATGACATGTTCTGTAATGTAATAAGCCGCCATCAGAGAGAGAGACCAGACGAGAAAAGAGACCAGGGCGCTTTCAACACCCAGCCAGATAATCAAACCAATAACTATAAACCATAGAAACAGGGCTGTCAGCAGGGCTTGAACCAGGCCGGCATGCACACGAGCTAAATAGACCAGGATAAAGAATCCGTTTACGCCCATAACCAGTGGAATCATGACCGCAGCCCGAGAGGCTGTTTCTGTCGACTGAGATAAACCGATAAAGAGCAGGGCTACGACAATGGTGGATGGCAGGCCGCCAATAAAACCACCAAGCTTACTCCCAAAGCGCTCCGCGATTACCGTCACAGAAGTAATCCATACAGAGCCCACCAGGAAACTGAGGGCCAGCTTTATCAGAAAGGATTGATCGAGTGTTGCCATGGAAACAGATTAATGAATAAGGGCGGGTTTGCCACGGATTATGGGTGCGCTACTGAACGTTAGTGAAAAAAAATATAGAAGAAACCACGACTCGCTGCCAAGTTTCAAGTTTCAAGTTTCGTACAATTGCTTATAATGCCTCAATGCTCCAATACATTCTAAATCGCTTTGCACAGCTTGTGCCAGTAATTCTTGGCATCATTCTACTGACTTTTATACTCATGTATATCGTCCCCGGTGATCCCGTGCTTTCCATGGTGGGCGAGCGTTATGAAGAGGAAACGCTGGAGCGCCTGCGGGAGCAGTTTCACCTTAACGATCCCCTCTGGAAGCAATTTGGTCACTATCTTTGGGGTTTGGCTCATGGTGATCTGGGGGTTTCATTTATTTCTCAAAAACCTGTAACCGAGATGATCATGGAGCGTTTTCCCGCCACCATGCTTCTGGCTGCAGGAGCCATGTTTGTATCGGTACTTCTGGGGATTTCTGTGGGAGTGCTCTCAGCCATAAAACCACATTCATGGTTGGATCGAACCACTATGGGGATAGCACTTCTTGGGATATCTGCACCTGTTTTCTGGGTGGGTTTGCTTCTGGTGATTGGAGCAAGAGCTGTGGGGTGGCCCTATCTCACGGGTTATGGGTGTTTGCCCTACCTCATTTTACCCGCGATTACACTGGGAACCCGAAGTGCGGCTTTTCTTGCTCGCGTAACCCGAGCGAATATGCTTGAGGTGTTGTCTCAGGATTATGTTCGCACCGCCAAGGCCAAAGGCCTGTCCACATTTATCGTTGTGGTTAAACATGCCCTGAAAAACACGCTCATTCCAGTTATAACCATCATTGGGGTGGATTTTGGATCCTATTTATCCGGGGCTGTTTTGACCGAATCAATTTTCAACTGGCCAGGTATTGGCCGCCTCGCCCTTACTGCCATTTTGAAACGGGACTTTCCTGTCATACAGGGTGCCGTCCTGGTTACAGCCCTGATTTTTGTCACAGCCAATTTTATTGTGGATATCCTGTATGGGGTCATTGATCCGCGCATACGATTGGGGAATAAGAAATGATTCGGGTGATCGACGAAGCCGGGATTCGGATCCCGGCCTGGGTGAACCACATCTTTGGTGCTCTCCATGCGCGGTAGTATCACATCAGAAACCATGAAGCAGATCCGCAAAAACAAGATTGCGCTGTTCGGCCTTTTCCTCGTAGTTCTGCTGGTTTTTGTAGGTGTTTTTGCACCCTGGGTGGCACCTTATGATCCTTATGATGCAGATCTGGATATCAGCCTCCATCCGCCGTCATATCAACATTGGCTGGGGACAGATGAAGAAGGTCGAGATGTCCTTTCTCGAATAATTTTTGGTGCGCGCATTTCCTTAAAGGTCGGCATTATTGCCAGCTCTATTTCCTTGTTAATAGGAGCTATTCTGGGTTTGATTGCCGGATTTTTTCGTGGCTGGACCGAAACCATTATCATGCGCTTTACGGATGTGATGTTTGGGTTTCCAGCCCTGTTGTTTATGATCGGAATTACGGCTGCCGTACCACGACCCAGTATTGAAGTGGCCATGCTGGCCATTGGGCTGGTAAGCTGGCCGGGGATGGCCAGAATTATGCGTGCTCAGGTTCTGACCATCATCGAGCAGGAATATGTGACTGCAGCACGATCCCTGGGATATTCACAAATACGCATTATCATGAGGCATGTGTTACCCAACAGCCTGGCTCCGGTGATTGTGGCCTTCACCATGAGTATTGCTGGAGCGGTCATGGCTGAAGCCTCCTTATCCTTTATTGGTCTGGGAGCTCAACCCCCAGAACCCAGCTGGGGTTCCATGATAGCCTTTGGACGAATGCACCTAAGGGGTGAATGGTGGATTTCCGTATTCCCTGGTCTGGCTGTAGCAGTCATGGTTATTGGTTTTAACCTGTTTGGCGAAGGGCTGCGGGATGCCCTTGATCCAACCATGCGTGGCAAAACGAAATAGATATTTTTTTAAAGGGAGAAATAATGATTAACAGAACCACCAGAGAACTTGCTACGATCATCGCCATTCTGACTTTGGTCCACTGTACAAACTATTTTCCGATGATAGGGAAACCAGATATCGAAAACGGGAAAACGACCATAGAGAATGGCGTTCTTATACATTCCACCGAAAACTATGGCATGACCATTATAGGGTTTAGTGAGGGTTTTGATATCATCTATGAGCCAACACACCCCATCTCTTTGAAAGAAGCTGCTGAAAAACACCCCTGTTCATACATCATTAACGGTTCCTATTTTGAAGACTCTCGAGTACATGCTGGCTGGCTTTCCATTTTTGGCGCTCAGATTGCTCCTCTAAAAGCAGATCGACAACTCACCCATATGGCTGTTTTTGATCCAGGTTTGGGATATCTTGATTTTCCCTCTCTTGACTTATGGGATTCCAGCATGACCAGCGCCACGAGTATTGAGTTTCAAACCGGTCCACTGGTTATTCATGCAAACCAGATTGACACCCTGTCAATTGTGGCTTCAATTAATGGAGGAAGTTCACACCTCAGGACTTTTCTAGCCTTCACCGAAGAAGACGCCATGAAATATTTTATCATCACCAGACGAACGGGACCCCTTGATAAAATGGCAGAGCACCTTTTGTCCCTGCCAGTATTTGAAGGCAAAACACTCTCGGTAATGAATCTGGATGGTGGGTCTTCTACAGCCCTGTACGCCAGGATGCATCCCGAATTAAACTATAATATCAATCGCCCCCTGCCCATCTTGTTGGGGATTCGATAGTGACTCGCCAGTTATCTCTCAAGAAAAAAACAGAGACCGTCTCCCAGCGTAGAGTTTAATAAAGCGTAATAAAGACCTCGAGAAACCTGTCCCGATATCATCCCGAGCAGTGTCAGGAGAAAAGTAACTTCCTGTAAGTGGAAGCCCCTGGACGCCACCCGGGGAGACGAATCTTTTATTGTTATTACAAAAAATCCCTTGACCCTCACCTGACGTCATAGCCTATTATAGGCAGTGATAAAGGAAAGTGATTCGAAAATGAGTAAGCAGTATAGTGTAAAACAGGTGGCAGATTTTTCGGGCATTACAGTGCGAACCCTCCACCATTATGACAAAATAGGGCTGCTCAAGCCAGCCAGGCGCTCTGAGAAAAAATACCGCTACTATGATGAAGCCAGCCTGCTCCGGTTGCAGCAAATTCTCTTTTACAGGGAGCTGGATTTTTCACTGGAGCAAACCCGGGCCATTCTTGATGACCCTGAATTTGATTTTGTCCAGGCCCTGCAGACCCATCGGGAATCACTGGTCCAGAAACACAAGCAAATGTACCAGCTGATCCAGACTGTGGACAGGACACTGGAAAAAATTGAAGGAGACCGCACAATGGTCCTCAAAGACAAAGACCTGTATAAAGGTTTTGATCAGGAAAAAATTGATCGTTGGAACAAGGAGGTCGATGAAAAATATGACCCCGAGAAAGTGGCTGAGTCCAGGCGCAATATGGGCAAAATGTCGAAGGATCAGTTCAACAATATACAGCAGGAGGGCGATCGCGTCACCCTGGCGATTTCCAAACTGATGAATAAAGAGGCTAGCGCACCAGAGGTTCAGGCGCTTATTAAAGATCATCATGCCTGGATTGAAAACTTCTATACCTGTCCTGCTGAATTGTATAAAGGTTTGGGCCAACTATATGTTGAGAACCCGGAGTTTACGGCCTTTTATGAAAAAGTAAATCCCGGTCTTGCTGCCTTTATGTGTGAGGCCATGGGCTATTTTGCCGACACGTCCTTGAATACAAATGGTTAGAGACCATATGCAGCAGGAGTAAAAAAAGAACCATAGGTCGCAAGTAAATATTCAAGAGCATCACGTTCGTTGTCAGGAACAGCAGACAATGACAATACAACACTATCCAACCAACTTCTTTTCAGCAGGTTTTATCTGAAAGGATCCGCTCTTCGGGGATAATATATTTGCGTGATAAGTGGCCTGTACAGCTGCTTCCGTGATATTTCCGAGGAGCAACCCGAGCAATAACTTGAATGTGGCTGAGGACTTTAACTCGGCAGCTCAGAGCGCGGGTTTTGTTCTATCCCTTGAATTCCAAGTTATATTGTAGCCCTACAATTCTTTTCAGACGCTCAGTTGTACCAGCCCATATTAGACTCAAGGAGATATTCATGAATACCGAACAAACATCTCGAAACTTTGCAGAGCTTATGCTTCTAGCCAGGAATTATTTGCTAACTCACATCCCTGCCATTGTGTCAGCCATCCTTGTTTTAAGCATTGGTGTTTTTATTGCCTGGCTGGCCAAAAAGTTCATTATCCGCCTGATGAAGGCACTCCCGGCCAGATTTTCTGCTGACTTGCTTCCGACTAAAATCAGTCACGCACACCTTGAACAGTCCGCCCGATTTCTGGGAGGGTTTGTTTATTGGATCACTATTTTGCTGTTTGTGACGGTAGCAACGGAGATGCTCGGCCTGGCTATTGTGACCTCCTGGATGGGCGGGGTGATCAAATATCTGCCCAATATCCTGTTTGCCATCTTTAGTCTTTACATGGGCGTTTTTGGCGGCCGCCTTCTGGGTGATATTGTGCGAGCTACGGCGAGTAAAGCAGGGATTCTCCATGGTGAAGCACTGGGAAAACTGGTGCAATATGCCACCATACTGGTAACGGCTCTCATCGCGATTAATCAGGTAGGTGTGGATATCGCCATGCTGATTAATCTGATTTACATTGTGCTTGGTGCGGCCCTCTTTGGTGGGGCCCTGGCCTTTGGCCTGGGGGCGCAGGTCTCCGTGAGCAATATTCTAGCGGCCTACTATCTAAAAAGTCTATATCGCGAAGGCCAGTTGGTCAAAATTAATGATATCGAAGGGCAAATCACCCAGCTTACACCAACCTCGGTGCTGGTAGAGACCAGGGAGGGACAGGTAAGCATTCCAGCAAAAGAATTCAGCGAAAAAGCTTCCGTATTGAAACTGGAAAAGGGCGAAAACCATGAAAAATGATACCCTGATCCTGTCTCATTTTATGGACAAACACCCCAGTGATGTTGCTCGTATCCTCACCAAGCTTGAGGAGAGTGATGCAGCAAACTTTTTGAATAATGTCAGCATTACTCAGCGCGTTGCCATCCTCCTGGATCTGGAGCCTGAGTTCGCAGGGAAGTGCCTTGAACAAATGAACGGTGAGAAAGCAGCAGAGGTTGTGAATTCACTCCCACGTCAAAGGGCTATTGTCCTTTTGCGATTGATGACTGTTTCCCTGAGAAACGATCTTTTGGGTCGACTCCCCCAGGGGGCGGCCCACTCCTTGAGTAAAATGCTGAATTATCCTGAAAATAGTGCTGGAGCTCTGGCTGAATCAGTCATTCTTTCACTTCCTGAAACCATGAGTGCCAAGGAGGCCAGGGAGCGACTGAAGGAAACTGGTAACAAGTCCATCTATTATGTTTATCTGGTAAGTGAATCCTTCACCCTCACCGGTGTTCTCGATCTACGAGACCTGTTGCGATCTTCGCCTGAAGCGACCATATCATCCATGATGCACCGAGATATCATCAGCATCCCGGCAGAGATGACCTTTAAATCCATGCTCGGTCACCCTGCCTGGCAAGCTTTTCATGTGCTTCCAGTGGTCACTTCCGAAGGGCTTCTGTTAGGCGCTATTACCTTAGCCATGCTCAAACGTATGGAGCAAAGCAATCAGGATTTACAGCAAAGTGGCAGGGCTGTAGCCGCCAGCAACGCGCTGGCTGATCTTTATCGGATCGGGTTTATGAGCATGCTCCCGGGGGGCTGGATTGCAGAAAGCCCCACAAAAAGCATGAAAAACTAAATTTTTATTCACTTTAAACACCTGGATATATACCTATGAAGAAGCATACCTCTGACCCGGCGACCCGACAACTAATCAAGGGTTTTATTGACCAATACCCCGATGAGGCAGCACAGGTCTTTTCGGCTTTTTCGCCAGAAGAAATTCTAGATTATTTAATACAGGAAACACCCAAACGGGCTTCGAAGATATTTGCCTTTTTAAGTCCGGAAGCCTGTGCAAAACTGATTCCCGATATGGACAATATTTTTTTTGCTGCACTTTTTCAAAATATTAATCCATCACAGGCAGCCCGGGTATTGGCCCGTCTTGATGAAACGGCGGCGACCTCAAGACTGGAGACCCTGCCACCAGAATTATCAAAAGAGATTCGCGAGTTGATGGCATATCCTCCCGAAACAGCGGGACATTTAATGGACCCCAAGGCCTGGACCTTTAAACCAGACGACTCGGTGAATGAAGTGCTCAAGCAGGTCCGAGCCAATCCAGAGCGACGGTTTATAAATATTATTGTCATTGATGCTACAGACGAACTTGTAGGGGTGTTGCCCCTGCAGGAAATAGCGGTTGCCAGCCCCAGGGAAATTCTGGCAAACCTCATACAGGCTTCACCCATAGCCATTCAAGCCATGTCTCCCATGGAGGATGTGGTCCAACTGATGGAGGAACAAAAACTCCTGAGCCTGCCTGTGGTGGATATGGAGAACAAGCTGGTAGGGGTTATTCGTTATGACCGCCTAATCATCGCCACCCGGCAAGATGCGACGGAGTCTCTACAGGCCATGTTTGGTGCTGGCAAGGAAGAGCGGGCTCTTTCAAAAGTATCTCTGGCCATCAAGAAACGGCTTCCCTGGCTAGAGGTCAATTTGGCCACAGCATTTCTGGCTGCAGCAGTTGTGGGGCTTTTCGAAGATACCATTGCCAAAATGACGGTTCTGGCAGTTTTTCTCCCCGTGGTGGCCGGTCAATCAGGAAACACGGGTTCACAAGCACTGGCTGTTACCATGAGGGGGCTGGCGCTCCGCGAGATTCGAACCCGACATTGGTGGAGAGTTGCCCGTAAAGAGATTATGGTGGGCTTTGTGAATGGTTCGGCGGTGGCCCTGACAACCTCACTGGTCGTTCTAATGTGGTCGGGTTCTTTGGGTCTGGCGATTGTTATTGCAGTAGCCATGATCATTTCCATGTCGCTGGCCAGTTTTTCAGGGGCGGTTATTCCCATTATTTTGCAGGCTGTGGGGCAGGATCCAGCTCAGTCTTCATCAATCATTCTTACCACAGTAACAGATATTGTCGGCTTCTTTAGTTTTCTGGGGTTGGTAACCTTGCTTTCAGGAGCACTGAATATCTTTTAGCGTTCAAGCCACATCATGATGTGTGAGGTAAATTTTCTGGACCAGCGGTTAAAACCCACCCGGATTATTTGCCAACAACATTCTTTCGAACTTTTAGATGATATTAATTATCCTGTTTTCTAAGGCCTTGAAAAGGATAAACTACTTGTCATTATTTTGACTGGAATGTATCATGCTGGCCGTTATTAGGAGGGGAAAATGTATAATGAGCGGTGTAATGCCGATAAATATAAAAGCCCCCAAACAACCCAAACTTTGGAATATAAATAAAGGGATAAATCTTGGCTCAGATATTCCCCAAATGGACGAATAAAGCTCCCCTGTATGCTGCAGTCGGTGCCGGCTTAACCCTGATTGTTGTCGTGGGTCTGGTCTGGTACTACGCTTCTCCCTGGTATACAGATGTTGGTTATCGTCCAACACAGCCCGTCCCCTACAGCCATAAAGTGCATGTTCGGGACCTCGGTTTAGATTGTCGCTTCTGTCATACTGGCGTGGAGACCTCTCCTGTTGCCGGTATACCGCCGACAAAAACCTGTATGAATTGTCACAACATGATCAAGGCCGATAGCGATAAACTGGCACTTGTTCGTGAAAGCTTTAAAAATGGTACACCCCTGGAATGGGTCAGGGTCCATAAATCTCCAGATTATGTTTATTTTGATCACTCCGCCCACATCAACGTGGGTGTAGGATGTGCCAGCTGTCATGGCAATATTGCTGAAATGGAAGTGGTGGCCCAGCATAAACCCCTGAGTATGGGGTGGTGCTTAACATGTCACCGTAATCCAGATGATCATTTGCGCCCTGCCAGTGAAATCACCAACATGACCTGGACGCCCCCAGCAAACCAGGCTGAGTTTGCCGCCAAACAGAAGGAGCTTTTGGATATCAAGGCCCCCGTCACCGATTGTACAGGATGTCATAGATGAGTAACGCAATAAATTCCAGAGCCCCTGGCAAAACCTACTGGCGTAGTCTGGATCATCTCGCCGAAACCCCAGAATTCAAGGCCTTGGTTGAGAAAGAATTTCCAGAAGGCGCTGACGAGCTGAAGAACCCTGTTTCACGAAGAAAATTTTTAAGCCTAATGGGCGCCTCTATGGCGCTGGCTGGTTTGACCAGTTGTCGCAGACCCGTTGAGAAGATTATCCCATATGTGATTAAGCCAGAAGAAATCATTCCGGGAAAACCCCAGTATTATGCCACCAACATGCCCTTTGGAACCGAATCCTTTGGCCTCCTGGTTGAAAGCCATGAGGGTAGACCCACCAAGATTGAGGGAAACAAAAACCATCCTGCATCAGGTGGATCTTCCAATGTCTTCATGCAGGCAGAGATGC
>ERZ889078.589-NODE-589-length-32778-cov-14.744553_pt1 | contig 32778 bp, 23 predicted proteins | sample MGYA00521266_ERZ889078 | MGnify/ENA primary metagenome ERZ889078 (study PRJEB32303, sample SAMEA104408618) | aquatic metagenome | biome: Brackish water; feature: Pelagic; material: water | place: Baltic Sea | collected 2014-06-16T06:34:00 | depth 76,534 m ...
TCCTCCTCCCGTTCTGTTCTGCTTTCCATCTTGATTTTCACAAGGGCATTAGGGGTTGATGAAATGCTGTTGACCCGATTATGCGGGGTCTCCCTGTGACAGTCGAGGCAGTGTCGTTCCTTTAGGGTGTTGTGAAAAGCAGGCTGAACCGCCATCAGGTATTCCATTCCAACCGTATGTTCGTGACACCGGATACAGTTTTCCTGCACCGCCTTCTTTCCTTCATCCAGGATGTAGACTGACTGGGATTCTGTTCCAAGTGTAAAAATAGTGGCATGCCTTATTCCATCCTTAATCTTGAAGAGATACTTATGAAACAGGTTGTCGTGTGGAACATGGCAATCATTGCAGGTAGCCACGGAACGGTGTGAGCTGTGTGCCCAGTCGTTGAACTGTGGATTCATCACATGGCAGTTAATACAGGTTTCCGGATTGTCGGAGAGGTAAGAAGGGGCTTTTGAGATATAAAATGCATAAGCCCCTAAACCAACAAATATTCCCATCAGCACAGAAACGGTCGGTTTCCAGTTATCGGGAGGAATCAACCAGTGAAGCAACTTTTTCACGGGGGTAGATTGATTTGTATTCTATTGTGATTTAGATAACAAAGATAGTTGATTCTTCCGTCGCCTTGCAACCCACCATGCTAAAAATCCGATGATGCTGATCTCCAGGGCAAATAGGCCAACTAACGGAACTACCAGGATATAAAAATCTCCCAGGACAGGCTGAAAGATCCTGCCTGTATGGATCTCCAGTGCAGTATTCCACAAGGAGATTGGTGACTTTTCGGTAACCTCTTCCGGCATCGGGGGAAACCATTTGCCTCCTCTAAGTGAGATCGCCCCTCCCATGAAGTCAAAGAGAACCTCTCTGGTGCTATGGTGCAGTGGTGCAGTGGTGCCATGGTGCAGTGGTGCAGTGGTGCCATGGCGCACTGGCATGGTGGTTTCAAAAGGTTGCACTGCCAACTGTCTACTGCCCACTGCCAACTGAATATATCCTGCAACTGACAGCGCCCCAAAAGGAGCACCTCTTCCTGTCATCTGGTAGGGTAATTTTGTAAAATAGTCCCAAACCTTCCCTGTTTCGGATTCCCATATGAATATGCCGCTGAAAGAACCGACCAGGTAGCTGGATGAATCGAGCTGCCGGAATACATTGATGCCCATTACACTCACCGGAGGTTGCACCGCGAACGGCTTCAGGGAGGTGGTAAAGTCCTCATCGGCATGGTATATGCCTTCAGATGTGGCTACCATCCAGCGATGATTCGTCTGATCATAAAGAAGATCGCGGAACCGGTCAAACCATGGATTGGGATTATCGAGTTCAGAGTACTTGATCTTCTCAACCCGTGAATATGCAATCGGGATCAGTAATGGCGGACGGAGAAACATCCCTGTAATAGTGGTCAGGATCAGGATCAGAATGGCCCAGGAGCCTACACTGTTATGCCAGCGGAGAGAAGTTTTATTGAATCGCTTCAGCCTGACTTTCCTGAACTCATCCTTCAATCGGTTTAACCTGAATGGCACGAAAAAATAGATCAGGCCTGTGATACAAAGAATAATGAAAATGACCCCGATCGCATCTACGATCAGTTTCCCGATCATCCCGTAGATCTCGCCACTGTGAATCACCCAGAGTGTCTTGAAGAGTCCTACTTTTCCGTCGTCATCCTCAGAAGCCGGGACGGGGAATACGCTGAACCGGTCCAAACCCTGTTGCACTGTTGCAACAAGAAGGTTTGAACGGGTCATCACCATCAGTGAATCACCTTTGGAAAGTGTCTTTACAATGCGCTCTTCCGGTACGGGAAGCGGAATCCGTTCCCAATGGTTGCTCTTCGGTGTAAACCGGTAAAGTCCAAATAACGTTGCTGCATGAATGCCTGTAACACTATCGATGGATATTGCAGCAATTTTTCGGTTGTCTATCCCTTCCGGGAAGCCGTTGTTGAAGTCGGTAAAGGAGGTAAATGTTGTATCGGTAAGCCAGATGCCAATATTCCCATATACAAGGATGCTGTCGGTTCCCCATGGCACGGCTCCACGTACGGCGGCCAGGTTCCAGTTGTTATAACGGTATACTGGTGGTAACACCTTTCTGTTCACATCCACTGACGATAGCAGATCTCTGTGGTTCAGGATTATCCCTGAAAAGGCAAACAGCAGGATGAAAATCGTGAAGATAAGGCTCGGCCATTTGTGCCAGGCTCGCAAGCGGGATATGAGTTTGCCATTGTACCGGGAAGCCATGGTGAGATGGTGAGATGGTGAGATGGTGAGATGGTGAGATGGTGAGATGGTGAAATGGTGAAATAAGAAAATTTACATCTTATCACATAGTCACTATATCGCCATACCACTATATCACTATTTTCCGAAGTAGGTATGAAACATCCCGTCAACCTGCTCCGAATAGCTTGTAAAACCGACAGCTTCCAATTTCTCAATCATCGGCATCGGAGGAAATGGAGTAATGATCTCATATATCTCTCCGGGATTCAGGGTGGCAGCCTCCTGCATTACACGTTCCAGCGGGTGAATTCCTTCGGCCAGCAGGGGGCGGGCATCGAGGATTATTTTGATGTGGCTTTTGTCAAGCCAATGTGGTTTGTTCATTGTTTGTTCTTTGGTTGTATGCTGTTTTTCTTGTATTTCATGCTCTTCAGGTTTCCCGATATTCTCCTGCATTTCCGCTTTTTCTTCTTTCTTACGGTATGACAGCAGCCTCTGGTCACCATGCAGGCTCCTTTTTTCAGTGAGATCCTGAGAAACCTCCAGTGTTCCCAAATAGTCTCCTTTCGGATTCCTCAATGCGAAATACTCAATGTGAATAAACTTTTCTCCCATCTGTATCCAGAAAGGTGCGCTGTCGGCGTTCCCGCTTTTAAAGTCGCTGATAATCTGGTCGACGATATCTACACTCGAAGGAGGGTGACACATTCGGACATCCCTTCCGAGGATTGCCCTGTTCCGGTCAAAGATCCGCTCCTTTCCCTGTGAAAAATACCTGACCTTGTCATTCCTGTCAACAAATGTCATGTCGAATGGAACAGTATTCAGAAGTGCCAGAATTTCTTCATTGTTGAACCGACCGCTTGGTAACCGGATCTCTCCTTCTACCTCATTTTCATCCTTCCTGATAATGACACCTTCGGGTTTCCACACAATCTGCGGGTCGTAGAGACAATACCCGATTTCATTCGTTTGCTGATCAATATCATACCAATCTGCTTCCGTCAGCTTATCGAGTGTCATGGGGAAAAGGATCTCCTCCTCCTTCATAATCATATCGGTGATGGCTTTGGCTGCCGGCCGGAGATTTACCTCTATCTTCAGTTCCATCTGATCAACAGAGTTGGCAGGCGTATCCAGGGAATTCAGGGCATTTTTCAAGAGGTCTCTCGTTTCGTCGTGTTTTCCCCACATCACCTTGGGAGGGCCTGTAATGCCATATTTCTCAAGGAATGGGAAGAGAAGATTTTCTTTCCTGCGATAGTGTTTATCCACATCCATCAGGTTGTTGAAGTGTCCCCGGATCTTGTTGATTGTTGCTTCCGGACCAAGTTGGTCAAATTCCTGGTTGATTGCATCGAACAGGGTTTTTAACTGCCCTGCTACCTTCTCCAGTTCCCGGTTCTCCTTTTTAAAGGTATCAACCGGATGGCCAGGAGCTACTATTTTCATTGCCGAAAGGTCAATATGCCCCTCCAGCGCCTGGGTATGAACGTCGCACAAACGTAGTACCTCCTCTTCGGGAAGCCCTTCATTGATTAGCTCCTGCTCAACTTCAACGACCACACCATACGGCACTTTCGACATCAGTTCCACGAGTCGGGCTTTTACTGCTTCTGGTGCAACGCCTTCGTGCAGCTGCAGGATCATATGCTTCAGCAGCTCCTTGCGGGATTGGTTATTATTTATTAGTTCTGACATAATAGTTTATTAAATGACCCCTCCTGGCCTCCCCTTGAAGGGGAGGGGTATGGGGTGGGATTACCCTTTAATCATAGTTAATACCATCTTAAATTTCTCTGTAGCATTGACGCCATGCGGGATGCCAGCCGGCATGATGATCGTATCGCCGCTTTTCAGGTGAAACGGCTGATCGTTGATCACAATTTCCGCCTCTCCTTCAATCACCTGAACCATGGCATCAAAAGGAGCCGAATGGGTGCTGAGCCGTTGTCCTTTGTCGAAGGCAAACAGGGTAACCGTTCCAACTGGTTTATCCAATAATCGCTTACTTACAATCCCTTCAGGGGAGTACTCAACTTTCTCCGCAAACCGGAAAACGTTCGAGTGTTCAAACAATGTTTTTTCCATAATTTATCTTTACTATTTCGCTATTTGGCTCCGCCGAACTCCGCTTCACCATTTCACTATTTCACTATTTCACTATTTTTTTTAAGCCCAATCCTCCTCCAAAACATCTCCTTTAATCCCTATGATGATCCTCTTTATCGGGACGTTGCGACCGGCCTGGGCCCGGGCAGCTTCTGCCATGGAAAGCAACCCACTACAACAGGGAACCTCCATCATAAGAACCGACAATGAGTTGATCCTGGAATCAGCGATCATAGATGCCAGCTTCTCCACATAAGATTCTTTGTTGGTGTCGAGCTTCGGACAGGCGATGGCCAATGACTTGTTTTTCAGAAAACGGGCATGAAAATTGGCCATGGCAAAGGGAACACAATCTGCTGCAAGCACAACATCTGCATTCTGGAAATAGGATGCCTGGGGATTTACCAGGTGCAGCTGGACAGGCCATTGCTTAAGCTCGGAAGGAGCTGCCGGTTTGTCGGTGCCAGTCTTTGCGGCTTCCTTTAGCTCTTCTTCATCACTATTGAAATCCATAGCCATGGATCCCATACATCCGCATGCCTGTTCTGGTTGTTCAGGAGCTGTGTGAACTACCTGGTCGGGATATCCTGCCGTTGCAGGTTTTTTCAGTTCAAATCCTTCTTTACTCATATCGATATTTTTTTCTTTTAAATATTGAATAGCTACATTTAGAAAATCAACTTCATTGTGGTCGCGGAGGTGCTCCAGGTGTGCCAGGATCGTATTTCTCCCTTTCGGAATAATGATCTCCATCACCTTACGTTCATTGTAGGGCTCAGCCTCTCGCTCAACAATGGTGATGGCCCCTTCGGGACAATGGCCGATACACGCTCCCAGCCCGTCGCAGAAGAGGTCGCTGATCAATCTGGCTTTATCATCAATTATCTGTAATGCGCCCTCGTGGCAATTGGGAATACATAAACCACAACCGTTACAAAGCTCTTCGTCAATCTCTACAATCTCTCTTTTCATTATGTTGATGATGTAATTAGGTGAGATATTTATCTAATGTTTGTCCTTTCAGGAACTTTGTAAACTCACCAGTCATTTTATTTACCACGTTGCCCATGATACACTCGTCATAATTGCAGATTTCATAAGCCAACGGACAATCGGACTCTTCAATCGGACCTTCGATCGCCTCATATACTTCCAGCAAATCGTAATCTTTCGGGTCCCTTTTCAGATAAAATCCTCCGGATGGTCCTCGCACCGATTTCAACAAATCACTCTTCACAAGCCGCTGGAGGACCTTTGCGATGTGGTTTTTGGAAAATCCTGTAAACTCCGTGATCTTTACAACATTAATCCCATGTTTGGCCCGGGCAATGAGAACCATGCTGTGTATGGCAATTGACGAAGCTTCCGACATGGAAAAAATCTTGGACATAAATTCTATTTAGGTATTTGAATACGCAAATGTATAAATTAAATGTGTTCCTCTCACAAAAAATAGAAAAAATAGTTAAGTTTGTTTTCAAATCCCACGTTGCAAGCCATGAATAAAGTCATAACAAGTTTGCAGAATCCATTGATCAAACAGCTCCTTCTGCTCCAGGAGAAATCCAGAGAACGAAGGAAGAGTAACCTGATGGTGATTGAAGGCACGCGTGAGATCACCCTTGCCATAAAGGCCGGTTACCAACTAACTTCTTTGTTACACTGTATTGATATTTTACCTGAACACCGTTTTGAAGAGTTAATTCCTATGGAACACATCCCATGTGAGGTGACCGAAATTTCTCCAGAGGTCTTCAACCGGCTTGCCTATCGAAAAGATAACGGAGGGATTTTTGCCTGTGCACAGACACAGCAAAAGGGTCTTTCCAGTCTGTTCCTGCCTGCATCTCCTGTTCTTCTTGTTTTGGAATCTGTTGAAAAGCCGGGAAACCTCGGCGCAATTTTCAGAACTGCTGATGCTGCAGGCATCTCCGCCATCATCCTTTGTGACCAGCAAACTGATCTCTTCAATCCCAATACGATCCGCTCCAGTCTGGGAACAATATTTACCAACCAGGTGGTAACGGCTTCAACAGGGGATACGATTGCGTGGCTTCTGGAAAAAGGGATTAACACATTTGCAGCAGCTCTTACAGGTGATAGGTGGTATCATGAAACTGACTTTACCGTTCCTTCAGCCATCATTATGGGCTCTGAAGCAACTGGCCTCTCTGAAACATGGTTGTCTGCAGCCAATACCCGTATTAAAATTCCGATGAATGGAACAGTCGACTCCCTGAATGTCTCCACATCAGCGGCGATCCTGATTTTTGAGGCAATGCGTCAGCGAGGGTTCACTTGTACTTCTCATCTTTCTGCTTGAGGACCAGGAACTCTTTCGGCATTTTGCTTTTAAACTCCAATGGGTCTCCAGTCGCCGGATGGTTAATAGCAAGGTAAAACGCATGAAGCCTGATTCTTCTTTCGAAATGATCGTCGGCTCCATACTTTCGGTCGCCCACTACCGGACAACCCATTTCCGACAGGTGTACCCGGATCTGATTTTTTCTCCCTGTTTCGAGCTCAACCTCCAGTAAGGTAAACCCTGGGCTCTTATCCATCACCTTGTAATGTGTAATAGCCAGTTTTGATTTTTCCGATACCTTCCCTGAATACATCTTTTGGTTGTTTCCCTGAACCAGCCAGTTGCGGATGGTGCCCTCCTCTTTTTCCGGCGAACCTTCAACCAAAGCATAATACAACTTCCGGGTATTTTTCCAGTCATTCTTCAGATTCTGCTGCAACTCTTCCGTTTTTGTAAATACAAGCAATCCCGAAACTTCCCTGTCGAGCCTGTGTACCACATAGAGCCTCTCTTTTCCCTCCGAATTTTCTTTTACATATTCCAGTAACTCTTTATAAAATGAGGTCCCGCCAAGTCCACGATCCCCTACTGTCAGCAAACCTGCCGGTTTCTCTGCAACCAACAGGTAGTTGTCCTCATAAACAACTGGATAGGGAGGATTTATCTTGCTCCGATGTACTACCTGTTTGATATACTCTACTGAATCTCCAGGAGTTACCTTTGTTGCCGGATTGGTGTTCATCTTGCCGTTCACCTTCACATTTCCATGGGTAATTATCTTTTTTACCGTTGTTTTGGAGGCATCCCTGAATTCGTTAAAAAGGAGATCACTTAATGACGTGGGTGCTGTTACCTGGATTATCATGGTTACGGATGTATAGCGATTTGTAAAAAGACCGGTTGATGATCGGATTGGTCGAACCCGGTTTTGAATGTTTGGATTTCAAGCACTTTGATGTTCGGAGATACCAGGAAAAAGTCGATTATGGTGACAGGTGTGGCACCATGTTCATAGGGGCTGTTAACATCCCGGTTGGTGGGATGTTTTGGATCATAGGCAAATTCCCATCCGGGGAAATATGTGCTTAGCTCTGGAAAGTCGTCAAGTTTGATCAGGTCCCCTGTTTTTATCACTTCCGGATTAAACCCGGGTGGGTTTGCATTCCAGTCTCCTCCGGCTATGAGGTAATTTCCTGCTTTATATTCGGAGAACATGAAAGCCCTGATCATCTCCATCTCCCGAGTCCGGAGGACTCCTCCCGTGTCAAATGCAGAATTGTGGATGTTGATCATCACCAGTTGATGACCATCGGGCAGGGAGTATCGGGAAACTATAAAACATCGCTTCAGGTAGAAAAGTCGGTCAGGCCACCGAAAATGTTTGTCAAAACCATAGCGGGTTACTTCATCAGGATAATATCGGGAACAGGTTACAAGTCCGGAAGTTACCCGTCCCATTGGTTGTGTTGGAGGAATCGGTACGAACCGGCAGTTATAATTGGTAGCATAAGAGATACAAAATCCCGGAAGCAAGGTTTTTAACCAACCAACTTCATCCAGGTAATAGCTTCGCTTTGAGTTTCTGTCAACCTCCTGGAGAAGAAAGAAATCCACGGTGTCATTCTCCTTCAAGAAATTTCCGATTCCTGAAATGGATTGTTCAAAATAGGATTTCTCAGGGTGTACATTTTTCCCGCCATCGTAAAAGAAGTCCATCTCACTGCCCAATCCCCCGTAGCCGAGGTTCCAGGTGATCACAGAGAAACTGGTGGTTGTACCGATCTGTTGGGAGGTGGTTTCTGTTACTGATACAGGCTCAATTGGAGCAGGGTGATACTCTGTGAGGATGCTGAAGAGAAAAAACCCTCCGGCAATAACCACAACCGTCACGATAATCACTCCTATAGCCCAGAAGATCACTCTGTTTATTGATTTCACTCTTATCCGCTGTCGCACGAAAGTAGTTAATTTTTTCGTAACATTGTATCCATGATTCGACCACTCTTTGAAGGGTTATTCCTCGGATTGACTGTGGCTATAATTATTGGTCCGGCCATGATTGCATTGATCCAGACAAGTATCAAATATGGTGTCTGGCATGGAGTTTATCTGGCACTGGGCATATTTTCGAGTGATCTGACCATTGTGGTAGGCAGCTATTTCGGAGCCTCACAAATTCTTATGAATTCAAAAAGTCACCTGGTGCTTGGTATCATCGGGGGAACTATCCTGTTGTTGTTCGGTATCGGGTCCCTGATCAGAAAAGTTCCTGAAACCGAGACTGTGGAAGCGATCCGCGAGTTGAAGTTTAAACGGGCAGGCTTCTTCACCTACTTTTTCAAAGGCTACTTCCTGAACCTGGCCAATCCTTCGATCTGGTTCTTCTGGATCACCTCTGTTGTTGCCATCAGCGCCAGTTACGGCGGAGATAACAACAAAGTGGCCTTTTTCTTTGCCGGCACCCTGCTGATGGTACTGATGACCGATATCCTGAAGGCGGTGCTTGCCAATAAGATCCGAACCGCTATCAGTCCTCAGGTAAAGCTCCTGATCAACCGTATCGCCGGAATTCTATTCCTGGTCATCGGATTGTTTGTGATCGGAAGCTCTATCTCAGAATATTTCTACGGAATTTCTTTACTCAATGGAAATTTAACCCAATAAAAAAATAATCATGGAACAAAAAAGCAAAAAAAACTGGTGGTTTCTGGTTATCAATGGAATCATCGCAATTCTTTTCGGGGTCTTTCTGCTCTATTTTGACACAGATATGATCGAGATGCTTTTATTTTATATCGGAATCGGGATTGCTGTTGTTGGTGTCTTCCTGTTATTTGCTGCCATCCGGAATATTAAAGCCGATAAGCATGCTGGCATGCTTTTGTTTGAATCGATCCTCACTGTTGTTATCGGCCTGGTTTTGATATTATTTCCGAAGTTCTCGATGAAATTTATTCTTATCATCATTGGTGTGTGGGCCATCATACTCGGCATTGTTCAACTGGCCATTCTGATCAACATCAAGGAGAAAATGGCAAGCAAGAACATCCTGCTTTTCAACGGGCTGCTGACCATTGTTCTGGGTGTTCTGCTCTTCTTTGACCCGATAACAACCGCAGGATTCCTTCTTAAGATCCTCGGATTCTTTGCTATCCTGTTTGGAATCATGATGATCTACTTCGGGTTTGTTCTGAAGACAATAAAGGTGGCAATTGAAGGGTCGGTACCAGAATTGGAGAAGAAGGAGTAAAAAACTGGTTTAACCTACTTTCACGAGTTTTTCAAACTCCATTTTGTAGTTTGATCCGATTGGAACGAACTTATCAGCGATTCTTACCTGGTTTCCTTCAATCATTTCTACTTTGGAAAGGGAGATCACATACGATTTGTGGACACGCGGAAATCTGGTGGGAGGAAGGATGGATTCAATATGTTTCAGAGACTGGTAGCTTACAATCATACGCTCACTGGTATATATCTTTACATAATCCCCAAGTGCTTCAACATAGAGCAGATCTTTGAGATTAACCTTGAACGTTTTCTTTCCTGATTTAACAAATATGAACTGCTCTTCCGTTGGCTGCTCCATGTTCACGCCTGGATCATCCTGGTAGTTCCGGGTGGCCAGCACATCCTGCACTTTATGAACTGCTTTCAAAAACCGGTCAAATCCAAAAGGTTTCATAAGGTAATCCACCACGTCCAGTTCATACCCTTCGAGTGCGTATTCGGCATAAGCGGTGGTGATAATTACCAGGGGCGTTTGTTTCATGGTTTTCAGAAAATCGATACCGCTTAGTTTGGGCATGTTGATATCCAGAAACATCAGGTCTATCTGTTGCTGGTGTAAATACTCGATGGCATCTACAGCCTGGTTGCACTTCCCAACAATCTCTAGAAAGGGTAAATCCAGTGCATACTTTTCGATCACCCGCTGCGCCAGGGGTTCATCGTCGATAATAAGGCATTTGATCTTCATGGTTTCTGGATACAAATACAAAGTTCAATACGATAAGTGGTTCCGGCATTGATGATACGTAATTCATGCTTGCCCGGATAGAGCAACTCCAGACGCTTTTTCACATTCTTCAAACCGAAACCAGCCGCTTTATTCTCTTCCAAAGATATGAAATCATCTGTATTATTTTCAATCGTAAATTCAACTCGTTGGGAGGTTTCCACATTAAAATTAATGTGAATGTATGGATTTAGTACTTTGGTTTTGCACCCATGTTTAAATGCATTCTCAATAAATGCGATAAAAAGTAACGGATCGATCCGCGTATCCGTATGATCTCCCTTTACATCAAATGTCAACTCCAGATTCTCATCCGACCGCATTTGCTCCAGGAAGACATAGCTTCTCAGAAAATCGAGTTGTTTTTTCAAGGGAACCTGGTTATCCTGTGTTTCGTAGATTACATAGCGCATCAGTTCTGACAGCTTCAGAATCATTTCCGGCGTATTTTCCGACTTGTCAAGGCTGAGTGCATAGAGACTGTTTAGTGTATTGAAGAAAAAGTGTGGGTTGACCTGGGACTTCAATGCCTGCAATTCTGCCTTGACCTTCTGTCCCTCAACCTCTTTCACTTTTATCTCAGCATCCTGCAGCGCAATGGAATCGCGCATAAATTTCAGCAAGGTGGTAACGACAAGAAAAAGGAAGACAAGGATTATCTCTGCGATCGCTTCATTGATAAACTCCGGATGATCCTCTTCAAAGATGTGTGAGGTGAAATAATTGAGCAGGACAAATAGCAGGATATTTCCTATCTGAAGAATGAAAAAGGGCCCGAATCTTCGCTTTTTAAAGAATTTCGGGATCAGCCATAACAGGTTAATATAGACAGATATGGCAAGATAAAACAGGGTGATCAGGATTGAAGTAGCAGTCTTAAAGTCGATCTCACTGATCCTGAATCCCCTGGTATAGATAAGAAGTAACAGAAAGGAGGCGATGCTGACAATCCAGAAAAGGATATGAGGGATGATAAAATGCTCTCGCAGATGTTTGTAAAAACGTTTTAACATAGGCTACCCGTTAATGACTGCAAAGATGGAAATTACCCTGATACCAATCAATTTTTTTTGATTACCTGTTGCTTTTGCCTGATATTGTCCTGTTGACGACGGATGATCGGTATATCGACCATCCGGCCCTTTTATCTAAAAAAATTTACTGTTCAGAAAATTGTGTGTAATATTGCGTTTCAATTCATTAAATCAGTGACATTATGACGACAAACCGAACTATTTTATTTCTTCTGGTCCTTACAGGCCTGGTTTTTCTGTTACCTCCCGTGAATAAAACACAGGCAGGAAATCCTCCTGATGAAGGTATGTGGCTGCCTATTCTGATTGAGAGGCTGAATTACGTCGACATGCAGAAAATGGGACTAAACCTGACCCCTGAAGAGATCTACAGTGTAAATCATTCCAGCCTGAAAGATGCTATCGTAGGCCTCTCCTCCGGAAGTCCGGCAAGGGGAGGATTCTTCTGTACTGCTGAAGTAGTCTCAGACAAAGGTCTGATCTTTACCAACCACCATTGTGGTTATAGTGCTGTGCAAAATCACAGTACCCCCGAACATGACTACCTTACCGATGGCTTCTGGGCCAGGTCTTTGGATGAGGAGCTTGCCAACGAAGGAATGAATGCCTCTTTTCTTGTGAGAATTGAGAACGTAACGGATTCCATCATCCCTTTCCTGACCGACTCATTGTCTGAGTCAGACCGGGGCTCAACGGTCAGGAAAATCTCAGACCGCATCACCGATCGTGCATCCGAAGATGGGACATACGAGTGCAGGGTCAGCTCCTTTTACAGTGGGAATGAATATTACCTGTTTGTCTTTAAAACCTATAAAGATGTTCGCCTGGTTGGAGCCCCCCCCTCTTCAATCGGGAAATTCGGCGGCGATACCGACAACTGGATGTGGCCCCGTCATACCGGCGATTTCAGTATTTTCAGGATTTATGCCGACAGCACGAACAATCCTGCCGATTTTTCTGACAACAATGTACCATTGAAACCAGATTACCATCTTCCAATTAGCCTGGCTGGTGTCAAGAAAAATGATTTCGCCATGATCTGGGGATTTCCGGGAAGAACCAGTCGCTATGCAACTTCCTATGGTATTGAGTACAATCTTAACGCTCTTTATCCTGTGATCATTGATGTATTCGGGAAACAGATGGAGGTGATGAAAGCCAGAATGGACGTGGATAAAACAGCCCGGATTGCATATTCCGAAAATTACGCCGGCCTCTCAAATACCTGGAAAAATTTCATCGGACAGACCAAGATGTTGCGAAAGAACAAGGTACTCCGGAAAAAAGAGCAGCTAGAAGCAGATTTTACCATATGGATCAATGACAACCAGATGCGCCTCGACAAATATGGCGACGTTCTTCCAAGTCTGAAAGAGGGATATGAGAAGCTTACCAAAGCGAGCGTTCCTTTCTTCTATTCCCGGTTTGCAGGTGGTGGATTAAATATCGTCGGCTTTGCCAATGGATTTTCCGGCCTGAAAGAAAATCTCGAGAAAAAGAACAAAGCTGCCATAATAGAAACTGTCAGCAGCTTGCGATTGCTGGTAACTGAACATTTCCAGGAGTGGGATTATGAGATTGAGAAAAATACCTTAGGAGAGATGCTTAAACTATACTCCAAAAAAGTACCGAAGGAAGGCCTTCCCTCCATCTTTGCAACTATTGAAAAGGATTACAACAACGATTTCGCTGCATTTGCTGATGAAGTCTACCGCACCAGTGTATTTGCAACAGCCGGAAGTGCAAACGCGTTTTTGGATAAACCCTCTGCCAAAGTCTTCAAAAAAGACCTGGGCTGGATTACTGCCCAATCCATGGCAGAGAATTCAGGTCAATATTCCGGTGCTTACAGAACAGCCCAGGCAGGACTCTCCAAAGGCAATCGTTTGTTTATTGATGGGTTAAGGGACATGTTCCCCGATAAGATGTTTTATCCGGATGCCAACTCCACGATGCGGTTTACGTATGGCAAAGTGCTGGACTATTTCCCGGCTGATGCGGTTCATTACGCCTACATCACTACCCTGGATGGAGTGATGGAAAAGGAAGATCCAACCAACGCTGAATTTATTGTAGATCAGAAACTGAAAGATCTGTACGAGGCCAAAGATTATGGACAGTATGGTGAGAATGGTGAGCTTGTTGTCTGTTTCCTTACTACCAACGACATCACCGGTGGAAACTCAGGAAGTCCCGTAATAAACGGCGACGGTCAACTGATCGGACTGGCATTTGACGGCAACTGGGAAGCGATGAGCGGAGATATCCTGTTTGAAGATAACCTCCAGCGTTGCATCAATGTAGATATCCGCTATGTGCTTTTCATCATTGATAAATTCGCCAATGCGACGAATATCATTGATGAGCTGACGATCGTGAAATAACGTCAGAGGCATGCCCCCGTAGAGACGCGGCATGCCCCCGTAGAGACGCGGCATGCCTCCATAGAGACGCGGCATGCCTCCATAGAGACGCGGCATGCCTCCATAGAGACGCGGCATGCCGCGTCTCTACTTAGCAATCACCTTTAACCAATGAACCTGGCTGCCGGTTGATGCCTTGAGATAAAACATGCCTGGTTTTACCCGTTGCCCAATGGCAGTTTGCCTGTTCCATATAAAAGTTTGTTCCCCTGCAGGGAAAGTTCCCTCCCGGATCAGGCAGATGTATCGTCCGGAAAAATCATACAATTCAAGTTTAACGAACGTTTGCTGATCCAGTTTCACCCGAATATTCAACTGATCGTCAACCGGATTGGGAAATACCGTTACAACTTGCTGGCGTATCGGATCCTGTGTGAATGGAACAGCAACCGTAGAGGTATCATACCCTCCGGACAGACAGGCCAGCAATCCGTTTCGTCCGCCCAAAACCATTTCCATACTGGAATCTCCAACTATATCCGGGATTGCATTGATTGCATCCACAGGTGAAGGTACCGGAACCGATGCCAATGCGGCGCCGTCTGATCCATTAAGGAAATAGGCAAAGTTGCTCTGGAACAGTGTTCCGATAATAGCATCATTATAGCCATCCCATGTAATGTCTCCAATGTTGGCAACGTTAGATGACTGATCAGCCAACGGCACCGCCCAGATGTATTCAGCGTTAAATCCGTTGACAATGATCCCCTGGGGATTGCTATGTGCCACCAGGATGTCACGATATCCGTCTTTGTTAACATCCCCCATGTCTTGCAACCTGTTGATAATAAAAGATCCTGTATTCAGGTAATGGAGGTTGGCTCCGTTTACCGCGTTTACCAATACGATTTGTCCGCCGAATCCTCCGGCAGCTACGTCTTTGAAACCATCATTGTTGATGTCGTCAAGCTGCATCAGACCCCAGGTTGAGGTTCCGCTGGGATAGTTGGTCCATTCCACTGCACCCGTTACTCCATTGATTCCGAATAGCCTGGCGGCATTCTCCTGCTGGTTTGATCCGCCCGATAATACATCGGGTTTTCCGTCGCCTGTAAAATCTTCTACTCCAATAACGGAAAACAGAGGCCCTGAATCGGGATTGGGGCGTTCCCAAATCGAAATTCCGGTAAGTCCGTTCAGACAATAAACCCTGACAGGCCCTGTATTGGCACCGTCGTTCCCAGTACAACCAAGAACATCCGGGGTTCCGTCGTTGTTGTAATCATACCTTGCATCTACCTGGTATACCCAGCCTCCGCCACCATATTCGTGGGTATCATGTTTCCAGATCAGCAATCCGGTTTTTCCCGAATAGGCTGTAATAGACCGGTCGCCCCCGGCTGTACCGGCAATAACATCCCTGTATCCGTCATTGTTGATATCGGCTATCGTAGTCAAACACTTTTGACTGTATGTATATCCGGCATAGATTTCCGTTGCCCACAATACATCTCCTGTCACCGAAGCATTTCCATTGAAACACCGGATGTAGTCATCTTCCGATCCTACAACTACGTCATCCACTCCGTCGCCAGTGATATCCTGAATCGGGACGATAGATTTCGGGCTGTTGTCATATCCTCCCGTAATCGTGTAGCTCCATAACGGGGATCCGACGGGATATTTCGACTCAACACCAGTTCCCTCCAGGGATACATCCAATGAGGTCTGGCCAACCGCGTCAGAAACAATCGTGAGCGTTCCGCTATAATCAATTCCCTCTTCCGGATGAAACCAGATGCCAATCTGAGCGGTTCCATTTGTAGAAACCGTTATGGGCAGGATTACCGATTCATCCACGATAAAATGAGGGTCGCTCATATTCAGGCCTGATATGGTCAACGCCGAGCTTCCATCATTCGTCACCGGGAGGTACCACCTTGAATAGGCTCCGGCACGCCGGTCTCCCCAGTCGTGTGAGGTAGAAGAAAGGAAAATGTGCGGACCGTTATAGACCCCCTGGCCGGTGAGGGTAACTATCACCGATGGGTTGATCGGATCCGATGAGGTGATGGAAACCTGGGCATTCAAAGGTATGGCGGAGGTGGGGGAATAGATCAGGGGTATATTCACACTGTTCCCGGGTACGAGTGTATAGGGTGTGGTGAACGTTGTTGAGACCGGTTCCGATGGAGGGATCACGATGCCGGTGATCGTGAGATTTGCAGTCCCATTGTTCTGAACCTGGCAGTTCCAGGAGGAAGAATTACCTATAATGATATTGCCATAATCATGAGATGTAACAGGAACATTGATAACAGGTGTGCCGCTCCCTGCCAGGTCCACCTTATACAACGTACTGTTTGAACCAAGTGGTCCGTCACAATACCAGAGATAGGTACCGTCAAAAACAACACCAGCAGGATCGGTGCTCTCGGATGCATGGCTCTCAAGCACCGTCCCGGTATTGGTCACCTTGTATAGCATATCTCCCCAGTAATCGGCAATCCAGAGATCGGCTCCATGGGTGCAGATATCCCAGGGCTGGTTGTTTGGTGGTGTGAATTGTGATAGTATTGTACCAGTGGAGTTGATCTTGTACACAGTCCCCGGATCAGGATAATATGTGCAAACCCAGTAATTGCCTGCATCATAGGCGATACCCGACATGTAATGATCGGGCAGGTTGAGTGTGGAGACGGTTGTCCCCGACATGTTAAATTCAATTGCAGTGGCTGGTACGGAGGTGGAGGTTACATGGTCCGTGTTCACAAGGTTTGGTGCTTTGTATGTTAGCCCATAAGAATCTCCAAAAGATCCGGTACATTGCAGGGAGGTGCTCCCGTTTGCCGGATTGAATTTATATACCTGGTCTCCGTTTGAGCCATATATCCCGAAATAGATATAGGTTCCATCCCAGGCAAGCCCGGAGGCTTTTCCAGGAACCGAATAGGAGGCCAAAATCGACCAGGTTGTTGGCTGTTTATTCTCCTGCCCGCTGGCAGAGAGTAGAATGGCACAAAGAGGGAGCCATAAAAGTGTCCGAAATTGTTGAATCGTTTTCATACGGTTGAGGATTATTTTCGAAATCTGTCTAAAAGTGATTGGTCATTGATCTCTTTAGAGAGTCCTTCAATAATATCATAAGGAACCTCAAAGAGGTCGAGGATGGTTAGTGCATCCAAACAGTTGTTAAATAAGGGGTCAATGTTGAATCCGATGATCTCTGCATTCAAGTTGAGGTATTTCTTGATGAGAACCGGTGTTTTATAAATAGGATCAATACTGTTGATAAAGCGGTCGAGCCGGGTCAGGTCTTTCCCAACATAATTCAGGAAGAGGTTTTTGTTGATCTTTCGGGGGAACCGGATAGTAAACGGTTTGTTGGGGTGAATATATTCAGCGAATTCAGAGTTGTAGAAATTCGCCTTCAGAAATTCAACAGCCAGTGCTTTTGAAACATCCAGGAACTCATTGCTCATGCTAACCGGCCCTATCAGGTAGCGATATTCAGGGTTTTTGATCAGCAGGTAGAGAATCCCTTTCCAGAGCATGAATAGCGACAAGGGCTTTTTCTGGTACTCTTTTGTGATGAAGGAGCGTCCAAGTTCGATGGATACCTTCAATACCGTTGAAAAGTCAGGGTCGAGGCGAAACAGGGTACTGATGTAAAACCCGGGAATGCCATGCTTGTCCAGGATATCCCGACCCTTGCCAATACGATAACCCCCAACAATAGTCTGTGCATCTTCATCCCAAATGAAAAGCTGATCAAAAAACTGGTCGAAATGGTCCAGGTCAAAGCTTTTGTTAGTCCCCTCCCCGACAAGCCGGTATGTTATCTCCCGCAACCGGCCTATCTCTGAGGTAATATAGGGGATCCGTTCGGTGGGGGCACAAAAAACCGATTGATTCTGGATCTGAAAGAGTTTGAACTCATCTTTTATCAATTCGATCTCATGGATCAGATGATTCTGGGGAACGGCATCAATCACTGGTTCCTGTGCTGAACCGGAAGGTGCTATAGAGGCCTGCCGCTTGATGTTCGAGAGAGGAATCCCCAGGGCATAGGTCTTCATCCTGAGAAATTTTCCAAACTCCCGGATATCGTCAAATTCATCCTGCTCCTTAACCAGGATAGGTGTTCCTACCCGGATCCGGATCGTTCTGCCACGTTTATTGAACAATTCGGAAGGCAGTTTCACAGTCCGTAACATCGGATGAATCATCCCCAGAAAATGGAAGAAGGAGCTGTTGGAGCCATCGAAATAAACAGGGATCACCGGTACCTTCGACCGTTTGATCAACTTCAGGATTGAGTGCTGCCACTCTTTGTCGGCTACCCCCCGGTATTGCAGTTTCACCGTAGATACCTCACCAGCCGGGAAGATACCTATTGGATGATCGTTTTGCAAATGCAGGAAGGCATCCTTCAGTCCACCAAAACTGGACCTGGCATCTTTGTATGCCTCGAAAGGATTCACTCCCAAAAAATATGGTTTTATCGGTTCCAGTTTGGTCAACAGGAAATTAACAAGCATTTTAAAGTCAGGCCTGACCTCCGGAATGATCTTCAGGAGCAGAATTCCATCAATCGCTCCGTAGGCGTGATTGGAAATGACGATGAACGGACCGGTTTTCGGGATATTTTCCATCTCCTGCTCATCCACCTTATAGCTGACCCCAACGCCCTCAATAAGCTGGTCGATAAAATCCCGGGGACCGCACTCAGAAATCTTATTGTACTGTTTATTAACCTTATCAAATCTGAGCAATTTGAAAAGAATTTTTGCCAGGGCCTCCCCTCCGAAATACTGCAGGTATTTGTTCGCTTCAACGAGTTGTTTAGGGGAGATCAAGTCCATGGGTTGAGCAGGAATAGATAATTTACTACAAAGTTAGCGTTTTCAGAATGTGAATCACAGAAGTTCATTAAGAGACGAGAGCAAAATCCATTTGTTTCTTCCCGAGGTCGATTCGCTTGACCCTGATCTTAAGTTTATCTCCCAGTTTATACTGAAATCCGTAACGCTGGCCAATCACCTGGAAGTTCTCTTCATCAAGATAGTAGAAATCATCTTCCAGATCACGCAACCTGACCATCCCTTCGCATTTGTTTCCGATGATCTCCACAAACAATCCCCATTTACTTACTCCGGATATCAATCCGTCGAACTCCTGCCCTATTTTATCCAGCATGAACTCCGTCTGTTTGTATTTCACCGACATCCGTTCGGCATCAATCGCTTTTCGTTCCATTTGCGAAGAGTGGTCGCACATCGGTTCATATACTTCCTCCTTTACTGAAGCCGCTCCATTCAGGTATTCCTGTAAGATCCTGTGCACCATCAGGTCGGGGTAACGACGAATGGGTGAGGTAAAATGCGTGTAGAATGGGAATGATAATCCATAATGTCCTATGTTGTGAGTTGAGTAATATGCTTTGGACATAGTACGGATGGCAATGGTCTCAATCATGGTCTCAGTCCCGGTTCCCTTAATATCTCTGAATAGGTTATTGAAGGATTGTGCCAGGGATCTGTTGGACGTGAGAACCATTTTATGTCCCAATTTCTTGATGAATTCTACAAAAGCCTGAAGCTTCTCAGGGCTGGGGGTGTCGTGTGCACGGTAGACAAACGTTTTCGGTGGCCGGTTTCCATGTTTTTTACCAATATGCTCGGCAACCCGCCTGTTAGCCAGCAACATGAAATCCTCAATCAGTTTGTTGGCATCTTTCATCTCACGCAGATAGATCTCCAGGGGTTTTCCCGCCTGATCGAGTTTGAACCGCACCTCCTGAGTCTCAAAATTGATGGAACCCTTTCTGAATCGCTCCCCTCTCAAAGCAGTGGCTATCGTATTGAACACCTTGATCTCTGCCGCAAACTCCCCTTTCTCCGCTTCTATGATCTCCTGTACCTCCTCATAGGCAAAACGGCGGTCGGAGTGTATAACCGTCTTCCCAAACCATTCGTTGTAGATTTTTCCTTTTTCATCAAGTTCAAATACTGCTGAAAAACAGAGGCGGTCTTTGTGGGGTTGCAGTGAACAAAGCTCGTTGGATAACCGCTCGGGTAACATCGGGATCACCCGGTCGACCAGGTAGATTGAGGTTCCCCGCTGATAAGCTTCGTCATCCACTGCAGTGCCGGGCTTGACATAATAAGATACGTCGGCAATATGGACACCAACTTCCCAGTTGCCGTTAGGTAACTTCAACAGGGAGATGGCATCATCAAAATCCTTTGCATCTACCGGATCAATGGTGATAGTAAATATTTTCCGGAAATCACGCCGGGATTTGATCTCCCTCTCCGGAATATCGGCCGGGATGGTTGCTGCCTCTTTCTCTGTGGCTTTAGAAAAGGTAAGCGGAAAATCAAATTCAGCCAGGATTGAGTGCATCTCCACCTCGTTATCGCCCGGTTTTCCAAGAACCTGAAGAACCTTCCCGAAGGGATTCTGTGAGTGATCCGGCCATTCACTGATAGCAACAATCACTTTTTGTCCGGTTCGGGCACCATTCAGATTCTCTTTTGGTATGTAGATGTCAATCGGCATGGAAGAGTTGTCGGGAATTAAAAAAGCGAGATTCTTTTTAATCTCAAGGATTCCGACAAATTGCGTTTTGTTTCGCCTGACAACCTCCACGATCTCCCCTTCCCGTTTCTTCCCTTTCCGGATGGGAAAGAGGGAGACGCTGACATAATCGCCATGCAATGCCTTGCCGGTATTTCCGTTATTGATGAATACGTCACCCGATTTATCATCCGGGATAACATAAGCTTTTCCTGTCTGTTTCATGTCGACAGTCCCTGTCATGTGTGTTTTCACCGACTTCTGGTACCGTTGTCCTTCGGGATTGATCCGGTATTTTCCCCGGTTTGATTCGATCAGCTCCCGGTTCCTGAACAGCTCCTCGATCAGCAATCTTGCCAGGTCTTTCCCGGCCCGGTCCTCAATACCAAGCCGTTTTGAAACCTGTTTGAAATTCAATGCACTGTTAGGATTCTCCAGATACACCTGAAGGATGTTGTTGATCATGGTATGTTTCTGATCTCCGTTAATTTTTTGTCTTTTTGCCATTTCACTATTTTACTATTTCACTATTTCACTATTTTCTAATGCTTCCAGAAGCACCTTCGTATATTCCGATTTCGGGTTTATATAGATCTCATCCGGATCACCCATCTCAACAATCCGGCCCTCCTTCATAACAATCAGACGATCAGCCATGTATTTCACCACATTCAGATCGTGCGAGATAAAAATATAGGTGAGGTGAAGTTCACGTTTCAAATCGTTCAGCAGGTTGAGGATCTGTGCCTGAATGGAGATATCAAGGGCAGAAACCGATTCATCGCAAATGATCAGCCGGGGTTCCACAGCGAGTGCCCGGGCAATACAGATCCGTTGTCGCTGGCCGCCCGAAAATTCATGCGGATAACGGTTGTAGTACTCCGGATTAAGTCCAACTTTCTGTAACAGGTCATATACTTTTACTATCCGCTGACGCTTATTCCCGTATAGATGATGCACCTCCATCGGCTCCCTTATGGCTTCTCCGATTGCCATCCGTGGATTCAACGATGAGTATGGATCCTGAAACACAATCTGGAGGTCTTTGTGGAGTGCTTTCAGCTTGCTGTGCGTTAGGGTGGTAATATCTGTATCTTTATACAGGATCTCTCCCTCCGAAGCGGGAATCAACTTCAGAATCACACGCGACAGCGTGGTTTTCCCGCAGCCAGATTCGCCTACTATTCCAAGTGTTTCTCCCGGATAAACCAAAAAGCTGACATCATCAACAGCTCTTGTCGATTCCTTCTCCCTGCTGAGCCAGTCCGTTCCCTTTGAGAATTTCTTCCCAACATGATTTACTCTCAGTACCGCTTCCCGGCTGTATAACTTCTGATGATCTAGTTCTCGTTGCTCCCTGGTGACAATTTCTTCCGGATGCCGGATGCCCGATGCCCGATGCCTTTCGAAGCCAACTGCCAACTGTGGACTGGAAATATAGTCCTCTACCGTAGGCAACCTCCTCAAACGTACATCCAACGGAGGACGGCAAGCAATCAATCCTTGCGTATAGGGATGCTGCGGATGGTCAAATACCCTGGTGACCTCTCCCTCTTCAACGATCTTGCCCTGATACATTACCAATACGCGGTCGGCAAATCGTGAGATCAGTCCCAGGTCGTGGGTGATGAAGAGGATGCTCATCTTCATCTTCTGTTGAAGTTCCTTCAATAAATCAAGGATTGTTTTCTGTACGGAGACATCCAGGGCGGTAGTAGGTTCGTCGGCAATAAGAAGGGATGGCTTGCAGGAGATTGCCATGGCGATCATCACGCGCTGCTTCTGGCCACCTGAAAGTTCATGAGGATAGGAACGATAGATTCGGGAAGATTCCGGAAGGCTTACTTCGTTAAACAGTTCCAACACCCTTTCCCTCGCTGCTTTTTTCGAGATTCCAAGATGCCTTCGTAACGTCTCAGAAACCTGATTTCCGCATGTAAAGACAGGATTCAGGGAGGTCATAGGCTCCTGGAATATCATGGAAACCGATTGGCCTCTGATTCGTTGCAACTCTCTTTCCGTAAGAGTTTCGAGCCGGATCATCTGCCCGGAGGAATCCGCCAACCGGATTGCCTCTGCAGTCACAACTCCCGGCGGATCAGGGATCAAGCCCAGGATGGAGAGGGCGGTGACAGATTTTCCCGAACCCGACTCCCCCACTATGCCAAGGATCTCACTCTTGCCTATATTGAATGAGATATCATCCACGGCAACCGTTTCGCCACTATCATTCCGGAAACCAACGGTAAGATGCTCCACATCCAGTAATGGATCTTGCTGCATAAACGATTTAAATTGATTGTAAATTTACTGAAAATTTTGACGCCCGATACCGGAAGCCAGTTGGAGGGTCTCAGTTGGCAGCCATTTCAATTTTCGATTAAATCGATTTACGAATTCCACGTCCTTCGTCCCACGTCCTTCGTCCCTCGTCCTTCTTCCCTCATGCCTTACTTGGGACTTTCATCCAGAGTATTGTAAGGATGATCGCTACAACCCCTGCGCCAATGATCGTATACATGGAGGCATGGAAACCGCTTAGGAAAGACTCATTGATGAGGTGCAGGATCTCTTGTTTCGGCATGTGTGTCAGCTCAATTATATCCTGGTAATTCCGGTGTGCCGAGGTAATCATCGAATCGAAATCAGTCTGTGCTTGTTCCGGGATCACAATTTTTGCTTTGTGCAACATCTCCTGCAAATGAGCCTTTGACACCTGAACCAACACATTTGTACTGATCACTACACCAATGGAGAAGCCCATGCAGCCGCACATGTTATACAGCCCCGACAATGCATCTACTGTTTGTGCATTGACTGCTTTGAGCATAGTGGCGTTGTAAGGGGCAATGGAGAGACCGATGAATCCCATCAGGGCTAGGCTCATTACAATATAAGCGCTGGTGGTATGAATCCCGAAGAACAGGGCCAGAACGATACCAATGATGCTAATCCCCAGCCCGATACAGACCGGGATCCGGGCATCCATTTTTTCCGACAACTTTCCACCAATTGGTGATACCATTGAAAAAACAGCGGCAAATCCAATGAATATCAGTGCATTATGAAAACCGGAAAATCCAAGGACATTCCCCATATAGAGGCCCGTCAGCACAAGAACTGTGCCCAGGATGAACGAGAGAAACATGAACCCGATCAGCGTGGAGACATACAATTTATTGGAAAAAGTACCCTTTGGAATCAACGGATCAGTTGCTTTTTTTGAGTGCAGATGGAGCATGATCAGGCCAGCAGCTACAAGTACAACAACAATCAGCGTTTGATAGCTGAGTAATCCCCAGGTTGAAACATTGTTTATTCCATAGCTAAGAGGAAGAACAATTAATGCTACATAAAGACTGGAGATCAGATCAAGTGATTTGCTCAGTTGCTGTGACTCCTTCCTGACGGTGAAAAGAATAATTAACAGGATAATAATTCCCACCGGTATGTTTACGTAATAGATCCATGGCCAGGTGAACCGTTCCATAATGAAGCCTCCGATGGTTGGGCCAATGGCTAATCCGACTCCTGTTCCTGTTCCCAGTAACCCGATAGGAAAACCCCGCTGGCCAACTGGAAATTTATCATACACCAATCCGTAAATGGGCGGGATACAGATAGCAGCACCAATCCCCTGGATAAACCGACCTGTAATCAGCAACCAAACTTCCTGTGAGACCGCACAGAGTACCGAAGAGAGAATAAAAACCGATATCCCGGCGACAAGCATCTTTTTCTTACCGAAATCATTGGCAAATTTTCCGGAAGGGATGACGAACACTGACCAGGCTATTCCATAGATGCTGATGATCCATTGGAGGATTTTCAGGCTGGATTTCATCTCCTTGTCAATGGGACCGATGGTCAGGTTGACCACCGTGGCATCCATATTCAGCAATGTGATCAGGAGGACAAAGGCACCCAGGGCCACCCACCGACTCCAGGTCTCAAGATGTTGCTGTGGATTTGCCGGATCGTGTATAACATTGATTATGGGCATAAGTGTGAAGTTTTGGAGGTCAAGTTACAAAGAATGACAAGAATGAACATGAATGACGAATGAACATGAATTGAAATGACCAAGAATGAGGATGAAACGCAGCCCGGCTATACAGCATGAACAGTTTTCATCAATTATTACCAAATTTTCTCAAAACTTTCTTTATTCATTTCCTTGCCAATGTCAATGAAATAGGTTTTGTGTTTGTTTGATAGCATTAAAGGATCTTTTCTAAACAGTCTTGAAAGAAGTGATAGGGGAAAAAGAACCAGATAAAACACAATGCTTAGTAAAATATTGGGAACTACATAGCCCATGACTTTTGCTAACATCATCCATCCCCATTCAATTTTTTTACTCAGAAAATTGGACGTTATTCCAATTACTCCAACCAGGAGTGATACAAAAACAGCCCATTGCCACAGAAACAGCAAGTATAGGATTAAACAACCCATGGAAATAATCAACATCGTCGATTTGGATGTATCTTTCTTCATATTTTCCCCCTCCATGGATTAAAATATAGTGTAAATAAATGGTGCAAAAGCACTACTACCCCCAAAAACAATTAGCAGCCCTAATAACAGTAATATGATTATAATAGGCGCTAGCCAGAATTTTTTTCGCTCCTTCATGAAGAGCCATAGGTCTCTTAGAAATTCCATTTTCTTCTCAATCCTTTTTAAATTTAACAATCCATTTTTCTCTGTTTTGCCAATCTGGTTGTTCTGTTTTACATAAAATAAAATCATTGACGACCAGATAGTCCATTTCTGTGCGCATAAAACATTTATATGCATCTTCGGGTGTACAAACGATAGGCTCTCCACGAACATTGAAGCTGGTATTTACAACAATACCATATCCTGTTTTTTGCTTAAATGTGTTAATTAGTTGCCAGTATTTGGGATTAGTTTGTTTGTGTACAGTCTGTATTCGTGCGGAAAAATCCAAATGGGTTATTGCCTGGACATCACTTCTTTCATGATAAAGTTTTTCCCATAAACTGAACTCTTGATAGTTGTCGGGCAGTTTTTTTCTTCTTCCCTCTTTAACATAAGCAATTAGTAACATATACGGTGAAGAAACCTGCAAATCAAAAAAATCGTTGGAATCTTCAATAAGTACAGATGGGGCAAATGGCCTAAAACCTTCTCTGTATTTTATTTTAAGATTCATTTTCTTTTGCATGTCAGTATTTCTTGCATCACCTAAAATACTTCTGTTACCTAATGCTCTGGGGCCATATTCCATTCTGCCCTGAAACCAGCCTACAACATTACCAACATCAAGCAGCTCTGCAACTTCAGAACATAATTCAGTGAAATTCTCAACTTTACGATAAACAGCTTTATGCTTTTTGAACGTAAGTATCGCTTCTTTTTCTGAGAAATCAGGACCAAGAAAAGCTCCCTGCATTAAATCCTCTCCACTGGTAATCGTTCGCTCTTCCCTGTAGTACATATAATTCGCCATTAATGCTGCCCCTAATGCACCACCAGCATCGCCTGCCGCAGGCTGGAAGAAAATATCCTTAAAAATATGTTCTTTTACCAGTTTCCCATTTGCCACACAATTCAGCGCTACACCTCCAGCCATACATAAATAATCGGCTCCCGTAACTCTCTTTGCTTCTTTCGCCATTTTTATGACTATTTCCTCTGTTACATGTTGAATGGCATAAGCTAAATCACAGTGTATTTGTTCAATCTTGCCATCAGGTTTCACACAGGGGAACCCAAATAGTTTCTTCCATCTTTTTTCATTGATCATCCTGAGTCCGGTGGCATAATTGAAACAGTCCTGATTTAACCAAATTGAACCGTCATCTTTGATCGTTACAATATGCTCTTTTATTAAACCTATGAATTTGTTGGTTTGGTTAGCATCCGGATTGCCGTATGGAGCCAGGCCCATCAATTTATATTCGCCTGAATTTACTCTAAAACCGAGATAATATGTAAATGCTGAGTACAGAAGTCCAACCGAGTGAGGAAATCTCATCTCCTTAAGCATGATTATTTTATTGTCTTTCCCATGACAAATGGAGGCTGTTGCCCACTCACCAACACCATCAATTGTTAATATGGCAGCTTCATTATAAGGTGATGGATAAAAAGCGCTTGCAGCATGCGACAAATGGTGTTCAGGAAATAGTAGTTTTAATTTCTTTCTATCATACGTTTCAATTTGATTCAGACCATCATAGAGTAGTTTTTTCAAAAACATCTTTTCCTTAATCCACACTGGCATCGACTTTAGAAAAGATAACAATCCCTTTGGTGCAAAAGCGTAATAGGTTTCCAATAGTCTTTCAAATTTCAAAAAAGGCTTGTCATAAAAAACAACAGAATCAAGTTCATCAATACTGCATCCTGAATATTCCAGACAAAATTTTATAGCATTTACAGGAAAATCAGAAGTGTGTTTTTTACGGGTAAATCTCTCTTCCTGCGCAGCAGCAATAATTTTGCCGTCAATTACTAATGCGGCTGCTGAATCGTGATAAAAAGCTGAAATTCCTAAAATTTTCTTCATGTTCCCCCTATTTTGATTTTAGAAACTTAATCGATAAACCAATTTTAGGTTTTTTGGTGAATATTTATTGCATAGATCTGTGTGACAGTGCGAATATACAGTAATTAGTTCAACCAATTTAGGTCCAGTTTAGCAGACCAGAAACAAACATGATTTCTTTGGAAATAAAATAATTTTTTAGTTTTGTTTTTCATGAAGACCTCTTTCTGGAAGAATCTCGCCTTTGGCTTTGGCGTCACCATCGTTTTCTACCTCTTGGTAGAGTTGATTCTAATGGTGGCCGGAGTGACTCCGCTGTATGAGCGCACCGATCCTTCTGTTGGATTTTCCGGCTACGCTCCACTATTTCGCAAACACGCTCAGCCTAATGGAGAGCAATTCTATAGGACAGAACACAATAAGTTTCAGTGGTTCAACATGCAGAGCTTTCCTGCTCGTAAGGCAGAAAACGTTACCCGCATCTTCTGTGTTGGTGGATCAACGACCTATGGGCGTCCCTACGACGACCTCACATCGTTTTGCGGCTGGCTGCGCCTTTTTCTTCCGGCGCTCGATCCCACCCGTCGCTGGGAGGTCATCAACGCTGGAGGCATCAGTTACGCAAGCTACCGCGCAGCCCGGCTCATGGAGGAACTCGCAGACTATGAACCCGATCTATTCATCGTTTATTCAGGACATAACGAATTCCTCGAATCACGGACGTACAGCAATATGCTGAAAGTACCCAGGTTCGTGCGTAGCATCGGGGTACAGGCATCACGGACACGGTTGTATAGCGTGATGTACGACCTCATTAAGAAGCCTGACGTGGTTCTTTCCACAGAGGTCAAAACATTACTAGACCGTTCTGTAGGCCCCGAAGAGTACCACAGGGATGACGAGATGCGAGATGCCATACTCGACGACTACCACACCAGCCTGCTTCGTATGACCCAAATCAGCAAGCACGCCGGAGCCAGGATAATTCTCGTTACGCCTGCATCCAACATAGCAGACTTCTCCCCCTTCAAATCCGAGCCCAGCCCTAATCTGAGCGCCCTCGAAATAAGTCAGGTTGATACGCTCAGGCGTGCTGTGACTAAGGCCCTGGATGAAGGAGACCACCTGCGTGCAGAGGCGATCGCCAGAGAAGCGCTGGCTATAGATGGTCGCAACGCCGAGTTGAGGTACCTGCATGCGCAAGCACTTCAAGCCCTCGGCCGTATTGATGAAGCGCGAAGTGCATTCATACAGAGCAGAGACGAGGATGTTTGTCCATTGCGGGCCTTAACGCCCGTCCGCGAAATTGTAGCCGATGTTGCACGAGCTAAAAACACAGGACTCGTCGACTTTGCGAGCATCGTCGACGAACACTCGCCTAACGGAATCCCCGGATCAGACCTGTTCCTGGACCATGTGCATCCGACAATCGAGGGCAACAGATTGCTCGCGCTGGCCATCATCCAGGAGATGATACAGGAGGGAATCGTATCCCCGGCTGCGACTTGGAACGAAGCTTTGATTGCTGAGATCAGCAATGAGCTGGAGAAGAGTCTGGATGAAAAAACCCATGCCAAGGCGCTCAGGAACCTGTCGAAAGTGTTAGCGTGGGCTGGTAAGCGTGATGAAGCCGAGCATCTTATCAAACTTGCCGTTGCAACGATTCCGGAGGACGCCGCAACGCATACTCAAATGGCGGGTCTGCTCTGGCAAGAAGGTGACAGGGAATCTGCAATAGCCCACTATCGGGAGGCCGCACGCCTCGACCCTATTAACGCAAGTAATCATCGCTACCTGGGTATACTCCTGTCCGAGCTTAACCGCCTCGACGAAGCGCGTATAGAGCTGGAAACGGCCGGCCGTATGGATCCAAAGTTACCATACGCACATTACGACCTGGGTATTGTGCTGTCAGCCCTCGGAGAGACTGAGGAAGCAGAAGCCGCCTACCGGGCTGCCCAGAAGCTGGACCCAAACCATGCCGAGGCATACAATAATCTGGGTATCCTATTCGCGCAGAGCGGAAAATTCAAAGCTGCCTCTGAGCAGTTCACCATGGCTTTACGAGTTGATCCTGATAACAAGGATGCAGCGGTTAATCTCGCACGCGTCCGCACGGCTCTGGGTCTTACCAAAACAAGTAATTAAGACCAATGAGAGAACCTCAATGAGCCTCTCTGCGTGAATCGTACGCAAAAGATTTTAACGTAACCACGTATAACCTTTTGGCTCTTTTTCCGATTAATGGGAAACGAAAAGGTATGTGGATGAATGATTTTATCTCGCTGGTCTATCCCAGGATATGCACCTGTTGCGGGAAGAGTTTATGGAAGGGGGAGGTGGTGATCTGTACATTGTGCGAGTACCATTTACCAAAAACCTGGTATCACCTGGAACATGATAACCCGGTCAGCCGGATTTTTTGGGGGCGCGCCCCGGTAGAAAATGCTACCGCTTATCTCCATTTCAATAAGGGGAACAAGGTGCAGCATCTGATCCATCACCTGAAATACAGGGAGAGGAAAGATGTTGGTGTGTGGCTGGGATCACACTATGGATCCTATCTTAAAAGCTCACCATTGTTCCGTTCAGCCGAGGTGATCGTACCGGTACCTTTGCACCGGAAAAAGCAGCGGACCAGGGGGTTTAACCAGAGTGAACAGTTCGGCATCGGACTGGCCTCCAGCATGAAGATCCTGTTGGATACGCGTTCGCTTTACCGGTCTCGCATTTCCGAAACACAAACCAGAAAGACACGGTATAAACGATGGGAAAATGTCTCAGGCATTTTCGGGGTCAGAGATCCTGAAAAACTGGCCGGGAGGCACCTGCTTCTGGTAGATGACGTGATTACCACCGGAGCCACGCTGGAGGCATGTGTGCATGCCTTATCCTCCATACCTGATGTCAGGATCAGTGTGGCCACCATAGCCACTACGAGGAACTGATACAGATTAGCAGGTCTGGGTCAGAGGATGCCTCCCACAACCAGGGCTCGTTTGAATCGCTTTACCTCTCCTTCAGGATGAAGCAGTTCGATATATACTATGTAAATACCCATCGATGCCTTCATCCTGTCTTCACGGATGCCGTCCCAGAAAAATTCATCATGCTGGCCTACCAGGACGTTGGAGGCCAGTTGCCTGATTCTCCGGCCTGCTGCATCGTAGATCACGATTGTGGCCTGAAAGCCGATGTTGTTGAGGGAAAAGCTGATAGAGACCACATCATCGTGGCCGTCGTTGTCAGGTGAAAACACAGGCGGGGTGATGGCGATTACATCTTCCGTCACACCGGGATCCAGCCACTGGGAGTTTTCATAAGCGGGAGTTGCATAACCTGTGTTTTCACCTGCAGAGTGCCAGTTCGACGGGTCTGTGGCAGGTCTTTCAGGGCTGATCCGCTCCAGGGAGACTCCTTCGGCAGAGGTGAGTAACGGATAATGCATTCCACTGTGATATTCCATCCCGTCTATCAACTCTTCATCCCTGGAGCGGATCAGCCTGATGGCACCGCTTTCGTTTTTCATTGAAGGAAAAGAGGCCATCTCAAGGAACTGTTTCGGGTTGGGAGTATGGTAATACTGCTTAATGGTTTTCTCAAAAGCGCAAACAGCTACAAAATCAAACGGGAACATCAGCCACGAATCACCCGTTAACACAACTGTCCCTCCTGTACCAGCCGAAGACCCTGTATCAGAGACAAGGAGTGCCAGCTCCTTCAGGTCCACAACCTTGTTTGAGCGGTTAAAAAGCTCGATAAACCTGGAAGCCCCTGGATAGGGATCATGCAACACCTCGTTGATGATCACATCATTCCTGCTTATGCTTAAAGGTATGGCAGTCTGAGTAACAAGGGGTGTCTCTGCGCTGTTGCCTGCACAATCGGTTATTACCGGAGAACCCGAGAGGGTATAGATGGATCCTGGTGAAAAGGGATCGGCGAAGGTAAGCCGTATGGAAGTATATGCCGGAGATACAGGTGCCAGTGATTCGGGTTGACTCCCGCCGGGCTCGACAACCCATGTTGAGGGCTCTGCCAGGGTTGTAGTATCAATAGACTCTGAAAACCTGAGTTCCCAGGTGTTTTCGTCGGTAAGAAAGCTTCGGAGCAACTCCGGAGGAACCAGGTCGGGATTGGTTGCAGAGATGGAATTCGCCTCCCCTGGTGTCCCTCCCCGGGGATCCTGAGAAGAGCTCCAGTTATCTTCGCACCCGCATGGATTATCGGGATCAATCATCTCCAGCGACCATCCGCCATCCTCTTTCCACGATGCACTGATCCACTCGGGAGAATATGTTATGGCATGGATGATCTGCAGGCTACTGTTTCGCAGAACAAGGTTTGCCCCGTCGTTCGCAAGGCTGGAAACCGAAGTGAAGAGAGGAACCGTCGGTCCGAAATCAGCCAGCGAGCTATCGCGGGCCAGCAAGAGATATCCGTTGGCCGGGATGGCAACAGCAGGAAATGTTTTTCGGTTACTGCCGGCATCCAGGGTCCATCCAGTAAGATCAGCGGGAAACCCGGTCCTGTTGTACAACTCAACATATTCCACCGGGGGCAGCCCTACCGCCGGTTCTGGATCCATCATCACCTCATGGATGAGGATATCGTAAGCCTTCGGTTCAAATAGAACAAAAGGAACCAGGGTGTCTTTCATACTGTTTCCCGACTGGTCGGTCAAACCAACAATCTGTAATGTGTCCACAACCTGTATGGAAAAAGGATCTTCGAATCGTAAGAGTACCTGGTTTGGGTTCCCGGCTGAAGATATGGCCGACTCAGGGTGGCGCATACTGCCACGTATGGTATAGTTTGAGCTGTTTTGTGCTGCCGGCATCTCCAGGTTTTCAGAAAAGAGAAGGTGGATATGCAGGCTGTCCGGCAAGGTCAACGTTGAAAACAAAGGAGGAACTGTATCACGGATCAGAGGCCCGACATAGATATCATCCATGTAAATTTTGGTTGCATTGCTTGAGGTATACCTGCACCAGATACCAAACCACGAAGTGCTTTGAAAGGTAGTGTCGGACCAGGATCCCTGTTTGATAAAATTTTCTCCTCCTTCGGGGTCAATCCAGGCACTCCACAGCTCCGTTTCATCCCGGATAATTTTTACACGAAGGGTATTGGTCGACTGTGACGTTGTCACATCCGGGAAATTAAAGAGCGTGTAAACCTCTGTACCAACTTGTTTCATGATCAGGATACTGTCGTCACTTCCACCCACTTGAAGGAAATAACCGTTCAGCGGTTGATTTAACTCCATCCGGTCGGCCACGATATAAATCTTCATAAAGTTGTTTGCCGACGTATTGAATGATAGTTTCACCCAGAAGTTCCATTCGGTTTCATTCAACCGCCAATTCGGGGTTGCCAGGAAAGAGGTGTCGCTTCCGGCCCATTTCAGGTGAAGCTGTTTGGCGCTGTTTACCTCGAAATGCAAAGAGTCCCCTTCCCATCGGGGGTTGGTTGTGAAGTTCCCGTCCGCAAAATCATCTGAAACCTGGGCCATTAGGGTTGGCAGGCAAGTCATTGCCAGTAGGTAAATGAATAAAAGTCCTGTTCTCATATCGTTTTTCTCCATTAATCGGAAAAACC
>ERZ889078.591-NODE-591-length-32741-cov-14.671664_pt1 | contig 32741 bp, 31 predicted proteins | sample MGYA00521266_ERZ889078 | MGnify/ENA primary metagenome ERZ889078 (study PRJEB32303, sample SAMEA104408618) | aquatic metagenome | biome: Brackish water; feature: Pelagic; material: water | place: Baltic Sea | collected 2014-06-16T06:34:00 | depth 76,534 m ...
CTAAGTTATACGCTTGGATATATTTGATTGTAGAAGTAACAGAAATGTCAAGAAAGAATAATAGCAGACTTCAGGTTATTGGTGCTTCAGAAAATAATCTGAAAAACATTGATATTCAGATTCCTCATAATTCTATTACTGTAATCACAGGTGTATCGGGTTCAGGAAAATCAACGATAGCATATGATGTAATATATAAGGAAAGTCAAAGACGTTTTTTGGAATCATTTTCCTCATATTCCAGACAGTATTTGGGGAAACTTGAAAAACCCAATGTAAAAGAAATAACCGGATTACAGCCCGCTCTGGCAATCAGTCAAAAAGCAGTAGGTGCAAATCCCAGGTCCACTGTCGGGACAATGTCGGGGATATACGATTATTTGAGACTACTATATGCAAGAATTGGGAATCAACATTGTATAAACTGTGATGATATTATTAAGTCTGGATCAACTTCCTGTAATAATTGCCAAACAGATCTTCCTAAACTTCTTTCAAAACTATTTTCGTTTAATTCGAATTATGGGGCTTGTCCCAAATGTAAAGGTTTGGGTATAACTGAACAGATAGATGTTCAAAAACTAATTGCAGATAGCAACTTAACTTTGCGTGAAGGGGCTCTTGTTCCAACAACACCAACAGGCTATATTGTTTATTCTCAGGTTCGTGTTGACGAACTTAATAAAGTATGCAACGAGCATGGGTTTTCAGTTGATATTCCGTGGAAAGATCTAACTGATGATCAACGCAATGTAATAATGTTTGGCAGCGAGCGAATAAAAATACTTTTCGGTAAACATTCACTTGAGTCAAGACTAAAGTGGAAAGGAATTACTGCTCTACCCCGTGAAGAAAATTATTACAAGGGGATGATTCCCATTATGGAAGAAATCCTCCGAAGAGATCGTAATGATAATATACTCAGGTTTGCAAGCTCGTTTGTGTGTAATGAATGTAATGGTACGAGACTGAGAAAAGAAGCGAGATCAGTTTATATTAATAGCAATAATATTTGTGAATTAAGTGAGATGCCATTGGTTGATCTTCATTCATACCTTCAACAATTATCCTCTCACACATATGAAAAAGAAGTCGTTGACAACATACTCGATCATGTTATAAAGAGGTTGGAGTATCTACAATTGCTTGGTCTGGATTACCTTACACTTTCCAGAGAATCGACTACTCTTTCAGGAGGTGAATCACAACGAATAAGGCTTGCATCACAAGTTGGGAGCGGGTTACAAGGTATATTATATATTCTTGATGAACCAAGTATCGGACTTCACCCAAGAGATAATAAAAAGTTACTAAAAGTGCTTAAATCACTAAGGGATAATGGCAATACATTGGTTGTTGTTGAGCATGATGAGGAAACCATTAAATCAGCAGATTACCTGATTGATATTGGCCCGAAGGCAGGAATTAACGGTGGAGAAGTAATATATCAGGGTGAAGTATACAAGCTTATAGATAATAGTGCATCATTCCCTAATAGTCTTACAGCACAAGCAATTTCTGCAACGGACAATTTTCAAATATCAAAAAGTACAAGACCACAAAGTGGAACAATTAATATATTAGGTGCTAATAAATTCAATCTTAAAAATATAGATATCGAGTTTAAGCTTAATGCTTTTAATGTGGTAACCGGAGTTTCCGGTGCTGGAAAATCAACACTAGTACACAAAGTTCTTGGAAAGAGTTTGACAGGCGAAATTAGAGGATGTAAGTCAATTGATATTTCAACCCCAATATCCAGAATTATTGAAATCGATCAATCACCAATTGGCCGAACACCCCGTAGTAACCCGGCGACTTATACCGATTTATTCGATCACATAAGAGATTTATATTCAAAACAACCCGAATCTAAAAACCGAGGTTATAAAAAAGGAAGATTTTCATTTAACAATAAAGGCGGAAGATGTGAGCATTGTCAGGGAGCAGGGTATATTGAACTTGGAATGCACTTCCTTGGAAATGTAGAAGTTAAATGTGAATATTGTAAGGGCAAGAGATTCAATACAGAAACCCTTGAAATTGAGTTTAAAGGAAAAAATATTTTCAACGTCCTTGAAATGTCAGTTGATGAGGCAGTTTTGTTTTTTGACGGAGAATTGAAAATATTAAGGATACTTGATCAGTTGCAAAAACTGGATGTTGGGTATCTAAAATTAGGACAATCATCAACAACCTTATCAGGAGGTGAAGCACAAAGAGTTAAATTAGCATCGGAGCTTTATAAAACATCAAAGGGACATAATCTATACATCCTCGATGAACCATCGGTTGGGCTTCATAAAGCTGATATTACTTATCTGTTAAAGGCCTTAAATAATATTATTGATAATGGAAATACAGTAATTGTAATCGAACACGATATTGATATAATAAAACAAGCCGATCATATAGTTGATTTGGGTCCGGAAGGGGGTGAAATGGGAGGCCAACTCATCTTTCAAGGATCACCCTATGAATTATTGAATTGTACGGAATCCTATACCGGACAAGCTCTACAAGATTTTTTAAATCATAAAGAAACGACTCCTACTAAAAAGAAAAAACAAATAGTTAAGTCAAATATTCGTTTTGAAGGAGTTACAACTAATAATCTTAAAAATATAAATATAGAAATCCCGATAAACAAAACAACTGTTATTACCGGAGTATCCGGTAGTGGTAAGTCATCACTTGCATTTGATACAATTTATTCAGAAAGCAGAAACAGGTTTACAGAAAGTTTTTCGACGTATGCCAGAAGAATGATGAGTAAGGTTAAAAAGCCTGAGTTAGAGCAATGCTCAGGTTTAACTCCTGCTATCGCCGTAAGGCAAACCAGATTTAAGAAGAATCCCAGATCAACTGTTGGCACTGTTACCGAAGTGTTTGATTTATATCGTTTATTGTTCTCAAGATTTGGTAAAGACACAAATGATAAACCCACTAATCTGTCATCATCAATGTTTTCATTTAACAAATTAGAAGCTGCGTGTGATGAATGTAAAGGGATTGGGTCCATTATTATTCCCGACCCTGATAAGTTCATTACAAGCCCCTATAAGTCGCTAATTGATGGTGCTATGGATGGCACATCTCCCGGTAAATTTTTTGGAGATAAAAATGGACAATACATTAACACATTACTAAGAGTAGGAATTGAAAAAGAGATTGACTTCTCCCTACCCTACTCTGCACTCGATGAAACATCACAAAAAATTGCACTTTATGGCACTGGGAGCCAACTATATGAGGTTGAGTGGAATTTTAAACGTGGGAACAGAACAGGTATCCATAGGATGACAACCACTTGGCAAGGTTTGATTAATTATTTAAATGAGGATTATCAAATAAAACGTGATGGAAAGCGAGGCGAGTCTTTTAAACCAATAATGACAGAAATTTTGTGTAGCCGTTGCCATGGAACCAGATACAAATCAATTATAACAGACGTTAAATTTGCAGGATTAAATATAGCTAAGTTATCAATGTTCTCAATATCTGGGGCCATTGAATTTTTTAAAGATCTTGAAATAAAACTAAATAGTTCAGAATATGCAAAATGCAAGTCAACAATTCACCAAATAATAAATAAGCTTATTCCCCTTGATAATATTGGGTTAGGGTATCTGAGTTTGAATCGTGCTACATCTACCTTAAGTGGAGGTGAATCACAACGTTTGCGTATTTCAACTCAGTTGGCGTCCGATCTTTGTGGATTAACCTATGTGCTTGATGAGCCTACCGTTGGATTACATTCTTACGACACTATCAATCTAATGAAAGCCGTAGATTCTCTGAAAAATAATGGTAACACAGTATTGATTGTTGAGCATGATCCAGATGTTATTTCCAAAGCCGATCATATTATTGATATGGGACCCGGTGCAGGTGAGCGAGGCGGTGAAATTATAGCACAGGGTAGTTTATCCGAAATTGAGAAAAACCTTAAATCCATTACCGGTCAGTTCCTAAATAAACGCAATAACTATAACCATAGAGATGTGTCAAATATGGAGCCTGCTATAACCATAGCCGGTGCTTATGCAAATAACCTTAAAAATATCGATATTACAATACCAACAAATTGCATTACCTCAATTACAGGAGTTTCCGGAAGTGGTAAATCTACACTTGTTTTTAACGTGGTTAGTGACTCTTACAAAGCAGGAAAAGCAATAAATTGCAAAAAAATCAGCTTTAATAATTTTGATTCCATTTCGGTTATTGATCAACAGCAAATAGGTACTTTGCCGCTTAGTACTTCAGCTACTTATACAGGCCTGTTTGATTTGATTAGGGATAAATTTGCAAAGCAAAAAGATTCGATAAACCGGGGTTTCAAGAAGTCCAATTTTTCATTTAATAGCCAGGAAGGCAGATGTCCGGTTTGCAAAGGAATGGGAAGTCTTAAAGTTAGTATGGATTTTCTTTCGGATGTATGGATAGTTTGTGATACCTGTCATGGAAATCGCTATCAAGATTCGGTACTCGAGGTTAAACATTTAGGTAAAAGCATCATTGATGTCCTTAAAATGGAAGTTGATGAAGCTCTGAAATTCTTTATGTTAGATCCTGAAATCACAAATATACTTCAAGTATTGAAAGACATTGGACTTGGGTATATTAAACTTGGGCAACCGACAAATACATTGTCAGGAGGCGAAACTCAACGATTAAAACTAGCAACCGAATTAATCAAAGAAACTGGCAGTAGTTGTCTTTATATTTTTGATGAGCCTTCAACGGGACTTCATATGAAAGATGTTGAAAAATTAATCGAGGTTACCAACAAATTAGTTGATGGAGGAAACACGGTTATTGTTGTTGAACATAATCTTGAAATAATAAGAGCATCAGATTGGATTATAGAACTGGGACCTGAAGGTGGCGAACGTGGTGGAGGAATAATTTATGCCGGTAATTTTGATGGATTGATAAACTGCAATAGATCTTATACATCAAAAGCAATTAATAATCTCTAATACATCGCACACTATAGTATTCGCCTGATGGATGATATGTGAGTATGGAAATACTTTCCGATTCGAAACTCATGGATATATAGTTACTATAGAATGATGTAAAAAAAATAGCATTTTTCTCAAATCTCTGAGGAATACTATCTCGGCTTAAACTTCCGGCAGGAAGTGCCGAAAATCCATAGTCGTTTGTGGCTCCTATGTTAGGTAATTGCCAGTGTTCTGCCCCCTCTTCCTTTAGTTTTCCTCCTGCCACACTAACTCCTCCCAAATATTCAATAAGCTTAAACCAGTCGTTTTTGGATGGCACATGGTATCCGGTAGGACATAATCCATCGCCTACACTAAATCCGGTATTATATAGCAACCCATAGAGTTCACTATTAATTTTTTCATTATTTGGGTACATTGAATAATTGATATTATACCTAAGGTTCTCTGTCATCCATACCTGCTCACCGATTTGTACAACACTGTAATATTCACCATCTCGTTCGTCAATAATAGTTTCAGGAGGTGTGAACCCCACAACTTCAACAATTATTTCATATTCCGAACGTGCCCCCGTTTCATCCTCAGCAACAGCTTTAATAGTATGTTCTCCAAAACTATAATTATCACTATCCCATATAAACTGATAAGGTTGTTCGGTGAATGTAATAATCTTAACATCATCGATATATAACGATACTTCAATGCTAAGCTCATCATGTGAAATAGCAATAATATTTACTTCTATACTATTGCCTTGCACTACTTTACTTCCATTTTCAAGAAACTGGATTGAACAATAAGGCGGCGTAAGTTGGTCTTTCTTACATCCATTAATAATGTAAAGTATTGCGATTAAAAATAGTGAAATAAAGTATCTCATAAACTATTTAATATGTACATTTTCGATCAAAGTAAGCGAATGCTGAAATAATACGGGTCCGCCATAATTACCATGACCTGGAATAACAACAACTACATCGGGAAAATTATTAAATACTTTTTTTATCATTTATATAAACTATCATCAATAATGTTTTCACAATTTTTACATTGCATATTTGTAAATATCTGTTTGTTAATTTGTCGGGACTATCTGTTTATCCATGAAAACACTATGATCATCCATTGTATTACCTTTTTAGTTGTCCATACTTTTTGCACATCTGAAACCTACTGCAATATCAACCCAGGTTCCTTTCAGTGCATTTCTAATACTTTTTTTTTACGATATAAAGTTTATGTTTTTACTAATTAATAACCCTTAATTAGAATGTGATTACATGCCTTTCCTTAATAAAATTAGTAAGGTCAACTCCCGTATATTTTACAGTAACACCTATTTGCTCAAGCTTTTCGGAAATCCCGTATTGATCTGCACAACCTTTGCATGCAAGTACATTAATACCACTGTCGAGCATGGTTTTTACATAATCCTGTAATTCTTTATCTTCAGAAAGAAGTTTTGCGGATGGCCCCCAAACTAATAAAGTTATATCCTCCCACCAATTATTCTTCTTGGCATTTGAAGTGTACATAAATACCATCTTCAATGCTACTTCCTTGTCTCCACTTGTCCAAACTACGACAAGCTTATCATTTTTAATAATCATAGATGTATCATTTTCAGGATTGTTTTCAGGACATGCGATTGAAGCCATCCCTGTTACTGGTAACGACAAGAGTATTGTCATTACAATCCAAATTAATAATTTATTATTCATTGCGTTTAGCTTCAAGTTCGTCAAGCCTGTCATTTGCTGAATGCATCATCATTATTATCCTTACAAATGGCATTGCCAGCAACAATAATGCAAGCGAAGTAAGGAGCTCAAACCAATTGAAGTGTATTATGTTTATAATAACTCCGATTAAGCCAATTAAGGCGGCTAAAATTCCACTGGGAACTCCAATTGGGCATCTTAATTTTTTCTTTGTTTCCATTTTTTTAATTTTTTAATTAGTAACTACTTAATTTTTTAATCAATTCTTCTTTTGTGGGTACACTTCTAAAAATTAATTCATCATCAATTAAAAGTGCCGGTACAGCATGTATGCCCAATTTCATTGTTCTAATCATACCCATGGGCATGTTTGCATGAGTTTTTTTCAATAAAAACTTATTCCCAAATTGCGGGAGTACGTCATCTAGCATACGTTTCAGTATCTTACAGTTAGGGCATGTAAGCGTGTAGAATATTTCTATTGATTTTGGTTCTTTTTCGTTCATTACATAATTTTAATACGCTTCTTCCATGTGTTATAAATATACTCTCTTTGCTACATCTAATACAAAATCATCCACTTGTTTTTGTACTTCCTTATGAGTCAATTTAACTTCGCCGTTTGTAACTTTGTGATCTGAACCTCTTTTCTTACTGCTTATTTTGGTCAGGGCACTAATCAGCTTATCAACATCTTCTTCGGTATTTTCGATCCCCAGACTTACCCGTACAATACCCAGAAACCTGAATCTTGGGAACATAATTTGAATAACACGCTGGAATTGCTCAAGAAAAGGACTTATATGCAAAATGTGTTTTACAATGATATGAGCGCAATGACACCCATATCTTACACCTATTCCACTTTGCAAAGCAAGTTGTTTTGCAATACGACTGGGCATTTTATTCTTTATATCAAATACAATAACGCCCAACTTATGGGCGTACTTCGAAGAATTGAAATCCGTTAAGCCATGAATCTTCAAATCCGGAATCTGCTTCATGCCCATCAAAGCCCTTGTTGATAGAGCTTGCTCGTCATCCCTGATCAGGTTCATGCCTATCCGGTTCAAAAGCAAAAGAGCTTTACCAATTGCCGCTATACCTCCTGCGTTTTCTTCGCCAGAAGATTTAATCATTATTTGTTCTTCATTACTAAAATTAAGCAATCCCTTTCTAACTACAAGAACTCCCGTGCCAAATGGTGCATATACTTTATGAGCTGAAAATGCAAGATAATCAATATCCCACCCCTGAATGTCCACGCTGCGATGTGCAACCAATTGTGCGGCATCTACCAGTAGGAGTGCTCCATATTTATGAACAAGTCTACTAATTTCCTCAATATTATTGCATACACCAAGAACATTTGACGCTCCACTAAATGCTACGAGTTTAATACGCTTCTTTCCAAATTTTTTGTTTTGATTATAATCAATCAAAATTGTTTCCAGCTCTTTTAAATTAATAAAGCCATCATAGTCAACATCTAGCCTTATCAATGTATGGCCAGGAATCATTCGCCATGGTAGTTCATTTGAAGAATGTTCCAGAATCGTGTTTAGTACTACAGGCTCGAAGCCATCTTTATCATCCATGCCTAGATTTTCAGCTGCAAGGTTAATAGCTTCAGTAGTGTTTGAAGTAAAGATCACATCATAATCATCCTTTGGTGCATCCAGCACATACGCAATTATTGACTTCACTTCAACAATAACATCATTCTTTATATTCTCAGGTTGATTCAACACATGACGATACACATTCCAAACAGGCTCGAACGTTGGAGTACTTGCACTGTTGTCGAGATTGATAACAGATCTTAAGCCTTCCATCGTTGGGATGCTAATATTACGGCCTATCAGGGTTTTTCTAAGTTCAATTAGCAGCTCCATCCCCTGGTATTTTTCCAGTTCGTCATTATAAAGAATATTTTCTACCGTTAGCTTTGTGTAAGTTGGATTTTGAAAGATATCGTTTCCATATTTCGTTACTAGTTTTAAAGCTCTTGCAAATGCAATAACATTTATGATAGAAGGGGTGCCCGCTTCAAACTTGTCGGGAGCATCTGCCCAGATAACCCAATCTTTTGAAATAAGCTTGGTTGTCCCTCCACCGGTTTGCATTGGAATTCCCTTGGGCAGGTCATTTCTTTTAATTGCTATTGCCCTTACGCCTAGTGCCAGTCCAATATCCTTACTCGACACAAGCTGATAACTAGTGCGATTGAGTTGTTCAATGAAGTTATGAGCACCTCTTGGAGTACAAAATATCACAACGTATTTTCCTTTCTTCAGGCCAAAAAACTCCAGGACAATATCACGTGCTTGTTCATATAGGTGTGTTGATACCATCGAGCTATGCCCGCTGCCACGGTGAACATTGGAATAAGTTTCCAGTGCAGCATATATTCCTTTCTCTAACTCTAAATATGGTTCTTTGGTTTCTTCTACTGCTGAAAACGCATTTCTAGGATTTCCTGTTTGATCACGTTTAGATGTTTTTGCTCTCATTTTTCAGTAATAATTGTCACGAATACTATTCAATATTATCGGAATATTTTATTAATTATGGCAATATCATAGGGTTCTTAATATTGAATCCAAAACTACAATTTAAAATGGAAACCCACAAAACATATCTATGGCAAACTTTTTAAAGTATAATTAAATCAATGAGGCTCAAATTTCATTACACTTCGTTTTTGAAATTTGTTAGCCGAATTCCTGCCGGCCGGTCAGGCGGGGATCCTGAACGAAGTGAAGGATCTCCTGGGTTTTATTCCCCGCCCCTTGGGGCGAATATGTATGGAATTTCCCATAAGATACCCCGTTGCTTGCGGGGAGATTCATTTTTTACCACGAAGGCACACAAAGTGCTTCTCAAAGGCACACAAAGTTACAGACAGTACTGTATATAAGGAATATACTATAATTACCAAATTGCATAAAGCACACTGATTAGTTACAATTATATTACTTTACCATTGGTTGTTGTTATAGGTTTCAACTACCAGATGTTTTCTCGTTAATCCAATCAATCATTGTTACAAGACTAAGTTCAATATTTCCAATCTGACAATGGTTTTGAGCGTGTTCTTCTTCTGTAAAAATTCTATCAGTAATTGATTTGGCATTGGTAAGTTCTTCTAACTGCAGTTTGTGCATTTTAGAAGGAATGAAATGATCGTTGCTACCCGACAGGATTAACACATCCTGTGTTACCAGTTCCGAATGAATATTTTCAGTGTTCAAATCCATGTAAAGTTCCAATGCATCGAGTGGTTTGGTTTTTTTTGTGATATATTTCATATGATCAACCATCCAGGACGTCATACCTTCCCTTTTTTCAAATTTCATGACTGCCATTTTATTCATAAATCCACGACAGTGTTCCATAAACCAAAGATGGATTTTCCGTAGAAAGGGTGGCATGCTTTTCATATAATCGATTGCATGACCGTTTGCAATTACACGCTTTATCCGTGGCTCATATGCTGCCGCGCGTAGGCAGAGCCACCCTCCCATCGAAATCCCAATTAATGTTACATCCTTAAGCTTAAAAAAGTCGAGTAAGGACTTAACCGGTTTCTCCCATTCAATTGTTATGGGTAATCCGTATTTTCTGAGGGCACCACCCTGTCCCGGGCCATCAAATCCAATTACGTCATAGCCGTTAACTGAGAAGTATTTCATCATTGAATAAAACTCCTCGATGAATGAATCGAAACCACCATTAATTATAATTGTGCCTTTTGATCCGTTTATTGCTGCTATCCGGATAGCCGGGAGAAAGCCATCTTCATATGGAACATTGTATTTTTTGATTCCTTCATTTTCCATCACTTTATAAAACAGTCCATTGAACTTGTCATAAAGTATTGCTTTATCAGGATCAGTTGATTTTGTATAGAATTCTGCAGCACGATAATAAAAAGCAGCGTTCAAATCTCGTCCCTGTTCGAGGGCATTTTCAGCCATTTTTATCATTTCCCTTTTCCAGCCTTTAAACGACTTAATCCTTTTCCCGGCTTCCTTCATATCCTCAAATAAGGCATAACCAAATGAGTACGGTCGGTTCAATTGAAAATTGTACAATTGCTTCTTGTGAAATTTTTCATAACCAACGGGGAATTTCAGTTCATTATTTTTCATTATAGGATAAAATTTGATTTGCATCAAGGTCGATTATTATGCTAATAGGCATAGATGGATTGTTTTAAGTCGTTAATTTATACAGTTAAAACTATCAAGATAGTTAATGTGTCGTTCAATCGCTTTGTTTGTAATTTCCCTGCCAAGATTATTCATTGTTGTTTGGTAAAGCTCATAGTTTTTGGGATAACTATACTTTGTAAGTTCCGTTATAAAATCACCTTTTTCCCCTGCATCGATATTAGCCATCACCTTATCTGACTGGCAGGAAAAATCGATTTCATCCAAATTAATAAATCGTTGTGATTTGTTAGCATGAGTCATGAAATACACTTTAGCCTCTTGTTGGTCAAAAACAATTCTCCATATAGATTCCGGATAACCTTGTATTTTTTTCAGTATACCAAACATTCTACTTATCTTATTATCGCCAAGTGTATACTCAGTTGGTTTTAACTCATCGTTGGCTCTAATAAACCTCTTGGTTGTTATAAAATCGAAGCTTTTATCAGAAGACGGAAGTGTATTATTAGCAACATGCATAATTGATTTTTGATAAAGCTGGTTTGTGAGAATGGGGATGGGCATATTTTCATTTTCATAGAAAACAACCCCATCATGAAACTCAATAATTATGCTGCCGCCAAAACGGTCGCAAATCATATACCTGTCGTTTCCAGCCAATACATTGATTTTTGAAAATGTTTCTTTAACTTCTTTTACCGATTTACATTTATCAAGTATGTACTGAACCCAAAAATTACCGTTTAATTCCGGTAAGTCTTTTTGATATGGTTGGCAACTGTTTAAGCATGAAACTGTGGTAACTATTAGCCCCTCGGTATTCATCCCATACTGGGCATATTCCCTGCACAGCAAATTGAAAGTAACACTGCCATATTGCGAAACCCATTGTAATGTTTTACCATCATCATATTCAAAATCGGTTTGCTTCTCCACCCCTGTTTTATTGATAAAAACCAAACCCTCCCAGATTCCTTCCCCATCAAGATTTGCACCAACAACAAAACTGCCATTATGCGCAGCAATAATAGCTGAACAACCATACAAATCATTATTTAGAAAAGGGAGTAAAAAACAGATTAACGCTATTAGTTTCATATTTCAGTTTTATAATAATCGTTTCGAGCTATCTTTTCTGCACGTATTTCTTTCTTTTTCATGAATGTATTTAATAGCAGGATTCCAAAAATAAAATGCATGGACAACCCAAATCCCCAGCCACAAAGAGGCCAGTAGAACCAATGGTAAGTTGTTAAAGATGATAAATTCAGGGTTATCAGCCCTGCGTTAACTACTACGTAAAAGAAACTGTGAATGTAGAACCCTGTTTTTTGTTCTTTTTCAACAATTTTTCTAAATGCCTGTTGGTAATCAACTAATGAAATTTCTTTGTTCATAATATGCGTTTTTTAGTTTCTAACTAATTTGGGCTCAAATGTTATGTCTTTCAAATCAATTTTGTATTATCTACCGGATGCACAATATTTTTTGTTTGTGGCTCAGCATTATTTTTCAATTATCCTAAAAAACTCTCTATCCCAAACTGAGAAAAAAGTTTCTGCATCAAAGTCTTCATAGTGGATAAGAAATTTTCTCAGGTTCTTTCTAACATTCTCCGGGTAAGCCCTTAAGTAGGCCATTTTTATTTCTGCCTGGTCTGTAATATTAATTTGAACGTCTGCTTCAGGCATTCCGTCAATACCATATAATTCGTTAGCTGCCGGACTCGCTTGTGGATAACCCCATTTTTCCATTTTTGGTGTTACATATTTATCTATCTCTACTTCGATGTGTTTTGTTAAAACACTCTGATAAATACATTGCGGATTAATTTTATCTTCATTGAATAAATCTAAAACCAGTTGACTTAAAAAAATATGATCCGGATGACCATACCCACCTTTAATGTTATCCAGAGTGAATATTACAGTAGGATTAAATTCATTTATTTGTGTTATTAAAGCATTCGCCACTTTCTCATAAAGAAACTGTTTTTTAATCTCATCATATGGTATTGGCATATATGTGTATTTTATCGTGTCCCTCCCCGGGCGATAAAGTCCGTCTTCCAATATTTTTTCGGAACCCTCGCAAATAATATGTGCAGGATTTCTATTCTCTCCGGGCATATTATGCACTTCAAAGCTTAACTGCTTAATTGTCCAGCCATTGGCTGTTAGTTTAGCTATTGTGCCTGACATCATACAGTCATCGTCATCATGCGCAACTATTATCAAGGCTCTTTTATTATCTATCGTATCCAAATAAGTATCTTCAGGATAGATTTCGATGGCGGCAAATTTTTTAAGTTCTTCAACTGTCGGTTTATTTTTACAGGCAGTTACTGTAAGAACTAAAAGCGCAAATGTTATTAATTTAATTGTTCTCATAATAGATGTTTTTTTTTAATACTGACCTCTAAATACTATCTAATACCAATCTTATTATAATTAGCAAACCTACATTTTGAAGATATTAACTGCAGTGCATGTATTTGGGTGTTAAGTGTTTAGTATTATAGTAATGTAAAAATACAAATAATTTTAATATCTAATGAAAATTAATATGTTTTTTACCTGTGCCCTTTTTCAAGAGCTTCAAGAACCAAACAACCTATCTCGTGGGTAGTTGTACAATCTTTGAATTTACAATTTTGGGAAAGGTTGAATATTATATCGAATGTGTTTTCCAATCCGTATAACTATTATACATAAGATGAGTAGTTCAGCAGCAGTGCTTAATTAATCCTTAATGCATCGAAGCGAATTTCCCAAATCCCGATAGTAATAAATTAATTCTACTACTTCTTGATCGTAGAACGCTCCCCACATATATGGGTATTGCCCATCAAAAGTTGAGCTGGTCCAAAAGTAGGTGCAGCTATCCATACTTCCGAAATTTCCATCGTGGTCGCGGTAACCGCTTGGCAATGCGGTATAGCCGCTTGAATTTGTAGCACCTGTATTGGGATAATTCCAATGTAGGGTTGTAGCTTCTTTAAGTTTACCACCTGCAACATATCCCCCTCCCAAAAACTCATGAAAATTAATCACTTCTCCACGACTGGGAATATGCCAACCATCCGGGCAAATTCCTTGTACACCACTTGGAACTGAATCACTACCTGCTGCACCGTTCATTATGCTTTCCCAGTCATATAAACGCCCATTGGCTATACACTCAGAAGCATTGTTATTGTAACACCAACTATTTCCGGTTTCAAAATTCAGATTCTTCGCCATCCAGCATTGATCGCCTATTAATACCGTAGGATAAGTTTGTCCATGATATGTTACAGTTGGTACACCGGGACAAGGCTTTGGTCCACCATTACCTTCAACATTAATGTAATTGGTTCTTACTGCAAAAGGCCCATTTAACGATACGGTAGTTACCATAACTGTGTACTGTCCACTATTTTTGTATGTGTGGGTTGGACTTTCTAAGAAACTTGTATCACCATCCCCAAACTCCCAATACCAAAAGTCGCATCCATAAGTGAGATCGAGGCTAAAAGACACAGTTAATGGGACATCCCCACTAGTTGGACTGGCAAAAAACCATGTGCCATTAGAGTTCAGTAAGATATTTGGAATTGTCGCAGAATCAGACTGACCCTCGCTATCAACTACCTCTATGATGGCTGAATATGTTCCATCCTGTCCATATTTATGATTAAAAGTTTTAGTTGTCGTCCAATCAACATCCCAAATCCCATCATATTCAAAGTCCCATCTAATCAGCAGGGTAGAATCAATATCTTCTATATCCGTACTTGCAGATGCATCGAAATGAAAAATAGTATTTATATTACCTGAATCCGGAGTTACTTTAAATAAGGCGGTTGGCGGATTATTAGTTTGATCTTTATTTTTTTTACATGAGTTGATACTAACTATCATAACCGCAGAAATTGCTAAAGCAAAAACAATTGACATAATAATTTTTTCTTTCATGGTTTGTAATTTTATGTTAAACATATTGTAGATTATAATTGTGATACATATATCTGGGTGTTAATTGTTTAACAAACTGGTAGTGTAAAAGTACAAACTTTTTCTTAAATATCTAATGAAATTTAATATGTTTTTTTAGTCATCAGAAAAAAAATACAGCACTTTACAAAGAAACAAATACTGTAGAATGATAATTCTGATATGACACCTTGAAATTAACAGCCCCATGCTATGAAAAATAACTCAGCTAATAACAAGACCAATTGCCAACACACTATTACAAATACTACCTGTGATCAAACGGGCAACAGAAATAAAATTTCCATCAGGTTAAAGTAACTGTTCGATTGCCATTAGTTGGTTAACAGAGTATGTTATAATAAATGAATCCCACATTAAAGAAGTTGGATTTCACATTAACATTAAACTGTCTAAAGATACACTTTCATTAAACGGTTGCTGCAATCAAAATCCAGTGTGTATGTTCTTTGTTCATCTTGCAGTTGCAAGGGTTCGTAGTATTTTCATTTGGAATCTTGTTTGGATGGGCAACTCCCAATTCATATTAAATGCAATAACATAAAGTCATAATGACCTTGTTATTCATTTCTGAAGCATTCTGGTTTAATACCCCAGTGGTTAAAGCTTTGGATTAAACTCATCAATTCCACCCCACCCTCCGTGGCCGGTGGAAATAAATATGATAGACTACCTTTTGTGAATTAATATTTTGTGCTGATACATAACTGTATATCAATATAATTATAAGTGAAATTGTAATACGTATGCTTTATTTGTTTTCATCGTTTTGACGCTTCATGGTCATCCCAATTATTAGGAATACTACCCCAACGGCGATTGTTACTTTACCAATTGTCCCAAGGTTATCCTTAAACGCTGTGGCAAATGAAATACCTGTACAAATGATAATAAGACTTATGTATATAAAATGTTTGTAATTTAGATTTTCCATGGCATGGATGCTAAATTTCCTCAATAATTGGCATGTTTAATTCGGCACTTAAAATATCTAATTCTGGAATTGCTACATCGAGTGTACTACACTTTTTAATGGGGATTTTATATCTCAAGTCCTCTCCCAGCATGTAAATAAGATAGTTATTTTGCTTTGATTCAACAGTCCTGTTACCTTGGCTAAACACTCTGAAACCTGAATCATTTTTCATTACAGTAAGATTTTTATATACGGATAATTCCTCCCAATCACCAACTTTAAACAATCCAAAAAGTTGGGTGTATTGCCTAAACCGATTATTTATCTTATCAATGGAGGTTCCTGTGAATGAAAATGCGAAAAACAAGCCAATCATCACAAGGATAATTCCGGCCCAACTGGTAATAGTAACAAGTCCAACAACAAGTAGTATATATCCTGCAAATGAACCTGCCGGTCCGAAGGTTTGATTTATTCTATTGTTTATAACCATGATTGATGTAATTAGGTTAGTATATTTTTGACACGCCCTACCTCATTTGTCATTAGTATAACTTTTATGCCGTGATGGTGTTTGGGAGCTTTTGTAAGAATCCCTTTAACGATACCCCAAGTTAGTTCCCCTGTTTGCTGATGTTGCTTCTTAATTACTTCAACTTCAATACCAATCGTTATATTACTTCGCAAACATCCATTAACAGCCTCGTTTTCCATTATTTATGTAATATATATATATTTTCTTCCTTTGGTAAAATTACAATTATTATCTTTACACATTAACAATAATTAACTAAACCCCATTATCATGAAAAAGTATTTATATAGGATTGCGATTACCGCAACTTTTGTTACTTACGCGATGTTAACAATTCCTGTAATCGCCTGTACAACAATGATAATAACGAAAGGAGCCAGTGCTGACGGGTCGATGATGGTAACACACTCGGATGATGACGAATTAGGCGATCAACGTGTTATTCGGGTTCCATCTTTGCTGCAGAAAGGATCAAGAGCAATTTATACGGAGCTTTACCGATATCCCAGAATTAACACAAAGGATAGAGGAAACTACTATTTTATAGATGGATATCCATTAACTCCAATACTCTACGAAATTCCATATGAAGATATTTGGAAACTTCTGGGCAGAAAAACAGAGAAATCATATGCGTACTTCGATGCCAACTATGGTATTATGAATGAAGCCAACCTAATGATTGGTGAGTGTACAAACGGTGCAAATTATCAGCCTGAGGCAAATGTTATGGCTAGTAAAGGTAATCCTTTGCGAATATTTTATACACAGGAATTATCACGAATGGCACTGGAAAATTGTAGTTCCGCCCGTGAAGCAGTAAAGTTTATGGGTGCACTAATTGAAAAATATGGATATTTTTCAACAGGCGAAACCTTGTTGGTTGCAGATGAAGATGAGGCTTGGGTTATGGAAATGTGTGCCTTACCTGATGACAAATATCACAGTGCATGGGTTGCTAAACGTGTCCCCGATGGGGAATTTTTTGTTGCTGCAAATGAATTCAGAATTCGTACCCTCGAAAAAGATAATCCGGAGTACTTCATGTACAGCTACATGTTAGAGCCCGGCCTAAAGAAAACCGGATGGTGGGATGTTGCTAAAGATGGGCCTATTGATTGGTTAAGAGCAGTAAGTCCGGGAGAATATAATCATCCATATTACTCCTTGCGCCGAGTTTGGAGAGTTATGGACCGTGTAAATCCTGACCTTGGACTAAGTCCATGGGTTAATGATGGATACACAACGGCCTATCCGTTTAGTATTAAACCAAAGGAAAAGTTAAGAGCGCATGATATTTTTGCCCTATATCGTGATCATTATGAAGGCACTGAGTTTGATATGACAAAAGGAATAGCAGCAGGCCCATATGGTGACCCCCACAGATTTATAGGTAACTACGATGGTAATCAAAATAATATTAGCAAAGACAAAGAAATGGTAGGTGCTTGGGAACGATCACTTAGTATATTTTATCAGGGGTATACATATGTTTGTGAGGTTAATCCTAACAAACCCGATTTAACCAAAGGGGTTATGTGGTTTGGACCTGACGTAAGCTACACAACGGTTTTTTCACCTTTCTATTCAAAGGTAAGTGATTTGCCGGCCTCATTCCAAACCGGAGGTCCTCAACAATTTAGTAATGAGGCAGCATGGTGGGCGTATAATTTTGTGAATAACTGGAGTCGATTAAATTTTCAGTTAATAACAAATGCTGATATCAAACCATTGCAAAAAAAACTTGAGAAGAAATCCCGAATAATAGTGTCGGAAATGGAATCAAAGATTGCTAATTTTGATTACGAGAATTCAATAAAATATATTACAGAAAGTTGTATGGCTAATGGTAATAATGATATCGAAAGATGGTGGGGATTAGCAACAGAGATTGTTGCCAAGTATTCTGATGGCTATATTAATCTTCCCGATAGAAAATACGCAACACCAGAAATCAATCCCACCCGTAATGTTGGCTATCCATCTTTGTGGCTATTTAAAACAAATTATAAAGAGGGTCCAACCAGTTACAGGATGAAATAAAAAAATATTGTTGTTATTTTGTCACTACGGGACTTCAAATCACTTGTAATTATTCTTTAAATATTCTGTCCCTACCGGAACTTGAAAAAACGTATATGCTTTATATGTTTAGTCAAACAAGTCAGAATAATTTTTATAAAAAAAACTGACCTAAATACACCTGCATATGATATTTTTTATACTTTTGTTCGTAATTTAACGAACAGTATGAAACTTAATAATGTAATATCCCCACAACAAGAACGAACGGCAAGGTATGCAAAGGCACTGGGGCATCCTGTTAGAATGTATGTTATGGAATTATTATCCAATCAATCGTGCTGTTATAGCGGTGATTTATCGGAGGAATTACCCATTGCAAAGTCAACTCTATCACAACATTTAAAGGAATTAAAAGACGCCGGACTTATACAAGGGGAAATTGAGTCGCCAAGAATTAAATATTGCATAAATAAAGAAAATTGGAATGAGGCTAAATCACTTTTTAATCAGTTTTTAGGAACTTAAGAAATTATTATAAAACACATTAATTATGAATATTAAAGTACTGGGAACAGGTTGTTCAAAATGCGGCTCATTGGAAAAGATGACCATTGAAGCAATTGCTGATCTAAAAATAGAAGCAAATATTGAAAAAGAAGAAGACATTATTAAGATAATGGGTTATGGAGTTATGCATACTCCGGCACTCGTAATAAACGAAAAAGTAGTGTTAAGCGGAAGGCTACCTTCTAAAAGTGAATTAAATCAATTAATATCTAAAAATCAATAAGATGAAAAAGCTAAACTATCTTTTAGTGTTGCTTACCTTAGTGAGCTTCAGTTACTATGGTAATTCTAAAACTGTGGTAAAAGATTCTGAATCAAAGGTTTCAGAAACAAACAAAGTTGAAGTTTATTACTTCCACAATACACGTAGATGCGCAACGTGCAATGCTGTTGAAGATGTAACTAAAGCTGCACTTGAAGAGTATTATCCTGAGCAAATGAAATCTGGAGAAATAACTTTTCAATCCTTAAATCTTGAAGAAGAAAAAGGTGAAACTGTTGCAAAAGAATTAGGTGTATCCGGACAAACTCTTTTAATTATCATAAATGGCAAGAAAAAAGATTTAACTAATGATGCATTTATGTATGCCAAATCAAAACCTGAGAAACTCAAAGAAAAAGTTAATAAAGTTGTAAGCTCCGCCTTTAATTAAAATAAATTGGAATATCTAACAACATTATTGGAAAGCAGTTCATTCCCGCTATTAACTGCCTTTTTGCTTGGTTTAATGACAGCAATTAGTCCATGCCCCCTCGCAACCAATATTACCGCAGTTGGGTTTATTAGTAAAGATATTGAGAATAAAAACAAAGTTTTTATTAATGGGTTAATTTATACCTTGGGCCGAACAGTTGCCTATACCGGTCTTGCTTTGATATTGATGTATAGCGCTGATCAGTTTGCTTTAAAAAACTGGTTTCAAATAAATGGGGAGAAGTTTATTGGTCCAATACTAATTATTATTGGACTCATTATGCTTGACCTAATTAAATTTAATCTGCCCGGATTATCAAAACTGTCGGGTAGAATTGAGAAAAAAGGCTTTATTAACTATTGGGATGTGTTTTTATTAGGAGTAATTTTTGCTTTGGCATTCTGTCCATATAGTGGTGTATTGTTTTTTGGTATGCTTATGCCTTTGGTTGTAAATAGCCCCGAGGGTATTAGTTTAGCTATATCTTTTGCAATAGCAACCGGAATACCTGTTATTCTATTTGCATGGTTAATCGCATACACTGTTTCAGGCGTAGGTAATGTATACAATAAAATTAAGGTTTTTGAAAAGTGGTTTAGAAAAGTAATTGCAATATTATTTATCGTCACTGGGATTTATTACATTATTGAAATATATTTATAATTATTAACCGTTTGTACGACTTTGTGATACAAAAAATTCACCACAAAGGAACACAAAGGATTGCACAAAGTAGCACAAAGGGAAAGATAAAATGCCATACAAATAACTACTATATAATAAATATAAATCTAACCTTAGTGGGCCTTAGTGATGCACTTAGTGTCCTTTGTGGTAAAAAATATCAAGAAATATAAAATGGAAATAAGCAAAGAAATAAAAATCTTAGGGGGAATAATGTTCTTTTTCCTATTGGCATTTTTTATGCCACTGGATAATCTGCGATTTCAGGAAGCTATACAAGCCACACTCGACTTAACTAAATGGTATGCTCGTGAACATGTAATTCTATGTTTGCTCCCTGCATTTTTTATAGCTGGTGTTATAAGTGTTTTTGTAAGTCAGGGATCCGTATTGAAGTATTTTGGAGCCAATGCAAAGAAATGGCTTGCCTATTCTGTAGCAGCAGTTTCGGGAACAATATTAGCCGTTTGCTCATGTACAATTTTGCCACTATTTTCAAGTATTCATAAACGAGGAGCGGGACTTGGTCCTGCCATTGCTTTTTTGTATTCCGGACCAGCAATAAATATTCTGGCAATAATACTAACTGCAAATATACTTGGCTTTGAAATGGGACTTGCCAGAGTAATTGGTGCTGTTGTTTTTAGTGTGGTAATTGGTGTAGCAATGTCTTTAATATACAGTAAAGAAGAAAAGGTTAAAGCAAAAGAACAAATGAACGTAATCCCTCCTCCTGAAAAGAGACCAATTTGGCAAACATCGCTACATTTTTTTACTCTTGTATTGATACTCGTATTTGCCAACTGGGGTAAACCTGATACAGATTCCGGAATCCTTTTTTGGATATGGATTAACAAATGGTATATAACTTCCTTTTTCGGATTAATATTGGTTTATTCATTAATAAGCATACTTAAGATAAAATGGTGGTGGGTAATAGCAGGATTATTAATAACAGCTATTAGTGCATTTTTAAGTAGCAGCCCACTAATTCCAATGATTGTTGGTATTGCAGCACTAACTGTTATTACTCTTTTTGATGGTGGAGATAATAAAGAGTGGACTCTCTCAAGCTGGGATTTTACAAAACAAATAATGCCCTTATTAGCCTTAGGTGTAATTGTGGCAGGCTTTTTACTTGGTTCTACTCACGATAATGTTCAAATTGCAGGCATCATTCCCGAAACCTGGATAAGTAATCTTGTTGGTGGTAATTCTGTTTTTGCAAACCTATTTGCATCTATAGTTGGAGCATTCATGTATTTCGCAACCTTAACCGAAGTACCTATACTTCAGGGTTTGTTGGCTGCCGGAATGGGAAAAGGTCCAGCCTTGGCGTTATTATTAGCAGGCCCTTCCCTATCGCTTCCTAACATGCTGGTTATAAGAAGTGTAATAGGGCTACAAAAGACTTTGGTATATGTTGGATTGGTTGTAGTGATGGCAACAACTTCGGGATTGATTTATGGAGGATTTTTTTAAGATTAGTTTTAAACTTAAATAGAGAACTATGAAAAATCAGAAAAGTAATTGTGATTGCGAAACAGCTAGTAAAATAGTATTAAGCTGTTCAGGTGCTGCTGATCTTGGTTGTATAAGTGACAAGGTAGCTCGCAAATTAAATGCAGAAGGAATTCGTAAAATGGGTTGTCTTGCACTGGCAGGAGCAAATATTGAATCAAGCATTAATAGCTTTAAATCAAGTAATGTGTTGTTAATTGATGGATGTGCTGTAGAATGTGGTAAGAAAATATTGGATAATAATGAGATCACCAATTATTCCTATCTCAAATTAACTGACCTTGGATTAGTGAAGGGAGAAACCGAAGTAACAGACCATAACATCAATATGGTTTATAATGCTGCTACATCTCTACATTGAAAACCATTCGAAGAATATTGATGTTTTTACTATTAATAATACCAATTGTATTATTGATAATATTAGCTACTCAAAAATCAAACCTCAATAATTATATATCACAACAGATAAAGTCGCAAATTGAGCCTGAAATAATGGAAACTATTGGCAAATCAATTGATTCCCTTTATAATTACGTTGATAATGGTGATTTGTATGAGTACACATTTCTTGAATTTGGAGCAGAGGGATGTAGCGCCTGTAAGCGGATGGAGTTAGTTATGGATGATATTCGAGCTGAATATCCTAATCAAATTCATGTGGTTTTTTATAACATCTTATTTCCAGCAAACGTAGAAATGATGAAATACTATGGAATTTCATCAATTCCAACACAGATATTATTGGACAGCTCTGGAAAGGAATTTTTTAGACATAGCGGGTATTATTCAAAATCAGAACTTTTAAGTCATTTTATTAGCAACTAATTTTCAGAAACATGAAAACACTTTCTCTAATATTGATCTCATTTGTTATTATAATCTCCGTTAGCTGTCAGAAAAATGATGATATCGGTGAAAATACAACCGATAAAATTACAATCGATAGTTTAGTGGCTAATTATTATACAGTTATAGCTTGGGACACTACAACAATTACATGCTATGCAACCGGTGATTCATTAATATATGGCTGGGAATGTGATCACGGTAATTTTAATGGAAGTGGTACTCAAATACGATATGCTGCCGGAGAATGCTGTGTTGGGATAAACACAATAACCTGCTCAATATCTAATCGTTTGGGAATAGTATCTGAAAGTATTAAAATTGAAGTAACATCATATTTCCAAAAATAGATACGTGAAGAAATATATCATTTTAGTATTCGTATTCTCAGTAGTTGCCAATAACCTGCTGGCCCAATGCTGTTCAGCCGGTAATCCATTCTTTTATGGCGAGATTTCAAGTCTAAGTAAAAATAATCTACAATTTGTGATGGGGTATAAATATAGCACATCGCACGAGTATTACGAGGGTAATAAATCCATCAATATTGATTTTATTGATAAAGCATATTTCAACTACATAACTCTTCAAAGCATCTATGGCGTAACCCAACGACTTACAATACAGGCAGATCTGGGCTATTTTATTAATAAAACGGAAACATACTTAAAAGAAGACTGGAGTCCAAGTAAAGGTTATGGTCTAGGTGATGCAACAATCTACCTGAAGTATTTAGCTTACAATAATTTTAAGAAACAACTTAAGATAATACCCTCAATTGGAATAACAATACCCATAGGTGTATTCGACCAGGAAGTAGATCATGTAAAATTACCAATTACTGTTCAGCCATCATCTGGAAGCTTTAAATATCAGGCTAGCTTATATATTAATAAGGGAACTAGTAATGGTAGGTTTAATTTTGCTTTGTTTGGGATGTTTGAGTATGCTCAATTAATCGATTCGAAGAATTTTTATTATAAGTATGGAAATCAGGTACTATTCTCATTTTTAACATCTTGTAAACTAGGAAATAGCTTATCAGTTGCAATTGAATTAAGGAATGAGAACCGAGGTAAATCATTAAGAAATAATGATCAAATTGTTGAATCCTCAGGCTTTAACATTGTTTATGCGATACCACACATTAGCTATTCATTTTCCAAGAACTGGTATTTGGCAATAAACACCGATCTCCCGGTTTACAAATACTATAATGGAATTCAAATGTCGAATACTTACTCGGTCTCGATGCGGCTATCTTATAAAATTAATCTTAGCAAGAAATAGTGACTTTGGTTGGAGGTTTTTAAATCACATATCAAAGAACCGCAATAGTTTCTTGTCTTAAGTCAATTGCAAAGTGTCTTATAGAGATTGCCTGCCTTTGGCGGCCAAAGTCAATTAGTAAGGGTAGATGGTCGTCAATTACACGATAAACAGAAACCCCTATGAACACAAATTACACCACCACAATTATTACACGCCCATTTTTCTTCTTCCTTTGATATAAATTTACCCAAACCATATTCCTTGATAAACTCCAGATTGTCGATCATACTCATATTGTACTTCGTCCTGTATCGTTTATCGAGTTGCTTAAGTCTTCTGCAAGGATACTTAGGACATTCATAGCACATACCTGATTTCGATTTGGTATTGTGTTCGCAATTCTTAATACTACAGGCTACGCATCGCCGAGGTTTATTATCGTCATCCATGAGGCATCCATTGCAAACATTTTTTTTCCGCAGGTGAGCCAAACATAACTCACAATTCATTCCGCAGGGTGCAATCATTCGCGGGTTCATAGTTAATGTGTTTTCTATTGTTTATTTTTCCATCTTGATTTAATCCAATCTTTCTGTTCTTCTTTATCCATGAATGTCCAAACAACCACTCTGCTGGTTTTATTCCCTTGCCCCATGGGCAATGTTACAACTTCAACAGCTCCTTCCTTTACCAATGATTTGTTGGCATTCTTTAATGTAGTTTGTTTAGATATTAATGTTGAAAACCAAAAACATTGGGTTGAAAACTTCCTGCTTTCACGAATCATATTCAACACAAATTTCTGTTCACCCCCCTTACACCATAACTCATTATTTTGGCCTCCAAAGTTTAGTACGGGCGTTTCTTCTTTATTAAGATTTAGATTTTTCAGCTTTCGTGTTGTGGCTGATTGGGCCTCTTCAACAGAACCATGAAAAGGTGGATTACAAATTGTCAAGTCAACCTTCTCATCTTCATTAATTAAACCAAAGAAAATATCATTTGGATCTTTCTGATTTCTAAGTTCTACATTTTTACTAAGTGTAGGATTTGCATCAACTATTTTTTGTGCCGAATCGAGCGATACAGCATCAATATCTGAACCAATAAACGACCAGCCATATTCGTGGTTACCAATAATGGGATACACACAATTTGCTCCTACTCCAATATCCAAACACTTAATATTTTTACCTGTAGGTATCTTACCAAAATTGTGTTGCGAAAGTAATTGAGCAATATGATGAATATAATCGGCCCTTCCGGGGATGGGTGGACAGAGATAACCATCAGGAATATCCCAGCTAATAATTCCATAATAGTGTTTAAGTAAAGCTTTGTTTAGGGCTAAAACAGCTTTAGGATCTGAAAAATCAATCGATTTATCACCGTATTTATTATCCTTTACAAAGCTTGAAAGTTCAGCATAACTCTCAATTAGTAACCTGAAGTTATATCGTTCACGATGTTTATTTCGGGGATGGAGTCTGGACTTAATATCGTAGGTCTTACTTCTTTTGGTATCCGATCTAACTGATTCCCTGTCATTTGTTTTGCACATGATATTAAGTCTTAATATTACTACAATAAATCATAATTGATTAATTGCTATGATTATTATTGGTAAAAATAATATTATCTGGGATTCATACCATATTATTATTTCATTTTGAGTTAGTTATTTCGAAATATACTATTACTTTAAAAGTAAAGAGGAAGTTTTTGATGTGGTCATTAATAAATAGTTGACAAGCCTCAGAAAAGTAATTAATCAAGAGGCTGTATCTTTTCATTAACTATAAACCATTAATAATCGAAAAGTTCTATCTGTCTTCATACTCAGAATAATATTCATCAAGAATATCAAGTCCTAAGATTCTAATTTTCTCAAAATCATCTGCGTAAGAATTTGCCAGTGACAACCTTAACGACCATTGGGGAGCATCAAACCCACCTCCGGGCATAGCAATTATTGCTTTTTCTTCGGCCAACCGGATTACCGGATCTAACGGATTGTAATTTTGTGAAACCCAACTTGCAAAATCTGCACCATACTTATTTTCTGCTAATCTTAAAAAATCTATTTCAATATAGTAGAAGGCACCGTTGGGATCGTCAGGTGAAACCAGAGGCTTAATGTCAACATTTTCAATTAGCTTATTATATCTTCTTCTGACAATTCCTTTTGCAGATTTTTTATAATTATTTTCCGTATCAATTAAAGCCGATAGTGCAAACAATACCATCTGGATTTGCTGGGGTGTTGACAGGCCTGAAGTATGGTTTAACGCAACGGCTCTGCTGTCGGCAACAAACCTGTCTATCATCTTAAGTTTATCAGGTTTCATCGCAATTGATTCATATCTTTTGTGTAATTCTTCTTTATCATTATCTGACAATTTAGAAAGCATAGGATCAAAAATATTGTTCTGGTGTAAGGCAATAACACCCAAACGCCAACCTGTTGCTCCAAAATATTTTGAAAATGAATAAACCAAAATAGTGTTTTCGGGTGCTTTCATTGCCAATGAAGTAAAATTCTCCGTAAAGGTTCCATAAACATCATCTGTCAACAGTATCAGATCTTTTCTTTCTTTGGCTATTTTGGCAATCTTATTTAATGTACTATCGTTAAGTTTTACAGATGGGGGATTACTTGGGTTTACCAAAAAGAATGCTTTAATTTTTGGATCTTTGAGTTTCTCAATCTCAGTATCAGGTATTTGCCATCCATTATTCTCATCAGCAATTATTTCAATTAAGTTAAGATCGTAATCCTTTAACCCTGGCATTTCGATATAGGGTGTGAAAATGGGTGAGCCTATTGCAATTGTATCACCTGGATTTAAAAATTTATTTGATTTCAAAGTATTAAAAATGTATACCATGGCAGCAGTCCCTCCTTCAACGGCAAAAAGATCGAAGCGACCTTCAGGAGGCACTTGCCCGGCACTCATTTCCTGCATCAAATAAGCATGAACAATAATTTCAGCATTTATAAGCATGCGGTCAGGAACAGGATAATTATCACCCAATATCCCATCTACCCATTCGAGTAGTAGATCATCGTTATTGATATTATATTCCTTTGATGCAAATTCCATTAGTTGGTTTAAATATTGAAGTCCTATGGAATCCTTATTTAACGACAGGTAATCTTTGAATCGTTTGGAGATGCTATCTTTTTCGGCATGACCGCCAAAACCATCCAGTTCATGAAAATGCCTTTTTGATTCTTCCATGGCAAATAAACCAAGCTCAAAAAAAGCATCACGAGGTTTTGTTGCTACCCAGTTTGGATTACCACGGCCTGCATTTATCATCGAATAATCGTGTCGTTTTTGTGCCAGTTGAATTAACTTGTTTTTTACTTCAAATGGGCTTAGTTGGTTTAGTTTTTGTTCTTCTGATTTTTTCATGATCCATATTTATTAATCTGGTTAATATATTTCTTTTATTATCAGTGTGCTATTATTGCTACAATTACGGGACCCCAAAGTGTTAAGAATATATTGGCAACCGCATAGGTCATTGTAAACGTAGGTGTAGCAGTTGAATTACCTGTTTTCTCAAGCAGGGCAGCAAACCCCGGGTTTGCACTTCTGCTCCCGGTCATTACACCCAATGCCTCGATAGGGTTTTTAATTTTGAAAATCTTATAATTAATAAACAGTTGTATGATCATTGGTAACATGGTAACCACAACTCCCAACAGTAATAATGTTATTCCGTGTTGTTTAATGGCCAACAATGCAGGTTGGCCTGCATTTAAACCAACAACGGCAACAAATACAGCTAAACCAAAACTTTGCAGAAAATTTGCTGCACCGGTGTTGATACTTCCAATCTTTGGATGTTTTGTTCTATAAAAGCCCATAATCAACCCCGAAATTAAACATCCAAGACCAGAACCGAGGCTTATGTCTGTTCCGTTTATTGAGAAACCTATTTCTCCAATTAAGAATCCTGCAACCATGCCTAAACCAAAAGTTACAAATTCTGTTTTGGTTATCGAAGGTGCCTTGTAACCTATTATTTTTTGCACCCTGTCGAGATCCTTCTTTCTACCTACTAATGCAAGTTCGTCACCAACATGTAATTCTGTTCCATCCAGTACAGGCAAACCCCTGTTCATCCGGCTTATTCCACTTACGTAAATCCCATGGCGTTGTGATAATGTAGCTTTATCGTGGAGTTGCTTAAGTGTAAGTCCGTGGATTTTTTTATTTGTTATAAAAATACTTCTAACCTCCTCAGTAAAATCAATATTTTCCCCAAATTCTGAAATTTCTTCCCCTATGGTGTTTTCAACTTTCGCAAAAGCTGATACAAGTCCACTTATCAGCAGGATATTTTCCAATTCGATAACTGTTGAACTATTAGGGTCAATACTTTTTGATCCCTTAAGATGTTTTTCTACGGTTAAATCGGAGTTAAATTTTTTCTCAAGATCAGCTATTGTCTTACCTAAAAATTCTGAGTTTTTGTTTACTTTGTAGGCCCTTGTACTTATACGGCTCAACGGTTTAAACTGCCCCTCCCCCAACTCACCGGAACCTCCCATTTTGATAGCTAAAGCAATAGCCTCCTTCCTTAGGTCCCATTTCATCACTATTGCAACCAGTGATACCATGAGAATAGGCCCGATAGATCCAAAAATATAGGTAATAGAATAGCCCACAGCAACATTTGTTTTCATATCATTTGCAGCGTTGGCAGACAATCCTAAGTGGTTGATAGCATCTCCGGCAGTTCCAATAATTGCAGATTGAGTTAATCCCCCTGCAGCAAGTCCTGCTGCTAATCCGGCATCCAGACCCGCCAATAGGGATAATCCCAAAACCGTGAGCAGACCTAACAATGTCATCCCAAAGGCAGCAATCAGGTATTTAATTGCCGATGGTTTCAGTGATGCAAAAAACTGAGGGCCACCAAGATAACCAACCATAAAGATAAATAACGCAAAGAAGATATTTTGTATCTCCTCATTAATGTGAATGCCGCCAACCTGTCCCAGGATTACACCTACTATAAGTGTCCCTGCTATTCCACCAAGCTGGAACTTTCCAATCTTAAATTTCCCAAGTAAAAATCCCAATCCAAGAGATAGGAATAATGTTACAAAGGGAAAATTACGGAGTTGTTCGTAAATTATTTCCATGTTTGTAAGATTATGATATTAGATTAAGTATCTCACAAAGATAAGTAAATATTAAAAAAAAGTAAAGCATTTCAGATAAGGGAAATTAGATTAATTGTAAACTTAGTATTTATATGTAATCCATCTTATTTGATGGTTACTATGTTAAGACTTTTTTACATTAAAGAAAATATTGGAGTAATGGATTGATGGAGTGCTGAGAAGTATTAATAGGATTAAACGATGCCCATATCTATTCTTACCAGGTATAAATTGTTGTTATTTTTTTTGCAATGCATTTACCCAGTACACCAACACTCCAAAGAATATATACTTACAAATTAAAATGGTTATTTGGGTGCATTACTAACTAGTCAACATGCACTGCTATTGGATTAATTGCTGGGGTTAATCATTATAATCCACCATCTGCTTTTTATACTCTTTCATTTGCTGAGTGGGTTCTATTATTGAGAATCCTCTCCACAGTTTGTCGTCGAATTGATCCACATATATTATGTCCATGAATTCATCCTGTTCAAAGTTGATGAATTGTTCATGTGGGATATCTGTTTCTTCAAGAATCAACATTTCTATTGATGATTCGGATGTTAATGATATATCAACTCCTACCTTTATTTCCTTTATCTTTTTATCGAACAGGAATCTTTCCTTTTTTTTCAGCATCGACACATCCCTATCGAAACTCACATAGGAACCCGCTTTTTTTGAATAGTATTTCAACAGATAGTTATCACCTCTTTTTTCAAAGTATATGGAGCCGGCAAATGCATTTTCGGTATATCCCACACCAAATAATTGGAAGTCCCTGCCAATTTTGCCCGGGGCGTACTCATAGTCAGCCCTTATTAAGGCATATGTATCGATTGATATATATACCCTTCCCCTGAAATTACCAGACTTCCTGGGAGCAAAATCTATGATGTACACATCTTCGCCATTTACCCTTGTGCCACCAACAAGAGTATAATCATATTTTGAGGGGCTATACAGGAATTCCCATTCATCTTTGTTTTCCAATGTGCTGTATTTGAACTTATATGCAGTACTCCTCTGGAAATATTTCACTTTCCTTGCATTGTCATTTATCGTGTCATTTTCGGTACTGTCACTGGTATTATCTATTTCCATTTTCTGACTAAGGATGCCACTTTTAATCTTCCAATACTCCTCTTTGTCAGTATTGGCGAATATATTTTTAAAAATCGTTTCAAGATGGTTGAGTTCAGCAATATCTTTTTCTTTAAGTGATACTGCACGAATGGGATCGATCTTTAATTTAATTGAATCATCTTCAACACCGGAAGTGTATAGGTAGCCAAGAAAATCTGTATAGGAAGTGGAATGTTTTGGCATTTTGTCCTCCATCAATTTTATGAGATCCCTGTTCAAGTCGGCAATTGAGCTCTTTTTGTAAGTTAGCCTGACTTTGTCGAAATCGGAAGTATACCTCTCCCTTATAAACGTTTGCCGCAGCGATGTGGTTGGTCGATAGTTGGAATCCTTGTTTTTTATCACATTCCTTATTATAGATTCCACATTGGGTGTATGTGCGAAAATAACCGTTTCGCTAAGGTTGAATATTTCCTCTTTCATAAAAACTACCGATACGGTATCAAGTCTTGACAATGGTATGTTTAGTGTTGCATAACCAATGTACTGAAAACGTAATGTGTCAGTCCTGTCCAATCCGGCAATATCAATTGTAAAATTGCCCATTTCATTGCTAACTGTACCTCTATTGGTGTTAAGCACATGAATATTTGCATATGGCAATGGCCTTTGTGTATCCTTGTCAAGAAGCAATGCTCCAAATACCTTTGTTCCGGTTGGGTTGATGTCAGTTTTATTTATTACTGATTGAGGATAAAGCCCCACAAAAATGAACATCAGTATTACTGTGGTCAAAAAAAAATTCCTTGTCATAGTATTAAGCCTGGGTTAAACATGGTTGTTTCGCCAATTATTGTTCAAATATCTGGCAAATTATGGAGCTTTTTGAAAACAATTAATTATTTTTAAGAAAAATCTTAGTGAAAATTATTGACCTGACACCAGAAATTAGCCCTTGTTGGTTTGATAAGCAAATACGGCAAAAGTACCATTGCTTATAAGTATTGCAGAAATACTTAAAAATTTGTCGCTGTTCCATTTCATATGAATATTGATTAACAACCTTAATATATTGAATTTCGATAAATATTGCTTGTTTATTAATAATATTTGTTTTTACTTTGCATAGTAACTAAAAACCAAATATTATGGAAAAGTTTAAAAAGCCCCTAAGCATTAAAGTAATTTACTGGATAACCGTTGTTACTTTTTGGATGTCTGTAGCAGTTACCATTCTTGCATTATCTGTAGTTGGTGCATTGTTTTTTTTTGATTTAAATGATCTACAATTGCATGTGGGCATTCCGGTTAGTGTTAATGTGATTGAAAAAGGGACACTGGATCTTAACATCCTAAGTAATATAACAAGTGTTGAACTTACTGGTATGACAGGCCGGGTTCACTTTATTGATACTCCACCAGAAGTTGGGAGAATATATGCCCTTTTCATTATTTTAATTGTGTTATTATTACTCTACATATTCCTAACATTCAAACGCTTCATAACCAATGTATACAATGGAATATATTTCGATATGAAAAATATTTCTCTATTAAAAAGAATATCATACACCCTAGTTGTAATATGGATATTCTCAGTTTTCTACGCATATTTCCAATATTACTTCTTAGCAATAAATATGAATTTCGATACTGTTAAATTCACAAGTGATGTTCAAACATCACCTGAGTATCTATTAGTTGCCTTATTTATCTGGGTATTATCACATATTTTTATGAAAGGTTGTGAGTTATTGGAAGAAAACCAACTAACAGTCTAGTATTATGGCTATTATAGTAAACTTAGATGTAATGCTTGCTCGCAGAAAAATGAGCCTTACCGAACTCTCCAATACAGTTGGCATTACCATGGCAAATTTGTCCATTCTGAAAGTAGGAAAAGCTAAAGCAATTAGGTTTTCAACCCTTGAATTAATATGTGATACTCTGGATTGTCAACCGGGAGATATTCTTGAGTTTAAACCATAGTGATGTTTTACAAATAAATGCAATTATACTTTAAATCGACATAATTCTATTGATCAACCAGACATGAACTTTGGTAATGGAGTAAGTCAATAATATTAGTAATTTTATTGAATCAAAAAAACTAATCTATACTATTATGAGAAAATTACTTTTATCCATAATTCTATTTTCAAGTATTGCCCTTTTTGCTCAGGATATTGATAAGGAAAAAGAAGCAATAAAAAAAGTAATCCAAACAGCCTATGTTGAAGGACTCCAAAACGAAGGTGATATTGATAAAATAGATTCAGGCATCCATCCTGATTTTGATTTACTCGGCATCGGAAAAGACAATAATATGTGGAAATACTCCATTAAGGATTGGAAAGCTAAAACCGTGAAGAAAGTTGAAGAGGGCGATCTACCCAGAAAAGGAGATCAGGTAAGTGTTGTTTTCAAAAACATTGACATAACCGGGAATGCTGCAATGGCTAAAATCGACTTCTATATTGGTAAAAAACTAGCCTATGTGGATTATATATCATTATATAAATTCGAAGAAGAG
>ERZ889078.593-NODE-593-length-32685-cov-10.912381_pt1 | contig 32685 bp, 27 predicted proteins | sample MGYA00521266_ERZ889078 | MGnify/ENA primary metagenome ERZ889078 (study PRJEB32303, sample SAMEA104408618) | aquatic metagenome | biome: Brackish water; feature: Pelagic; material: water | place: Baltic Sea | collected 2014-06-16T06:34:00 | depth 76,534 m ...
CTTCCCAGGAAAAGTATCCCGTTAGGCTTCAGGCTGTACCTGAAAACAGGGAGGAGTTTCTTCTGGAGTTCGGCGCTGAGATAGATCAACAGGTTCCGGCAGGAGAGCAGGTCGAGTTTTGTAAACGGAGGATCTTTGATCACGTTTTGTACGGCAAAAATAATTCTCTCCCTGATCAGCTTTTTCACCTGGTAGAATCCGTTGGCCTCTTTGATGAAGTAACGTTTCAGCCGTTCTTCACTTACTTCCGACCGGATGCCGGAAGGATACAATCCCGACCGTGCCGAATTGATCGCCTCCTCGTCAATATCCGTTCCGAAAAACTGAAGGTTGACATGCCGGTTCATCGACTCCATCACTTCATCGAATATCATAGCGATAGAGTAAACCTCTTCCCCGGTGCTGCATCCGGCAATCCAGATCCGGATCATTGAATCTTCGGTCTTTTCAGCCAGGATTCCGGGAATGATCTGTTGCTTCAGGATCTCAAATGCTTCAGGATCGCGGAAGAAGGAGGTGACGCCGATTAACAGGTCTTTGAATAACAGGGATGCCTCCGTTTCGCTTTTCTGCAGAAACTGGATGTAATCGGTGATATTTTCAATCTGGTGCACATGCAGGCGTCGTTCAATACGACGATGCAGGGTATTCTGTTTGTAGAGTGAGAAATCATGGCCGGTTTTATTGCGAAGGATGACCAGGATCTTCGGCAACGTATCTGTAAACCTGATATTCTCAGCCGGTGTTTCGGGGAATACCTGTTTTTGGAAGAAGCGGAAATAGCTGATCAACTGTGCCGGCATCTTATCGGGAGGCAGGGTATAATCAGCCAAACCAGTAGCCATAACACTCTTTGGCATACCACTATAAAGGGCCGATGTTTCATCCTGGACGAAAACAACTCCGCCTGCCTCTTTGATGGCTTTAGCGCCCAGAGTTCCATCTGTTCCTGTTCCTGACAGGATGATGGCAGCTGCCCGTTCTGCCAGATCCTGTGCGAGAGAGTGGAATAAACTATTGATAGGGAGGTTCAGTCCCCGCGAATGTGGCGGAGGCAGCAGGTAGAGAACCCTGTTCAGAATACTGAGATCTTTATTGGGAGGGATCACATAAACGGTATCGGGCCTGATTTTCTGGTTGTCTGTAACCTGGGTGACAGTCATCCCTGTCCGTTTCTGCAGCAGCTCAGGCAGCAGACTGATGTGCGTAGGATCGAGGTGTGCTACAACGATAAAAGCCATTCCGGTATCGGGAGGCAGTGCAATAAAAAACTGCGTAAAGGCTTCCAGACCTCCTGCCGAAGCGCCGATGGCTACGATAGGAAACTGGTTCGAAGCCGGAGCCCGTTGGGCGGTGGATTTTTTTTTAGGGGGTGGCATGGTGGAATGGTGAAATAGTGGAATGGTGAAATGGTGAAATGGTGAAATGGTGAAATTAGATTATATACAAATATACGACAGAAAGCTGGTCTTTCGACAATGGGCAGTGGGCAGTTGACAGTGGGCAGTTGGCAGTGGGCAGTGGGCAGTGGGCGACTTTTCGTCCTTCGTCACTCCACCGGGGGTTTGTTCAGAAGCAGCCAGTATAAGCCAAGATCTCCAACTGATTGCATGAATTTATCGAAATCGACCGGCTTGATTATGTAGCTGTTAGCTCCCAGTTTATAGCTCTTAATCACATCAGACTCCTGGCTTGAGGAGGTCAGGATCACTACCGGAATATGTTGAGTTTCTGTATTCTTTTTTAACTCCTGCAATACCTCCAGTCCATCTACTTTAGGAAGTTTCAGGTCGAGGAGGATAACCTTCGGGAGTTTGGTATTTTTCCTGTCTGTATACCGGCCTGTGGCAAAAATAAACTCAAGGGCCTCTTCTCCATCAGCTGCGATGTGAATGTTACTTGGATAGGTTTTTCTCTTTTAAAGCCCTGAGCGCCAGTTCGGCGTCCATGGGATTGTCTTCCACAATCAGGATTTCGATCTCTTCTATTGACTTCATGAGGTTAAAATTGGTAATGTGAAATAAAATGTCGCTCCCTTTCCCTCTTCTCCTTCCGCCCAAACTCTTCCACCATGTCGTTGGATAATGCGTTGTACAATGGCCAACCCCACTCCGGTTCCTTCAAATTCAGCCTCAGAATGCAATCGCTGGAAGAGGCCAAACAGTTTATGGACATACTTTTGGTTGAACCCTACTCCATTGTCGTTGATCCGATAAATTGTTTCGTTTTTTTCGGTTTGGGAATCGATGATGATTTTTCTGTTGGCTTTCGGCTTAGAGTACTTCAGGGAGTTGGATATCAGGTTTGTCCACACCTGCCTGACAAGAACGGGATCTCCATACGCTGTGGGGATCTGGCTTATCCTGAGGACTACCTTCTCCCGGTCATCTTCGGGGATAATCTCATCAAAAACTGAACTCACGAGAGCATTCATATCGATAGTGGTTGCCTGAAAGTCGGCACGGGATACCCGGGCGAGATGCAGCAGATCATTGATCAGCCTGTCCATTTTTTTGGTACTCGAACGAATATTTCCCAGAAATCTTTTTCCCTCGTCATCCAGAAGATCTTCGTACTGCTCAATGATGATCCTTGAATAGCCATCAATGCCCCGTAACGGCGCCCTGAGGTCGTGGGATACGGAGTAAGCAAAGGCCTCAAGTTCGGCATTGGCCGTTTCCAGCTGGGCAGTACGCTCTTTCACACGCTGGTCGAGTTCTTTGTTCAGTTTTTGAATCTCCTCCTCCGCCATGTTCCGCTCGGTAATATCACGGGCGGTGGAGAGCGCACCCTGAATTTCACCGGAAGCAGTTTTCAGCACACGGCACCACCAGGCAAGGAGTCGTTTTTCGCCGTCGTTTCGTCGCTGCCAGCTCTCCACATAGATCACATTCTCGGCTCCGTTGAACAGGGGTTTCACCTGGTTCAGCGTATCCTGTTCTCCTTCAAAATAGGTGTCGGCAGATCTCCCAATGACATCCTGGCCAAAAAAGTCATACCCGGCCTGATTCGTCCATGTATAAACCTTCTTGTTATCCACCTCTGTGATAATATCGGGAATAGCAGACAGGATCGCCTCCTGGCGAAGCGATATGTTAGCCAGTTGTTCCAATCTTTTTTTTCGCTCTGTAATATCATAAGCGGTACCCCTTGTTCCAACAATTGCTCCCTCCTGGTCGCGTACAAACTTTGCGTTGAAAACAAGATGGATCTCCTCCCCTTTCTTCCCCAGGTGAACTGTTTCAAGGCCTTTCACAACATCACCATGCAACAGTTTCTTAAATTCCTTCATGTCCCGTTTGGCATAAGCGGGAGTTTGGAAGTCAGTGAAGGTTTTCCCGATCATTTCGTCAACTTTATACCCTAAAACCTCTTCCCATGCAGGGTTCAGGTAGGTATATCTCCCCTCCTCATCACATTGCCAGATCAGATCCTGAGAAGTCTCTACAAGGTCATGATAAAGCATTTCCGACTTCTTCAGCAGTTCGAGATTCTTTTTGCGGAATGTAACATCTTCGAATGTTGTAAAAACCTCGTAAGGCCTCTCTTCTCCAGGCCTGAACAGAGGGACAGCATGGATATTGATCCAGGTATAACCATCTGTAACAGGATTGAACACACCCATCAATGCATTTTTCACCTCTTCTCCTGAAACCAAAGCAATCATTGAAGGATGTTCATCGCCCGGCCAGGGAGATCCATCTTCGCGAATTGCATGCCACATGGGGTCTGTGGAGGTGCGTCCCTGCATCTGATCCAGAGTAAGGCCAAGGATTTCCTCAGCTGCAGGGTTGGCAGAGCTAATCTTGCCCTTTTCGTCCTGGTAAACAACTCCCTGTATCATGGTATTAAACAGATTCTGGTATTTCACCTCCCGAACCACCAGATGATGGGTTTTGCCTTCAATCAGTTGTTCCAGGTCTGATTGGTACTGCTCAAGTTCTTTCTCGTGTTCAATCCGTTCAATAACGATCGCTACCATCTGAACAGCGTTCTGAATAAGCCCTATCTCCTCTTTGACGATTTTCTGTCCGGCAGAGACAACAAGGCAGCCAAACATCGTGTTCCGGGTTTGAATCTCAAACACGATATTTCCTGGTGTTGGCCTATCCTGCCAGGTAAAGTTGTAATCCGGGAAAAGGGACTGGATTCCCTGTGTGAAGAGGGAGATGATGTTCTTTTTGTCCTTATGCTGTGACAAGTTCGTTATCAGTAACAACAGATCGTGTGCTGGTGTTGGCATAGGTGTCTGTTTAATCAAGAAACTGAGGTGCGTTTTCAGCCAGCCATTTATCAGGATGGATGAAATAAGGGTTTTGTGTAATGATCCCTCCGTTGATGGCAAAAGGGTGTGTTTGCAATACATTCATAATTGTACTCCCGGAGAACTTTGTAACATTGTAAAGACAAATACTTATCCAGGGTTTACCAGGAATAAAATAATTTAGTCTCGCTTCATAGGCCATCAGGTGTTCGATTCCCGGGATGGCTTCCAGCGCCCACACCATCTCGGCCGTGGCCCTGATGTTTCTGGGGTTAGGGTGGCGGGTCGACTGATAGAAGGCATTCAGTCCCTTGTCCATATGAAAAGGGCTGAAAACACCTTCAGGATAATAGAGCTCTTTGGCAGACATTATCTGGAATTGCGCCGGATCAGAAATATTGGAGGCGCAGCTGGGACAGAAGTGACTGAATTTATCGTTAAAATCATTTTCTGTTCGTTCTGCCGGGCAATAAAGCTGTAGATCTCCGTTCTGGTATCCTTGACTGAGAAACCCAAAAACAATCTCATCCTTCTCCTTTTCATTCTCATATAGCCCGCAAATATGCGTTCCCCAATTGCAGGTGTAATTACCAATTCCCAGAGTGAGTTTCTCCTGGTCAGATGTATGGATGTGCATGGCCGCCTCCTTTTGGTTTATTTCTATATGACTCTCAAAGATACGATAATATTGAAATAAGTCAACAGGGACGAGGGACGAGGGACGAGGGACGAGGGACGAGGGACGAGGGACGAAGGACGAAGGAAGAAGGACGAGATAGGTCAATAGACTGCCTACTGCCTACTGCCTACTGCCTACTGCCAACTGCAAACTGAAAAATCAGGTTTAATTTTCAGGATTGGAAACCAGGGTTTCATTCACATTTCGGGAACGTTCCAGAAGAATATGATTGTTTCGCCCGGTTTGATTCCTACCGGAACCCGAAGTCCCGGGAATTGTGTGGAAAACCACGCTGGATTGATGAACAATCTGGTCTTCGAGCTTACGTGAAAGCTCTTTCAACAGTGCATTTCTTTTGAGTACAGCCATAATTTCGTTTATCGATACGGATCTGAAAACAATGAAATAATCCGCCAAAATAGGGCTTATCTTTAATATATTGTAATGTGAATAACATAACAAGCGAATTTTATATTTTTTTAACAGTTCAACAGGGAGGTTTATTAGCCTCTAAATTATCGAGATCAGCCAAGTCCTGTAATCTTCCTGTAGCTTTTTTGTTTTTTTTCAGATTTTCGAGATCAATGAAATTAATTATAAGCCCGTCCACTGTAACTTCTACACGATTTTCATAACATATATCAAAGTCAACCCCATCACATGACAAAACAAGGTCGATTCGATTCGGAGGATAACCAATTTGAATAAACTCATCGGTTTTTAGAAAATCCTCCTTTTTTAATCCCAGTCCTTCCATACCGAACTCAGACAATGCTTCTATGATATGGCCGGCATTTTCAGCTGAAGAAAGCAACCACACGTCTAAATCTTTGGTGTATCTAGGATAACCATGTAAACCCACGGCATAACCACCAACTATGAGGTATTGGACATTATTTGTATTTAAGGATTCTATAAACTCTCTGAAGTCTTTGTTCAGCACCATATTTCCATGAATTATATTCTTGTCTGATCTCTTCCAGAACGAGAAGCCTGTTCCTAAATGACTGTGATTGCCAATACAGAAAATCATTCCCTTGCTCAGCAAGTTTACCTCTGCGAATTATCGTTTTATCAATCAAAACTATAGAATAACCAAATTTATCTTTCAGACTTCATACAAATTTAGTGAAAATATTTTTGAAATATGCAGAATTGTGATAAACAATCTTCAACGGAGATCACGTCTTACGTCATTTTGTCAGCCCATCCCCTCTGGCACTCTCTTTGTCAATCACCCGTCAAAGAAAAACCAAAAACTGAACGACTATGCAAACAGGAAAGATCAACGTCCAGACGGAGAATATTTTCCCGATTATCAAGAAATTCCTTTACTCAGAACACGAAATCTTTCTCAGAGAGTTGATCTCCAATGCAGTAGATGCAACTCAGAAATTGAAAACACTGGCTTCCCTAGGAAAATTTAAGGGGAAACTGGGTGATCTGACCATCCAGGTGAAGGTCGACAAGAAGAAGAAAACCCTCTCAGTCATCGACCATGGCATCGGGATGACAGCTGAAGAGGTGAACAAATATATCAACCAGATCGCTCTCTCCAGCGCGGAAGAGTTTATCAGTCAGTTCAAGACCAAATCGGAAGCCGAGATGAATGCCATAATCGGACACTTCGGGTTGGGTTTTTACAGTTCGTTTATGGTGTCGGACAAAGTTACGATCAACACCAAAAGCTACCAGACCGGCGCGGGAGCTGAGGCTGTGAAATGGGAGTGCGACGGCAGTCCTGAATACAAAATGGATGCTTCGAAAAAGAAAGATCGAGGGACTGAGATTACACTGCACATCAATGACGACTCGGCCGAATACCTGGAAGACCACCGGGTACTTGAGATCCTGAACAAATATTGCCGGTTCCTGCCTGTTCCGATTCAGTTCGGCACAGAAAAGGTGTTTGAGCCGGTAGAGCCCGAAGTAGGGGCGGGTTCCAAACCCGCCCCTGATGACGCCGGGACGAAGCCCAAAGTAGGGGCGGGTTCCAAACCCGCCCCTGATGACGCCGGGACGAAGGACAAAGTAGGGGCGGGTTCCAAACCCGCCCCTGATGACGCCGGGAAAGAGCCCAAAACCAAAGAGGTTGAGAAGCCTAGGATTATCAATGATACCGGTCCACTGTGGAAGAGGAAGCCTTCGGAACTCACGGATGAAGATTACAAGAAGTTCTACAGGAAGCTCTATCCCTACAGCTTCGATGAGCCGCTTTTTCACATCCACCTCAACGTTGATTTCCCCTTCAACCTCACCGGTATCCTATATTTTCCCAAGGTTAAGAAAACGATGGAGATCCAGAAAGACAAGATCCAGCTCTACTGCAATCAGGTGTTTGTGACCGATTCAGTAGAGGGTATTGTTCCTGATTTTCTGATGTTGCTGCACGGTGTTCTGGACTCACCGGATATCCCGCTGAATGTCTCCCGCAGTTACCTGCAGAGCGATCCCAACGTAAAGAAGATCTCTAACCACATCATGAAAAAAGTGGCAGACAAGCTGGAAGAGCTCTTCAAGGAGAACCGTGAGAACTTCGAGAAAAAGTGGGACGACATCAAGGTATTTATCGAATATGGGATCATCTCTGAAGCCAATTTCTACGACAAGGCCAGCAAATTCTGCCTCTTCAAGAGTACTAATGGAAAGTATTTCACTTTTGAAGAATACAAAAAGCATATTGAACCGGCCCAGAAAGACAAAGAGGGAAACCTGATCTACCTGTATGCCACCAACATGGAGGAGCAGTACAGTTACATCCAGGCTGTTAATGAGCGGGGGTACGATGTACTTCAGCTCGACGGGATTATTGATCCCCATTTCATCAATACCCTGGAGCAGAAATTTGAGAAATCACACTTCGTCAGGGTGGATGCCGATACGGTGGAGAAGTTGATCAAAAAGGAGGATGCGCAACCTTCCAAGCTCAACGAAGAGCAGGAGAAGTTGCTGAAAGAGCTGATGGAAAAACAGATCGATTCAACGAAATATTCAATTACATTTGAAAGTCTGAGCGAAAAAGATTCCCCCCTTATGCTTACCCAGCCTGAGTTCATGAGGCGTATGAAAGATATGTCGGCACTCGGTGGTGGAATGAGCTACATGGGTGAACTTCCCGATCATTTCAATCTTGCAGTCAACTCCAACAATCCGATCATCGGGAACCTGCTGCTTGAAACCGACGAAGGGAAACAGACTTCAACCATCAAACAACTTTTCGACCTGGCCCTGCTGGCACAGGGGATGTTGAAGGGGAAGGAGCTGGCTGAGTTTATTAAGAGGAGTACGGAGTTGGTGAAATAGCGGTAGGTTGCTTCGTCGATTGGATATTGCTGGCGATGTAACAAAACGAGGTTGCTTCGTCACTTCGTTCCTCGCAATGACACTGTAACTCAACTAACTGACAGGAGGGGATTGGCGCGTGTGCTTGCACACGCGCCAATCCCCGTTTTTAAGCTGTATCGACGGTGTCATTGCGAGGAGGTACGCCTCCAGCGTACCGACGAAGCAACCTTCAAAAAGCTTTTACGGATGCAAATTTTTTCTTACTTTTACACAAACTTTTAACCTTAACGCAAATGAAACTCTCAAAAGGCTGGATCATCCTCATCGTGGTGGTCGTTATTGTCGTAATCCTGGTGGGCTGGGGTACCGGGATCTATAATAAAATCGTTGCCCAGGACGAAAATGTAGGGAAAGCATGGGCCAATGTGGAGAATGTGTACCAACGGCGCGCCGATCTGATCCCAAACCTGGTTGCTACAGTCAAAGGAGTGGCCGACTTTGAGAAGTCGACACTTACCGACGTGATTGAAGCCCGGGCTAAAGCAACTTCTGTTACAATTGACCCTGCTAACCTGAATGCCCAGTCAATGCAACAGTTTCAGGCAGCACAGGATGGATTGAGTTCCGCTCTCTCCCGCCTGATGGTAGTCGTGGAACGGTATCCCGAACTGAAAGCCACACAGAACTTTTTGGAGCTGCAGGCGCAGCTGGAAGGAACGGAAAACCGAATCACGGTGGAGCGGATGAAATTCAACGAATCGGTGCAAACCTACAACACCTATATCCGGAGTTTCCCGCCGGCTGTATTTGCCGGGATGTTCGGATTTGAGAAGAAAGCTCCTTTTGAGGCACAGTCAGGCGCCGAGGTAGCACCGAAGGTGGAATTCTAGAAAGACGAAGGACGAAGGACGAAGGACGTAAGAAATATTTAGAATTCAGAATTTATCATTTACCATGTCAGTTCCAGCAAAATATTTTTTCACAGAACAGCAGCAGCGACAGATTGAGCAGGCGATCAGGGATGCCGAGCTGGATACTTCCGGCGAAGTGCGGGTTCATCTTGAGAACAGCTGCAAGGGGGATGTCCTCGATCGGGCTGCCTATATATTCAAGCAACTCAACATGCACCGGACCCAGCTCCGCAATGGAGTCCTTTTTTTCCTTTCAGTCCAGGATCACAAGTTTGCTATTTTAGGCGATATGGGGATCAACCAAAAGGTTCCTCCAACCTTCTGGGATGAGATCAAGGAGATGATGGCGGCTAAATTCCGGGAAGGAGAATTTGCACCGGGACTGACCGAAGGTATCCTTCAAACCGGAAAGCATCTGAAAAAACACTTTCCGTATCAGTCGGATGATGTCAATGAGCTGGCGGATGAGATATCGTTTGGGAAATGACCTTAGTTACCCCTAAATCCCCTAAAGGGGACTTCCTCCTCCCTCCGGGAGGATATGACTGCGAAGCAGAGTAAGTCCCCTTTAGGGGATTTAGGGGTTTGCACGGGATTTAGGGGCAAGCACGGGATTTAGGGGCAAGAAAGAGATTTGGAGAAAAAACAGATCATATGAAAAAAATTAGATATTACATACTTCCTCTCCTCGTCTTTACCGGGATAATTGGATTCTCCCAGGACATCCCTCCGCGACCGGAACCACCTCGTTTGGTAAATGACCTCGCCGGAGTTCTTACTGCTGATCAGGTTCAACAACTCGAGCGCAAGCTGGTGAACTTCAACGACACCACATCAACCCAAATCACCATAGTTACCGTAAAGTCCCTGAATGGTTACGACAAAGCCGATTTTGCATACCGGCTCGGGGAGCAGTGGGGCGTTGGACAGAAGGGGAAGAACAACGGCATCGTGGTGCTGGTCAAACCGAAGTACGGAAATGAGCGTGGACAAGTATACATTGCAAGTGGTTATGGGCTCGAAGGGGTTATACCTGATGCCATCGGAGTAAGGATCGTGAATAATGAGATGATACCAAACTTCAAGGAGAATAACTATTTCGGAGGATTGGATGCCGCCACCACAACCCTTATGGATCTTGCCAGCGGCGAGTTCACAGCTGATCAGTATGTGAAGAAGACTCAAAATAAACCCTATGCGATCTTTATACCGATCCTTATTTTGCTGGTTGTGTTTTTCCTGATCCGTTCAAGCCGGGCCAAATCGCATTCAGTAGGCAAAAGCCTTCCATTCTGGACCGCTTTCTGGCTGCTCGGAAGTATGGGAGGCCACAGTGGCAGCTGGAATAATTTTTCATCTGGTGGCGGATCTTTCGGAGGAGGAGGAGGAGGAGGCTTTGGCGGTTTCGGCGGCGGCAGTTTTGGCGGTGGTGGAGCCGGAGGGAGCTGGTGATCACAGACCTTCCAGGTCTTAATACCTGGAAGGTCTAATAGAATAAATATTGAACCTAGTAAAGCGCATCTGGACCTTTTACCTTGACGGTTTCCGTTCCATGACGGTAGGCAGGAGACTCTGGGCCATTATCCTGATTAAACTTATCGTTATCTTTCTTGTTCTAAAACTTTTCTTTTTTCCCAATTTCCTGAATTCCAGGTTCCAATCTGATGATGAGAAGGGTGATTATGTAAGAGAACAATTGATCAATCGCGAATAACTAAAGATTTTTCTTATTTTTGGTTACCTCATCAATCAATATTCCTTATGATAGATCAAATAGACCTAAGTATGGTAGATTGGTCGCGGGCCCAGTTTGCACTGACAGCGATCTACCACTGGCTGTTTGTGCCACTCACCCTCGGCTTGTCGTTTATCGTGGCCATCATGGAGACGATATACGTCAGAACAGGAAACCCGGAATGGAAGAAGATCACCAAATTCTGGATGATCCTGTTCGGGATCAACTTCGCAATCGGAGTAGCTACCGGAATCATTCTTGAATTCCAGTTTGGCACCAACTGGTCCAACTACTCCTGGTTTGTAGGGGATATATTCGGAGCCCCGTTGGCGATTGAAGGGATTATGGCCTTCTTCCTGGAATCGACCTTCATTGCAGTCATGTTCTTCGGCTGGAATAAAGTCAGCAAAGGATTTCACCTCACCGCCTCCTGGCTCACTGCCATCGGAGCCAACCTGTCGGCACTCTGGATCCTGGTTGCCAATGCCTGGATGCAACATCCCGTTGGGATGGAATTTAATCCTGATACAGCCCGTATGGAGATGGTCAACTTTTGGGAAATCATCTTCTCTCCGGTTGCCGTAAACAAATTCCTCCATACCATCTCCAACGGTTATGTGATCGCCTCCATATTCGTCATCGGAATCAGCTGCTGGTTCCTGTTGCAGAAAAGGCATGTCCTGACTGCCAAACGGAGTATGCTTGTCGCAGCCATCTTTGGCATCTTTACCTCAATCTTCCTGGCATTCACAGGCGACGGATCAGCCTATACCATTGCCCAGGATCAGCCGATGAAACTGGCAGCCATGGAAGGATTGTACGAAGGAAAAGCAGGTGCCGGCCTGGTTGCCTTCGGGATACTGAACCCTTCCAAAAAACCTGGTGACGGAGAAGACCCATACCTGATGAAGATTGAGGTTCCCCGACTCCTCTCCATCCTGGGTTACCGTAATGCAAATGCTTTCGTTCCAGGGGTTGACAACATCCTTAACGGGGGATACAAGCCCTGGTTTAAGACCATTCCGGAAGAGGAGAAAGAGATGACTTACTCTGTGGCTCAGAAGATAGAAAAAGGGAAACTTGCGATCTCTGCACTGAGGGATTACAAAACAGCATCAAAAGCAGGCGATTCTATCCTGGCAACGATCTCAAAGCAGAAGCTGGAAGCGAACTTTGCATATTTCGGATACGGCTACCTGAACAAACCCGAATCGGTGGTCCCCAATATTCAGCTCACCTTCTACAGCTTCCACCTGATGGTTATGCTTGGAGTCTATTTCATCCTTTTGTTTATTGTTGTTCTCTATTTCTTAAACCGGGGCACTATCGAAAAACAACGATGGCTACTATGGATAGCATTGTGGACAATACCCTTAGCATACATGGCCAGCCAGGCTGGCTGGGTAGTAGCAGAGGTTGGGCGGCAACCCTGGGTTATCCAGGATCTGTTACCAACTATTGCCGCGGTTTCCATGATAGACTCATCCGCAGTAAAGACCACCTTCTGGATATTTGCTGCACTCTTTACAGCGCTGTTGATTGCTGAAGTAATGATTATGGTACGGCAAATTAAAATCGGACCTAAAGATGGAGGGCAGAAGTGATGTTTGAAACTATGTCACTGCTCACCTTGCAGCACTATTGGTGGATCATCATCTCCCTGCTGGCAAGTCTTCTGGTGTTCCTGATGTTTGTACAGGGAGGACAAACGCTGATCTATACCCTGGGAAAGACCGAACCTGAACGCAAAATCATTGTCAACACCCTAGGGCGAAAATGGGAATTCACCTTTACCACACTCGTCACTTTTGGCGGAGCGTTCTTCGCCTCCTTCCCCCTGTTTTACTCTACCAGCTTTGGAGGAGCCTACTGGGTATGGATGATAATCCTTTTTGCATTTGTAATCCAGGCCGTAGCATATGAATTCAGAACGAAGCCGAATAATTTTCTCGGACAACGCACATTTGAGCTCTTCCTGTTTATCAACGGAGCACTTGGAACTATTCTGATCGGGACAGCCGTTTCGACCTTCTTTACAGGTTCTGATTTTTTAGTCAATACATTAAATCTGACAAATATTGCCAACCCGATTATCTCCCAGTGGAAAGGGCCGGCTCATGGCCTGGAAGCGGTACTGAACTGGCGTAATGTGGACCTGGGGCTGACAATCTTCTTCCTGGCAAGGGTGCTTGGAATCCTCTATATTCTCAATTCGACAGACAATGAGGCCATTTCCAAAAGAAGCCACAAGCAGCTATGGATCAATGCGATCCCTTTCCTGATTTTCTTCCTGGCCTACGTATTTGCCCTGATGTTGAACAAAGGGTTTGCAGTGGAACCAGGGACAGGAAGAGTTTTCATGGAGCCATACAAATACTGGCATAACCTGATTGAGATGCCGGTAGTTGCAACCCTTTTTGTAGTGGGAGTTCTCCTGGTTCTTTTCGGCATCTTCAGGCCGCTGACCAGCTTTAAAAAATGTTCTTCAAAAGGGATCTGGTTTGCCGGATCGGGAACAGTCCTGACCGTTTTTGCCCTCTTTCTGCTTGCCGGTTTCAACAATACCGCTTTCTATCCCTCTACATATGATTTGCAGAGTTCGCTAACAATAATGAACAGCTCATCCAGCCAATATACCCTGACTGTCATGAGCTATGTCTCACTGATGGTTCCGTTTGTTTTGGCATATATTGTCTATGCCTGGTGGTCACTCAACCGGAGAAAGATCACAGAAGAGGAGATGGAGGAGGGGGGACATTCCTATTGACGAATTACGATTTACGAATGACGAATGTTTCGCTTTGCGATTCCAAGACCTTCCAGGTTTTAAAACCTGGAAGGTCTAATGGAAATTAACCTCGACCCTGAAACCTGAAACGTAACATAAAATAAAACCAATATGTATACCACGTCCATAATTTGGTATCTGGCCTGGCCGGTGCTGATCACAGTAGCAACGATTGTTATCGTCTTGGCTGTTAAGAAATTTGACAAAGAGTATATTAAACCAAACGAATCATGAAAAATTTTACAAAACACATTCTCAGGTATGAATAGAAAAAGATCAATTGACACCTGTTTGTGTCTTGCTTTGGGACTGGCCTTCGGCTTTCTCTTTTGGACCGGCTCAACAGTGGCACAAGACACGTTTTCCATCGTTGCGGTTGATGTCACAACCGGAGAAGTTGGCAGTGCAGGAGCCTCCTGTGTGGGTTCCAGTTCCTACTACCCTCATGGCGCTATTGTGCTCAGTGATGTAATCCCGGGGGTCGGTGGCATTCACACACAGGCAAGTTATTTACCTGGTAACCAGGTTAATGCGCACAACATGATGGTCGCTGGCAGCTCTCCTCAGGAGATCATCGACTGGTTAATCAACAACGATGCCGGGAACAATTCCACAACAAGGCAATACGGAATTGTTGACCTGAACAGCGGATCGCCCAGAAGTGCAGCTTACACGGGGATCAACTGTCTTAATTACAAGAACGATACAGCCGGGCTCTCCTACTCCATCCAGGGAAATATCCTGCTGGGTCAGGAGATCCTCGACTCTATGCAGAATCGTTTTCTGAATTCACCGGGCACATTGGCCGAACGGCTGATGGCTGCGCTTCAGGGAGCCAACGTGATTGGGGCAGATACACGCTGTGCAAGTCCGTACCAGAGCTCTTCACTCTCTGCATTTCTTCGTGTTGGGAAACCTGATAACAGTTACGACAGTCTCTATCTCGATCTCTGGATGGCCTATCCTCAAACCTGGAGTGGCCCTGTTCCCGTTGACCCCATTGATTCACTTCAAACACTATTTGACCAGTGGCAAATTACAACCACACTAAAGGATCCCAAAGCTACAGTTTCCTTGCATGTAACCGTCATGTATACGGAAGATGGTAAGGTGCTGTTTGATTTTTCAGAATGCCCTGAAAACATCCACCTGACTCTCGAGATCCTTGATCTCGCAGGAAGGTTACTTGAATCCAGGACAGTAAACAATAAAATTGAACTAGTGGATCCAACAGGGATAGCCTCCCGTGGAATATACTTCTACCGTGTACTTACCAGGCACAACCACATGGCGGCATCCGGGAAGTTTTTTATTAAATAAATGGAAGCAATAACCGATTTTTTTGACCTGCTCATCCATTCTGACAAACTGATCCGTGTTGGGGGGCTGGCCCTGCTATTGGTTATTGTTTACCTGGAAACAGGGGTGGTTTTCGGGTTTATTTTTGCCGGTGATGCCCTTTTGTTCAGCGCCGGCCTGTTGTGTGAAACCGAGATGCTGGATGTAAATATTTTTGTCCTCCTGTTCCTGGTCACAGCGGTAGCTATTGGCGGAAACCTCACTGGTTATTATACGGGAAAGTTTCTGGGAAAGCGGCTTCATACCAAAACGGATTCCTGGTTCTTCAAGAAGCGGCATCTGGAGAAGACACATCTTTTTTACGAGAAATATGGCGGGATGTCGCTCGTTGCCGGTCGTTTTGTCTGGGTCGTGCGGACATTTGTCCCGATCCTCGCCGGTGCATCAGACATGAGCTTCCGGAGGTTCAACTTCTTTAACGTTGTGGGAGGCTTTCTGTGGGTCTGGACAATGATACCTCTTGGATACCTGGCCGGGCACCTGATTCCCGATGCAGAGGAGAATATCGGGTATTTCGCTCTTGCAATAACGATCATTGCATCCGGGATTCTGATCAAAGGGATTTATAACGTAGTTCGAGGAAAAAAGACTGAATAGTCTGGCTGCTCAGGTTCTATTGAACGACCATCTTCCTTACTTCACTCTTCCCGTCCATCTGTATCCTCAACAGATAGATCCCGGAACTCAGATCGACCTGAAGAACCTCGAGATTCTCACCGGCCTGTCGCATGTCATTTATCATTGGAGCCACATTGCGACCGGTGACAGACAACAGGTCAACGAGTACCATCCCGGATTGATCCAGATTATAACTCAGGTGAACCTGATCCTGAACAGGATTTGGATATACCTTAACCGCCGTTGCATTCAGTTCGCTTAGTCCTACTGTATTCTGATTAACCACCATAGTTGTTGTTTTGGTGTTGAGTTTGCCAACTGCAGCACAGGCATAAAAGGTGATATCACCAACTCCCGGTGTTGGTGCGGTCCACAGAAAGGTCCAGCTTTTGGGATCTATTGTGGAGGCAGCATTATGAGTAATATATTTGTCACCACCTACAAGCTTGCTGTCAGGACCCTGAAAAAGGGTTCCGATCAGGTCTCCAGCCAGGCTTTGAGGTGAGAGTTCAAAGCCCTTGTTTCCTGTTCCAGTGGCAGTAACGGTGATACTGTAGATCTCTCCCGGAACATAACCGGTTACGGGAATATCCGAGAAGATCCAATCACTCACCGCCACAGCTGTTCCTCCCATACAGTGGGAGCAGTTCTGACCGTCGCCCGGTGAATTGGTATAACCGGCAGGTGCGCCTGTTGGATATTTAAACCCATTGTCGCCACCTCCGAAGCTGGCCATTATAATTACAAATATAACGGCGCATGCAGAAATAAAGAAAGAGTAGATTTTTTTCATAGTTGGTCTTTTTTTTTGTAAAGATAGGGATAAAATGGTTGATTGTCAAGTTTTTGGTTGCCCTATACCTGCCAAAAACCCCATCAGGATTAATTTGTAATTTTGACGAAAATTTTGAAACATGAATATTCGCATCTTCTTCAGCTTGTTTTTATTCACCGTTATCAGCAACCTTCATTCTCAGGAAAAGGTCAGAAACCTGATTGTGATGATTCCGGATGGAACCAGCAGCGACATACTTTCACTTGCACGATGGTATAAGTTTGGAGCTTGCCCGGCCGACAACTGCAGGCTTGCTATTGATCCTCATATCTGTGGAATGGTTTCCACATATAATTCCGACTCTCCCATCGGGGATTCTGCTCCAACCGGAAGCACTTATGCCACAGGATACCTTTCAAATACAGGGTTTGTAGCGACCTATCCTGTCTCTTCCGGGAAGGATAGAGATCTTGTTGAGGTGGACCCGTTGCGGGCATATCACCCACTCTTTACGATCCTGGAAGCGGCGAAACTTCAGGGTAAGTCAACGGGGTTAGTGATGACCTCTGAATTCACCCACGCCACTCCTGCCGCCTTCTCGGCTCACACGTACAATAGGGACAATAATGAGGATATCGCCATCCAGATGGTTCATAATAACCTCAATGTGGTATTCGGAGGAGGAGTTCAATACCTGGATCCGGCTAAGCGAAAGGATGGATTGGATCTGTTTAATATTCTCCGCACCCGAAACTATCAATTGGTGACAACCATTGACCAGTTTGAAGCATTGACACCGGCAGATTCCCTGGTATATGGCCTTTTTGCAGAGAATTACCTTCCGAACGACCTTGACAGGAATCCGGATGAAGTTCCTTCATTGGCTGAGATGACAAGCCAGGCGATTAAAATCTTGTCAGCAAATCCCAATGGGTTCTTTCTGATGGTGGAGGGGAGCAAGATCGACTGGTCGGCACACACCAATGATCCGGTTGGTGTCATCACTGAATATTTAGCTTTCGACGATGCGGTAAAAGAGGCGATAGATTTTGCCAACCGTGATGGGTATACTGCAGTGGTCGTCGCTCCTGATCACGGGACCGGCGGAATCAGGCTCGGGAACAGCCGGTCTGACGGAAACTATGACGTGATGCCCATCAATGATCTGATCCAGCCGCTTAGAGCATGTAGGTTGACTGAAGAGGGTATTTCCATACTCATCAAAGCAAACCCGGCTGAAACCGGTACTATATTTCTTGAGAACACTGGCATCCAGCTTACCGATGAGGAGATTCAACACGTGATTGATGCCGGGAACTCAACAGACAAGTACCTGCTGCCGAGATCCGTTTCCAGACTTATCAGCAAAAAGACCTATGTCGGATTCAATACGCATGGCCATACAGGTGAAGATGTGATGCTGGCGGTCTATCATCCCGGCAATTATCGGCCTTCAGGCGTGATAAAAAGCAGTGCATTGAATCACTACATGACTGAAATTCTGGATACGCCGGATTTGAATGCCCTCACTGAAGCCAGATTCTGTATTGATACCGTCGGGTTGAAAGGCATGGACTGGGAAATGGTAAGTTCAGACAACGCCAGGCCGAAACTGGTGATCCACTATGAAAAGAGTGCGAATACCCATGCCGAAATTGTTGCATCAACTGACTATGTCACATTTTTCAAAAAAGAAAAACCGGTGAAAACTATTTCCCTTGGTTCTGTTGCCGTCTTTGTGGAGCCCCTCGGACATTTCTTTATACCCCGCAACCTCGGGACAATACTGCCTGAAGAATTCTGATGATTTAAAGATTCTTCTGCTGATTTGGTATTATTTAGAATTAGTCTTATTTTTGCATTATGCAATCAATCATTCACACAGCTGAATCCCGCGGCGGAGCTGACCACGGATGGCTGAAGACCAGGTTCACCTTCAGTTTTGCCGGCTATCATGACTCATCCAGGGTACACTTTGGCTCCCTCAGGGTGCTGAACGATGACTGGATCCAGGGGGGGGCCGGATTCGACAAACACCCACACGACAACATGGAGATTGTGACCATCATGTTGAAAGGAGAGCTGAGGCATGGCGACAGTATGGGACATACGGAAGTATTAAAACCTGACGAAGTGCAGGTGATGACAGCAGGCGCAGGCATCTATCACTCCGAACACAACAACCTCCCCGATACCCCAATTGAACTGTTCCAGATCTGGGTCTTCCCCAGGGAGAAGAACCTCGAACCGCGCTATGATCAGATGTGGTTTGATCCGGAAGCCAGGAAAAACAAATGGCAAACCCTGGTAGCGCCGGATATTGACAATGCGCTATTAATCAACCAGGATGCATGGTTCTCAAGGACATTAATTCAGAAAGGGGAAGCTCTCTCTTACTCGTTTTATGGAGAGAAACAGGGTGCATATCTATTTGTTATCGAAGGCTCTGTAACTGTCGGCAACCTGGAATTGAACAAGCGGGACGGAGCCGGGATCTGGGATACACGGGAGCTCAGTATCCTGGCAAATGAGGACAGTGATATTTTGGTGATTGAGGTACCGCACTGGTGAACTGGTGAACTGGTGAACTGGTGAATTGGTGAACTGGTGAGTTTGTGGGTCCAGTCCTTCATCCCTCCATCCCTTCATCACCACCATCACTCCCATCACTTCATGACCAATTCTTTGTTATCTTTGCGTATCCCATAACATGATACCTTGATCATCAAATACCTTTTGCAGAGTTATCCCGTAGTGGAGAGCCGTTGGAAGATCGTTCTTCCCATCAGCTTTTTTGTCTGCTTCTTCATGATAATTTTCCAGCCATTTGGTCTTTCCGGTTATACAGGAACCGATAAATACCTGGTTCTTGGCGGGTATGGTCTGGTTACATTCCTGGTGCTTTTTTTCAATCTTTTTATAATTCCATGGCTCTTTCCCGGATTTTTGAAAGAGGAGAAGTGGACTGTCTGGAAAGAGCTCATTTTCCTTCTCTGGATCCTCTTTACGATTGGATTGGCCAACCTCTTTTACACCAGTTTCTTTTTTAATCTCAGGTTTTCACTGACAAGTATCCTGACCGTTCAACTCTTTACTATGGCTATTGGGGTCATACCCATAACTATGCTAACCATTGTGAAGCAGAACTTCCTTAATCGCAGGAACAGAATAACCGCCGACCAGCTATCTGCTACAATCTCAGCCCGGAAAAGCATAGCTAATGGCAGTTCAGAGATCCGGTTAATGTCAGATAACGGCAAAGACGAAATCTCATTGCTGATATCTGATCTGCTGGCCATTGATGCTGAGGGAAATTACATCACCCTCTATTGCCGAATAGATGACAAACCTCAAACGATCCTGTTACGAAATACCCTGCTTTACGCCGAAGAGGTGCTCTCCCCTTTTCCGGAGATATTCAAGTGCCATCGCTCCTACCTTGTCAATCTTAACCGTGTCGAAAAAGTCACCGGTAACTCCCAGGGGTATCGGCTGGTGGTGGATGGTGTTCAGGAGGAGATCCCGGTTTCAAGGAATAACGCTGACCGTCTGAAAGATCTGCTGGCAGACTGACCACTCTTCCCGGCTACCCCATTCGTCCCAAAAAAGCACACCATTCATCCCAAAAAAGGTATGCCATTCGTCCCGGATTTTACCATTCGTCCCAGAATTATTCCATTCGTCCCAAAATTATTCCATTCGTCCCAGAAACATTGACAGGCAACATTTCAGTACCTAATATTGCAGCATAAACCCGTGGAGACGTGATTGCACAGACGCGATTGTACAGACGCGATTAATCGCGTCTCTACTAAAAACAAAAAAAATGAAAAATTATTGGATTATCGGAACCGCACTCATTTTAGCAGCAATTGGAATTATTCTCGGATACAGCGGATACCCTGTAGGAGACACCGGGGATTACTCGCTCGGCTATTTCTCAGTCGGTCAGTTCTCTGTTGGGGTTTTCTCCGCCGGGATGTTCTCAGTCGGGATTTTCTCAGCAGGGATATTCAGTATCGGAATCTTCTCACTCAGCGTTTTCAACATTGGCCTCTATGCACTGGGATTCTTTATCCTGGGATGGAAAAAGCGCTATCCGAAAGTCCGGCTGGCAGAAGAGGAGAAGGAGGCGTGAGGGTGTGAGAGTTTGAGGGTGTGAGAGTTTGAGGGTTTGTGGTATGAGAGTTTTTACATTGACCCTCGTCCCTGACCCCACATCGCCTCGAAATACTCTGCTGTAAGTTCAAATACTCCTGGTATCAACGTGCCCTTTTCAAAACGCGATCGCCATCATGGCTTCATCGGGAACCGGAAAGGGCACGTTTGCTATCCAGCTGCTCAGGATCCAGGATCCAGGATCCAGGATCTAGTCACCATTTCCCAATTCCTTTTATCTTTGTCTTCTACACCTGAATCTTTATGCGTAAAATCAGCAACCGGTTTTTCAAAATTGCTCTCTACCTTATTATTGGCTTCTTTGGCGCCACGATCTTCATTGTCCTGCTTTATAAATTCGTTCCACCCCCCATCACTCCTCTGATGGTGATTAGGTTGATGGAGGAGCCAGCCAAAGGCCAGGTGCACAAGCTATACAAGGATTGGGTGCCCCTGTCAGAAATATCCCCAAATCTGCAGGTAGCTTTGATCGCATCCGAGGACAACCGCTTTATGGACCATTTCGGGTTTGATATGAATGCCATTGAAAAGGCGCAGGAATATAATAAGAAGCAGCAGGGAAAACGGCTTCGGGGCGCCAGTACCATTACCCAGCAAACCGCCAAGAATGTGTTTCTCTGGCCTCAGCGATCGTGGGTACGAAAAGGAATGGAGGTTTATTTTACCTTTCTGATTGAACTCTCCTGGAGCAAGAGGAGGATCATGGAGGTCTACCTCAACGTGATCGAGATGGGCAACGGCATCTATGGCGCAGAAGCCGCATCCCAAACCTACTACCATAAACCCGCTTCCAAACTGACGCGTGGGGAGTCTGCCCTGATCGCCGCTATCCTGCCTGATCCGCGAAGGAGAAATCCTGTTAATCCTTCTCAATACCTCCTTGAACGTAAGCAGTGGATCCTGTGGAACATGAACAATATCGGCAAGATCGAATACTGAATTTACCTCTCCCATTCTTCCGGCGAAGTGGAATTTTTCTTAATTTTGCACCCTGAAACGAAACACTAAATCCTATTAGAATATGTCAAAAGATGCGAACGTAAAAAAGTATGTCTACTTTTTTGGCGGCAAAAGAGCCGATGGAACTGCAAAAATGAAAAACCTGCTGGGTGGCAAAGGCGCTAACCTGGCCGAAATGGTCAATATAGGCTTACCGGTACCTGCCGGTTTTACCATCACAACGGAAGTTTGTACCTGGTTCAACGATAATGGTAAAAAATATCCACCCGAATTGAATAAACAGCTTACCGCAGCGCTGAAAAATACAGAAGCTGAGATGGGAGCCATCTTTGGTGATAAAAAGAATCCGTTGCTGGTATCAGTCCGATCCGGTGCCAGGGCTTCGATGCCGGGAATGATGGAGACAGTTTTGAATGTCGGTCTGAATGATGTGACCCGCGACGGGCTGATCAAAAAAACAGGTAATCCCCGGTTTGTATACGATTCTCAGCGCCGCTTGATACAGATGTATTCAGATGTGGTGATGGAGAAAGCTGCAGGTATAGAGCCGAAAGAGGGAAAAGGGGTTCGGGTCCAACTTGAACGCGAGCTTCACAATATGAAAGAGAGCAAGGGTTACCTTACCGATACACAACTAACCACAGATGACCTGAAGAAGCTGATCGATATATACAAAAAGAAGGTAAAAGAGGTCCTGGGCAAACCATTTCCTGAAGATCCTATGGAACAACTCTGGGGAGCGATTGGCGCCGTATTCCAGAGTTGGAACGGGAAACGGGCCATCTCCTATCGCCATATCGAAGGAATTCCGCACGAATGGGGAACAGCAGTTAACGTTCAATCGATGGTATTTGGCAATATGGGCGAGAGCTCTGCCACAGGGGTTGCATTCACCCGGAACCCGGCTACCGGAGAGAACTACTTTTACGGAGAGTGGCTGGCTAACGCACAGGGAGAAGATGTTGTAGCCGGTATTCGCACCCCGAATCCCATCAACGAGGTAGGCAAGAACGAGCACACTATTCACCTGGAATCGCTCGAAACAGCTATGCCAAAAGTTTACAAAGCCCTGAACAAAATCCAACTCAACCTTGAAAAACACTACAAGAACATGCTGGATATCGAGTTTACAATCCAGGATGGAGCGTTATATATGCTTCAGTGTCGTGTAGGGAAACGAAACGGTCCGGCCGCCGTTAAGATGGCTCTCGACATGTATAATGAAAAGCTGATCTCCAAAGAGGATGCTGTGATCCGTGTTGAACCCAGCCAGCTCGACGAATTGCTGCATCCAATCCTTGACCCTGCTATTGAAGCGGTAACCAAGCCTGTTGCCAAAGGTCTGCCTGCCGGTCCCGGTGGAGCTACGGGAAGGATAGTCTTTACTTCGGAAGCCGCCGTAGAATGGAAAAAGAAGGGGATTCAGGTCATCCTCGTCAGGGAAGAGACTAACCCTGAAGATATTGAAGGGATGCGTGCTGCCATCGCCATTCTCACCGCACGTGGCGGGATGACCAGTCATGCCGCCCTCGTAGCCAGGGGTTGGGGGAAATGTTGCATTGTTGGCGCCGGAGGACTGAGAATTGAAGCTGCCAAAAAGACACTTACCATTGATGATAAGATCCTGAAAGAGGGTGATTTCATCTCCCTCAACGGATCAAAAGGTTATATCTACGAAGGGGATATGCCGATGATCAAAGCAGCAGAAGAAAATCCCGACTTCCGGGCATTCATGAAAATATGCGATGCCGTTCGTACCATGAAGGTGCGAACCAATGCCGACACTCCCGAAGATGCTTCAAAAGCACGTGCTTTCGGAGCTGAAGGGATTGGTCTTTTCCGGACAGAGCATATGTTTTACGGAAAAAATGCTGAGAAACCCCTCTTCCTCCTGCGCAAGATGATCGCTTCAAAATCTGTTGCCGAACGTAGGAAAGCACTGGATGAACTCTACCCATACGTTAAAGCCGACATGAAAGGCACAATGGAAGCCATGGATGGCTACCCGGTAACTATCCGGACCCTTGATCCTCCCTTACATGAATTTATCCCTCATAGCGCAGATGGCAGGAAACAACTGGCTGAGAGCCTGAACATCTCTGCGTCGGAGTTTAACCGAAGAGCTGAGGCTCTGAGCGAAAGCAACCCTATGATGGGCCATCGGGGAGTACGATTGGGGATTACCTATCCCGAAATCACTGAGATGCAGGTGAAAGCCATCTTCGAAGCAACCGCTGAGCTGTTGAAAGAAAAAAAGAGACCCTTCCCCGAGATTATGATCCCCGTTACCTGTTCGGCGAATGAGCTGAAAGACCAATTTGAGCTGATTGACAGGGTTTACCAGGAAGTTTGTACCAGGATGAAGATCAAGGAGATTCCTCATATGGTTGGGACCATGATTGAGATCCCGAGAGCCTGTCTTACAGCAGACCAGATTGCCCGCACTGCCCAGTTCTTCTCATTTGGAACAAACGACCTCACCCAGATGAGTTTTGGTTTCTCACGTGATGATATCGGTGGGTTCCTCCCCGACTACCTCGAGAAAAAGATCCTGCCGGTTGATCCGTTCCAGGTAATCGATTTTGAAGGGGTGGGTGAGCTGATCAAGATCGCTGTTGAGAGGGGCCGTAAAGTCCGCAAAGATCTGAAGATCGGCATTTGCGGAGAGCATGGTGGAGAGCCGGCATCAATTGAATTCTGCTTCCAGCAGGGATTCAACTATGTTAGCTGTTCGCCGTTCCGCGTACCTATTGCCCGGTTGGCAGCGGCACAGGCGGTAGTGAAGGCGAAGGCGGCGAAGAATTCGACCAAAAAATAACGACTATCCATCCGATTCAAAGGCTGTCCAATTCAGGGTAGCCTTTTTTTTTACAAAATACCGGATGTGATGTATAACCTTTTGGCCTTTTCCCGGATTAATAGGCAAACGGTTCACGCAAAGGCGCGGAGGACCGCAAAGGCACGAAGTATCGCGAAGTCGCAAAAATTATAACCTATCATTATGAACGAAAATGAGATCGCTAGTATGATTATTAATGCAAGTGTTGAATTACACAGAAATACGGGCCCTGGACTCCTTGAATCGGTTTATGAAAATGCCATGGCATTTGATCTAAGACAATTGGGTCTTGAAATCAGTCAACAGGTGCCGCTCCCATTCATATATAAAGATGTACGCATGGATGTTGGCTATCGGGTTGATATTCTTGTAAATCAGAAAGTGATTATTGAACTAAAAGCTATTGAATTCCTTGCTCCCGTGCACTTTGCACAAACGTTGACCTACTTGAAACTGTCGAAGTTAAAACTTGGTTTGCTGCTAAACTTTAATGGAGCCCTGATGAAAGGAAATATCCATCGGTTAGTGAACAATCTTTAGAAAACTTTGCGTCCTCGCGGTCCTTGGCGCCTTTGCGTGAAAAACGTCTCACCTCTTACGTCTCACGCTCCTTCAGCGGCAGCGTGAAATAGAATACACTCCCCTTCTTTTCGATACTTTCGACCCAGATCCTGCCGCCATGTTTCTCAACAAATTCTTTGCAGAGGATCAACCCAAGGCCGGTTCCTTTTTCATTTTGGGTGCCCGGTGTTGAATTGGATTGGCCAACGCGGAATAATTTGTCAATTTTATCAGGAGGTATTCCAACTCCTGAATCGCATACCGAAACAACTGCTTCGCTCATCGTTACATGGGTCGAAACGGTTATGTTCCCACCTGGAGCCGTAAATTTAATGGCATTCGAGACCAGGTTTCTCAATACGGTAGCGATCATTTCTTTATCAACTGCAACAAGCACTCCGGAAGTTAAATCCAGATTAATGGTTATGGATTTTTGTCCCGCAATATCGATGAATAATGTTGTAACCCGGTTAATCAGGTCAGTCATCTGATGATCCGCAGGCTTGAAATCCATCCTGCCGGTTTGTGCCCGCGACCATTCCATCAGGTTCATCAACAAGTCCATTCCTCGCGTCGCAGATTGGAGGATTATTTTTGAAAACTTTTCGATTCCTTCCAGGTCCTTTTCCCTGACCTGTTCCTCAAGAAGTTGGCTAAAAGAGACAAGGGTGTTGAAAGGGCTTTTTAAATCATGGGCAATAATTGAAAAGAATTTATCTTTTTCGGCATTCAATTGCACCATCTCGGCTGTATATTCCTTGAGTTTTCCCTCTGTGCTTTTCTTATAAATTGCATAGGCAACCTGTTCGGAGACGAACATCAATATCTCCTTCTCTTTTTCACCATAAGCTTGTTCATCCTTGTAATCCTGGACTACCATCACCCCAATAGTCTTGTTGTTTACTTTGAGAGGCACTCCCAGCCAAACATCCGATGGCTCACCAACAACATCTACCTCTCCGGTGCGGTTCAGTTCATCCGATAATTCCAAATCAATGATGACCGGCTCCCCTGTTCTCAATACATATGCAGAACAACTTCTCCCGGGTTTGATAGGGGCACTGACTTCATCCACCTCATCAACAAAATAAGGGAAACTAATCAAATCTGAATTCTCATCGTAAAGAGCAATGTAAAAATTATTTGCAAGCATCAATTCCTTCACTATATCATGGATGCGCTTATACAGAGAATCGAGATCCGGGGTATGATGAACAGCTTCGGATATCTCATAGAGTGAGTTTCTTAACTTCTCCATTTCAATACGTGAGGTGATGTCTCGCCAAACAGTAAAAAGGACCTGTTTGCCTTTTAATTGAATTAGAGTCAGCATTACCTCAACAGGGTAGTCGCTTCCATCAGATTTTGTATGGATCCACTCAAAACGATGATATCCTTCTGCAATAGCGGTATTTATCATCATCATTGCTTTATCGGATGATATCTGACCATCGGGTTGTTTTTCAGGAGATAATTCCCACGGCTGTTTATTCAGTATATCATCCCTGGAGGAATATTTAAGTGCAGTAACTGTTGCAGGATTACAATTCGTGAAACCCGATTCATCAAGAATTAAATTAGGTTCAGCTGATTCATCAAACAACCTCCGAAACAACTCTTCACTTTCAAGGATCGTTTCGTGAGCATCATTGCTAAGCTGTATCTCATCCTCCAATTTTGCAATTAGCTGCTTTATTTTGACAGCCATTTCATGAAAGCTCCTCCCCAGTACTCCGACTTCATCGGCCGATTTGATATCAATTACAGCATCAAAATTCCCTGCCTGAAAATCATTTGCCAGTTGTGTAAGTTTTGTTATAGGTTTTGATATAGACCTGGAAACCAGAACACCGATTAATAAACTGATAATAAACGTTAGTCCGCTTAAAAACAGGATATTTCTAGAAGAAGAATACATCTTGGTTGCCAGTTGTGTCTTCTCTTTCTCCAACAGATCAGTTGTTTTAACAATAATCCTGTTGATGGTATTGAGAAATTCAATTTCACCGTTTTCCATCTTCTCTTTCTGCTCCAATGCTTCGTCGCCGGTGATTCCGTTTGTTTTCATGGCAACGAACTCCTCTGCCGATGTATGAAGCAGAATGCCTCCCTTTCTAATCTGATCTATATGTTCATTGGCTTCAGGAAATGACTTTTTTACTAACTCCTCATATTGACGAAAGGCTTCATGACATGATTTGCATGACTGTTGAATCAGCTCTTTTTCATTTTGTATAGGAGATCCTTCAGCAAGATTCTTGCTTTCTGCCATAATATATCCGAATTCTGAAGCAGAAGAAACAAGTCTCAGACAGTTGAATCTCATCTCCTCCAGATATTGCTGAAGGGGCATTGATTTAGAGAAGATTTGTGCGTAATGACTCTCAAAATCCTGGATTGTCCTGAGACTGATATAACTCACGAGACCAACAAAAAGTGAAACAAAAACAAACCAAAAGATTAGTTTATTACGTATGCTGGAATTAATAATCCTGATTAATTTCATCGGTTTCTACAGATCTTTCACTTGAATGAGCCAATACAAAGATATGGTAAAACCCTAACAAACAAGAAATCTTCTTAATTCTTCTTAATTCTTCTTCCTTCTTACTTCAACATATACCTCACCCCGACGTACACCATGATTCCAGTGATCGGGCCCCATACCACTGAGCCATCGAAATAAGGCTGGAAAGGGGATTCATATTGCTGGATCGGATCCAGTTGCCGGTAATTGGTGAGGTTCTCTCCACCCAGGTAAATTTCGAATTTACCTATGCTCCTTGATACCTGAGCCATAAGGTTAAACCATGCAGGCGATTTGTCTGGTCGCTGCAACTCCGGAGGAAGTTTATCGGAATCGGGAAGCCGTGCCGGACCGTTCAATTGTCCTGTCAGGTCAAACGTCCAAAGTTCCTGGGGAGTGGTGTACGACAGGGTCAACAGTCCCTTGTAGGCATTCACCAGAGCTTTGGTTTTCAGCCTGCTACCCTCGGTCACCTTAACTTCATTAAGGCGGAAAGCGCCGGTAACTGTTAACCCTTCGAGGGGTTTGACCGTTACCTGGGCCTGCAAACTGATGGAATAGGAATTTCCGTCGAGGTTGTAAAAGAAAACCTCTGTTGGCATGCTGTCAACATCCACAATCACCTGGTTGACAAAGCTGGTCTGATAGATATCGAAGCTGAATTGAGCGTTCCGTTTGAACAGGTTGAAATCTTTTGTGAAGTTGAGTCCAAAATTCCAGGCCTCCTCCTGGTCAAGTGTTTCATCCATATGCCAGGTACGCTGACTTATAAAGAGGTTGCTGTTCTCTGCCAGCAGGTTTGCAGTCCGATACCCCTTACCCACCGAAGCACGGATGATCGTTGTTTCGTTGATCTGATGACGGAGATGCAGCCTGGGTGTAAAGAGCACTCCGTAAAGGTTGTTATAATCCACACGAACTCCGGCAATCGCTATTAATACAGGGCATAGATCAAAGGTGTACTCCAGAAAAGCGCCCGCCACCCATTCGGCACGGTCCCGGTTGAATGTGACAAGACTATCTTTTTTGAAGGGAAAAAGACCTTTTGAGATGGAATCCGCTGATGCCGGGATTCCATATAACAGCTGATGCTGGGTATAGTTTTCGGAATAATCATCCAGGGAATAGCTGAATCCGGCTGAGATCCTGTGCATGTTTTCATTGAAGCCCGTGGATAGAGTTGTTTGTGCCTGAAAGCGCTGTTCATGACCATGGTACCTGTTAATCCCGTAAAAGCCATCCTGCTGATGGTTGATCCCGGAAAAGTTAAGATCCAGGAACGAATTTTCGGAGTTACCCAACAGGACCCTGTTCTTCCACAACAGCTCAAGGCGGTTGGTTTTGATCCCTATACCATATCTCTTCGAACCGTTGCTGATTCCGGAGGTATCGAAAGCAAAGGTTTTCGGATCAAAGTCCATCTGTCCTCCATCGCGTTCTTCATAGAGGTATTTAACAGCAAACCGTGAGCTAAAACGTTCGGGATTGATGTAGTCCCACCGGTTCATGGCAGTCAGGGTGGTCGAGAGTGGAAGGTCCATGAAACCGTCGCCATTCCTGTCAAATTTGTGTTGCATGGTGCTGCCATGGATCAGCAACATGGTACTGAGCTTATCGTTGATCCGGATTGTTCCGTTTCCGTTCAGTTCAACCCGCTGGTTGCTGTTTCCATAGAGGTTCAGGAACAATTTTTCACTATCCTCAGGTTTCTTGTATTCCACATTGATTTGGCCGGTGATGGACTCATATCCGTGCCTGACCGAGGCGGAACCTTTGGCGATCTGGATAGATTCCATCCATGGCCCGGGGATATAACTCAGTCCATTCGAAGCCGCCAACCCGGTAATCAGCGGAACATTCTCGGTCATAATCTGGCTGTATAACCCCGACAAACCAAGCAACTGTATCTGTCGGGCTCCTGAAATGGCATCACTGTAGGAGACATCTACCGAAGCGTTGGTTTCGAAACTTTCAGCCAGGTTGCAACAGGCTGCTCGCTCGAGCTCACCTCCTGTTACTACCTGAGTATATCGCGGGTTCAGTTTTGAGAGGTAGGAGTCTTCTATTTTTCCCTTCACCACCACCTCCCCGAGTAATTGCTCTGTGGAATGCATCTCCAATTTAACCGGCCGAAAATCCGACTCCACAATCAACGTATCCTTCGCAAATCCCATCAAACTGAAGACCAACCGATAGTCAGTTGTATTATCCGCAGAGAGGCTGAAATTTCCATCGGTATCAGTGCTGGTTCCATGGGTGGTGTTCACCCAGTAGACGTTCACTCCTGTTAATGGAACACGTTGATTCTGGTCATTCTGCTCATAGACAAAACCGTGAACCGTCTGAGCAGTACAAAGATTAGTCAGAAAGAAAGACAGGAGCAAGACCGTGCATATATATGTATGGGGTTTTATCATATTAATTCCCCCTGAGTCATCCTTTTTCGATCCAAACTATCAATGTTGTAGTTTTCAAATATTATAGCTATCGCAATTTTCACCAGGAAAGTAAAAAGTAAAAATCCGGAAGAAAATATCAATACTGCTGTTCTGATTTCAGTCATTGATGGGGTATAAACATAAATCTGGCCTAAAACATCCGGTGTAAATCCCGGAATGATAAGAGCAATTCCTTTCTCAAGATAAACGCTGATGTATATCAGGACAGCTCCAATATTTAACGTCACAAAATTTTTCCTGGTTTTAGGAATTAAGAAGAGGACAAATGCAATAAATCCCATAATGATAGAGGACCAGCTATATAAGATAATTTCTTTGTTATCACCTATCCCGAAAAGCAAATATTCCCAATATAAAATATGCTCAGTTCCTGAATAAAACTCTTTAAAAAGCTCAGCAACCGTAAAGAATAAATAGATGGACATTGAGTATACCATAAGCTCAGCGATTGTCCAAATCGCCTCATTTTTTATCTCAAATTTGGTGGTTTTCCTGAGTATTTGAAATAAAATCAACAGAATAGCCGGACCTGAACAGAATGCTGAAGCTAAAAATCTCGGAGCAAGTAATGCGCTGTTCCAAAAAATACGGGCAGGCAATGCGTTGTAAAGAAATGCTGTTACGGTATGAATGGCAACCGCCATTGGGATACTGGATAAAACAAGTGTTAACACCAGTGTTTTCCTGTATTCCTTTTTATAGAAGATACAATATAACAGATATGTTACAACAAATAAATTGATTAGCAAGTATAAACTCAGAACGAAAAAATCCCATGAAAGCATAGAATCAGGAAAGTTCATTGTGCCAATTCCAGGTAGCATATGCCAGAATCTTAACGGATTTCCAATATCTACGACAATAAATGAGATACTCATGATAACCGCACAAACGGCCAGCAATTCACCAAATATTACGATCTCTTTGATTGGTTTCCAATTATAAATATAGGCAGGCACAACTAACATAACTGCTGCGGCTGCAACTCCGACAAGAAATGTGAAATTTCCAATATAAAAAGCCCATGATACCGAATCCCGCATGTGAGTTTTTATCAGTCCCTCACTCAACTGACCATAGTAGCCAAATCCACCCCAGACGATTAAGCATACAAGAACAAACAGCCAGGCATAATAAACTTTGCTCCCCTTGAAAATTATTTTTATGGTGCCTGTTATAAAACGAATAAAATTCATAATACGATAGTTTAGATGTTTTATCTTGACAGAACTTCTTAGACCCCAAAGAAATAGTAAAATTTAGGCTGAAAGTTTAATTCTTCCTTTAAAACTATAACACGTTTATTTTCCAGAATATATCTTATTTCACTTTCAGGATCCAACAGGTTTCCAAATTTCCTGGCTCCCACCGGGCAAATTTCGGCGCATGAAGGGTATTTGCCATCTCGAACCCGTTGAATACAAAACGTGCATTTTTCCACTACCCCTTTCATTCTTGGTCTGTTGCCCAAATAAGACACATTTGTATTTAACTCATCATCAGGAATAGTTGGCTCACCCCAGTTGAAATGCCTAGCTCCGTAAGGGCATGCAGCCATGCAATACCTGCAGCCAATGCACCAGTTATAATCTACAACCACAATTCCATCAGGTGTCTGCCAGGTAGCCTTTACAGGACATACTTTTGTACATTGAGGCGTTCTGCATTGCTGGCACTGAATGGGTAGATAAAAATGTCCTTTTTCGGGAACTTTTTCAGGAATATACTGGACAGTTGAATGTGCGAAATCTATCCCCTTTTCGTTCTCCATTTGAAGCACCTGTATCCAATGAATTTGTGGGTCGCGTGATTGGTTGTTTTCTTTAACACAGGCATATACACATTTTCTGCACCCGATACATCTGGATAAATCCAACGCATATCCGAATAACACCCCATCCATTGCAGGCTTATCAGATACATGAAACTCCTTACCATATTTTTCCTTATATTGGATTTCTAAGTTCCTGATTATTTCATCTTTTTCCTTTTTGGATAACGTTCTGAAATTTTGCTGAAGGAATTCATCCAGCTCCTCCATATTACACCCTGAAAGTGCAAGTGCCGAGAATGTTGCAAGTGATAAGGATTTTAAAAATGACCTTCTTGAGAAATTTGTTTTCATTCCTGCTATATTTTTCGGGTTAAACGTTATTTAATATCTTCCTGCCTGATTGGCGGAGGTTCCGGAGTGAGTTGTTTAAATTTTGGGGAGTGTGGATCGTGGCAATGGACACAAAGCAAATATTCCTTTTTCCCGTTCCATTCTCCGGTTCTCTTTCCATGAACCCCAACTTTCCAATCTCTTAGTTTTAAACCATGACACTGACCGCAAAGTTTATATGATTCCTTGAAATCCAGCAGTTTTCCACTGGCAAGTCTCAACGAATCCCTGTTATTCAAATCATGACAGGCAAGGCACCACCGGTTTTCACTGTCATGATCAAATATTTCAGAAATATCATCGTGCCACTCTACCAAATCCCTTCTCTCAGGATTAGGTATCATTCCGGCGTGACAGTCAGAACAGGGGAATATCCCCCAACTGAACGGGGGTGCCTCCACTGCATACTCTTCATCTGTTTCAACTACTTCACGATCTCCCGGCTCCTGACTTACTTTATCCATTTCATGATTCTCTGATTCTGTTTGTGCTGTTTCACAACCAAAAAAAAGAACCACGCAAAGTACCATTAACATACCAGGTATTTTAATGGTGATAAACTGTTTATCCTTCATATCAAAT
>ERZ889078.596-NODE-596-length-32607-cov-12.174367_pt1 | contig 32607 bp, 28 predicted proteins | sample MGYA00521266_ERZ889078 | MGnify/ENA primary metagenome ERZ889078 (study PRJEB32303, sample SAMEA104408618) | aquatic metagenome | biome: Brackish water; feature: Pelagic; material: water | place: Baltic Sea | collected 2014-06-16T06:34:00 | depth 76,534 m ...
TCGGCTTCATGTTTGGCCATGAAGTATGACCACACGAAGCCTTAGCTATTATGCATCAGGCGGTACTGCGCAGCAGGTCCCGTCAGGGGCATGAGTGCTAGGTTCAATCCCGCACACATCGCACCGAGAATGCATTTGACCGATAGCTGGGATAATATGATACTGAGTAATTGTATTCGTTCAATCCGTGACTCCACGCCTTGTAAGGTCCATGAGACGTTGAACTCCACATAATTGACGCAAAATCAGCGAATCGATTGCTTTGGTTGAAGAATTCAACGCCTGCCAATAAGACATTAAAACCGGAATATCCAGTAAAAAGCAAAGGACTACCGGCAAAGGCATTACCTTGATAAACAGCAAATAACTGATCCCAATCTGCTTCAGAAGGTACATGCCATCCAGGAGGACAAAGCCCCTGAATCTCCTCAGAGTCTTCATATCGCATCAGTTCATCCCATTGGTATAGCGCAGAGCTCAGGGCACAGAGCTCAGGGATATCATTGTAACAATATTTTTCGGTGATGCAGTTATCCCTTTGACTTTGAGAACCCGAAATCTGAACGCCATAATTCAGGTTGGCAGCCAGCCAGCATTGGCTTCCGATTTGGATGGTAGGGTATTTTCTGTTATCCCGGATATCCGTAAGTGAATCACCACAGGTTAAAGGTGCAGGATTAATCACTGTTATTGTTCTTGTTGCATTGTTGCTGCAATTGTATTGATTTGTGTAAGAATAGCTGATTGTCTTCAATCCGACACCTGCCATTGCCGGATTAAAATACCCTGTGATCTGATCCACTCCAGGACCAGAATAAGTACCTCCTAAAGGAATCCCTCCCTTAAGATGAATGGGTTTTGCATTTGTGGTAGTTATCGTGTCAAAACAGGATCTAAGCGTGACTACAGGCGATTCTCCAACTAACATGATAATTGGATTCGAGGATGCCGGATTTCCGGAAGTGCATGGTTCGTAGGAAGTGAGGATACAACTGACAACATCGTTATTGGACGGAAGGTAAGTGAACCCGTTACTATTTGTACCGGTGTTGATTCCATTCACCTGCCATTGGAAATTGGGAGAAGAGCCTTCGTTTACAGGGTAGGCGGAAAAAAGAATCGGAATCCCTCCGCAAACAGGATTTAATGAGGCACTGATGGAGATGCTTAGAGGGAGCTGTGGATAGACAGTGAAGAGGACAGTGTTACTTGTATCCGGGTTGTTAGAGGTACAGATCGTGTTCGAGGAGGTTAGAATACATGACACAATATCGCCATCTGATGGTATAAAGGTAAATTCGGGATTGTTTGTCCACTGGTTTACTGAATTTACCTGCCACTGATAGGAAGGAATGGTTCCGCCATTGACTGCAAAGGCATTGCAGGTAATGGATGTGCCAGCACAAATGGTGTCTTCTGGAACGATAATGGTGATCAATACTGAATCAGCAGGTGTTACGGTCACTGAAAAATTTACCGTGTCGCCTAGACAACTACCAATTTTCGGCACGATATGATAGACGACCAACCCAGTATCCGTGCCAGGATTTAACAAGGTTTGTGCAATGACTGTCCCTGAGTCTGCAGAGAATCCGGTTATGTTTCCAGATATAAGTGTTACCGTCCAGGAAAAACCGGTATTGGGCAGATTGGAGATCAACTGAATGTTTGTGGTTTCTCCTGAACAGATCGAGTCAGAAAGCGGGAAAGTAGTCACTTCAGGCGCCTGGGTGACAGAGAGAGAAATGGTATCGATTCCACTGCAACCAAAGGTGTTAGTTACCCCAACCCTGTAATCCCCTGCTTCTCCTGTCCGATAGGTTTGAGTGGTAGCGATACCAGTTTGCCCTGTTGTAATATTATCCCAGTAATAACTGCACCCGGTGCAGGCTCCCGCATCGAAAGTAACGGAGTCTTCGGTACAGATGGTTTGGTCGGGTCCAAGGTCAGGTGCAGGTGTCGGGTCAATGGTGATATTGATCCAGGAGGTATCTGTTCGATTGTCGATGTGTCTGACAAATAACTCTATTGTATACTGACCAGGAAGGTTATAAACATGGGAGGGGGTTGTGTCATTGGAAAAATTTGCTGATCCTGACGCTGGGTCTCCGAAATCCCAATGAAGACTGTCGGCAGGTGTCCATATAGTAGCGGAGAGATCTACTGGTTCTCCCTGGCAGTTTCCTTCAGAGTTTGGATAAATATAATATCGCTGTAGAAAGACAGGTAACGAAAGTTCAGGGTCATTTCCCAACAGAGGAACAGCATTAATCTGTAAATTACAACCTATTCCTTTTACTGATGGTTTGTTTATTACTAGGAGAGAATCACTCAGATTTTGGGTGCCGTATATTTTCCAATCCGGTCCCATTTTCATTACTGAATTGGACGGAGTGATCTCAATAATGGTTTCACTTTGAATAAATTCCAGCGAATCAGTTTTATCAGCTTCATATTGATAAACAATTGATTCACCAACAAGGTATGGGAATGCTGAACAAGTCAGATAAAGAAACTTGGAATCAACAGAGAACTCAGCGGAATTTGCAATTGAAGGATGAAAACTTAACGTGCCAGGAATAAATTTAAACAATCCGGTGATTTGCCCGTTTGATGTATTAAACAGACAATATTCTACAGTGTCAGTCGTTTGGAAGAAACAAAGTAATTTATTTCCATCAGGCGAAATTCTAATTTCATTTGGCAGACCAGGTGGTGAATAAAAAGATATTTGACAGTTGCTGTACATGGGAGTCAATGAGAGACCAAAATGTGTTATTAGATATGAAGCATAAAAGTTACTGTCCTGATCATAAAGTCGTGTAATAACCCATGCATCTTTATTATTCTTATGTCTTGTAGCCGTTATTCCTGAATATGCTTTTTCTGCTCCAGGCACCGGAATGTTCTTCAACATCAACTCCACATCTCCTAATCCCGAATCGAGTCGCATGTTAATGATTGAATATAGCAATCCAAAAGAAGTCCCACCCACTGGATTATATGGACCTGTTGTAAAAAGAAAATATGAACTGTCGTCCTCTAATTTCTGAACTGCGCAAAGTGTCTGATGACCTGAACCAGGCGTACAATGTACTCCATAGCCGTTTGGCATAATTTCCAAGTTTTTATTGTATACATTCAGACCATCGGAAGTAAAAAGGAAATTCCCATTTGAATCAGACAGACTCACAGAAGTGTTGGGATAAATTATCGTACCATTAACCAATGGAACAGGAAACCCGGAATTAAAGCAAACTCCTGCTTTATTCCCAAAATACCAGTTGTTGAACTCACCTTGAGCGGAAAGTTCACAAGGATATAGAAATATTATGAACATTATGAATATTAAACACTTCATTCAGGATTTTAATTGAATCTCACTTGATTGAGTCCATTAACTTTATTATTTTGAATCAGAACGGCAAAGGAATTAAAACTATAACAAGTCCAGAAATATGCTGATACTCCTGGACTTGTTCTTATTTGTCAATCAAACGGAACCGTAATAGGGTTGTAGGCAGTTAATGAAGTGCCACTTCTTGCTGCATATTCAGATCTTTCTTTGGAATCGACCATTTCATCATGCACATATTTATCAACACGAATATGAATTGTCCAATAATAATAGGTTTCCTCTCCTGTTGGTATGCCAATAGTGACTGTTTGCCCATTATAGCTCTGAGAATTACCTAAATCTGAAGAATAAAGTGTCGTTAAAAAGATCCAACCAGTTGAGCTAGGACAGAGATTTGACACTTTTATATATACCAAATAATAATCCCCAATGGGGGTTTGGCTATCGGTCACAGTATAACTTCCATAGCAAGTAATTTGACCGTCATTGCACTGTGAAAACAAATTGGTAGAACCCAATAAAGTAAGACACAGTATAGTCGTTACATATATGATTTTTTTCATGAGTAATAAAATATATCGTTATTGACTTCTTGATTTTGCCAATTTTTATTTCTGGTATAGTCTTGGCAATCTATCCTCTTTATGGAAACCTTGTTTCCAATAAAAAATATTTGATACACGTTATTTCATGGAAAATAACACTTTGTGTTATCTTTGCTTCGTACCTCCTTTCTTTTTGATTGTTGATATATATTGAAGTGTGTGTTGGCTTTCATTCTGGAAGGAGGTTTTTATTTTAATAGTGTGATGTAAAGGTAAGGCATAAAGGCCCATTATCCAAATATCTTTATCAAAGATAGATTTACTCGTCATATTGTATAACAAACACATATACAGGTGGATATATATGTAAAAAAAAAAATATCCGTAAAAAATACTGAGATCACTCAGTTTAAATGAACTGTAATGTTATGTCTTATTAACGAATGTTAGGGCGTAGCAAAAATGATATTGGTAGGGACAAAACCGCCTGGTTGCATAACTTGTTTATTGTCGAGTTCGCTTTTCGTGTTGTATTAGTTTATAGCTATATAGGCGCGTATTCGTAGTGTGCTAAATAGATCGTTATAAATCTTCAAACGGACTCCTGATTTGTAATAGACTCTTCTGACTGACATGCGTGTAGATTTCTGTTGTTTTGGTGTTCTTGTGCCCAAGTAACATCTGTATATACTTGATGTCAACTCCGTTCTCATGTAAATGCGTCGCATAACTATGCCGTAGCCAATGTAAAGTTACACTTTTTTTTATTTTTGCCAACTGAACAGATTTTTTTATCACCTCCTCCACGCTTCTTGTACTGTATCGTTTTCCTGGTGTGTTGCCCTCAAATAACCAGGTCTCCGGACGAAATTGCTGATAATATACCCGCAACTCCTCAACCATGTTCTTTGGCAATGGAACCACTCTGTCCCTATTCCCCTTTGCATGATTAATCTTTAATAAACCCCTAACACTGTCAATATCTGTCAACTTCAAATTTAATAACTCACCGCAACGCAATCCGCAGGCATATGTAAGGCTAAGCATTGCCCGGTGCTTCACGTTCCTGGTTGCCACAATAATAGATCTGACCTCCCGCTTGTTTAATACATTAGGCAACCTAAACCCAGCCCGGGGCCGTTTAATAAACTCTACATGAACAGGAGTTCTGATCACTTCTTTGAATAAAAGCTTAAAAGCACTTATGAACTGATTTTGATACGACCCGCTTAATTTCTTCCGAATGATATATTCAGTAATAAATCGATCCGATTCCCCTTCCAAATCACCTGTAAGCGATTTCGGTGAAATAAACCTGACAAATGTTCGCATGATGTCATAATATGTCCTCTCTGTCGATCTGCTATACCTGCCCCGTTCCATGTAATCACGAAACAATTGTAATATTCGCTTGTTTTCCTCACTCATATGCTCAATGTGTACACCGCTAGCAACTACTTTGCCTTGAAGTACTTTTTGCATTTGTGGAAATTGAAGATCATAGTGCATGCAATCTCCAAATTCCCTCCTGAGTCGGTTAAGGTTTAATCCAATCCCGGCAATATGCCAATCACGGCCAAAATGTTCCCACCGTGAACCTGGAATTGATTTCACCTTTCCAATGATCTCCTGGTCATATCTGAAAAAAATCAAAAACCGCTTTTTCCCCTCAATCTCACCTGAATAAACCTCTATCGTCTCCATAATCTGATAATTTGAAAATTGATCTGAATTTCCTATTGGTAACGCAACTGAAAATAGAATGTACCCCTTTATCCACTTTACCCCCAAAAGGTTATACATCAAAATAAAAAAAAAACTGCTGGCCGCCATCTCCGAAAGTACAGCCGCAATTGATTGCGGCTCACGTCCAAACTTCAACCGAACCTAAAATAAAGGAACCTGATAGAAACCTTAAACAAAGACTATAGAAACATGAAACAAAAATACTTCGTACTTCGTACCTCTAACTTTAAATCTAACTTCGTACTTCGTACTTCTAACTTCACTTCCGGCTTTCCGCCATCAAACCCGCAATGGATAAAATGACTCCTAAAATGATGCTGTACAATGCCGCTACCAGGATCCGCCACTCCTCCGGTAACATGAAGTTAAAGGTCTGAGCCGGAATCCACCAAAACGGGATAGTCCTGCTTATGACAAATCCCCACATCGATGTCCAGTCAAGTGTCTGAAACTGATAACGAATACGGATAGGAGTGAGAAGCCCCCGGATGGTTCCTCCGGTAGCAAGTATGTGCATGTCGGCAATGCGGTGGACAATCATGAAGATAGGGCCAAAAAAAAGATTCAATGTAACACTGGCTGTAAATGCTGTTAGTAACTTCAACCACGAAAAACCTGGTTCACGAAGCATCTCCGACGGGTCGGCCATGGGAAAGTGAACACCCATACTCTTAAGCAGGATTGGCGCCCCCTCAGCGAAGATTACAAAAGCCATCTTGAGCGAAATACCCAGAATACCCCAAACCAGCGCCCTGGGTAAAATGCCAAACCTGGGCTGCATATACATGCCTGTTCGGATACGCAACCCAATAGACTCCCCAAATGTGGCGAGAATGGCAAACTTGATAAAACTCATCAAATACCCATGCGAAGCATTCAAACTCCGATATCCCTCATATACAGTTGGAAACAGAAAAAATGGCAATAGCACCACAACTACCACCATAACAACAAGAAAATCTGTCAGTTTAATCCCCGCCCTAACTCTCTTCATCCGAAATCATTAAATTCCAAACGACTTATGCACAACCGTCTGCTTTGTGTCTATGATTCCGGCAGGATCCCTGACACGGAATATGAACAACCCTTCCGGAAGATAGTCAATCTCATAGAACTTTACAATATACTCGGCATCTTTGTTGACACTTTTGCGGAATACAACCTGCCCGTGCATGTTGATGATGGTGAGTTCAAGCATCCCGGTATACGGATGACGTATCTTCATGAAAAATCGGTAGAAAAATGGATTGGGTGAGATCACTACAGGATTGTCAAAAAGATCGTCTGTTGGAATTGATTGGCGAACCATGGTATTTGGGAAACTTTCCCATAAATCAAAGAGATACCCTCCCGATGAAGCCCCGGCCGCAATGTAACCGGTATTGTTAATAACAAAACTTACCCCGTATCCACGCCCCGAACCTGGAAACCGATCGAGCTGTGTCCAGCTGTTCAGGACAGGATCAAACTCCCAGACATCCCGCAACGGCTTGTAGCCGAAACTCACTCCGCCAATGATATACCCTTTGCCTGCAACCGAAAATCCCATCGCCCCGGTTCGCGCCTCTCCGGCCAGGTCATTCATCTGTTTCCAGGTGTTTGTGGATGGTGTATATTCCCACCAGTCTTTCAAATAGGTCTCACCGTTGTTGCCGAGCCCGATGTAAATCTTGTCATGGATCGGAAAAGAGGTGGCATAAGCACGCCCACTGCCGGGAAGAGAAGCTTTTTGTGTCCATGTGTCGCTGTGTGAATCATACTCCCAGAGATCATTCAACGCTCCCTCAGCCCTGTCAAGGCCCCCACTTATGTATCCGCGGTTATCCGTTGAAACACCCACTGCAGCCATCCTTCCTTGTCCCGATGGAAATGAAGTGCGTGTACTCCAGACATTACTGTTCTGATCCCAAACCAATAACTGATAATTCAGCCCATTTGGCCCTCCTCCTGTGGTGATGAAGGCTTTACTGCCAATCACAAAAGCAGCGCTTCCGCGAAGTGGCAATGGAAGATCCGATTTGAAACTCCAGGTGTTACTTCCGGGATCATACTCTTGCAAATCCTGGAGGAGATTGTCGCCCAAACCGCTGGTGCCTGACGCAATGTATCCTTTGTCGCCAATAGAAAACCCGACGGTTTGCAGCCGGGGTGGAGAAGCAAAATCCGCGCGGTGAGCCCATGACGATTCCTGGGCATAGATTACATCCATACCTGCCGCTAACCATAAACTAACCGCGAGCAGTAAGAGTCCCGATAACTTTAATAACATAATCTCGGCGCTGATAACTGCACCTTGGGAACAAATATAATAGGAGAGAATCTTTGTTTATGGCGTGATTTCAGGACTTATGAACCGTGGATTGTTAATTCAAAGCCGGGTCTGGCGGGAAGTTAGCCCAGATAGCATAATCATTTCCCATGTTTTTCAGGTAGTTCGACCAGAGATCTTCAGGCTCATTGTTGATAACTTCGCTAACCGAAGCCTGCGATAATACCCACGATTTTTCTCCAATCTCCCGGTCAAGCTGGTCGGGATTCCACCCTGAATAACCCAGGAAAAACCGGATCTGGGTCTCTCTCATCTCTCCGGCCTCCATCATGTTGCGGATCACATCAATATCTCCTCCCCAGAAAAGACCATCCATGATCCGCAAGCTGTTCTCAATTTCGGGAATTGTGTGAATGAAGAAAATACTGTCAGTCTTTACCGGCCCTCCAAGGTATACAGGATAATCAAATCCGGAGAACCCCTTGATCACTTCGTCGAGACGCACCTCAATAGGTTTGTTTACAATCACGCCAAAGGTGCCATCTTCGTTGTGTTCGGCTAACAGGACCACCGACTGACGAAAATAAAAGTCCTTTAATGAGGGCTCCGAGATCAGGATAATCCCCTGTTTTGGTTTGATGATCTTCCGCTCTGTCATATTCGAAATTTTGTTACATTTGCGAGAGCCTCCAGGCAAATATAATACCAATTGATGGAGAAGTCAAACCGTCAGGACAAATTCCTGCAACTCAGGGATGAATATGCATTTTTTTCCTACGAAGGATATGACTACAGCTACTCAGTTCATGGATTGGATATTCGTTTCTATTTCAACCTGGCTGATAAATATCGTTTTTCACCTACTGCCTTTATCCCAACTAAATCATTCTTCATCCCCGAACACGAGATCATGGACCTTCTCCCAAACCTGGTCTTTCACCTGGGATTGATTGAATTGATAAGCTATTGGAAAGCTGCGTGTCCGCCTCAGCTCATCATTAAACCTCATGCCCTCACTCCCGACCAGGTGACATGGTGGAAAAAATGCTGGTTCAATGGCCTCGGAGAGTTCTTCTACCTCAACTCCATCTCCACAGATATAGACAACTTCCTTGAGATAAAGGTTGCTTCTGATGATCAACTGGACCCGGTTCAATGCTCCTTAAAGCCTGATGTGATAGTTCCGGTAGGAGGGGGGAAGGATTCAGTGGTAACCCTTGAGATCCTCAGGAAGATTCCCGGTGTAACGCCACTGATCGTCAATCCACGGGGAGCAAGTGTTCATAGCATATTCGTGGCTGGATTTGGTCACGCAGGGATGATTGGGATCAATCGATCTATCGACCCTCTCCTCCTGCAACTCAATGCTGAGGGCTTCCTCAATGGTCATACCCCTTTTTCAGCGATGCTGGCCTTTGTTAGTATCCTCACTGCCGTCATCTCGGGGAAGAAATATATTGCCCTCTCAAATGAATCCAGCGCCAACGAAACCACCATCCCGGGTCTCCCGGTTAATCATCAGTACTCTAAGACATATGAATTCGAAGAGGATTTTCGGAGCTATGTAAATACATGGATCTGCCCCGAAGTCAACTATTTCAGCTTCCTGCGTCCCCTCAATGAAATCCAGATCACCAGCCTCTTTACGCGTTATCCTAATTACTTCCCTGTATTCAAAAGTTGCAATGTAGGCAGCAAAACCGATTCATGGTGTGGAAAATGCGCAAAATGCCTCTTTACCTTTATTATGCTTGCACCTTTCGTGAAGCCGGAACAACTGATCGGAATATTTCACAGTGACCTTCTTAACGACATCACACTGAAGCCAATCCTCAACCAGCTTACTGGGATAGCCTCCGAAAAACCCTTCGAATGCGTAGGAACTATCGCCGAAGTAAACGCCGCCCTGCAAGAAACAATAAATCAGTATGGGAATAACCCCCTTCCCTCCCTGCTCCACTATTATGCTGGTTTAAACCCAGTTGTCATTGCGAGGAGCCGAAGCTGCGAGGGAACCGAAGCAGAAGCGACGAAGCAACCTCGTACCGAACCGACTCTAAGCGACCGGGAGACGAAGCAACCTCCCGGCACCCACCTCACAACCTCACAATTGCCACGTCACTCCGTTCCTCGCAATGACATTACTCACAAACTCACCAGTTCACAAACTCACCAGTTCACCAGTTCACCACCTCACCACCTCACCACCTTTTTAAAAGCCTGGGACTCTCAAAACTTCCTCCCTCCTCACTTCGAAGAGCTGTTGAAAGGAGCTCTCAATGGTTGATATCCTCCGCCGGCATATGGAAGGGAAAAAAATCCTCCTGCTTGGTTTCGGCAGGGAAGGGGAGTCGTCATATCGTGTGATCAGGAAATTGTGGCCCGAACAAAAGATATGGATAGCCGATTCCAATCCCGATGTAATGCATAACAGCCTCTTACAGGAGGATCACAATCTTGAATTGTATTGTGGGCAGCATTACCTCGAAGCATTGAATCGTGTTGATCTTATTCTGAGGTCTCCCGGGATCTCCGTGAACAAACTGAATATACCGGTCGACAGATCAAAAATCACCTCTCAAACTGACCTGTTCCTGGAAGCATATGCCCATCAGGTAACCGGCATCACGGGAACCAAAGGGAAGAGCACAACAAGCAGCCTGATTGCCCACATCCTTACGCTGGCCGGGAGAGATACCATCCTACTCGGGAACATCGGCACCCCGGCCTGGCATTTCCTCGACAGGATCACCCCACAAACACTGGTCGTAGATGAGCTATCCTCGCACCAGTTGGAGTACATTCACCATGGGCCGCATATCGCATTGTTACTCAATATTTTCGAAGAGCACCTCGATGCTTATTCCTCCTACCTCGAATACCAGCAGGCGAAGATGAAGATCACCACCACCCAAACCTCCAATGATTTCCTCCTCTACAACGCCGACGACCCCCTGATCACCCATCACCTCCAATTATCACCACGGCACCACGGCACCACGGCACTCCCATCCCTTATCCCTATATCCATGCTGCAGCGCTTCAACACCGGCGCCTTCAAACGAAATGGAGAGCTTGTAATCTGGACGCCGGGGCGAAACGAATTGGTCCTCAGAGATATTCACAACCGCTACCTGAAAGGGGAACACAATCTGCGCAACATCCTGTTCGCTGTTGCAACTTGCTGGCTTCACGGAGTGTCAGAAGAGGCTATCCTCGATGGACTGGCTTCATTCAAAGGGTTGGCCCACCGTATGGAGGAACTGGGGTGCCATCATGATATTTTTTGGGTGAACGACTCCATCGCCACTATCCCCGAAGCGTGCATTGCCGCCATGCAAGCCTTGCCCAATGTGGATACCCTGATCCTGGGGGGATTCGACAGGGGGATCAGTTACGAATTGTTGGCGGGGTTTTTGGTTCAGAACCCTGTTCGGACACTGATTTTTGTTGGAGCTGCCGGCCAAAGGATCGGTACTGAGGTTGAAAAGAGAGACAAAACAATAAAAACCAGGAAAAAGCTGTTCTACATCAACCGGTTTGACTACTTGCTGCCACTGGCACTTGAGAATACCCGGCCCGGAACTACCTGCCTTCTCTCACCGGCAGCTTCCAGCTACGATGAATTTCGCAGCTTCGAAGAGCGTGGCTTCCGTTTCCGGCAACTGATAACTGGATGACTGGATGACTGGAGGACTGGATAACTGGATAACTGGATAACTGGATGACTGGATGACTGGATGACTGGATCCTGGATCCTTGATCCTCAGTACTTGAACCTTGAACCTTGAACCTTGACTCTTGAACCTGAACCTATGACCCTCTCATTTCACTACCTCCCTACCTCCCTACTTCCCTACTTCACCACTATCTTCCTCCTCTCATCCTTCTCTGCCAATGCTCAATCCTCCTACGAGCAACAAGTCCTCGCCTACATCGATGCCTATAAGGGAATTGTGATCCAGGATATGCGCACATATGGAATCCCGGCCAGCATCAAACTGGCCCAGGCGATCCTTGAATCAAGAGCCGGCCAGAGCACATTGGCGAAAGAGGCCAATAACCACTTTGGGATCAAGTGCCACAAAGAGTGGTCAGGTCGGACTTACAGGATGGACGATGATGCTCCGAATGAATGTTTCCGGAGGTATGATAACCCAGTGGAGTCGTTCCGCGATCATTCTGAGTTCCTCACTTCCCGCGATCGCTACCGGTTGCTGTTTTCATTAGATATTCAGGACTACAGGGCCTGGGCAAACGGATTGAAGAGCGCAGGCTATGCTACAAACCCGAAATATCCCACCCTGCTGATTACCATCATCGAACGGTATTCCCTCAACCAGTACGACCTTCCCGAAGGAGCGGTATCAGCTGTAGCCACAACACGGGCTGATGATAACCTGATGAAGGCATACAGGTCGCTGTTTACATATTTTGCCCCCGGCCCCAACACCAGGAATATTTACCTTAACAACCATACTCAATGCACGATTGCACTGGAGGAGGATGACCTGTTGAAGATCGCCCGCGATTTTCAGATGAAGGCGAAAGATCTGATGCAATTTAATGACCTGAAAAGGGCTGGTGGGATCAGGGAGGGGCAGGTGATTTACCTTGAGAAAAAGAAACGGAAAGCCGTTCAAAAACGGCATGTAGTTGGAAACAACCAAACAATGTGGGAGATTTCCCAGGTTTATGGCATACGTCTGGAAAACCTGTACCGCAAAAATCTTCTTCCGGAAGGGTTCGAGCCCCCTGCCGGAAAAGTATTAAGACTCAGGTAGTCTTTCCCTCAAATTGGGGCTGTCTCAAAACATCGAGACAACCCCTTTTAATTTCCACAAACGCGATAGATATCTCTTTTTTTTTTCGCTGCCACCTCCACAACTGGAACGCTTGAGCTTTTTGTATAGACTTTTTAGGATAGGAATAAACCCCGCGTTCCTAGGTTGTTCCGGCAGCAGCTGATGTGTTTTTTCTTTATTTGTTAGGATTCCAGGGCGATTAACACTCCCATTTGGCAAGGTTATGCGCTATGGAGAGTAAACCTGCTTCGATTTCAACTTTATCACATCCTGTTAGCATAAATCTCGTAAAGCCTTTGTTGTATTTTATATTCCCAAAGACCGACTCTACGTCCCAGGGCCGTTTTTTTCGGTGCCTTACTCCTTCTTCACTGAGTAATAATGCACGAGCTTTTGCTTTGAGGAGCCTGAGGTGATGATTTACTTCAATGACCCTGTTGTCGGGATTTTCATGACACATTCCCCGTAAAGGACAACCCTGACACCTCTGAGCCTGGTAGCAGGCATAGGATTGTTTACTCCCATCATAGTTTGTGCGTATTCTGTTTCCTATTCGTCTCATTGGCTGACCCATTGGGCAATAATAGCAGTCTTGTTCTTTATTATAGTAGAGTTGGTCTGCAATAAAGGGACGCTTTTTATCAATGCCTTGCTGGTCTTTGTCGAAGTAGTTGTCTTTTACAAAAGCCTGGATATGTTTTTCTGCCAAAAACTGATAGTTCTGTTCCGAGCCATAGCCTGCATCTGCGGTAACGGTGTTTGGCATCTGTCCATTACGCATGTGATCATCTTTCATGCGCATGAACGTTGCATCAGGATCTGTCTTGGAGTAACTGTTTCGTCCGTTAAGAATTTTTTCCTGATCTTCGTATCGATCAAGAGCACCAGGCCAGTTCGCAATCTTCTGGGTATAATCCCAAAGCTCTTCCAATTGCTTCTTTATTCGTTCTTTATTCAGCTTAATTGATTTTCCCCATACGAAGGTGTAACGGTTTGCTTTGGATTCGATTTTGGTGCCATCGGTATAAACTTCTTTAAGGTTCACCAATCCCTCAGAAACTAACAGTTCAACTACCTGCCCAAAAACCTGCTTCAGAACTCCCTTCAGTCGTTCACTTCTGAATCGGTTAATCGTATTGTGATCAGGAGTGTTCATCCCTGAGATCCACATAAAATGAATGTTCTCCTTCAAGCATGACTCCAATCTGCGCGACGATAAGATATTGCTCAGGTAGCCAAACACAACCACCTTAAGCAACATCCTGGGATGATAGCTTGAGGTCCCTCCTCCTTTGAATTTAACGTTTGTACGTTTTATATGTTTCATACTGCAAGTTAATCATATCTTGCAGATAATCAGGATGATAGAATATTTACTTATCAATAAGTTATTAACATTCAGCACGTTAAAGAACCAAAAAAATACATCAGCTACGGCCGGAACAACCTAGGAACGCGGGGTTTATTCCTATCCTAAAAAGTTTAGACCAAAAGCACAAGCGTTCCAGTTGTGGAGGCAGTAGCGAGGCCTGCCCGGCCTGAGGGCATTAAAAAAAATAGGGCTGCCTCGACTTTTGAGACAGCCCCTTAAGGAGGGGTCATTAGACTAAATCCTCATCAATCTGAAAGCTTTCAACGTTTTTCCCGCACCGATTACCAGGTTCAGGCGGTTCCTGTCTTCAAGAGTGCCGATATCGAATGGGGTAGTGCCTGTAACACCTGATTCGATCTCCACATAGCCATGCCGATCAAACAGAAACACTTCGTTGGTGGTAGGAGAGATAATCCCGATGAAGGTTTTTCCGTGAAGCGTTTTCACCAGGTTGGGCGACGAAACGTCGTGCCTGAAGGAGTAAAAATAAATCAGTTTGAAGAAACGGTTGTAGTAATACAGGGTGTTGTTATCGAAAAAGATGAACTCAGGAGTGCCGTCGTCCACAATATCCTCATAGAGGAAATAATGGCCATCGGAAAAGTTGTTGAATGTGACCCTGTTTACAGTACCATCCGCTCTGAGGTAGATCACATTTCCATCCGGGTCAGTTGTCAGCCAGGGAGCCTTTGAGTTGGTCCTGTTGAAATAAAAAGTGGAATGCGGGGAGTTGGAAAAACCCTTCTCAGGCTTCACCTTCTGCACCCCAAACTCATCAGTAATCAGCACCCACCCCCCCCTCATCGTAACAAACAACGTTAACGACGCTCCCGTGTCATTGCGAGGAGCATCGCTCCGAAGCAACCCCGTGTCATTGCGAGGAGCATCGCGACGAAGCAACCTCGTACTGTCATCGGACGGAGTAGAGCTCCGTAGCCCCAAAACCTTCACCGGCAATACCACCTCCTCCTCAACCACGGGTGAAGTCCATCCCTCGGTTAACTGACCAAGCAGGTTGAAACTGTAAATCTTGTTGTTCCTGAAAGCGATTACCACCTGGAACTCTTCAGGTGTGCCGGAAGTGACGGGATTCGATGGCGTCACGAGTGATAAGCCGTTTGAAGCGCGCACGGGGAACTTCATAGGGAAACGATCGGCAAGTTTGCCGTCACTTCGTATCAGGCAGAGATGGTTCTCTGTGTTGAAGAGGTAAAACAATGAGTCGTTTCCCGTTAGCATGATCTCGTGGAAACTCCCCAGCACGTTGCCGTAGAGCTTTTGCTTCCATAGCACGTTCCCATCTTTTCCAATTTTGTACAGGGTATTCATGGTGTCGGTCACAAGAACGGCAAAAGAATCACCTGTGCCGGCTCTGATGATCTGAGGCGTCCCCGAAATCAGGGTATCGAGACTCGTCTGCCATACAAGTGGTCCTTTTTCATTGGTACTGGGATTGAAATGGATCTGTACGTTGGTATAAAACATCCCCTCTTCAGCAGATAGCTGCATCGTGACCGACTGAAATTTCTTCAGTGAATCGAGTATGGGTGTGAAGAGTGGGAGATACTCCCTGGTCAGTATCTCCGGAAGATCGTTGAGAAACCGCCTGGAGTTACAGTAAAAGGATACGTTGGCATGATCGGAGATATTGTCGGTGATCATCTGGTACTGGGGTGTCTCCTGCAGCCAGTCGCCGGTAAGGGTATGGTCAATGAATTGTTTCAGCACTTCGGGATCATGCGCGACGCAAATGAATTCACCAACGATTGTAAACCATGAGAGATCTCTTGCATCAAATAACGGGGTCAACCAAAGGTTTAAAGCCTCCGAAAGCCCGGTTCTGTAAATCGTCACTCCTTCATATTGTGTGGAATCTGTTTTTTTCCCGGAGAGCAGGGAGAGTGCAAGCAAGCTTTTTCGTGCCGAAACAGGATCTGTGACCTCGAGGATCGTAACGGGAGAGATAGCCTCATCCCTTGGTGATGGCTGGATCCAGCACCTGCCTTTCTGCGTAGCTGTCCAGGAATCAAGAAAACTGCGGATATTGGTGTCGTACCGGGAGTTTAGTTCCCCGAAAAGATCTATATCGTCGGTCGAAAAGTTGGCGCGTTGAAGACGTTTTTGCCATCGTTCGAAATGGTCAGGATAATCCGTCAGAGCATAGATGAGGTAAGCCTGGGTGCTGGAAGGCAGAATACGCGCCATTGTCAGGGGGAGTGGCGATTGGTAATTCATCAGAGCAAGGGCTTGCATGGCACTGTCGGAAGCAATCGTGTATCCGTTGAACAATAGTTCATCTTTCTTGAGAAAGAGATCCAGTCCACTCCAGTCCGCATACTGGGCGAATTTCACCAACCCTTTGTTGTAATTTTCATTGACACCTTTCCATAATGCGAGGGAGAGATAGGGAAAATTGACATAGAGATTAGCATCAACCTTCTTGCCTGTTGTAGAGGCTACCGTACTGAACCCTTTCATAACTGAAACAGGGGTATTGAGTGATAACTTGTCTATTGCCCTCTTCACCAGGGCATCGGTGAAGCTGATGATACAAACTCCGTCCAACACGGAAGCATAGAGTACATTGAGCCTGTTTTCGAAATGGATCCGGTAGATCTGCGTCTGGCAGTAAGGACTGTGCAAAACAGTAACCTTTCCCGGATAATGCTCTCCCACGAAGTCAGTGAGGATTTTCCCATCCAAAAATACCGGGACCGGAATCAGGAAGAGGAGGTCAAACAAGTTTCGGCTATGGACTGAGAGGGTGATAGTGAGAGGAGAGTCTTTCAGGATTTTCCGGATCTCCGGGGCTCCCCGCGACATTGAATCTATCAGCAAAAGCTGCTCCTGTATTGGTTTCACACCATGGTATTTCAGGAGCTCCTTCCAGATGAGGTTGTTTCTGGTCAGCTCACCCAGCAGTCCCAGGGGGTGGTTAACCTGGATGATGAGGGCTGTACGGTCGGGGATCGCCTGTACAGGATCTTTGGCAGGTCGGTCCAGCGAAACATACACGATGTATCCAAGGTAGGGGATGCCCGCAGTAAACAGTACGATGATTGCAATCTGAAGTATACGCCTGGTGAATCTCATCCTGGTGGTTGAAGAAAGAATGGTTGACCAAAGGTACTAAAATAACAGTTTCATCTGTTTCTCCAGCCGAAAGCTCCTTCTGTGATGCGGAGTGATGCCGTTGACTGAGATTGCCTCCTGGTGGACCGGTGTCGGGTAGCCTTTATTCTCTTTCCAGCGATAGAGTGGGTATTCTTCGTGCAGTTGTTCCATGAAGTCGTCGCGGTATGTCTTGGCGAGAATTGAGGCTGCTGCTATGGAAAGGAATTTTCCGTCTCCTTTCACAATGCAGTGAAAAGGTATATCCAGTGATGTGCGGAAGCGGTTTCCATCAATTAAAAGAAGCTCAGGCTTCAGTGCAAGCTGCCTCACTGCCTGCTCCATTCCCAGGAATGAGGCATTGAGGATGTTGATTTCATCAATGGTTTGAGCCTCCACACGACTCACCGCAAACGAGATGGCATCGCGCTCTACGTCGGTGCGCATCCGGTTGCGTTGGGCTCGGGTAAGCTGTTTGGAATCATTGAGCAAGAGGTGTTTGTATCCTTTTGGCAGAATAACAGCTGCGGCAAACAGTGGACCGGCAAGAGATCCTCTTCCTGCCTCATCACAACCAGCCTCTGTCCGGTTATCGGTAAACTGGCTTTTCAGCATCTCAGCGCAAAAATAAAATGGGGCCAAGTGAAGTGTTCACAAATAGAGCCAGGATCAACAGCCACAGCAGGAGTTCAAACCAAAATGGCTTCCGGAGATTCATGTAAAAGCTGGTGACAAAAACAGCCAGGGGCACACTAAGCAAGCCGGGGTGATACAGGTAGATGGAGTTGGCATAGAGAATGGTCAGCAGGATCCAGAATAACATCCATAGCAGCACAATGCTCTTCTTTGTAAGCTCGACCGTCTTTTCTCCGATGTGTCGGAACAAATCCCACACTCCTAAAAGTAAGAAGAGCCCCAAAAGACAAAACATGAACCAGTCGTTCCATGCCACATCCGGAATGACAGGATAAATCTGATCAAAATAATTGGAATAGAGAGACATAAGGCCATGCAGTCGATCGGTCAGAAAGTAAAGCACAACCAGATATAGAAAGGGTGTTGCAAGTCCGATCAGTGAACTCACCCACTCCCGCCATTTCAGGGAACGGTATATCAGGAAGAAGACCAGCAGGAATCCGTAAAACAGCAACGAGGGAAGGTAGAAGAAAGAGGAAAGGGCAACAAAGAACCCCGCAGTGTATACGAGCTCAATCGGTTCGGATTGGTTATAGGCTGCAAGAAGAACCTGCAGGATGAAAATGAGAAAAAATGTGGTGATGTTTACCGGGGTAAGTGTCAGGTATGAAGGAAGGAGGCTGAGGAATAGCAAGAAAAGGAGGGCCGCCAGGGAGGTGTTGTGTGGAACCATGTCATGCTTCACAACTATGAAGTTGAGCCATACTGCCTGAAAAATTACCAGGATAAATCCGATCACCATGGCCAGATAAGGAAACCCCGAGAGCCAGTCGTAAAGCAGCCCATAGAGAGGTACAGCTCCTTCAGGAGCGGGCATAAGGGGAGGATGGATTGCCCCCAGGCCCCATAGCAGCAGTCCCATCACTCCAATAGTGACAAACTGCCCCGGAAAACCCGATCTGAAATACCGAACCACTTCGATTAACGATTAACGATTAATGATTTACGAATTCAAGTACGAAGTTAGAGCTATGAACTTCATATTATCCCTTCATCCCCTTGACCCTTTAACTCACCAGTTCACTAGTTCACTAGTTCACCAGCTCACCAGCTATAAATCAAACCCCAGATCTGTCCTGTAATACTTCCCTTCAAACTTGATCTTTGCAGCATTCTCATACGACTGCTCCAGTGCTTCGGCCATGGTCTCCCCGAAAGAGGTCACAGCCAGCACCCTGCCACCATTAGTGACAATCCGGCCATCCACGGTTTTGGTACCCGCATGAAATACGATGCTTCCGCTTACCTCATCAAGACCGGTGATCTCTCTCCCCTTTTCGTATGAACCGGGATATCCTTCCGATACCAGCATCACGCTGGCGGTATACCGTGAATCCAGTTCCATCCCAACCTGGTTGACAGTACCGTCGGCTACTGCCTGGCACAATTCCACGAAATCGGCCTGGATGCGAGGAAGTACCGATTCGGTTTCGGGATCTCCCAACCGGCAGTTGTATTCGATTACATATGGGACTCCCTGAACGTTCATCAACCCGAAAAAGATAAATCCCTTGTATGAGATCCCTTCCATCTTCAATCCCTCAAGTGTAGGACGGATCACCTGCCTCTCCACCTGCTCCAGGAAATTCCCCCTGGCAAACGGAACAGGTGAAATGGAGCCCATGCCCCCGGTATTGGGGCCGGTATCGCCACTGCCAATCTTCTTATAATCTTTGGCTTCAGGAAAGATCCTGTAGTTAACGCCATCTGTGATCACAAAGGCCGAGAGCTCTATTCCCTGCAGAAACTCTTCAATTACAACCTTGCTGGAAGCCTCACCGAATTTGGCATCGGAAAGCATCGCTGTGAGCTCTGCGGTTGCCTCTTCCAGCGTGGGACAGATCACAACCCCTTTGCCTGCTGCCAGTCCGTCGGCTTTTAGTACGTAAGGAGGTTCCAACCTCTTCAGGAAAGCGATCCCATCGGTAAGCGTTTCAATTGTATAGGTTCCGTAAGCAGCTGTTGGGATCCCGTGCCGTTGGAGAAAGGCTTTTGCGAAATCTTTACTGCCTTCAAGCATGGCTGCCTGGCGGGTTGGGCCTATCACTGGGATGTTACGGAGTTCGTCATCAGCAAGAAAGAAGTCGTGGATTCCGTTTACCAACGGGTCTTCCGGCCCCACGATCACCATTCCGATACGATGGAGGATACAGGCCTCCCTGATTGCCGGAAAATCGTTAACTGCAACAGGGATGTTGGTGCCGGTGGTAGCTGTGCCCGCGTTCCCCGGAGCTATGAAAAGTGAGGTCAAACGGGGACTCTGCGCCAGCTTCCAGGCAATGGTATGCTCGCGTCCTCCCGAACCTAAGAGGAGTATATTCATGCTTCTAATTGGTTTTCAATGCTTTTTCGATGGATTCCCAAAGAAGGTCAGCCGTCTTCTGCCAGGTGAAGAGGTTTTCACGGTTGTGGCCTCGTTGGACCAACTCCTCACGCATGGTCTTGTACTGGTAGATTTTGTACATTGCCATGGCGATCGTTTCCGGATCGAAGGGGTCGATCAGCAGGGCGCCGTCTCCGGCTACCTCCGGCATGGAGGTGACGTTGGAGGTGATTACCGGTGTGCCGCAGCGGAATGCTTCAACGATAGGTATGCCGAATCCCTCGAAATAGGATACGTAGGTAAGCGCTGTAGCTGAAGCCAGTACGTATTTCAAATGTTCAATGTTGAGGCGTCCGGTAAAGATCACATCCCTGGAGTAGATCATTCGCTGGTAGGCCGAGTCGATATCTGGAGTCCACCACTTACGGGCTCCTACAATCAACAGTTGAACATCCGAAGGATTTGTTTTTTTGAACAGGTCGAACGCCCGAAAGAGGTTGGCAAGATTCTTCCTGGGGTGGAGAGATCCGATGAAGAGAAAATAGGGTTTCCCTTCGGAATAGAACTGGCGGGTCATCACCTTCTCTTCTTCGGAAAGTGGCTTGAAAATTTCGTTGGCTCCATCGTAAACAATGTCTATCTTTTCGGCAGGCACATGATACTGATCTACGATATCCTGCCTCGAATATTCTGACACCGTTGCTATACGAACCGCCTTTTGGGCGTACTTTGGATAATAGTGACGGTAATATTTCCTGGTGAGGAGGGGAAGATCCTCCGGATAGTGCTCGAAATTAAGGTCGTGGATCACATTCATCGATTTGCCCTTGTAGCGCAGGGAAAGCAACCCTTCGGGTGAGAGGAAGATGTCGGGTTTCAACCGGTTGAGGAGGGAGGGAAGGCTGTACTCAAACCAGGCATAATAGAGAAAAGGATGACGGGCCGGTGGGAACAGGACAAAAGGTGTGATGTTGTCGGAGAAGATAAAATCCTCTGGAAAATTCCGGTCAAAAATGAAGTAAAAATGGTGTTCAGGATGTTGGGAGGTCATCCGCTTCAGCGATTCAAACGTAAACCAGCCGATCCCTTCGAGTTTGTCTTTTAGCAGCAGACGGGTGTTGACCGCTATATTCATTCAGTGCCTGTGTTTCTTGGTCCGGATTATTTATAACTTTGTAGCAAATATCACACTATTTTTTTGAAATAGAAACCGATTTCTCAATCTTTTCGGCAATTTTCTACCAATCCATGCAACGTAAATTTCTGACAAATCTGGGACTGCTTCTCTTTTTGAACCTTCTTATTAAGCCGTTCTGGATTTTTGGCATCGACCGAACAGTTCAGAATACAGTGGGAGTGGAGGAATTTGGCTTCTATTTTGTGATTTTCAACTTCTCCTTTCTCTTTAATATCCTTCTCGACCTGGGGATCACGAATTTCAATAACCGCAATATTGCTCAGCATAACCACCTGTTGAACAAGCACTTCTCAGGAATTCTCGTACTTAAACTTCTGCTTGGGGTTATTTATCTCCTGATCACCTTCCTGGTAGCTGTACTTATTATGGGTTACTCAAGCGATCAGCTTTATTTGTTGGTGCTCCTTGGCTTCAATCAGTTTCTCATCTCATTCATCCTCTACCTCCGGTCCAACATTTCAGGACTGTTGCTCTTCAAGACTGATAGCCTGCTTTCGGTACTGGACCGTTTCCTGATGATATTCTTCTGCGGCCTCTTGCTTTGGGGAGGCATCACCTCGGTCCCCTTTCGTATAGAATGGTTCGTATATAGCCAAACCGCAGCTTATTTAGCTACTGCTGCTGTTGCCCTTGCAATCGTTATTCGTAAATCGAAATTCCGTAAATTGAACTGGCATTGGCCTTTCTTCCTGATGATAGTCAAGAAGAGCATGCCTTTTGCCCTGATGGTCCTGTTGATGACTTTTTACAACCGACTTGATCCTGTTATGCTTGGAGGTATTCTTGGCAAATCGGTAGGGAACGAACAGGCAGGGATTTATGCTCACGGCTTCCGGCTCCTGGATGCCGCTTCGATGATCTCATTCCTTTTCGCGGTATTGCTGATCCCGATCTTCTCCAGGATGGTTAAACAGAAGGAGCCAGTGGAACAGATGCTGAAGCTCTCCTACACACTTATTATCACAGTAGCTATCATTGTGGCTGTCATCTCCTTTTTCTACAGTACAGAAATGATGACATTACTCTATGATGCTGATATTGGTCAGTCGGCTCCTGTATTCCAACTCCTGATCTTGGGATTTGTTGCCATCTCCACTATTCACATTTTCGGTACACTTCTCACAGCTAACGGAAACCTGAAGGAGCTCAACATCATTGCAGCCATAAGCCTGATAATCAATGTGGTAATTAATCTTATATTGATCCCTCGGATGCTGGCTTATGGAAGTGCTGTCTCCAGCCTTTCAACACAACTCTTCGCTGCAATTGCCCAGGTGATCGTAGTCCAGCGAATTTTCAAATTCAGGATTAACTACCGTTTCCTTGTCACCTTATTCTCATTCACATGCGGAGTGATCCTGCTTACCTGGCTTTCACGCCAGATTACCATCACCATCCCGGGGCTGCCTGTTCATCTGGCATGGCTCTCCAACTTCACACTGTCGCTCATTATCTCAATTTTCCTGGCCGTAATCCTGCGACTCCTTCATTTCCGGTCCCTTATCAGCATCCTCCGCAGAGACAGTTAATTGCAGGCTTTATTAAACTACCTGTGCTTGTCCGTTTCTTAAAAATCTATACCTTTGACGAAATTTTGATCGTTTTGCTATGATCCATGAAATAAAAAGAGGGGAAGATTTCGATTCTTCCAACATCGTAATCTTCCTTTACAAATGGCGAAAACCCTTGTTCATCGTTATGATAGTGGCGCTGGTTGGCGCCTGGTTTTTCTCCCTGCCCTGGTTTATTACACCAAAGTTCAAATCGACTGTCATCATGTTCCCTGCGAGTACCAATTCGGTCTCTAAAGCACTGCTGACCGAGCACAACCAGAAAGGTGAAGACCTGATGTCGTTCGGCGAAGATGAACAGGCCGAACAGCTAATGCAGATACTGAACTCCAACAAGATCCGAGACCGGGTAATCATGAAATTCAACCTCATGGAGCATTATGGAATAGACTCTTCTGCTAAATACAAATATTCATTGCTGTTTGATGAGTACGAGCGGAATATCAGTTTCCGCCGAACACCATTTATGGCTGTCCAGATCACGGTATATGATACCGATCCTCAGCTGGCTGCCGACATTGCCAACAACATCGCCTCTCTCCTCGACTCAACGAAGAATGACATGCAGCGTCTCCGTGCCATTCAGGGATTGGCAATTGTGGAGCAGGAATATAAAAACCTGCAAAGCGAAGTTTATACAATCGTCGACTCCCTGGTTATGCTGGGTAAACTTGGGGTGAACGATGTTGAGTACCAGTCGCAGGTTATGAATCAGCAGATGGCAATCGCTATCATGAACGGTAATACCGAAGCTCAGAAAGCTCTCCAGAAACGCCTGGATGTCCTTGGGAAGTATGGAGGCATCTACATGTCGCTGAAAAATGCACTTGAGTTCAAGACCGAACAGCTTACCCTCCTCCAATCAAGATTCAAGGAGGCCAAAGTAGATGCCCAGGAGAATATCCCGCAAAAATTTATTGTAAGCGATGCCTACAAATCCGAGAAAAAATCCTATCCAATCCGATGGCTGATTATGCTTGTCTCAACAATCTCGGCCCTGTTTCTCACCATCATCGTGATCATGGTAATAGAGAAAATCTCGTTAGCCAATGCACAGAAAAAATTTCAGTTAGGGCAATCTTAACGAAACCAGGAAGTTAATTAAAAAACAAACGTATATGGAACCCTTTTTCAATAGCAAAACCATCGTTGATATCCTGTTCCGGTGGAAGATCCACCTGGCAGTCATCGTAGTCCTTGCTCTCGTTATTTCGGTTATCCTCTCAGGCCCCATGGTGATTACTCCACTTTATAAATCCTATGCAGTGGTTTATCCTTCCAACGTAGCGCCATATTCGGATGAGAATGAGACTGAACAGATGATTGAAATCCTTAATTCCGGGGATATCCGGGATAGCGTGATCGCAAAATTTAACCTTGCTGCCCATTGGAAGATCGACTCTAATTATACCCATTTTCTCAGCACTCTCTACTGGATTTATATCCAGCGTGTGAAAATCAGTAAAACTCCTTACGAGGCTGTGAATATCGGAGTCCTTGATCCTGATCCGCGGATGGCCAGTGATATGGTTAACGCCATCCTTGAATTCTACAACATGAAAGTAAGGAAAATGCACAAGGATAAATTTTATGAGGTTGTAATCAATTACGAGATTGTTGTCAATGAAAAGAAGCGGAAGATCGACTCACTGCGGCAACGAGCCGAAGAGTTGGGGACAAAATTCGGACTGATGGACTACCAGGCACAAACCCGTGAGGTGATGCGTGCCCTGCTGGGTACCGGAAACCAGACAGGGCGCTACAGTGAAGCGGTTAAATACAAAAAAAATATAGAAGAAAAAGGACCGGAAATGATGCTCATCCAGGAGATGATGTCTGCAGAAACGGAAGAGTTTGCGGTCTTCAAACTTGACTATGACAGGGCGCTGCTCGATTATAATCGTGAATACACCCACATGAACATCCTTACCAAACCCTTTGTCTCCGACAAGAAAAGCTACCCCATCAGGTGGCTTATCGTTGTGGTTTCTGTATTGGCGGTGTTCTCTATTGCCCTCATCGTTATAGGTTTGATCGAACGGACCAGATTCTCGAAACAGTTTCCAGATCAGCATGCATAGCCTCTTAACAGGAACGGGTATCTCTGGCTTTCTGGAGAAGTATAAGGTGGTGGGGGTGTACCTCATCAGTGTTGCCTATATTTTCCTGAATGCCTATATGGTTTACAAGGATTTCTACTATTCCCTGGCCATTCCTGTACTGTTGGTGCTCCTCTATTTTTACTTCACCCGTCTCGACTGGATCATATTGCTGATCGCATTTACAACCCCGATCGCGGTAAACATGGTGCAGTATGAGCTGGGAGCCGGGATCTCGATCCCTACCGAACCACTGCTCTTTGGTGTGTTGCTGATCTTCATCCTGAAGCTATTCTATAAAAACGATTTCGACCGGAAGATTTGGACCCATCCGGTTAGCATCGTTGTTCTCATCTCCCTGATATGGATTTTCATCACCAGCCTTACAAGTCAGATCCCGCTGGTATCGTTCAAATACTTGCTGGCCCGACTTTGGTTTGTAATTCCTTTCTATTTCCTGGGAATCCTCCTGTTCCGGAAAACTCGTAACATTCGCCTCTTCATCTGGCTGTATGCTGTTCCGCTGATGGGAGTGATCATGTATACTGTTATTATTCACTCTACCTATGGTTTTGAAGAGGAGGCCGGTCACTGGGTGATGGAACCATTCTACAATGACCATACAGCCTATGGTGCTATCCTGGCCCTTTTTCTTCCGGTATTTGTCGGCTTCACCTTCAGCAAGGTCTACAGCCCAGGCACCCGTTTTTTCTCCCTGATCTTCATGGTGATCCTGGTTGTGGCTATCTATCTCTCTTACTGCAGGGCTGCCTGGATCAGTATTGTAGCAACCTTAATGGTCTATTTTGTGATCCTCTTTAAAATAAAATTCAAGTGGATAGCTGTGATTACAGGTGGTCTTCTCATCTTCTTCTTCATGTTTCAGCAACAGATCTGGGATGTGATGGAACGAAACAAACAGGGAACCTCGGGCGACTTCACTGAGCATGTTCAGTCAATGTCAAATATCTCCACTGATGACTCCAACCTTGAACGGATTAACCGATGGCAATCGGCTTTTCGAATGTTCAGGGAGCGACCTGTATTTGGTTTTGGACCAGGTACCTACCAGTTTGAGTACGCACCTTTTCAGCTTTCCAAAGAGAAGACACTGATCAGTACCAATGCAGGCGACCGGGGGAATGCCCACAGCGAGTTCATAGGCCCTCTTTCCGAAGAGGGATTGCCGGGGATGTTGATCATGCTCACCCTGGTAATCATGATCATTGTCTATGGACTCAAAGTCCATAAACAGGCGAAAACACGCGAAACACGCCTTATCAGCCTCACTGTTCTTCTGGGTCTGATGACCTACTTCCTCCATGGAACCCTCAATAACTTCCTCGACACCGACAAAGCCTCTATCCCCATCTGGGCATTCATTGCAGTTCTCGTCGCCATAGACATGTACCAGAACAAGACAGACGACCAGCCCTCAGTTGGCAGTGGGCAGTGCACTACCCCTAAATCCCCTGAAGGGGACTTACTCCCCCTTTAGGGGGTTGGGGGGTAACTTTGTTCCCTCGATTTTTTCCTTTAACTTTGCACCCCTTAAAATGATCAAATACGATTAACTGAATTTATGGCAACAACTGCAGATATCCGAAACGGACTGGTGATCGACTTCAACAACGACCTTTTTTCTGTCGTAGAATTTCAGCATGTAAAACCTGGCAAAGGAGGCGCTTTTATCCGAACAAAACTGAAAAGTTTACGTTCTGGAAAGGTAATCTCCAACACCTTTAACTCTGGTGAAAAAATTGATGTTGCACGGGTAGAGCGCCGTCCTCATCAATACCTTTTCAAGGATGATACGGGCTATCATTTCATGCATACAGAAACATTTGAACAACTTCCAATTGCCGAAGAGCTGATCAACGCTGCACAATTCCTGAAAGAGGGACAGGAGGTGGAGATTGTTTTTCACGCCGACACTGAAACACCACTCAACTGCGACCTGCCAGCCTATGTAGAGCTGACTATTACCTACACGGAACCCGGGTTTCGGGGAAATACTGCAACAAATGCCTTTAAAGAGGCAACCATGGAGACCGGAGCTGTTGTAAAAGTCCCCCTGTTTATTGAAACCGGAGAAAAAATTCGCATCGATACAAGAACGGGAGAATACGGGGAACGGGTAAAAAGTTAATCGCTACCTCACTTTTTCCCTATTCGCTAATCCCTAATCCCTAATCCCTTCTCAGATGAAACTCCCCAATCCCATAACAGTCTCAGAACTTGCAGAATCTCTTTCTGCACATTTCATCGGAGATCCGGATCATCTCGTAACAGGCATCAACGAGATTCATATGGTCGTCAATGGAGATTTGACGTTTGTGGACCATCCTAAATATTACGCAAAAGCCCTCTCTTCAGAAGCAACTACTATCCTGATCAACAAAGAGGTAGAATGTCCTGAAGGGAAAGCGTTGATCATCTCCGATCATCCTTTTGATGATTTTGTCTCCCTGGCTACACGGTTTCGTCCCTTTGAACCTGCACAAGCCATGCTGGGTTCAACCGCCACCATAGGCACGGGGACGGTGATCCAGCCAGGCGCTTTTATCGGAAATCACGTAACTGTCGGCAAGAACTGTCTGATACATGCCAATACAAGCATATACGATCATTCGGTGATAGGTGATCATGTGATCATCCACTCCGGTGCTGTGATTGGAGCTGATGCCTATTATTTTCAACGACGCCCTGAAGGATGGAAAAAACTGGAGTCGTGCGGCAGGGTTGTACTGGAAGATAACGTCGAGATCGGAGCTCTCACCTCCATTGACAGAGGCGTTACAGGAGATACGATCATCTCCTTCGGAAGCAAGATTGACAATCACGTACAGATCGGACATGACACCTTTATAGGAAAAAACTGCCTGATAGGTGCTCACTGCGCCATTGCCGGTGTTACCCGTATCGAAGATGATGTGATCCTGTGGGCCCGTGTCTCGGTCAACAAAGACCTGGTGATCGGCAAAGGAGCCATCGTGTTTGCCATGTCAGGAATAGACAAATCCCTGCCCGGAGGCAAGACCTACTGGGGAGTGCCCGCCGAAGAGGCCCGGAAGAAGTGGAAGGATATGGCAAAGATCAAACGACTGATCAGGGAAGAATAATCAGGTTCAAGGTTCAAATTTTTGTTGTTCATAAATCCGATTTATCAACATTTTAGTTTCCAAATCTATTTTTTATATTCTAATTTATTATTCAAGTCAGATTAGAGGTTTAAGGGTGAGATTCCTTTTTATCTACTCTACTTTATAGAATTTACTTTTTCCTGATGAGAACAACTCCTGCTGCAATCATCCATCCAATCCCGAAAGGGATAATGAAAAATTCAAGATCAACTACACCTGTTAGCATACCAATAACTACAAGAAGTCCAGCAATACCTGCTAAATAACCCCAGACAGCAAGCCATCCGGGAACCCAATCAGTTCTTCCGCCAATGGAAAGAAATAATGGGGATGTACCAATAATCAGTACGGTTGCCAAACCATCTAATCGTACTCCTATCCATCCGATATTATTTGCGCTGTCGACAGCAGGTGGATGAATGGCAAGTGAAAGCATTATTATAAAAGATACAATAGCGATAGGTACTGCGCTACGTATAAATACCAAAGTTAATTGTGCCATTCGAGGGTTTGAACTGCAAAAGCCCGACATTAATGATACAGCAGTGCCCAAAAGCAGCACACCTAGTATCCAAAAAATGGTATTGGCAACCAACAATTGTTTCACAGGTTCTAACTGAGCCAGGTGGCTTTCCATTTGATTGTTGGCAAGAGCTTGCCAAAGGTCTGTCGCCGATGCTCCCCAAAGAGCCGCACCAGCAAGCATTGATACAGCTCCTGCAATGGATACATAGCCTGCAAAAACCAGTGTTTTCTTTTTGTTTGATATCTCTTCCATTCCTTTTGTTTTTAGATTGTGTAAAACTATAAGGAATAGCACAAAAAAAATTGTATAAATGTTCCATACCGTAAAATGGCTGTTACCCGATTATCTGTCCTGGAAATAAAGTCATTTGTTTTCGATATTCTCCAGGTGTCATGTCTGCGTACTCCTGAAAAGTATGAATGAAATGAGATTGGTCGTAATAACCTTTGTCAAGACCTACATCAATGAGTTTTACATTTCTATTGTGAAGCGCTTCAACGCTTTGGATAAACTGCAACAGCTTTTGATACGAGTGAGCTGACATGCCGAACCAGTCATTGAAAAGTCGGAAGGTTTGGGTTCTGGAGTATCCCAATAGGTTTTCAATGGTTTTAGAAGAACCATTCTGCTTTTGGGCAAGATGTTTATTTATCGCCAAATCAAGATTGATGGCATTATGCAAGTCGGCTGTTTCATTAATTTTTTTAAGTAAGAAATTTTCAAACCATTGTACCTTTTCCGAAAAACTGTTTATAGAATGTAGTTTATCTACCATTATGTAGATTGTGTCAAGAACAACATCTCCTTCAACAAAATAATCTTTGATATTGCAAAGCGGCATACCAAAAAGTGCTTTCACTGCAACTGGTTTCATCTGTATGCCGAATGTGTGAAACTTGTCAAAGGTCATTTTCAGTGGCTTGGTATGTAATCCCGAAAGAAAACAGGAATAGTTTTTAACCGGATTTTCATGGGTAAGAATCTTTTTTGCAGTTACGTCTACATTACGATACAAAGGAAAAATTAGCTCCACTTTACCGGAAGGCAATACGGTATAATTACCCTGAGCTGGCACTTCTTGTTCCCATATCAGGTCAACTAAGCCTGTAAGTTTGGTCGGTATGTAAGAGTTGAATTTCATCTGTCAATTGGTCTTTCGTCAGTTACAAGAAATTCTCCGCACATTGCACTTGTAAGCCCTTTCATCTCATTATCAGCATATTTGTTTATGGGATCTTCATCGTTCACAACAGCATTGGTGATATCTTCAACATCTTTACCCTGGTCTTTCTGTGCAAAACTGGTGCTTGAAATAATGATAAAAAGGAAAAGAAAAAGATTCTGAAATAATTTTTTCATTGTTAGATTTTTATTTAAAGAATTTTGCATTTCTATTAGCATGAACGCTAACGGCCGGCTTTCAATCCTTTTTATATTTTTCCACCAATCCATAATTTGTACTTCGTCCTCCAGCTGATTCTTTTTGGAGTATATCTTTCCCAATTAAATCGTTAATATCCCGAATAGCTGTGTCTTTTGAGCACTTAGTAATTTTTGCCCATTTCATTGAAGTTAGCTTACCATCAAATCCATCTAACAACTTATTAATTAACTTTTTCTGTCTTTCGTTAATAATTGTTTTTGAATGTTTATTCCAAAAATTAGCCTTAAATAAAACTCTTGTCAAGATTTTATCAGTTGATTTCAAGGTATTTATCAGACATTTTAAAAACCATTTAATCCATTCCGTGATGTCAAGGTCTCCTTTTTGTGCTTTTTCAAGTATTTCATAGTATTGTTTTCTTTCGATTCTGATCTGAGCCGACATACTATAAAATCTTTGATTACTTCCGTCTGATTGGGCTAATAACATATCTGTTAATGCTCTTGTTATTCTCCCATTTCCATCTTGAAAAGGATGTATTGTAACAAACCAAAGATGAGCAACTGCAGCTTTGATGACCAAATCAGTTTTATCATTTTTGTTAAACCATTTCAAGAAACTGGTCAGTTCTTTTTTTATCAACTTTGCATCAGGAGCTTGAAAATGAATTTTTTCTCGTCCCTCGGCGCCAGATACAACTTGCATTGGCCCAGTTTTATCTTTACGCCAGTCTGCGACAGTTATTTTGAATATTCCACTTCTACCCATTGGAAACAAAGCAGCGTGCCAGTCAAAAAGTCTGTTTGCCGTCAACGGTTTGTAACAATTTTTGGTTGCATCAATCATCATTTCGACCATTCCGTCAACATTTCTGTCAGACACAACTGAACCTGCGAATTCCATTCCTAATCGCTGTGCTATTGAAGAACGAACTTGCTCAGGATTCAAAATATCACCTTCTATTTCAGCTGATTTTAAGACGTCTAATGTCAAAGTATCCAGTACTGCTTCGTTTCTTAAATCAAAGCCAAGTGATTCCATTCTGCCAAATAAGCGTCCCTGCAAATTTCTTGCTTCGCTTAATAGGTTGACAAGCTCATCATTTAACCAGGTAAAATTTGGCCAATTTTCCTTTTGATGTATATAATCGTTCATTCGTCTTAGGATTTGCAACGAAAGTACATACTATTTCCCGCATTTAAAAGTTAAACGTTGCATATTATGCATTAATTGAGTGCTTATTCGTTGCATCCTGTTCTTTTAAGCCTAGTTTGTAACGTCCCGCACCCGACGTGGCGGTTTTTATTGTTATTCTGTTGATATTCGTTTCTTCATCATTCACAATCTTAATTACATAAGCGATATCAAATGTTGGGGTTGAGCGCTCATAATTATAAATAAATACTCCACCGATAACTCTAAAATCTGTAATTGAGCTTTCGTCCTGTGTATTTGAACAAGAGGTATAAAATGTAAGAGTCATTGATATGAATACACCAAAATAGGGTTGAAACTTATTCATCTCGTTTACATCTTTTTAATCCACATCACACATAGCGGCTTATTATGCGGTGTGGTTTATTCAAGATCAAACATTACCGTAAGATTATTTTTTACTTTGTTGATTTGATCCATCGGGAGACTCCCAACTTTTCTAACCAACCTTTTATTGTCAATCGCTCTTACCTGATCAATCATTATATCGCAACTCTCTTCTAATCCACAGGTACCATTCTTTAAATGCACCCGTAAAATTACGCTCTCCTTGCGAACATTAGTTGTGATAGGACAAATGATTGAAGATGGATGATGTTTATTTAAAAGGTCTGTTTGAACGATAACCACAGGTCTGACTTTTCCTGGTTCTGTCCCGATAGTGGGATTCAAGTCTGCAATCCAAATTTGAAACTGTTTAGCTTTCATAATCAATCACTTCAAATTCATGGAGAACCTTCAATGAATCCTCTCTAACAAGTTTTGATTCTTTCTCAAGTTTGGAAGCCAAGAGTTTTCTTTTTTGGATCTTATTGTAGTAATCCAACGCTTCATTTATGTACCTGTTCCTAGATTTTTTTATATGACTGATAACATTTTCCGTTTCGGAAAAGACCGAATCATCTAATTTTAATGATAGTGTTTTCATGTTTACCATTTTTTATACCACAAAGGTATATACTTTTATGGAATACTCCAAATATTTTTTAACCATACCGCATAGCGTCCCGCTGCTATGCCTTGTGCGTTGGGTTTAAGATTATGTGAACAATCCATTCTTTGTAGCATTGGGTATAGCGGCATGTGTGTGCCCTGCATGAGCATGTAGTGCACACCCGTCGTAGCCTCGATAAAAAGTTTAAATATACAAATTTAATTGAGGCGTATCTTGTCTGGTTTTTATCAAAAATACGCATCACCAGGTTGTATAATATATTGATATACAGATTGATATGAACTTTTTATT